>CABDYX010000204.1_pt1 | contig 11578 bp, 7 predicted proteins | sample 3132131 | NCBI WGS metagenome assembly CABDYX01 (sample SAMEA5534339, study PRJEB31848) | metagenome | biome: tundra; feature: field; material: soil | place: USA | collected 2013-05 | depth 0.45 m | reverse complement strand
CGGCGCCTCCGCCTCGCCAGCAGCCCCATCCCGCACCCGAGCCGCGATCGCCCCGCGCAGCGCGGCCGCGATGCGAGCCCCGTGGTCAACGATGTCAGTCATCGCCGCAACGCTAACAGGCCACCAAGGGCGGCCCGCTATCCTGTGCCCCATGGCCTCGACGGCACCGTCCATGCTGAGATCCGCGGCTCCGCTGGCGCGCGCCGCTGTGAGCGCGGCGCAGCGCGCGTCGCTGCGCGGCACGGTCGGCGCGGCGCAAAGCGCGTCGCTGCGCGCCGCCGCCAACGCGGTGCTGAGCCGCCTCGACCCCGTCACGCCGCGCGGTCATCGCGACCGGCACCCCCTGACCCCGGCAGCGGTGCGAGTCGAGCGGGCGCGCTCGAATCGCCCGGGTGAGCGCGCAGACCAGACGGCGATCACCGTCTGGTTCGGCGAGGGCCCATCGCTGCCGGTGCCCGGCGGCTCGAACGCGATGCGCGGCGCCGTGCGCCTGGGCACCGGGCTGCTCGGCGCCGTCGCGCTGGCGGCGCTGACCGCGATCGCGGCGCGGCGCGAGGAGTCCCGGACGCGAGTGGTCGAGGCGCCCTCGCCGGCGGTCCCCGTCCCCTGACGCAAACCGGGGCGGGCGGCTCGTGGGGACCGGCCGTCACCGTGGTGACCGGCGCGCCGGTCGCGGAGCCCCCACGGCGCGCCCCCACCGCACTGGTGCGTGCTCTCTCGCGTGTCCACCTGCTCGGCCTCGCCGCCTACCTCGGCGTGGTGGCCGCCGAGCTGAGCACGATCGTGGCCCAGCTGCGCGCCAACAGCGACGTGGCCTCGGCTCTTCTGGTGGGTCGGGCCCTCGCCGCGGGCACGGCGGGATGGCCGGTGGAGATCGGCCAGCCGGCCGCCGCGCTGGCGATCGCTGCAACAGAGTGGATCGGTCACGACACCGCGGTCTGGGCGATGGCTCCGCTGCTCCTGTCGTGGATCGGTCTCGCCGCCATCGCGGTGGCCGTCCGCAAGGTGGCCGGCGGCTGGGCGGCGGGCCTCGCCCTGGCGCTCGGTGCCGGCGCAGCCCCCGCGGCGCTGATCACCGAGGTGGCGCCGGGGTTCCACGAGGCGACCTGGTGCATGACCGGGCTCCTCGGCCTGTTCGTGGTGCTCCTCTGCGGGGAGCGGAGGCGCCGGCCGGTGGTCGTGGTCGTATCCGCGGTGGTCGGCCTGGCCGCCGGAGCCGCGGCCGCGGCCGACGGCCTGCTCGTGGTCACCGGCCTGCTCCCGCTCGTTCCCGCGGCGCTCTGGGCGCGTGGCCGGGGGCGCAGCGCCGGCGGCGCCGTTCTCGGCGTGGCCGTCACCGCTGTCTTCGCGAGCGCCGCCTTCGCCGGCGTCCACCTCTGGATGGCGTCGGCAGGGTTCAGCAGCGGCATCGGTGGCGGAACCGGCCGGGGCACCACGCTGGCCGCGCTCGGCGACCACGTCCACGTAATCGGGCAGGGAGTGCTCGACCTCGCCAACGGTCTCAGCCTCACGTCCGACCCGACCGGCCCGGTGACCCTCGTCCCCGCGGTCCTGGCGATCGCCATCGCCGCGGTCGCCGTGCTGGCGGTGACCCGGCGGGCGGTGCTCGACCCCGCCGTCGATGTCGCGGCCGCTCGCCGGGCCGCGCACGTGGCGTACTGGCTGTTCAGCGCGCTCCTCCTCCTCGGTGCCCTGCTCGTCAGCAACGTCGTCCTGCCCGGTGGTGACACGTCGGTGCCGGCGCGGCTGGTCTCGTCGCAGCACTACCAGACCGCGCTGTTCTTCACGGTGGCCGCGCTGCTGCCGCTGGCCCCGCGCCGGCCACGCGGACGCGCCGTCGCCGCGGTCCTGGTGTGCGCCTTCGTCACCGTGTCGGCCGTGCGCGTCGCCGCCGCCACCGGCGCCGACGACTTCCAGCCGGTCGAGTCGCGCAGCCTGCCCGCGCTGCAGGCGACCCTCCTCGCCCACGGGCTGCAGCGCGGCTATGCGTCGTACTGGGACGCGGTGGCGCTGCGACTCTCCAGCGGCGGCTCACTCGACACGCTCCCCGCCGCCGCCGGGGCGCAGTGCGGTGCCGACAGCGCGCAGGTGATGTGCCGCGACCTCCTCAACGGGATCGGGGGCTGGTTCACACCGTTCGACGGAGCAACGTTCGTCGTCGCCGATCCAGCCGACGGGTTCATCCCCGGACCACCACCGGCCGTCGTCGGCGCGCCGCAGCAAGTGTTCACCGTCGATCGGTTCACGGTGTACGTGTACGCCGACGACGTCATGGCCCGCTTCGCCACCACGTGCGCCGGGCGCGCGGACCACCGCTGCACCCACTGAGGGCGCGCGTCACTCGTTGAGCCAGGGCAGCAGCGAGGTGGCGCGCCGGCCGTGGTCGCGCACCCGCAGCGTCTCGCCGTCGCTGTGCAGCACCTCCCGCGAGCACGGGTTCATCGACTCGCGGTACTCCTGCAGGACGCGGCGTGCGAAGGAGTCGGCGCCGGGCAGGGATGCCGGGATGACCAGGGCCAGGCCGCGGTCGGGCAGCCCGATGAGCACGTCGGAGCCGGCGCGCTCGACCAGCGCGCGGAGCAGCGGCTGCACCATGACGATGCTGCCCTGGTAGAGCGAGTCACCGGACATCCGCCACCCGTCGGCGGGGACTCGCTCGATGGCGGCCACGCGCTCCATGACGCGGGCGAAACGGACCCGCGTGTTCTCGTCCGCGGCACGGCGCACCGCAGCGGCATCGACGCCGCCCGCCTCCCACTCCGTGCTGGCCACGCCCCGCATCACCGACCCCGGAAGCGACTCGGCGATGAAGGCCACGATGTCGGCGCCGACGGCGACGCTCAGCAGCTCCTCGCTGCGGGCCAGGCCGGCGAGGTAGTGCCGGCTGCGCACACACCAGAGCACCCGCGACAGCGAGACCCCCTCGGGTGTGCGGGGCACCATCCGCGCCTCCACCGAGCGCACGAACTCGGCGACCAGCGTCGCGGTGCGGGCGGGTTGCCGCTCGCACCCATTGTGCAGCGCAGCAAGCGGGAGCGCGATGTCGACGCCGGGCGCGTGCACGCGGAGCGCGTAGCGCGCCGGGTCGACGTCGACGGTCGAGCCCGCGTAGCGGGCCAGCACCTGGAGGCGCACCCGCTCCGCGAAGGCGCCGCGGTCGCCCGGGGAGTCGCCGGCCACGCTCAGGCCGAGCGCCGCCGCTTGCTGGCGACGTAGTCGACGAGGACGTAGTCACCCAGCCGGTCGGGGCTGATGAAGAAGGCGCGTCCCCTGTTCAGCCGGGTCATCTCGTCGACGAACTGCACGAGCTGGTGATTGGACTCGAGCATGAAGGTGTTGATGACGATGCCCTCACGGGTGCAGCGCTGCACCTCGATGAGAGTCTTCTCGAAGGTCTCGGGGAGCGGTGGGTAGAAGAACTCCGGGCGCCCGTTCTTCATGTGAGCGGTGGGCTCGCCGTCGCTGACGATGATGATCTGCCTGTTGGCGGCGCCGTCGCGGGCGAGCATGCGCCGGGACAGCATCAGGCCGTGCTGCATGTTGGTCCCGTAGACGTACTCGTTGACGCTCAGGTGAGGCAGGTCTGACGAGCTGATCTCGCGAGCGATGTCGCTGAAGCCGATGATGTGCAGCGAGTCGCGCGGGTACTGGCTGCGGATCAGCGAGTCGAGCGCCAGCGCCACCTTCTTGGCGGCGTAAAAGTAGCCGCGCAGCGGCATGCTGCGGCTCATGTCGAGCATCAGCACCGTCGACGAGCGCGTCAGCGCGTCGCTGCGGTGCACCTCGAAATCCTCCGCGCTCAGCTGTGGCACCGCGCCGGCCACGCGCGGGCCCTCCGACGCCTGCCGCTGGATGGCGTTCATGACGGTGCGCTCGACATCGAGGTCGAAGGGATCGCCGAACTCATACGGCTTGCTGTCGTCGGCGCGCTCACCGCGCTGGCCGCGGCGGGCCAGACCGTGCTCGCCGAACCGGTCGCGTCGCAGCCGGGCGAAGAGATCGCCGAGCGCCTTCTGGCCGATGCGGCGCATGCCGCGCGCGGTCAGGCGGAGGCCGTCGGAGTCGCGCTGCACGAGGCCCCGGGCCTCGAGCTCCTGGGCCATCTGGGCGAGCTGGTCGAGGCTGCGCGCGGCGTCGTCACCGAGCAGGTCCTGGAGCTGGCGGCGCGTGTCGGGTGGGATCTGGCCGCCGCGGTAAACCTCGCGAAGGCTGCGCTCCAGCTCCTCCATGGCCTGCAGCCGCCCCATCAGCTGCATGGCCTCGTCCAGCGGCAGCTGCTCGCCGCCGAAGAACGAGTAGCGCGAGCCGAGACCGCCGCGCGGGGAGAGCATCTCCAGGCCGGCGCCGAGCTCGGCCAGCTCGCTCTGCAACTGGGGGTCACCGAAGACGCTGTCGACCAGGTCGCCGAGCTGACGGCGCATCTCCGGAGAGAGGGAGCGCATCAGCGAATCCATGCGCGCCATCTGGCGGGTGATCTCGTCGAGGAAGTCGTCGACGCGGGGCGGAGCGTTGGGGAAGAGCCGTCCCCAGCGCTGCAGGAAGGCCTCGTAGCTGCGCTGGCGCTGCGCGTCGGGAACACCCTCGAGCTTCTCGCGGACGAGCGAGTTGAGGTCGCGCGTCATGGCGCGCAGCTCGGCGACGTCCTCCGCCGACATCGCCTGCATCTGCTCCGTCATCTCCTTGAAGTAGGTGTCGACGACGCCCTTCTTGATCTCCTCGAGCAGCTGCGCGAAGGCCTGCTCGGCGCCCTCGTCCATGAACTCGTATCCCTGGAGCTCGCGGATGGCGCCGCCGGGATCGCGGGGCAGCCCGGAGAGCTGCTCGCGACGCTTCGCCGCGACACGCTCGAGGATGCGCCGCGCCGACTCGTCCTCGACGGCAACGAGGCGCTGATCGATGCCCTCGCGCTCCCTCCGCACCACGTTGTCGATCTTCTCGGTGATGTCGTCGAAGACGCCGTCGAGGCTGTACTTCTCGAGCTGCTTGCGACGGCGGCGCTGGAGCCGCTCGGTCATCTCCTCGAGCCCCATCAGGCGCTTTCCCGAGCGGTCGCGCCAGCCCTGGCTGAGCATGCGACGCAGCGCAGTCTCGAAGTCCCAGCCATGGAAGACGTCCTCGCTGAGGCGGTTGAAGATCTCCTCGACGTCGGGACCGAGTGGGTCCTGGGTGCCGTCCCAGGCGCTGAAGCGGTGACCGCTCACCCGCCGTACACGGCGGTGCCGTCCATCTCCGTCTTGTTGAGCTTCTTGCCGCGGTGCAGGCCCTCGAGGATGAACTCGAGCAGCGCCGCACGCGACGCCGGGGTGTTGGGCTCGCCGAGCCTGTCGGCCGCCGCGTCGATGCCGGGAAGCTCGCTGAGCGCGGCCACGTACGCGCTGGCCGCGAGGCCGTCGCCCACCTCCACGGTGAAGCCGCCGCGGTCGAAGCGCTGCAGCAGCTCGGTGAAGTCGCCGGTCGCGAAATGGCGGCGGAAGACGTTGTTGCAGGCAGCGCGCAGCATCTTGTCGAGCACCGCGCCGTCGTCGCCGTCGTCGAGCGTCTCCAGCTCGAGCTTGCCGGCGCTCGAGGCGATCATCGCGGGCATGTCGCTGATCCGCGCCACCGCCTCCTTCTCGCCGATGCGCAGCGCGCGCCGCAGCGCGTTGCCGGCCAGGCTCTCCTGGTTGGCGATGCTCATGCGCACCGAGACGCCACTGCGCTGGTTGACCTGCGGATGGCGCCGGGCCAGCTGGGTGAACTCGGCGACGATCTCCTTCATGAACTGGGGCACGCGCACCGGCACGGGCATGTCGTCGAAGCTGGCCGCCTCCTGCTCGACGATGGCGATCTCGTGCTCGACGGTGCGCGGGTAGTGGGTGCGGACCTGGGCGCCGAAGCGGTCCTTGAGCGGGGTGATGATCCGGCCGCGGTTGGTGTAGTCCTCGGGGTTGGCCGTGGCCACCACGACGACGTCCAGGGGCAGGCGCAGCCGGTAGCCACGGATCTGGATGTCGCGCTCCTCGATGATGTTGAGCAGGCCCACCTGGATGCGCTCGGCGAGGTCGGGCAGCTCGTTGATGGCGAAGATGCCGCGATGGGTCCGCGGGATCAGCCCGTAGTGGATGGTCAGCTCGTCGCTGAGGTAGCGGCCCTCGGCGACCCGGATGGGGTCGACCTCGCCGATCAGGTCCGCGATCGACGTGTCCGGCGTGGCCAGCTTCTCGCTGTAGCGCATGTCCGGCGTCAGCCAGGACACCTCGGTGCCGTCGCCGCGCTCGGCGACCAGCTCGCGGCAGCGCCGGCAGAGCGGGTTGTAGGGATCGTCGTTGATCTCGCAGCCGGCGATGGCCGGGATGGCGTCGTCGAGCAGGGCGGTGAGCCCGCGAAGCAGCCGCGACTTGGCCTGGCCGCGCTCACCGAGGAGGATCAGGTCCTGCCCGGCGAGGATGGCGTTCTCCAATTGGGGAACCACCGAGTCGTCGTAGCCGAGGATGCCGTCGAAGAGCCTGTCGCCGGCGGCGAGGCGCCGGACCAGGTTGCGGCGCAGCTCGGCGCGGACCGGTACGACGCGGTACTCGGTGCGGCGCAGTTCGCCAACGGTGGCCGGCCGGGTGGTTGGCATTCCGGTCACAGTACACCCGGCTCCCGCGGCAACCGCTGCTACGCGCCTGCCGCCTGGAGGTGGCGCCGCCGGGCGCCGGCCCGCGCCGCCTCCACGAGGTGGTCGGCGAGCCCGGGGTCCTGGCCGAAGTGGAGGTGGATGAACGACGCGAGGAGGTTGTTGGTGCTCCACCCCTCGCAGCCGAGCGGCTCGCCCTCGGCGTCGTGCATGGAGTACGCCGGGGTCAGCGCCCGGTCGCCGGAGAGCAGGCGTCCGAAATGGAACTCGTGGCCGCGCACCACCTGGCCGGCGTCACCGAGGATGCTGTCGGCGGCGATGCGCAGATCGCGGTAGCCGATGTGGCACGCGCCCGCCTCGAGCGCGATGTCGACCGGGATGAGGGCGGCCATGCCGTGCACGCCCCCGTCGCTGGTGTGCAGGCTGCGCGCGCAGAAGAGCAGGCCGCCGCACTCGGCGTAGATGGGGACGGCGTGCGCGTGAGCGCGGCGCACGGACTCGATGAACGTGTGGTTGGCCGCCAGGCGCGGCACGAACATCTCGGAGACGCCGCCGCCGAGGTAGATGGCGTCGATGTCGTGGGGAAGGACGCGGTCCTCGAGCGGTGAGAACGTGATCACCTGCGCGCCCGCCGCCTCGAGCAGCTCGAGGTTCTCCGCGTAGTAGAAGCAGAAGGCGTCGTCGAAGGCGACGCCGATGCGCACCGGCGCACCTGCCGGCGCCACGCGATGGCCGTTGACCGGGAGCACCGGGGTGGCCCGCGCCATCAGCCGCTCGATCAGGGGCAGGTCGCAGTTGCGCTCGATGGCCGTGGCCAGCTCCTCGAGAGCCGGGTCGACGTGCGGGTTCTGGCTGAGCGGCAGGAGACCGCTGCGGACCTCGGGGATGTGCACGGTGGGCAGCCGCGGCAGGGCGCCGAGCACGGGCAGGGTCGCCCAGCTCCAGATGGCGTCCTCGACGACGCGGCGGCGGTAGTCGCTGGGGACGTTGTTGAGGATGACGCCGATGATGTCGAGGCCGGGATCGAGCTGGCGCACGCCGAGCGCGATCGCCGCGGCGGTCTCCGCGCTGCTGCCCACGTCGATGACCAGCACGACGGGGGAGCCGATGCGCCGGGCGAGCTCCGCTGTGCTCCCCGGGAACCTGGCGTGCGAGGCACCGGCGACGGCGACGCCGTGGCCGTCGAAGATGCCGAGCGTGCCCTCGACGATGGCGCAGTCCGCGCCCTGCACGCCGTTGGTGAAGGAGCGCACCACGCCGTCGTCGCCGAGCATCCAGGAGTCGAGATTGCGGCAGGGACGCCGGCTGGCGTGGGCGAGGTAGGCGCAGTCGATGAAGTTGGGACCCACCTTGAAGGTCTGCACGGTGCGGCCCCGCCGCCGCAGGGCTCCGATCAGCCCCAGCGCCACCGTGGTCTTGCCCGCTCCCGAGCCGATGCCGGCGACCACGATGCGCGGGATCGACGTCCTCTCCGGCATTGCTGCATCTCCTGCGCGACCCGGGCACTGTGGACGCAGCGGAGACGTGGGCTGGGAAGCGTCCCGGCGTTGACGCCGGACGGTCGGTGCCACGACGCTACCACCGCCGTGCTCGCCTGTAAAGGAACATGAAAGGGGCGCCGATCCAGTGGGACCGGTGCCCCCGCATTCCCCCCTCGCACTGTTCCGCCTTCCACCGCCGCCGACGCTGTGCCGGCCCGGGAGGCGGTGCCGCTGATGTGACGGTCACCGTCACGGTCCCGTCACGCGGCTGTCCGGTGGGCCGTTACGGCAACGGCCTACCGTCATCAACGGTTCTGCCAGGAACCGTCAGCTCCAGCCGCTGCCGTGACGCTTGCTCACGAGATTCCTCCGTACCATCGGGCCAACCGCTCGAACTCGCGCGGAAGTGTCCGCCGACGTGTGGATCGTGTGGGTGCAGTTGGTCTGCTCGGCGCGTTGGGGACGGAAATCTGCACAAAGTTTTCCATCCGTTCACGGACGTTGTCCGCGGCGTTGATGTTCCGTGACAGGTCGCCTGTCTCGGTCGCTGATCACCGGGTGACCCGGTGGTTGGCTCAGCCCTCGATCACTCGTGATACGGCGGGCATGGCGACGGCTTCCACCGCCCGCCCCGACACCTCGAGGACCGCGACCGGGCGCGCCGGCCTGATGTCGCGCAGCCGCGCACGGACGCGGACCTGGCCCTGCCACTCGTCGCGCTCCAGTGCCACGCAGGCGTCGACGCGGCGCCCGCGGGGCAGGTGATCGGCGAGCCCCGGCTTGAAGAACGCGATCCCCTCGACGAGGCCGGCGTCGTCGCTGAGCACCACGCGCAGATGCTGCGCCTGTGCGCCGAAGGTGCTGGTGGAGAGGACGGTGCAGTCGCGCAGGGCGAGCACGGGGGCGCCGTTGCCCTGACCGCAGGGCTCGAGCACGTCGAGGACGTCGCACACCTCGGGGGTGCACTCCGCCGTGGTGATCTCGCCATCGATGGCAACGACGCGCTCGCGCGGGCTGTCGCCGAGCTGGGCGGCGACGGCGGCGCTGACCGCCGCCGCGAAGTCGTCGAAGCGGGCGGCGTCGAGGCTGAAGCCGGCGGCGACGCGGTGACCGCCGTAGCGGATCATGGTGGGCGCCGCCGCGTCGAGCGCCTCGACGATGTGGACACCGCCGGCGGACCGGGCCGACCCCTTGGCCTCCGCCGGGTCGAGGCACACGATGAAGGTGGGCCGTGCATAGCGCTCGGCGAGGCGTCCCGCGACCAGCCCGACGATGCCCATCGGCCACTCCGGGCTGCCCAGGACGATCGCCGGGGCATCGTTGGGAAGATCCGCCACCCTCGCCTCCGCCTCGGCCAGCGCGATGGCGACGGCGGCCTGGCGCGCCCGGTTCTGCGCGTCCAGCTTCGCGGCCAGCGGGAAGGCGGTGTCCTCGTCGTCGCAGAGGCACAGCTCGAGCGCGAGGCGGGCGTCCTCCATGCGGCCGGCGGCGTTGATCCGCGGGCCGATGGCGAAGCCCAGGTCGGAGGCGCGGAGCGTCGCGGAGAGGCCCGCCGCCTGGCAGAGGGCTCGGATCCCGGCGACGTCACGCAGGCGGGGCAGGCCTGCCCTCACGATCAGCCGGTTCTCGCCGCGCAGCGGCATCATGTCGGCGACGGTGCCGAGCGCGGCCAGGCCGAGGCCGTCGTCGCTGCTGCCCTGGGGGACGAGGCCGGCGGACTCGAGAGCGCCGAGCAGCTTCCACGCCACGCCGGCGCCGGCGAGACCGTCGAAGGCCTCGTCGCAGCCGGGCAGCTTGGGGTTGATGAGCGCATCCGCCGGCGCCAGCACGGGAGGCGCCCCGTCGGGCGCGAGCGGAAGGTGGTGGTCGGTGATCACCAGGCGCATCCCGGCCGGCCGGCCGGCGGCCACATCGACGCTGCTGGTGCCGCAGTCGACGGTGACCACGCAGCCGACCCCCTGCTCGTGCAGCTCGGCCAGCGCAGCCGAGTGGAGCCCGTAGCCCTCGCTCATCCGGTTGGGGATGTAGGGGACGACGTCCGCGCCCGCCGCGCGCAGCGCCCGGCTGAGGAGCGCGCAGGCGGTGACCCCGTCGGCGTCGTAGTCGCCGTACACGGCGATGCGCGTGCCGGCGCGAATCGCCGTGCCCAGCACCTCGACCGCGGCGGCCATGCCGGGCAGGCCGAGGGGATCGCGGAAGGCGGCGGCGCCGTCTAGCAGCGCCCCTGCGCTGGCCCGGTCGTGGCCGCGGGCGGCGAGGACGCGGCCGAGCAGCGGATGGTATCCGGGCAGGGGCGGCGAGGCGGAGACCTGCCAGCGCCGGGGAGCGGACTTCAAGCGGCTTTCCTCGAGAAGGGAGCGGTGACGGGACTGAGGGTGACCGTGGCCGGCGACAGCACCCTGTCGCCGGTCCACAGCCTATCCCCTCTCGAGTCCCTCTCGGGCGGGATCGCCCTCTGTCAGCCACCGGCTGCGCACGGCCCCCCGGACCGTCATCAATCCGGCCCCGGAAACTCTTCTGAGGTGAATGAAGCGATTGCGTCTGTTGCCGCAAGCATCACCGACGCGCCTCGCCTCTGTCGACCACACTCCGCAAAAGGTTTGTGAAGAGTTGTGAAGCCGCGGAGGGTCAGGCGGGCATCAGCTGGCGGAGCACATGGGTGAGGATCCCGCCGGCGCGGTAGTACTCGACATCGGTGGCACTGTCGAGCCGGCACACCGTCTCGAACGTGGTCGTCTCGCCTCCCGAGGCGGTGGCCGTGACCTCGATGGCGCGTCCGGGCCCTGCCTGCGCGATGCCGTGGATGGTGTAGCGCTCGTGGCCGTCGAGCCCCAGCGACTCCACGGAATCACCGTCGCCGAACTGCAGTGGCAGCACGCCCATCCCCACCAGGTTGCTGCGGTGGATGCGCTCGAACGACTGCGCGATCACGGCGCGCACGCCCTGCAGCGCGGGGCCCTTGGCGGCCCAGTCGCGCGACGAGCCCGAACCGTACTCGCGACCGGCGAGCACGATCAGGGGGACGTCCTCCTGCGCATAGCGCATCGCCGCGTCGTAGATGGACATCACCTCGCCGCTGTCGAGGTGGGTGGTCCAGCCCCCCTCGCGGCCGCCGGCGAGCGCGTTGCGCAGACGGATGTTGGCGAAGGTGCCGCGCATCATCACCTCGTGGTTGCCGCGGCGCGCGCCGTAGGTGTTGAAGTCACGGAGCTCGACGCCGTGCTCGCGCAGGTAGTCGGCGGCCGGCGATTGCGGGGAGATGCTGCCCGCCGGCGAGATGTGGTCGGTGGTGATCGAGTCACCGAGCAGGGCGAGCACGCGCGCGTTCTCGATCGCCGCCGGCGGCACCGGGTCGCCGGCGGCGTCGGTGAAGAACGGCGGTTCGCGCACGTAGGTCGACTCCGGGCCCCACTCGAACATCGCGCCGGTTGGCGCGGGCAGGCGCTGCCAGTGCTCGTCACCGTCGAAGATGCGCGCATACTCGTCGGTGAACATCTCG
>CABDYX010000203.1_pt1 | contig 11634 bp, 11 predicted proteins | sample 3132131 | NCBI WGS metagenome assembly CABDYX01 (sample SAMEA5534339, study PRJEB31848) | metagenome | biome: tundra; feature: field; material: soil | place: USA | collected 2013-05 | depth 0.45 m | reverse complement strand
TCCAGCGGTCTGAAGGTGGAGTACGAGCCGCCGGTGCCGGCGGACGAGGACGGTTCGTGACCGTGGACAGGGCACCGGTCGTCTCCGCCGAGGTGCTCGAGGTTTCGCTGCCGTTGCTGCGACCGTTCGTCACCGGTTTCGGCGTCACCGACACCCGGCGGACTGTGCTGGTCCACCTCCGCGACGAGGACGGGCACGAAGGCTGGGGCGAGGCCCCCGCCTTGGACCACCCGTACTACCTCCCCGACACCACCGCCTCGACGTACCTCATCGCAGCGGAGTTCGCGCTGCCGCTCGCACTAAACGCGCCCGGGCTCGAGCCCGCCGTCGTCGCCGACGCGATGAGCCGCATCAAGGGCAACACCTTCGCGCGTGCCGGGGTGGAGGAGGCTTTCTGGTCGCTGCAGGCGGCGGCGGCGGGCACGACGCTGAGGATGCTGATGGGCGGTGAGCGCGAGCGCGTGCCCGTCGGCGAGAGCCTGAGCATCGCGGAGACGGTCGACGAGACGCTGGAGGAGGTCGACCTGCGGCTGCGGGAGGGCTACCAGCGGATCAAGCTCAAGATCCGGCCGGGGTGGGACGTCGAGCTCGTCGCGGCCGTTCGCGAGGCGGTCGGCCCCGACATCCTGCTCCAGGTCGACGCCAATGCCGCCTACTCGCTCGACGATGTCGACGCCCTGCGCCGGCTCGACGAGTACAACCTGGCCTGCATCGAACAGCCGCTCGCCTGGGACGCAATGCTCGAGCACGCCGAGCTGCAGCGGTCCCTGTCCACCCCGATCTGCCTCGACGAGACGCTCCGGTCCTTCGACGACGTGCGACGCGCCCTCGACATCGGTGCGTGCCGCAATGTCAATCTCAAGCCGGGGCGCGTCGGTGGCCTCACCGCCTCGCTGCGCATCGCCGAGCTGTGCCGGTCACGCGGGGTGGCGCTGTGGTGCGGCGGGATGATGGAGTCAGGCATCGGGCGGGCCGGCAACCTCGCCCTGTGCTCCGTCGCCGGATTCACCGAGCCGGCGGACATGTCTCCGGCCTCCGTGCTGTTCGAGTGGGACCTGGTCGACCCGACCTTCGCGGTCGGGCCAGACGGGACGGTCGCCGTCCCCGACGCGCCTGGTCTCGGCTTCCCCGTACGGCTCGACCGGGTCGCCGCGCAGACGCTGCGCAGGACTGTCGTGAAGGTCTCGTAGCCCAGCGTCTACGCGCGGGTCTGCGCCGGCGACTCCAGTGAGGACACCGACGTGGCCAGCGAGCCGCGCTCGATCCGGAGCAACTTCATGTTTTCCAGCGGTGCCCAGCCGTGGCCGGCGGGTTGCGGGAAACCTGATGATGCAACGACGATGGAATTGGCGCGCGCACGGTAGTGCAGGTCGTAGAACGCCGTATCCGGCTCGGTGGATGACGACGCACCGCCGGAAGACATGCTGACCGCCGGCGCCCGCATCGGATCGTGCGCGCTGATGACGAAGAGCGCGTCCGGCGTTAGCAGCATGGCGTTCAGGCTCGTGGGCTGGAGGTCGGCGAACAGGTGATGCACGACGGAAGCGACGGCATCGCGCGTGGGCACGCCGTCTTCCAGCTGCGCCACGATGGCCAGGAAATAGCGCTCGCTATCCGTGGTGCCGCGCATCTGCGACATCCATCCGGCGGGAAGGATCTCGTCCCAGCGCTCCTGGGGATGGATGGCGCCGTTGTGGGCGAACGCCAGCAGACCGTGGGTGAACGGGTGCGTGTTGGCGGGGACGATTGCCAGGCCATGGGTCGCCCAGCGGAGGTGGACGAAGCCCGAATCGCCAGCGGCCGTCGTGGTGAGCTCCGCGAAGCGCGGGTCGTCGGCGGCGCACCTGGTGGAGCGTTCGGTCAGCGGCGCACCGTCCTCGGTCAAGCCGGGCTGCGGCCACCACGCCATCCCCCAGCCATCGGCGTGCTGGCGGGACAGGGCGGTGAATGCCTCGAGATCACTGTCGCCGAGCGCCCGCTGCACGGTCAGGGGTTCACGTCCCGCCCAGGCAAGCAGCCGACACATCAGACGTACTTCCCCATGCCGCCGGCGACATCGATGGAGGTCCCGGTGAGGTAGGCGGCGCGATCGCTCGCGAGGAAGACAACGATGCCGCTCACCTCGTCCACGGTACCGAACCGGCCCAATGGCACCTCGTCCCTGGCGGGAAGGCCGCCGGCAAAGCTGATCAGGTCGGTCCCGGCCGCCAGGGCGAGGATCGCGGCCAGCTCGCCACTGGCGCCCTCGGTTCGCGCCGCAAACGTGGGCGACCAGCTGGACTGGGGGAGCATCGGCATGTGGCGTTCCTTCGATGGGTGACCTTGACAGTGCGTCCTGCGACCGGCAGACTTCGGCGGCGGAAGTGAGCCACGCGATAGGAGATCTTTGCTGAAGTGGCGAGCGAATGGCAAGTTTGTGGCTGCGTGAGGCTAACGGATGGTTGACGGCATCGCGCCGCTGGCCGGGCTCGCCGGCGTCGTCGCGCGGCAGGTGCGCCCGGCGGTGCTCGACGCCGTCGATCTCACGATTCTGCAGCTGCTAGCGAGCGACGCGCGAATGTCGCGGCGCAGTCTGGCGCGCACGCTCAGCATGTCCCCTCCGGCGGTGGGCGAGCGCATCTCCCGGCTCGAGCGGGCGGCCGTGATCCGCGGCTACACCATCGACATCGGCTGGCCGGAGGCCGGCTTCCCGGTAACCGTGTTCCTCACAATCACCGCCGTCCAAGGGCAGTCGCTCGCCCCGGTCATCGAGGCGCTGCGCGAGCTACCCGAGGTGACGGATGTGAGCCTGGTCACCGGTGCCATCGACCTGCTCGCGCGGCTCGTCGTCCGCGACCACAACCACCTTCGCGAACTGCTGCTCGAGCGCGTCTGGCAAATCACTGGCGTGCAGCGCACCGAGACGCTGGTGACGCTCGCCGAGATGCAGCCGAAGCAGTTCGCCGTCCAGCTGCTCGATTCGATGCGCGGAAGCTGCGACGGCCGCGCCCACCAGGGAGGGGCAGCGTGAGCACAAAGGAGGACGACGCCACCAACCAGGGGGTCGGCACGCCCGGGTTCGTCGCGCGGCACGGGCTGCACACCGACGAGCAGCGCGCTGCAGCGCAGGCGGTGGCCGCCGAGATACGCGAGAAAGGATTGCGCACGGTGCGGGTCGTGATCGCCGACCAGCACGGCATCGCGCGCACGAAGTTCCTCTCCGCCCAGGCAGCAATCTCGGCGATGAGCAACGGAGCTGACTTCTCCGGCGCTATCTACAGCCTCGATACCTCCAACGGCGTCTTCCCGCAGGCCTTCACGGAGGGCGGCGGCTTCGGCATCCCCGAGTTCACTGGTTTCCCGGACGTGATCATCGTGCCCGACCCGCAGACATTCCGCGTCCTGCCGTGGGCCGACCGCACCGGCTGGGTGCTCTGCGACGTGTACTTCAGCAACGGCAAGCCGATGCCGCTCGACGGGCGCGCCATCATGCGCGAGCAGCTGCGCCGTCTCGAGGCGGCGGGCTACGGCTATACCGCCGGACTCGAGGTGGAGTACTACATCGTGCGGCTCGTCAACGAGCGCACCGCGCTCGACCAGACGGGTGCGCCGCCGCCGCCGCCCGCCATCGACATCTTCCAGCAGGGGTACCAGTTCCTCTCCGAGAGCCGCCTCGATGGCGTCGAGGACACGCTCCGTGCGCTGCGCGACGGCCTCTACGACATCGGCCTCCCGCCGCGCTCCATGGAGGACGAGTGGGGTCCCGGGCAGATGGAATTCACCTTCGCACCCATGGCCGGGCTCGCTCCCGCCGACGCTATGGTCATGTTCCGCACGGCCGTCAAGTCGATGTGCCGGCGGCGCGGCCTGCTGGCCACGTTCATGTGCTGGCCGGCGTTACCCAACTTCTTCCCGTCCGGCTGGCACCTCCATGAGTCGCTGACTGACGCCCGCAGCGGCGCCAACCTGTTCGCGTCCGACACCGAGATGCTCGCGCCGGTGGGGCGCCAGTTCGTAGCAGGGCTGCTCGAGCATGCCAAGCCGATGACCATCTTCAGCACGCCGACCGTCAACGGCTACGGGCGCTTCCGCCCGTACTCCTTCGCCCCGGACCGCATCGGCTGGGCGCTGGAGAACCGCGGCGCCATGGTGCGCGTGCAGGGTGGGACCGGTGACAAGGGCACGCACATCGAAAACCGGGTCGGAGAACCGGCCGCCAACCCCTACCTCTACATGGCAGCGAACATTGCCGCGGGCCTCGACGGGATCACGCGCGGCCTCGAGCCGCCAGCTCTCGTCTCCGCCGACCCGTACGCGGAGGAAGCCGAGCCACTGCCTGCGTCTCTCGGTGCGGCAATCGCCGCGCTGGAGGGTGACACCATGTTCCGTCGCGCCTTCGGCGATGCATTCGTCGACTACTACCTGATGATGAAGCGCGCCGAGAACGCCCGGTACGAGGCCGCGGTCGCCGAGAATCCCCCGCCGGAGGGCACCGTGGTATCGGAGTGGGAGATGCGTGAATACTTTGAGGTCTACTGACGCGTGTCACTCCAGCACGTCGTTCTCTTCTCGTTCCCGCAGGAGCTGTCCGACGCGGACGACGCGGACATGCGTGCGCAGGTGGCGTCGTGGCCTGATGAGATCGGCGGCATGACGCGCCTGCGCTTCGGCGCCGACCTCACCGGCGCAAGGACGCGTGGCTACTCGCGGCTCCTCTACATGGAGTTCGCTGGCCAGCCCGAGCTGAAACAGTACCAGCAGCATCCCGTGCACCAGGCGTTCCACCGCTGGGTCATGGAGCGGGAGTGCACTCCGCTCGCCTTCGACTACTACATCGACGGTGACACGGTTCTCATGCCTGAGGACCGCGGCAATAGAGAGGAGGAGACGCGATGACAGTCACTCGAGGTCCAGAACCGTCGTTGGCCGCGGGACCGGCGGTGGTTGTGGACGGACAGAACACCCTGGCGCGCGGCTCGCTCAGCACCTGGGACGCGGTCGCGATCTCGGTCTCGGTGCTCTCACCGGGCATGGCCATGCTCCTCAATGTGCCCGGGGTGGCCATCGTGGCCGGCGGCTCGACGCCGCTCGCCTTCCTGTTCGGCGGTATCGGGGTGCTGGCGCTGGCGTTCGTCATCGTCGGCTTCACGCGACGGATGGCGACGGCGGGGTACGCATACACGTACGCCTCACGGAGCATCGGCAAGGAGGGCGGCTTCGTCGCCGGATGGATGTACGCCTTCGGTTTCGCGTGCTTCGTGCCGATGACCATGGCGGGAGTGGCCGGTTTGGCCATCAACCTCCTCGGGCTCGACACCAAGCTGTGGTTTCCGTTCTTCCTCATCGGCATGGCCCTGCTTTTGGTGCTGTCGATCATCCGGATCAAGGTCACCACGCGCGTGCAGCTCCTCATCGGTGCGATCACGGTCGCGCTGATCGTCATCGTTGACCTGTTCGTGGTCGGCAAGGGAGGGGCCAGCGGCAATACCCTCCAGCCCTTCACCTTCGGTCACACCGTGTCGGGCGGATTCAACGGCGTGTTCTACGGGATCATCCTCGGGGTCACCTCGTACATCGGCTTCGAGACCGCGGCCGACTTCGGCGAGGAGACAGCCAACCCGCGCCGCTCGATCCCCATCGCGATCATCGCCGCGACGGGCATCGCGATCGTCCTCTACATCCTCACCACCTACGCGATGACCATCGGCTTTGGCGTTGACAACGGAGCCACCTTCGGCGGCGACTCGTTCGCACTGAAGACCGTCGCCAAGAACTTCATTGGCGGGCCGTTCCCCATTCTCATCGAGACCGGCGGCATGCTCTCCGCCTTCATCGTCTGCGTCGCATGTGCGACGGCTTCCGCGCGGACGCTCTTCGCGATGGGTCGCGAGGGAGTGCTGCCGACGTGGTTTTCCAAGACGAACGCGCGCTTCAAGACCCCGGTGAATGCAACGCTCACCGTCGCAGGGGTGGCCACCGCCGCCGCTGCGCTCGTCGGGTTTGTCTTTCCTCAGGACGCCTTCGGGGGCGCGACGACGACCGTCTACTTCTTCTACGCAACGATGGGGACCCTGGGGGTGATCGTCGTCTACATCATGCTGTGCCTCGGTGGCATGGCCTTCTTCCGGCGCACCAAGGCCAGTTACAACCTGGTGCTGCATGCGCTGGTGCCGCTGATCGGCGCAGCGATCTTCGCCGCGGCGCTCTACGGGTCTGTATACCCTCAGCCGCCATTCCCGCTCAACTGGACGCCGTACATCGCGGCTGCGTGGCTGGTGATCGGAATCGTCGCCGTGCTCGTGCTCCGCTCCAAGAATCCCGCGGCCGTCGAACGGATCGGCTCCATCCTCGGAGAGGAGGGGGGCGAGGACGCCAAGCTGCTGGCGTGATCGATGACCACGTCCATCCGTTTCCGCTGAGCTTCGAGCCGCTGGCGCTTGACGGTCTCACCCTCGATGTCGAGGAGGGGGAGGCCGCCGAGAGCCGGCGACTGAGGCTGGGCCCCACGCGGCTGTCGATGGAGATGCTGCGCACCCGCTTGGCAAGGTACCTCGGTTGCGAGCCGGCCGACGCCGTCGCGGCACGCGATCAGGTTGCGCGCGCAGACTGGCCGGCCTACGTGCGCGGGCTCTTCGCGGACTCCGGCACCATCGGGATGCTCATGGACGCCGCCTGGCAGGGGCTGCCACCGGGCGGCGCCGAGCGGTTCGCGGACGCTTCAGGCGTGCCGGTGTGGGAGCTGGCGCGCCTCGAGCCGGTCATCGACCGGCTGCTCGGCGAGGATCGCGGCGTGCAGGAGATCGTCCACGCCGTCGACGCCTTCATGGACGCGGAGGTGCGCGACGGGGCCGTGGGGTTCAAGACGGTGCTCGCGTATCGCACCGGGCTCGCAGTGGAGGTTGACGTGACTCCCGAGCGCGCCGAGCGTGAGCTCAGCGCCGACCGCTCCGCCGGTGCTCCCGTGCGCAGGAGCGGCAAGGCGCTGCGCGACCTGCTGTTCGTGCACGTGCTCGGGCGCTGTGCGGAATTCGACCGGCCGCTGCAGGTGCACACCGGGTTCGGTGACTCCGAGATCCGCCTCGCCGAGTCCGACCCCCTGCTGCTCGAGGAAGCGCTACGGACCACTGCGGGGTCGAGCGCAGACGTCGTGCTGATCCACGGGTCGTTCCCGTGGCACGAGCAGGCCGGCTACCTCGCCAGCGTGCGCCCCCACGTGTGGACGGAGTTCTCGCTCTGCAACCTCTTCAGCCCGGCGACGACAGCGGACCGCCTGCTGCGACTGCTCGACATCGCTCCGGCCGGGCGCATCACGCTCGGCAGCGACGGGCACGGACCGCCTGAGAGCCACTGGTTCGGGACGGTCATCGTGCGCGAGGCGTGGCAGACGGTGCGCCAGCGGCTGAGTGGCACCGTAAGCGAGACATGGCTCGACGACGCGCAGGAGCGTCTGTTCGAGACCAACGCGCGCCAGCTGTACCACCTGCCCGACCCGCCCCGGACGTCATGAGCCGCGAGCACGCGGGCATCAACCCCGCAGCCGCTGGCATGCCGGGCTCAGGCATCCGCGAGATCATGTACGCCGCGCTGGGGCGGCCCGACATCATCCGGCTCGAGGCCGGCGAGCCGGACTTCCCGACGCCGAGGCACATCGTCGAGGCGGCGCACGTCGCGGCGATGGAGGGGCACACAGGCTACGTGGGGAGTGCGGGCATCCCGCAGTTGCGCGACGCGCTCGCGACCAAGGTGCGCAAGCGCAACGGTTACACGGTGGCGGCCGAGCAGGTGATCGTGTGCCAGGGTGGTGTGGAGGGCATCTACGTGACCCTGGTCGCGCTCACGCAGGCGGGGGACGAGGTGCTGATGCCCGACCCCGCGTGGCCGAACTTCCTGATGATGGCGCGGCTTCTCAACCTGCACGCGGTGACGTACCCGCTCACCGAGGATGCTGACTTCCTCCCGACGGTGGAGGCGCTGGAGGGCCTGGTCACCGAGCGGACGCGGCTGATCGTGCTCAACTCGCCGTCCAACCCGCTCGGGGCGATCATCGACCGCGCTCGCATGACCGAGCTGCTCGAGTTCGCCGACCGGCACGGGCTCTGGACGCTCTCGGACGAGTGCTACGACGAGATCACCTTCGACGACAGCTTCGTCAGCCCCGCCTCGATCGCGCCGGAACGCGTGGTCTCCGTGTACAGCTTCTCGAAGACGTACGCGATGACGGGATGGAGGATCGGCTACGCCGTGGCGCCGCCGGAGGTTGCACCGATACTGGCGAAGTGTCAGGAGCCGCTCCTGTCGTGCGTCAACACACCGACGCAGTTTGCTGCGCTCGCTGCGGTGAGCGGGTCGCAGGAGGTGGTGGCGGAGATGCGTGATGCATACCGCGAGCGGCGCGACGTCGCGCTCTCGATGCTGAAGGGGTCACCGCTGCAGGCGTTCACGCCACAGGGGGCGTTCTACCTGTGGATCGACGTTAGCAGCGCGGGGATTCCGTCGCGAGACGTGGCGATGCGGTTGCTCGAGGAGCGCGGCGTCGCTGTGGCGCCGGGCTCGGCGTTCGGCGAGCGTGGGGAAGGATTCGTGCGCGTGTCGCTGGCGTCGCCCGCAGGCGCGCTGGATGAGGGCCTGCGCCGCCTGATGGATTTTACCGCGTCACCCGTTCACGTTTGACGTCTGCCCCGGCGGCTGTTCCCGGGTTGGTGCGGCGTGTCAGTGCACGCCGCTCGCGCTCGAGATCGGCAGAGTGTGGAACGAGAACGTCCGGTTAATAGCCACCGTGGGTTCGAATCCCACCCTCTCCGCCACACCACCCTCTCCGCCATGCTGGACGCCAGGCGGATGGGCCGCGCCTTCAGACGGCCTTCAGCAGCATCCCGATCGAGAAGAAGGTCTGGGAGCTACTCGAGGCCGCCGGGGTGATCGTCGAGGAAACGGATTGATCGTAGGCACACTGGTTACCTCGCGCGTCGACTTGGTACACCACCCCCGGCGTCGACCCCGCGCTGACCGATCCCGGCACGGCGAGGTAGCCGAAGTAGGCTTCATTCGTGGAGGTCGGCGTGAGCGTGGGATAGTCCGGGGCGGTGGTCGAGACGCCCGTGTCGACCACCCCCGTGACATCCAGGGACCACACTGTCGAGGCGCCAGACGACGAACGGAACTCCTGCACGTCCAGCGACGTGGCGCTCTCGGAGTTGCCCGAGGTGGACCCTGAGGTGTAACTGACGGTGATCGTGCTAGGGCCGGGCGTGGTGACAACGCCCCACCACAGTTCCTGCCCGTGGATGCCGTCGATGGTGAGGTATGACCTTGCCTTGTTCCAGGTGGTGACGCCCCCGCCGCTCACCCCCGCGGCGGTGAAGCTGGGGACGCCGGACGGGAACTTCGTCTCGATCGCCATCGCCAGCTCGTCGCCTGCTGCCGCCGGTGACACAGAGATCGTCTCCTGCTGGTGGCTCGGCTGGTTCGTGTGCGTGTACAGCGCTCCCACCGTCGTGATGCTTGCCGGCGTGGAGGTGGCCTGGTAGGTGAACTGATCCGCAGACGAGGTGGCACTGGTACCGGCCGCCGTCGTCACCGTGATGTGGACCGTGGCGGCGGACTCTGCGGGCGAGGTGGCGACGACCTGGGTGGCGGTGTTCGACGTGATGGCGCCGGCCGTGGACCCGAAGCTCACCCTGGTGGCCCCCGACAGGTTGCTCCCGGTGATCGTCACCGACGTCCTGCCCGCGGCCGGCCCGCTGGTGGGGCTCACGCCGCTCACCGTGGGAACACTTGCGTTGACCATGGCGGCGTTGATGTTCGACGTGGTCCGTCCGGCTCTCACCTGCACCGCGTTCAGGGCGCCGCCGCTGCCGGCATTGGTCACGGCTCCGGCGATGCTGCCGCCGGTGGCTGCAGACGCCGCGGACGCGCCCATGGTCAGGCCGGTCAATACAACCAGCTGGATGGCGACGGCGTAAGCGATGGCCCTGGCGGCCACGCGGTTGTTGCTCAACATGAAACGTTCCCCCGTGGCTCGAAGTCTACGGGTTGAGAACGCCGGTCGGCACGTCTGGGCGAATCGACGGGTTCGACCTCACCTTCTCGCCAGCCTGGACCGCTACGGGCGCCATTGTGGCGCCATCGCCGGCTCGCCCGACTGGATCGCGGCGTCAGGAACCAGCGGCGCCGCAAAAGTTGACCGACGGACTCAAGTTTTGTTAGCGTCGCCGGCCATGGACGACAGAGGGCTTCGGCTGGCGCGCTGGCTCTGGCTGGACCACGGTCACTGCGGCTCCGCGATCTGTAGTAGTCGGTAGAGCTCCTCGACGCGAGCGCCTTCGGGCGCGCTCGAGCACGTGCGGCGATTCCAACGGTCGCCGGGATTGCATTCGACCGACACACAGGAGATCTGTCATGCCTGTCACCGATGAACTGCTGAAGAACAACGAGAGATTCGCCGAGAGCTTCGACAAGGGCGACAAGCCGATGCCGCCTGCTCGCAAGCTCGCGGTGGTCGCTTGCATGGACGCGCGGCTTCATGTCAGCAAGCTGCTCGGACTAGATATCGGAGACGCTCACATCATCCGCAACGCCGGCGGTGTCGTCAGCGATGACGTCATCCGCTCGCTCGTGATCTCGCAGCGCCTGCTCGGCACCGAGGAGATCATCCTCATCCACCACACCGACTGCGGCATGCTCACTTTCGAGGACGATGCGGTCAAGGCGCAGATCAAGGATGAGATCGGGATCCGACCGCCGTTCGCGCTGGAGGCCTTCCTGGACGTCGACGACGATGTGCGTCAGTCGATCGCTCGCCTCAAGGCGAGCCCGTTCATTCCGCGTCGCGACAACGTCCGCGGCTTCGTGTACGACGTGAAGGCCGGACGGCTGCGTGAGGTCGAGGGCGGCGACCTGGAGGTGACGGGAGCGTCTGCCAGCCTTCCACAAGCAGCGGTCCGGTAAGCCGATACGGCCCCTTTTGGCGCCATCCTCGGCGACCCTTGCCGGCAGACCCGTGCAGGCAGCAGCCATCGTCGAGAATCCCGCCGACGCGCTGCTCGCGCCGCCGGTTGCTGCGGCCGGCCCAGCGCTTGTTGTGGTCGGCACTCGCGGCCTGGGGCGCGTGCGGCGTATTGTGCTCGGCAATGTGTCGAAGTCCATGATTGAGGCGCTGCCCCACGACTACCCCGCCGCCTGGGCCGTCGATGCGGTGCTCGCGGATGGCGGGACGGTTCACATACGACCGATCCGGCCGGATGATGCGCCCGCGCATCGCGCCTTCTTCGCGCGCCAGTCCAAGGAGAGCCTCTACTTCCGTTTCTTCAGCTCCAAGCGGGAGCTGAGCGACGCAGAGGTTGAGCACTTCACGACCGTCGACTACCACGACCGCATGGCGTTTGCCGCGTTCATCCGCGATGAGATGATCGCCGTGGGCCGCTACGAGAGGCTGGCCGCGAGCGACCGTGCGGAGGTCGCGTTCGCGGTCGTCGACGAGCACCAGGGCCGGGGCATCGCCAGCCTGCTTCTGGAGTACCTCGCAGCCTACGCGCCTGACAATGGCATCACCCAATTCACCGCGGACACACTGACCGAGAACCGGCGGATGCTCGACGTTTTCAAGGCCACCCGCCTGCACCGTGAGAGCCAGTCGACGAGCGACGGCGTGGTCCG
>CABDYX010000197.1_pt1 | contig 11889 bp, 8 predicted proteins | sample 3132131 | NCBI WGS metagenome assembly CABDYX01 (sample SAMEA5534339, study PRJEB31848) | metagenome | biome: tundra; feature: field; material: soil | place: USA | collected 2013-05 | depth 0.45 m | reverse complement strand
GCGATGATCACGGTGTCGCCCTGGGCAAGACCGGATTGGATCTCCGTCCGCGAGGAATCGGCAGCGCCGGTGGTGACCGTGACCGAGGTGGCGACGCCGTTCCTGAGCACCTGGACGGTGGACGTCGTCCCGTTGGTGTGGACAGCGCTGGTCGGGACGGTGAGGACACCGACGACGCGACTGATGATCACGCTGATGCTCGCCGACATCCCGTCACGGAGCGAGGGATGCGTGCCGGTCACCTGCACGGTGACGGGGAACGTCGCGACGCCTGACGTCACGGTGGCGATCTCCGCGACCGAGGTCACCGCCGCAGCCAGCCCCTCCGTCGTACCGGCGGCCGTCACCACGGCATGCTGGCCGATGGCCACCTGGTTGACCTGGCTGTCACTGATGGTGCCCGTCACCTGGAACGATCCCGGGGTCAGGATGATGAAGTTGGCGCTGGCCGAGCTGTTGCTCGCTGCCGCGGTCGACGACGGCGTGGTGCTGACGGAGTTGCCGACGACCACATTGATCGCCGCGACGGTGCCGGCGGACGGTGCCAGCAGGCTGGTGTTGTTCACCGCCGTCGTGTCGTTGCTGACGGTTTGCTCCGCCTGGGTGACCCCGGCGGTGTCCTGGGCGATGCTGGCCTGCTGTGAGGCGGCGCTGCTCGAACTGCCGCTGCTCGACAGGGCGTTGGTCAGCGCGGTCTGGTCGGACGCGACCTTTGCCGCTGCCTGGTCGTTGGACTGCTGGCCGCGCACTTGGTCGTTCTGCAGGGCTGTCTGTGCGGTGTTGAGCGCCTGCGTGTCCTTGGCCTGCTGCTGCTGCGCGGCGCTGAGGTTCTGCGCGTCGGTCTGACAGGTGCTCGATGACGAGCTGCTGCTGCAGCCGTCCGCGTTGTACTGCTGCTGCGCAGCCGACACCGCCTGGTTGTCGGAGTTCACCGCCGACTGGTCAGAGCTGATCGTCCGCTGATCCGACCTCACCGTCTGGGCGTTGACCGCCACGGCGTCCCTGTCGGCCGTCTGGTCGTTGGCGAGGTTCGTCCTCGCGGTTGCCACGTTCTGTGCAGCCGTTGCGCTCGAGCCCGAGGACTGGTCCGCGCTCAGCTTGGCCTGGGCCGCCGTAAGGCTGGCCTGCGCCTGGGTCAGAGCTGACTGCATGGTGGTGCCGTCGACCGTCGCCAGCACCTGGCCCGCGGTCACCGTCTGGCCCACGCTGACGTTCACCGCCGTGACCGAGCCGCTCACCTGGAAGTTGACGTTCGACTGGCTGATCGGGCTGAGGTTGCCGGTGAGCGAGAGGGTCTGCTGGATGGTCCCCAGCGCGACCGTGGCGGTGCGGTACTGGGTTGCGGTGGACCCGGCATGCACGTACATGTAGCCGCCGCCTGCCGCAACCACGAGCGCCACTCCGCCGATGGTCAGCACCCTGTGCCGGAGGAGGGTTCGCAACAACCTCATTGGACGGGGCCTCCGGTGTCGGGACGAGTGCGCGCTGTTGTCCGCTGCTGGCGGGTCCGGCGACCGGAGCCTACGGGCACAACCTTTCGGGTTGGTGACGTCCTCAGCCGCGGCACAGGGCCAGCTCGCGGTCGACGACGTCGGCGAGGGCCGCGATGAACCGGGGCGTGGTGTTGGGCATCTCGATGCGGTGGAAGGTCATCCCCGCGGCGCGGGCCTGCTCGGCGGCGGCGACATCGATGTCGTACAGGACCTCGAGGTGATCCGCCACGAACTGCACCGGGACGACGAGAACGTCCCGGGCGCCGGCGTCACGCAGCACCGGGAGCACGTCCGTGAGGTCCGGTTTCAACCACTCCTCGGGCGTGTGGCCGGCGCTCTGGAAGGCAAACGTCCAGCGATCCGCGGCAAGCCCGGCGCGCTCTGCGACGGCGGCGATGGTCTCGTCGATCTGGGTCATGTAGCCGGGGTCCCGCTCCATCACGGCCCGCGGCAGGCTGTGCGCGGTGAAGACGACGGCGACGCTGTCGCGAACCGCCGGCTCGAGGCCGCGAACGGCCTCGTCGACACGCTCAGCGAGTGAGTCGATCCACGACGGCACCAGGTGCCAGGCGCCGGCCACTCGCAGGGAGACGCCGGCGGCCGCCGCGGGGGCGGCCTCGTCGAGGGCGCGGCGGTATCCGGAGAGGATGAGCGGCGAGTACTGCGGCGCCAGCACGACGGCGATCACGCAGCCCATGCCCGCCTCGACCAGTCCGGCGAGCGAGTCGGCCACCCGCGGCGCCGAGTGCAGCATTCCGGCAGCCACCCGGACCGCGCCGGCGCCGTGCCGTTCGTCGAGCGTGCGCTCCAGCGCCTCCGCCTGGGCGGCGGTGATGTCGAGGAGCGGCGAGCGACCGATGACGTCGAAGCGACGGGAGAACTCGGCGATCAACGCCTCCGAGGGGTCGCCGCCACCGCGGACGCTGCGCAGGTAGGCGGGCACGTCGGCCGAGGTTGTGGCCGAGCCGAAGGTGAGCAGCAGCACCCCGAAGGGCAGGCCAGGACCTGCCCCGGCCACGGTCACGATCCGTCCGCTGTCCGGCTGTGAACCATCTCCACGATGCGCGTGAGGGTGTCGCTGGGCGTGTCGGCGAGGACGCCATGGCCCAGGTTGAAGATGTGCCCGGGCCGCCCGCCGGCCTCGGCGAGCACCCGCCCCACCTCGCGCTCCACGACGGGCCACGGTGCCAGGCAGATGGTCGGATCGAGGTTGCCCTGGATGGCAAGGTCCCCGATCCTCGACCACGCCTGGTCGAGGCGCAATCGCCAGTCGACGGACATCGCGTCGCTTCCCGCACCCGCCATCTGCTCGAGCAGGTGCGCGGTCGAGGTGCCGAAGTGGATGGTGGGGACCGTGCCGGCGACGCCCTCGAAGATGCGCCGCACGTATGGCAGGACGTACTCCTCGTACTCCGCGGCGCCGAGCGCGCCGATCCAGGAGTCGAACAGCTGCACCGCCTGCACGCCCGCGGCCACCTGGGCGCGGAGGTAGCGGATGGTCACCGCGGTGAGCGTCTCCATGAGCTCGTGCCAGATCTCGGGCTGCCCGTACATCAGCGCCTTGCTGCGCGCGAAGTCCTTGGTCGGCCGCCCCTCGATGAGATACGAAGCGACCGTGAACGGAGCGCCGGCGAAGCCGAGCACCGCGGTCCGGCCGTCGAGCTCATGCCGGATCAGCCGGATCGCCTCGAAGAGCTCCGGCGTCGCCTCCTCGGCGTCGACGATGCGCAGGGCGCGGACCGCCGCGGCATCGCGGACGGGCTCGTGGATGATGGGCCCCACACCGGGGTCGATCGAGAAGGGAACGCCCATGCCGAGCAGCGGCAGCATGATGTCGGCGTAGAGGACGGCGGCGTCCACCCCGAACTCCTCGACCGGCATCATGGTGACCCGCGCGCAGAGCTCGGGCGTGCGCGTGATGGTCAGGATGTCGTGGGTCTCGCGCAGTTCGCGGTAGGCGGCGAGGCATCGGCCCGCCTGGCGCATGAACCACACCGGGGTACGGTCGACCGGCTCGCGACGGGCCGCGGCCAGGAACCGGGCCGCCCCGGTCATGGCGGGCACTGCAATCGGTGGGGAGGACATCGCGTCGAGCGTACCGGACAGCCTCACTCGATGGGCCGCGACGTGGCGTCTCCGTGTGCCTCCTCGGTGAGCACCTGGAGCAGCTCGTCGCCGTATCGGGCCAGCTTGACCGGCCCGATCCCGGGGATGGACACGAGTTCCGACCCGGTGGCCGGGTTGCGCAGGGCCAGCTCGCGGAGCGTGCGGTCGTCGAACACCACGTAGGCGGGGACGTCGGCGCCCTGGGCGACGCTGCGGCGCCAGGCGCGCAGCCGCTCGAAGCGCTCGCCCGCATCAGCGCTGAGATCCTCCTGCACCGTGCCCGACCGTGGCCGCGGACGCTGCACCGCCCCGGCCACCTCGACCTCCACCTCGACGCTGCTGCGGCCGTCGAGCACCGCGTGCCCGGCCACGGTGAGCGAGAGCACCGGTCGCTCACCGCTGCTCCGGCGCAGGCAGCCCTCCTCGATGAGGACCGCGAAGAGCTCGCGCACGCTGTCGGCCGTCCAGGCCCGCAGCGCGCCGAAGAAGGCGGCGTCGCGGACCCAGCGCCTCTGCTGGGTCCACGCGTCGTCGGCGCCACGCAGGAGCGCGGTGAGCCGGGCCGCGCCGAGGTGGCCGTCGAAGCGGGCGACACAGCCGAGCGCCGCGGCGACATCCTGCGCGGTCGCGGGAACGCGCGCCCGGGGCGGGGACAGGCAGTTGTCGCAGGACGTGCAACTGCGAGGCGCTCCCTCCTCGCCGAAGTAATCGGCGATGCGCGCATGGCGGCAGGCCCCGCTGCGCGCGTAGTCCATCACCTGGTGGAGGCGCGCGTAGGCGAGCTCGCGCAGCACCGCCTGGGCGTCGAAGTCGACCGGGGCTGTGGCGAGTCGCGAGACGCCGCCGCCCTCCTGAAGGGCGCCGGCACGGCGGAGCACGTCGAGCGCGGCGCGGACCACGTGGCGCTCTCGTCCCGGGACGCACGTGTCCCAGTCGTCGAGGTCCCACCTCCCCTCGCGAAGGAGCACGCGGTACACGTCGCGGACGGCATCGCGGTCCGGGTAGGCCTGCTCGATGAAGAACGACTGCAGGTCGCGGTCGGCGGGGCTGTAGAGGAGGGTGCAGTCCGCGCGTTCGCCGTCGCGCCCGGCGCGGCCGGCCTCCTGGTAGTACTGCTCGATGCTCCCCGGGAAGTCGAGGTGGATGACGTTGCGGATGTCGGGCAGGTCGATGCCCATGCCGAACGCCGACGTGGCCACGATGACCGAGACCTGCCCGCCGGTGAAGCCGGCGTGGGCGAGGTGCCGCTCCCCCGCGTCGAGGTCGCCGTGGTACGCCGCGGCGCGGAGGCCGTTCTCGCGCAGCAGGGCGGCGATCTCCTCGGTGGCCCGCACCCTCCCGCAGTACACGATGGCGCGCCCTGGCAGCGTGCGCAGCGCGTGGAGCAGCGCGGCACGCTTCTCCTGCTGGCCGCGGCAGCGCACCACGCACAGGCGCAGCTCCGGGCGCACGAACCCGGTGACGCGCACCTCGGGGTCGTCCATGCCGAGGGAGGCCACGATGTCGGCGCGGACGCGCGGTGTGGCCGTCGCCGTGAACGCACCGATGGGCGGTCGCCCGCACAGCTCGGCGGCGTCCTTGAGCCTGCGGTAGTCGGGGCGGAAGTCATGTCCCCAACTGGAGATGCAGTGCGCCTCGTCGATGGCCAGCCGGCTGACCCGCAGCGCGCCCAGCGCCGTGGTGAACGACGGGACGGCGAAGCGCTCCGGGGTGACGTAGAGGAAGCGCAGCGTGCCGGACGCCGCGTCGCGCAACGCGGCGTCCTGGGTCTCGCGATCGACCTGGGAGTGGAGCGCCGCGGCAGGCACCCCCAGGGAGTGCAGGCGGTTGACCTGGTCGTTCATCAGCGCGATCAGGGGCGAGACCACCAGGGTGAGGCCGCCCCCGGCGATGCCCGGCACCCAGTAGCCGATGCTCTTGCCCGACCCCGTCGGGGCGACGAGCAGCAGGTCGCGTCCGGCCTCTGCCGCGGCGACGATCTCCGCCTGCCCCGGGCGAAAGGCGGGGAAGCCGAAAACGTCGTTGAGGACGGCCGCGGCGGCCTCGCTGGGGGCTGTGGCCACGCTCACGCCGGCGGGAGGCCGCGGGTGACCCGACGCGCCTCCGGGGCCGTGCACCTCCATCTCGGCGAGGGTAGCAGGCCCGCCGGGACCCCCCACGGACCGTGTCAGTCGATCCCGATGTCGAATGCCGCCGCCTCGTCGCTGCGCCCGTACGAACGGATGGCGACATGGGTGTTGGTGCGGGTGATGCCGGGCAGGGTGGCGATCCGCTCGGTCACCAGCGTCGCCAGGGCGTCGAGGTCGGCCACCCGGACTACGGCGACGAAGTCGGACGACCCTGTGGTGGTGTACACCTCGGCCACCCCGTCGGTGTCCGCCAGCCCCCGGGCGACGTCGTGGATGTGGGCGGGCTCGCAGAGCACGAGCAAGAAGGCGGTGACCACGGCCCGAGCCTAGCAGGCTCCGCGGAGGCGTACCGGAGGAGCCCGATTTGCGCGAAAGTTCCGGCTGCCAGAGAATGCCCCGGTGGCGCGTCGATGGGAAGCCAAAGGAGCCAGCGGTCGATGGGAAGCCAAAGGAGCCCGGAATGAAAAGCACCATGCAGTCCTATCAGCTGACGATCACGTCGCTGATGACCCGCGGAGCCAGGCTGTTCCCCACCAGCGAGGTGGTCACCTGGCAGGGGGACAAGGCCAGGCATTCGACCTACGCCGAGGTCTACGCCAGGGCCGGCCGCCTCGCCAACGTGCTGCGCACGATGGGTGTGAAGGAGGGCGACCGGGTGGCCACCCTCGCCTGGAACAACCAGGAGCACATGGAGGCGTACCTGGCGATTCCGAGCATGGGCGCGGTGCTCCACACCTTGAACCTGCGGCTCACGCCGGCTCAGCTGGTGCACATCGTCAACGACGCCGAGGACAGGGTGATCATCGTCGACGGGTCGCTGGTGCCCCAGCTCGCCGCCATCCGAGCGCAGCTGCCGACCGTCGAGCACGTGATCGTCTGCGGCGAGGGCGACACCTCAGCGCTCGGCGAGCACGTCACGTACGACGAGGCCACCTCGGCGGCGTCGACGGAGTACGAGTGGCCGGAGATCGACGAGCTGTCGGCGGCGGCGATGTGCTACACGACCGGGACCACCGGCGACCCCAAGGGCGTCGTCTACAGTCATCGCGCCGTCTGGCTGCATTGCTTTGGTGTCTGGGGCGCCTTCGGGCTCGACGAGTCCGAGCGGCTCCTGCTGATCGTGCCCATGTTCCACGTCAACGCGTGGGGCGTGCCCTACGCCTGCTGGATGCTCGGCTGCACGCTGCTGCTGCCCGACCGCTTCCTGCAGCCCCAGCCACTCTGCGACTTCGTCAAGGCGGAGCAGCCCACGTTCACCGGGGGCGTGCCGACGATCTTCACCGGGATGCTCCACCACGCCGAGGCGACGGGCGCCGACCTCTCCTCGCTGAAGCGGGCCATCTGCGGCGGCTCGGCGGTGCCACGGTCACTGATCGAGGCCTTCGCGGACAAGCTGGGAATCGAGCTGATCCAGGCGTGGGGCATGACCGAGACGAGCCCGCTGGGGTGCATCGCCTTCCCACCGGCCGGCATACCGGAGGAGGAGGAGATGGACTGGCGAAGCAAGACCGGCCGAGCCGTCCCGGGTGTCGAGCTGCGCATCGTCAGCGAGGACGGCGTCGAGCTTCCGTGGGACGGTCACGCTGTGGGCGAGCTCGAGGCGCGCGGGCCGTGGATCACCGGCTCGTACTACGGCATCGAGGCCCCCGAGCGCTTCCACGACGGCTGGCTGCGCACCGGTGACGTCGGGGTCATCGACGCCCGCGGCTACCTGCAGATCACCGACCGCTCGAAGGACGTCATCAAATCCGGGGGTGAGTGGATCTCGTCCGTGGAGCTCGAGAATGCACTGGTCGCGCATCCCGCTGTGGCTGACGCCGCCGTGGTGGGCGTCGCCGACGTCAAGTGGGAGGAGCGCCCGCTGGCCGCGGTGGTGCTCAAGCCCGGTGCTGCCGCCGGGCCCGACGAACTGCGCACCTTCCTTGACGGCAAGGTGGCGCGCTGGTGGCTGCCCGAGCGCTGGACATTCGTCGAGGAGCTGCCCAAGACCAGCGTCGGCAAGCAGGACAAGAAGTTGATCCGCCAGATGTACGCGGACGGCAAGTTCGACGTCAAGGAGCTGGGCAAGGCGGACCGCTGAGGCGGCGTTCAGCCGAGGCTGATCATCGAGTCGAAGATGGTGTCGCCGTTGCTGCGGTCGCCCGACCACTGGTCGCTGGGCGCGAACACCACGCCGATGAGCACCGCACCGTCGGCGGTCATCCCGGAGCCGATGCGCAGGTTGCCGCCGGTGTAGCTGTAGTACGCCTCGTTGGCGCCACGCAGCCCGAGGAAGTAGGGCGACGTGACCTCGTTGTCGAGTTGCGCGGACGCCCCCGCCGGCAGGTACCCGCTGAGGCTGAAGAACTGGTCGCGGAATGCCGCGGCCTCGATCGTGGGGTCCGTGCCGGCGGCCACGCCGGGGTTCTGGAACCGCAGCACGTAGACGCCGGCCGAGCCGTCGGTGTTGTGCAGCCCGCTGGAGAATCCGCGCAGGACGTGGGCCTGGTCCTGCTTCCAATCCTGCGGATGGCACACCGAGGCGCCGACGTCGGGCATTGCCGCGGCGGCAAGCGTGGGCAGCGTGGCGTTGGTCTGCGCGGTCGCGGCCAGGTGCCCGTTGACGAACACCTCGACGCGATACGCGCCGGGCTCGAGGCACTGACCGGTCGCCTGGAGGTACCGCGTGATCAGGAAGACCCCATTGGCGCCGCCGGATGCGTTGGGGCTGGGCGCACGGTCGCCGGAGACGGATGGCAGCACCGACCAGCCGAGCTTCTGGGGCCCCTCGTAGTACCACTGCGTCGACACCTCGTCGGCGGCGGTGTCGAGGTTGGTCGAGGTCGCCGTCCACTGCAGCTCACCGCCGAAGACCTGCACGGCGGTGCCGGTGAGCTGGACTGGTGACGACCCGCCCTTGGCCTTGCTGTTGTCGACCCCGTTGACGATCAGCTCCTTCATCGCCGTGACCTGCGCACCCAGGTCGGCTCGATGCGCGGCGAGCAGGTCGAGCGGTGTCAGCGCGCCGGCGAGGTAGGCCTCCTCCTGGGGCGAGTCGCTGCGCAGCGTCCTGGCGGTCACGTCGGTGTACACGGTGTGCGCGATGGCGTCCCGGTACGCCGCGCGCGCCGCGTCGCTGTTGCCCTGGCCGAGCAGGGCGAGCCCGCGGTTGTAGTACAGCAGCGGATCGTTGGCGTCGAGGCGCAACCCGGCGTCGAGGAAACCGAGCGCGCTACCGTAATTGGATGACTGATTGTCCTCGATGGCGAGAAGCAGCCGGTTCGCCGCGAGGTTGTTGAGCAGCAGCTTGTCGCGATCGCCGAGGTCGTACGCGTGCTGCAGGTCGTCGCCCTGGGCGTGGAGCGCGTCGGCGGTGGTGATGCTGACGACGCTGTCGCCGCGCTGCGGCGAGCCGAGCAGGAAGCGCACCTGTGAGCGCTGCACGTACGCCTGGGCGAACGTCGGTCGCAGCGCGATGGCCCTGCTGAAATGGTCGTCGGCGGTTCGCAGACCGGTGTCGCCGGGCTGTGCGTAGAACGTCGCTGCCGCCGCGACGCCGTCGGCGTACTCGCTGGCGGCCTGCTCCGACGGCGCACCGGGGATGGTGAACTGGAGCGCGATGGTCGACACGGTGCCCACCATGACCAGCAGCAGCCCGAGGCCGACAAGGCCACGGCGGATGCCCGCCTGGAGCGTCAGCGAGAGGCCGAAGAGATAGATCGCGACGGCGAACATGGTGAGGATCACGGACAGCAGCCCCACCCGTGTCTGCCAGTTGCCGCGCAACTCGTTGCTGGCGTCCTGGAGCGCGAAGAGGCGGTTGGACTCGTGCTGCTTCTGCGCAAGCTCGAGGTTGGGGAAGCGGAGGTCCTGCGAGGGGGCTGTGTTGCCGTCCGGTTTGATGTCGGTGAAGCTGCCGGTGAGGTCGGCGAGCTGCGACCAGCGCGTCTCCTCGAGCTGGAGAAGCGTGGCCTGCGCGGAACCCTGCTGCACGGTGGGAAGAAGGAACTGCTGGAACGCGTTGCCGCCGCGCGCGCGCTGCACCTCGCCGTAGGCGAGGGCCTCGATCTGGGTGCGAGCGGCGTCGTCCGCGCGGACCAGCTCACCCTGGCGCTGCACGCCGAGCCGCTGGGCGACGACGCCGGCGTGATCGGCGTTCTTGTCCGCGATGCTGTGGAGGAACTCGACGGCGGCCACGCCGAGCGTCGCGACGACGATGAGGACAGCGAGCACCCGCGCGAACCGCTCGCGCATCTCGTGCTCCTCGGGCACCTCCACGCGCTCGGGCGGTCTCATCATGGGCCGGCCCTCAGCACCAGGATCCACAGGACGATGCCGGCGACGGTGGTGGCCCCGCCCGCAGCCGCGAACAGCCGGCGAATCTGCGGCCTCGTGAATTGCGCGAGGGTGAGGAACAGCAGCGCCGCGATGAAGAGTGTGACCAGGCCGACGAGGTTGACCGCCTCTCCGTGCTTGTCCTCCGCCATGGCGAGCGTCGCCTCGGGACGCAGTTGCTGGAGGTCGGCGTTGTTGGTCTCGAGGCGACGCAGCGCAGCGCCGGCGTCGTACGTGGCCGGGCCGTTGGCCTGGCCAGGATCGGGCACGGCGCCTTGGAAGAAGCCCTGCAGCGTGCGCGCCAGGACGCGCTCGCTCTGCGCCTGCGCGTGCAGCAGCCCGGCGCTGGTCGGGTCGGTGGCCGCGAGGGTGTTGGCCTGGTCGTCGAGGACCTGCGCCGCCTTGAGGTGCTCCTGGTACGGCGCCAGGTAGCGGAGGTCCTCGTCGACGGTGGCCTGGAGGTCGGTGATGATCTGCTGCTGGCGGGCCGCGTCCTGGATGCCCTGCTGGTCGAGATGTCGCGCCTCCTGTTCGGCGAGGGTGCCGCTGAATGCCACCACGGCGCCGAGGATGGAGACCAGCGCGATGGCGATCGCCACCCAGGTGCGGAAGCGGTCGGCGCGACCGTGCCCGGCGGCCTCCTCGGCAGCGCGGCCCGGCAGGGCGGGCAGCTCGGGCGTGGGCGGCTCCGGAGGCAGCGGCGCACTGCTGTCCGTGGGGGTCACCTCACCTGTCATCGGCGGGGGAGTCTAGGCTGCCGGCGGGGCGGCGCGTGGTGACCCGCGCACGCGGGCGGCGGTACACTCGGCGGTCTGGCGCGGGAGTAACTCAGTGGTAGAGTGCAACCTTCCCAAGGTTGAAGTCGCGAGTTCGAATCTCGTCTCCCGCTGTCAGTCCGGGGCCACCTCGATGGCGCAATCCCTACCGGTTCCGGCATACGTTCTGCACCTGGTGTGCCGACGCCGGGATGCACATGCTTTGACCGCCGAGGACATCGCCGCCATCGAGGAAGGCCGTACCCAGCCAGGCATCTCGCTCGAGGCGTTCCGGGCCGAGACCGCCTGAGTGCCGTCAAGAGCCTGACCGGACGTCCTGGCGAGTACCGACTGCGGGTGGGCACGTGGCGAATCCTTTTCGAGCTGACCGAACGGTGCTGTTCACCGAGCCGTTCCTATCTGCCTATGGGGACCTCAGCGCCAGAGCTCGCAAGTTGAACGGCGAGCTTTCCGAGGAGTACCAGCATCACCCGGACGTCAAGCTGTTCCTCGCAGTGCGTGAACTCACCAGGGAAGTCATCCCCAGCGATCCCCACCACGCCGACTACCAACTCCACGGCGATCTTGCCAAGTTCCGGCGGACGAAGGGCCGGGGCCTTCCAAAGCGCTACAGGTTGTTCTGGGCCTTCAGCGAGCAGTTGAGAGTGATCATCTTTCTCTACATGAACGACAGTGCCTCGCTGCGAAAGGAAGGAGATCGGAGCGACCCGTACCACCGGTTTTCCGGCATGTGCCGCCGCGGAGAAATCGGGCCGGACTTCGAAGAGAACTACCGGCGCTGGGAGACGGCGAGACGCTGAGGCCCGTGTTTGCCGGCCGTCGGGTCTATACGAAAACCTGGACGGCAGTGCACGAGGCAAGCAGATCGAAGTCTCTGTCCGCGTGGAGGATCGCGGACTTCGTTCTCACGCACGGCGCGGCGATCAGGCAGTCGAGTGTCTTGCGAATCGTGACCCCGGCGCGTCGAGCTTGTCGGTAGAGGCTGGCCGCCAAAGCGAAGTCGTCAAGGGCTTCCAGGCGCAGGATCGGAAACTGTCGAAGGTGACGCTCCACCAGCGCCACCTCTCGCTC
>CABDYX010000193.1_pt1 | contig 12073 bp, 8 predicted proteins | sample 3132131 | NCBI WGS metagenome assembly CABDYX01 (sample SAMEA5534339, study PRJEB31848) | metagenome | biome: tundra; feature: field; material: soil | place: USA | collected 2013-05 | depth 0.45 m | reverse complement strand
CCTCGTCGGCTTCCCGCTTGCATCGCGGCGGCCAGCGTACGGTGTGACTGGCCAGGTGCAGATGATCGCAGGTGATCGCGCCGGAGCCCCGACCTCCCCCTGACCGGTACTCCCCAGTCCAAATAGTGGGTCTATCGCGCAATCGACCTCGCGACCTCCCTGGCAGCATACGGCGGGCCGACCAGCTGGCTGATGAACCCGATGCTAGAGCTCCGGACGAGCGGGCGGCAGTCGAGAACCGCTCGGTCTGAACTCGACGGCCCTAGGCGAGCGCCGAATCACGAGACGTGCTGCATGGCATGCAAGAGGTCGGGGTTCCATCCCCTGGCCCATCAACGCTGTTCTTGACATCGCCCGACGGCCCGATGCCGCCAAGTCGGCGGCCGAACCGTACAAGTAGCAGACGCCCCTTTGGCGAGGCCGTGCTGGCGCGGAAACGTCGTTTCTCGCGTCTAACCTGGAGCATCTGCTACACCATCTGCTACACCCGGGGCCACTTTAGGCGGATGCTAAAATGGGAAATCGTTCACAAATAAGGTGCCGAGGGACAGGATCGAACTGTCGACACCAGGTTTTTCAGTTTGACCTAACCCGTCTCAAGCCATCTCTGGTCGTCGCTCCCGTATTCGGACACACCCGTGGCCGACGCATGACGTCTCAGGCTGTCGCATGCATCTGCTACACCATCTGCTACACCCACCCCTGATCTCTGTGTGAGGCAATCCCGAGCGAGGATCTCGCCGACGCGCAACGCGAGAGCTCGATAGCCGTAGCTACCGCCACCAGCCTTGAAGCACCGGTCGCTGAGGGCAGATCGTTCGTTCAGCAGAGACAAGCGTGCGTGGGGCGCCGCGAGATGATAGAGATGCGTTAGAGTATGCCTGCAGATGACCAACGCATCTCGCCTCACCCTGATCCCAGTCGAGAGACTTCGCCAACGAGGCCTGACCGCCCGTGTCATCGCCGCCGTCGGCGGCGTGAATCCGACCAGCGCTCAGCGCTGGCTGCACGGCTCCAGGCCTAGGGGGCCGGCCCTGGCACGGCTGCGACGGGCGGCCAGGATGGCGACAGCGTGGCCGGAAGGCGCCACGTCTTTTTCTCGCTGGATGAGCACTCCCTCGCCGGCGCTCTCCGCCCAATCGCCGGTCCAGTGGATCAGCGCCGACGGCGCGGATCTGCCACTTGCTGAGTGCTGGCGAGAAGCTACCGGCGCAAGTGAGGCAGCGTTGACGCGCGCATTTCCCGACCTACGTGCGGGTGGTACGACTGCAGGAGGCGATGCGACGCTCCTCATCGTCGAACGTGCCTTGCGAGACTTTGAGGCGCCACCGGTTCAGGGCACCCTGGCATCGGTGACGCAGGCCATGGCTGCCGGCGCTGTCCCCGCTTACTCCCGTGTGTTTGAGAAGCAGGCAGCGACGATGGCCGCAGGTTTGCGGGGGCGCATTTTCGCAAGCCTGACGGACTCCTCCCTTGCCGTCACCCAACAACACGCGGCATCGGTTGCTGGGCTAGCCGGTCAGGCTCTTGCACCCCCTGCACTTGAGGCCCTAGCACGCGCGGTCGGACCTTGGAGAGCAGCCGGGCTGGAGGTCTTTGAGACAATGGAGCCCTATCGCCGGCTCGGGGACCACTTTCAATCCCATGTCCAGCGAGTTGGTGGTTTGCCCCAACCCGGTCTCGGCTTTCAGCACGATGCGATATCTAGGCTTTTTGCCTCTGTTGGACCCAGCCCTGCTGCTCTGGCGTCCCTCTCACTGGCTGTTGATGGATCGCTGATGGCCGCCGTGGGAGCAACGCTGGATGCGCAGACGCGGTTGGTACAGCCGTTTGCACGCGAGTCCGCCGCGTGGCGTAGCTGGCTGCCACGATTCCCACGGGCACTCGAGATGACGGAGGGAGCAGACCCGGACTCGATGTCGGCGAAGGCCCACGTCTTGACGCGGACAGCTATCGCGGCATGCGCTCCCGACCCCGCTACCAGAGACGACCGCGAGTGGGTCAACGAGGCCCTGGAAAAGTCGCGCCGCCTCTCCTTCGACCTTGATCTCATTGTTCCAGGCACAGACTATCGTCTTCACGACGCACTGCAGGCATGCGACCCGCGCGCACTCTCAGCCTTTCGTGGCGCAATGGACGCCATCGCCTGGCGACGTCCAGATGCTGCACGCCATGCAGCCGTGAGCATGCGAGAAGCGGTCAAATCCATTTCGCGCGCGCTTACTCCAGCTCTTCCCGCTAACACGCCATCGCGTGAGCGGTTGCGGGCAGCGGTTGGCTCCGCACTGACGGATGCCGATCAAAAGACTATGGTTGCTGCCCAGATCGAACTCTTGCTAACCGTCACCGGCCCGACGAGCGCAGCTGTTCACGGACGAAATGATGACGTGTCCGTGCAAGAGGTGCTCTTGAAAGGCGTTCTTTCGGCACTATGTTCACTGATCTCTGCGTGGGCGATGTCTGGTGGCGTTGCCTACGTACGAAACAATGAAGCCAGGGAGACAGAGTCGGGTACACGATTCGAACTTCTGAACCCTGTACCCCCAGACTAGTACTTATTTCTCGCCGTAGGTCTGAGTTCAGTTAGAGTGCTTTCGTCGACGAATGGTTGGAAAGATCCCTAGTACCCGCATGTTGGACATGGGTGGAATCGCCTGCATACATGTGGAGGCAGCTCGACGTAACAACCGGCTGACACCTCATTCCTGACGCTCGTCGTGCTCGAGCTCGGCGACAGTCACGATTCGGATGCCCCGTACCTTCTGATCGCGAGTAGATCGCTATCGCCGGTGACCACCGCATCAGCGTTACCGGCAATGGCGATGGCGAGAATCTCGTCGTCGTCGGGATCCCTGCAGACATTGGGAATCTCGACGGGAGTGACCATGTCGGATACCGCCTCAACTTCAGACCTCGCGGCTGCGGCGTGACCGCGCTCGCACCGGCAGGTGTCCACCAACACGGCTTCGAGTTCGACGAGGATGGCGTTTCCGCCGACGAACTGGGGCCGGCCGCCGAGAACGGCCTCGAGGAGGCGGCGAGGACGTCCGCCGAAATGTAGCGCCGAGACAAGGACGTTCGTATCAAGGACAAGCCGCATTCAGCGGGCGGCCCGCCCGCGACCACGTCGCCGCGTCCTCACCGCCGTCGCCACCGATTCCTTGCTCAAACCAACAGCGGCGGCGCGTGCTTCGCTAGAGTGAGCAGCTCATCTGCACCGCCGCTGCGGCCCGGTCAAACTGGCGGACATGCCCCAGGTGAAGGCGCGCAGAAACGTGCCCATGGTGGAGGCGGCCGCCGCCCAGTGCACAGCCTCTGCACGCTGCAGCCGTCCGCAGGCGCCGAAGGCCACGCCGCACTGTCACGCAGTCGCTGGCGCCGAAGCCCCTGCCTGCCGACCCGGGAGCGCGTGCAGCCCGGCCTCGAAGCACACCGGACAGAGCTCGTGGCCGCCGAGCCGGCGGACACGTGTCTCCATCGTCGGCTCACCGCACTCGGCGCACGGAATCGAGGTGTGGATGCGCGCCGGCCGCGGCATCTCGATGTCGACCTCGCGCACCTGGTAGAGATCCTCGATCGGCGCCCGCAACAACTCCTCGGCCCGCTCGATATGCCGCCGCTGAAACGTCTCACGCTCCTCGGGTGTCGCCGTCCCGCTTCGCACACGTGCGAAAAGGTCCTCCCCTTCGGGATCCGGTGGACCCCATCCGCCGGGACGTGTGCTCACGCGGATGGCCTTCCCGTCCGAGCGGCGAACGAACGTGTAGGCGTTCTTGCCGTAGTCACGATGGATGAGGTTGCCCTTGCCGAAGGTGCACCCGGTGAGGAACTGGATGGCGTCCACGCCGCACATGTCGGTCTCGACGATGGCCACCACCTCCTCGTCGGTGGAATGCGGGCCGATCTGCTCCAGCGCGATCTCGGCGGCCCTGACCCCCATGGCGAGGCCGGGACACATGTGGCCGTGAAACGCCACGGTCTGCTTCAGCGTCTCTGCGTCGGTCATCGGTCTACCCTCTGCTGCATCACTGGTGGCCGTCGCCTCTAGGGCGACGATTCTGTCGTGTGTCCTGTTGCGAGCATGAGCTTGTTGCTCGTCGCGCCGCAGGGCGGGCAGCCTGGCGTGTAGGCCCACGCCTTGAAGCTCATGGAGTTGACGAAGGTGAGTTGATCGGGGATGTACAACGGCATGAGCGGAACGTCCATGTTGATGATGCTCTGCAGTTGGTTCACCAGCCCCTGCCTCGTGGCGTGGGTGACCGTCACGCCGATCTGGGTGCACAGCGAGTCGACGGTCGCGTTGGAGTATCCCTGGGCGCGGGTGAACGAGAACGCGCCTTTGGTGACCGACGAATAACTCGCGCAGATGCGCGTATACGGGTCGCTGCCCAAGCCCCCGTAGTGGATCACGGCCATGCTGTAGTGACCCGCGGTCGCCCCCGCGTCCATGGTCGCTTGGTCGACCGACTGGATGTCTACGGCGATCCCCACGGCGCGCAGGTACTCGCTGACCAACTGCGCCTCGTTGACGTCAGTGCTGGACACGATGAGCGGGATGTGGAGATCGGCGCCGCCATTGGGCAGGTTGCGGATACCGTCGCCGTCGGTGTCCACCAGGCCGATCTGGGTCAGCATGGCCTTGGCCTTGTTGGGGTCGAAGTTGTATGCGGGCAGCTTGGTGTCGAGCCAGGGGTTGTCCGGACCGAGACCGCCGACGCTGCCCGGAACGCCCCGACCGGCGACGAGCCGCTTGAGCATGTCCTGGCGGTTGATGGCGTACGCCACCGCCTGCCGGAACGTCTGCGAGTTGTAGGGGAAGCCCTTCGCCAAATTGAAGTGCAGCGCGACGTTGTACTCCCCGGGGCTCGTCAGCAGCGTGTACTTGCTCTGGAGCGAGGTGAACTCGGACTGGGGCACTCCCCCGTTGGAGTTCGGCGCGGAGGCGGCGTCGAGGTCACCGTGTGCGAGCGAGACGAGAGGGTCCGCGGTCGAGGGCAGAGCGGCGTACGTCAGCTCCTGGACCACCGGAGGACCGAGATAGAACTTGTCATTCGCCGTGTACTGATATGCCCCTGCTGTCAGGTCGAACGACGTGAGCATGTAAGGGCCTGAGCCGATCAGCGCCGTCGTGCCCTGGAAATGCGCCGGGTCGGTGACCGCCGACCAGATGTGCCGCGGGACGATGGAGACGCCGAACGTGCCACCGACCTCGTCGAGGAACGTGGGGTCGGGACGGTTCAACTGGATGACGATTGTGCTCGCATCGGGCGCCGTGACGCTTGCGATGGCGTTCGGCGCAGGAGCCGCCTTGTTCCCGGGGCCGCCGCGCATGACGTACTTGAAGCTGAACAAGACGTCGTCGGTGGTGAGAGGTGTTCCGTCCGAGAAGACGGGATGGCTCTGCAGGGTGAAGGTCCATGTCTTGCCGTCGGGCGAGATCTTCCAGCTCTTCGCGAGCCAGGGCTTCTCGATGCCCGTGGCATCGGGATTCGTCAGTTGGTCGAAGATGTACGCGGCGAGGAGCTTGCCGGGCCCTCTGATGGACGCGTACGGGGTGGGATACCCGTAGTTGCCGGCACCGAAGCCCGCCAGGCGAAGCTGGGCGACCCGCGAAGGCTGCGCGCTCGCACTCGGCTGTGTGGTCGAGGTCCCCGAGCATGCGGTGGCGAGGAGACTGCACACAGCCATCACCAAAGCAAGGACACGCGGACGACTGCACCTGGTCATTCGACGTCCCTGTCAGCGGCCTTCTCGCAGGTGGTCGTCGACGTGGACGCGCAAGCCGCGACGATCAGCAGTGTTCCCGGCATTGCGACCCCCGCAACCGCGCACCAGCGCAGAGATTCCCGTCGGTCGATTTGACGCCCAGGCACATCGGCCTCCCGCAAAGAATTGGTTGCCGGTCTAAGTGCGCGTGCAACCCCCGAGAACCCCGGCTTAGGCGCCACGACAGAGAACATCGGCGGCCTACGCGTGTCAATAGGGGCGCCACACACATAGACAAGGATGTGGTGGCGTCGCCGCGTCGAAGACGCGTTTGCTCTTTCTAGGAGAGAGGCTGAACGGCCCAAGGCTTTCGGCCAAGAGCAGCTCTCGGGACACCTGACTCCGCAGCCGAGGGGCGGCCGACGCTGATGCCGGTGGCGATGACCGTGCTGATTGGTGACCGATGGCTTTAGGCGGCCCACTCCTCCGCAAGGACGCTTGGGATGCGGGAGAACTTGCTCCCACAGTTGGAGGAACTGACATGGCCGCCCTGATGTTCGCCGCCATCGTCTGGGTGTTTGGCGTTTTGGTTGGACTGGTGATGGAGGCGTTCATGACCCTCGGATACGCCGCTATGTGCGTTGGCGCCGTCGTGACAGCTTCGGGCCAGTGGGTGAAGGCCGCGATCACACCGCGTCACAGCTACGCCTGACAACGGGCAGCCGGCAGACCGCTCGCGCGCTGCCGCGGACTCGCCGATCTCGGCGAGCAACCCGTCGATCCGCCCGGGCGCACACAACTAGCCGTCGCAGCTCCTCGAGAGGTCCCAAGCGCTCCCCGTACCCACGGGGAAGCGGAGGACAGAGCCGGGTCCGGTCTCAAGGACGCCGTCGGGACCGACTCGCAGAGCGCCAACCACGGGCGGATTGTCCGACGGGTGAAGTCCCGTGGACGGAGGTCATCCGCCTCTACGTCCGAGAGGCTTTCTGACGAGCGACACGAGCGACGTCCTCCACCAAAGCAAGGACACGCGGACGTGTGCGCCTGGTCATTCGACGTCCCTACGAGCGCCTCCCAAGTGGTGACCTACCGCGGAGACTTTGTGTCAGGCGAACGCAGAACGCGCGCTGGTCTACGCCGACTGACGCTGCCATAGTACCTGCGTGGCTATCGAGCGCGTACGGGAGGAACGGCACGTGAGGGACGACGCCGGTCGGCGGTCGCGGGCATTACGAGTGCCCGCTGCGCTTCGGATCGTCCTGCTCTACGGCGTCACGCTGTTCGCCATCGTCACCGTCGTCTTCGTGCTTCCGCGGGCTATGCCCGGTGACCCGATCCAGTCGCGCGAGGACCCCACCAACCCGTTGTTCCTGCAGGACCCGACTGCCCGACAGCACCTGCTGGCCTATTACGGCCTCGATGAACCGCTGCCCCAGCAGTACGTGGAGTACCTGACCCGCGTCGTCCACGGAGACCTCGGCTGGTCGATCAGCACGAACCAGACCGTCTCTTCACTCATCGCGGCCCGCCTGCCCTGGACGGCGCTGCTCATGGGCACGTCGATCGCCGCCGCCTCGCTGCTGTCGTTCCTCGCCGGTGTGGCCGCGGCGTGGCGGCGGAGCCAAATCGCCGACCGCGTGCTGGTCGTGGTGATGACGGTCATGCGCAGCGTGCCCGAGTACGCGCTCGCCTCCGTCCTGCTCATCGTCTTCGCCGTGGTCCTGCGCGTCCTCCCGCTCTATGGGGGAAGCACCGCGTTCGCCCGTTACTCGGGCTTGTGGGATCACGTCGCCGACATCGCGACCCACCTGGCCCTTCCGGCGCTCTCCCTCACCCTGGGCCTGACGGGTGTGAAGTTCCTTCTCGTCCGAAACACGATGATCTCGGTTCTCGGCGAGGACTACATGGTGCTGGCGCGGGCCAAGGGCCTCCCTGTGCGACTGCTGAAGTACCGCCACGCCGGTCGTAACGTGTTGCTGCCATTCCTGACACTGCTCGGCATCCAGATCGGCTTCGCCGTCGGCGGAGCGATCTTCGTCGAGACGGTGTTCAACTATCCCGGCATGGGCAGCCTCATCCTGAACGCCGTCGGCAACCGCGACTACCCGGTGCTCGAGGGCACCTTCCTCACGCTCGCCACCGCGGTGCTCCTCATGAACCTCCTCATCGAGCTCGTCTACCGGCGCCTCGACCCACGCGTGCGCGCGCAGTGAGCGGTGGCCACCCCCGCGGCCGGCTCCACCGAACGCCCCGACGCGTGCTCCACCGTCCGCGCCGGGGCATCGGCACCGTCGGCCTGGTCATCGTCGGCGGGTTCGCGGTCATCGCGGCGATCGGCGGTTTTATCGCTCCGTACCGGACCACCGCGCTAGTGGGACAGTCTCTTGAGGCGCCGAGCGCGCAGCACCTCCTGGGCACCAACGTCCTCGGCCAGGACGTCTGGAGCCAGATGCTCTCTGGAACTCGCGTCTCGCTCTTCATGGCGCTGGTCGCCGGCGGAGGCACCCTCCTCCTCGGCACCGTCGTCGGAACGCTAGCCGGCTGGGTGGGCGGCCGCACCGATGCCGTGCTCATGCGTGCCGTCGACCTGGTCATGGTGATCCCGGGGCTTCCGCTCCTGATCGTGCTGGGCGCCTACGTCGGCCCCTCTCTTGCTGCCGCGGCCATCGTCATCGCCCTCATCTCGTGGCCTCATGGCGCGCGGGTCGTGCGCGCGCAGGTGCTCTCGCTGCGCAACCGCGCCCACCTCCGCGCCTCCGTCGGCTTCGGCGCCAGCACCGTCCACGTCCTGAGGCGCCACATCCTCCCCGAGATCGGGCTCATCCTCGTATCGGGGCTCGTCGGCAGCGCCGGGCGGGCTGTGGCGATCGCGGCGGGGCTCGCCTTCCTCGGCCTGGGGGATCCCGTCCAGGCCAGCTGGGGAAGTGTGATGCGCGATGCGCTCAACTACCGCAGCCTGTTCGCCACCCCCGCGTGGGAATGGTGGCTCGTCCCACCGATCGTCGCGCTGGTCGTCTTTCTGCTCGGGCTCACCTTTGTCGGCATGTCCTTCGAGGAGCGCCTCAATCCTCGCCTGGAACGCCATCGCCTGGCACACCAGCGCCCGGCACACCAGACCGGTGGGGAAGCGGGCGCGTGAGGGCCGGCAGCATGGGCGCGATGGAGGCCCGCCGCCGCTCAGAGGACGCCGCCGCGCTCGAGATCGACAGCCTGCGCGTCACCTATCCCGGCCCGCCGCCGGTGCGCGCGCTCGACGACCTCTCGCTGCGCGTCGAGCCCGGGGCGTGCCTCGGCATCCTCGGCGAGTCCGGATCCGGCAAGTCGACGCTGGCGCAGTCGCTGCTCGGTCTTCTCCCCGACGCTGACCTCGCCGGTGGCCTGCGTCTCGGCGACGTAGACCTGCGCGCCCTCGACGAGGAGGGGTGGCGGGACGTCCGCTGGCGGCGGATCGCGCTCGCCTTCCAGTCGCCCGCCGCTCTCAACCCCGTGCTGCGTATCGGTGGCCAGCTGTCGGAGCCGCTCCGCGTGCATCTCGGAATGGACAATGAGGCCGCCCGGCGCCGCGTCGCTCAGACCCTCGACGACGTGGGCCTCGGCGAGTGGGCCGCGCACCGCTATCCCCGCGAACTGTCCGGCGGCGAGAAGCGGCTGGTTCTCATCGCCATGGCGCTGATCTGCGACCCGCAGGTCCTCGTCCTCGACGAGCCCACCTCCGGCCTCGATTCCGTGACGCGGAAGCGCGTTCTCGACCTCCTCACCACCAAGCGCGAGGCGCGTGACCGCATCCTCCTGGTCGTCTCGCACGACCCCGACGTACTCGCGAGGCTCGCCGATCGCGTCGCCGTCCTCTATCGGGGCTGGCTCGCGGAGTCCGGTGCTGCCAGGCGCGTGCTGGACACCCCCCGTCATCCCTACTCATGGGCGTTGCTCAACTCCCGTCCGACACTGGGCACGGTCAAGGACGTGCGCGGCATCCGCGGCGAGCCGCCCGACCCAACGGAGGTCGCCTTCGGATGTCCCTTCATCGACCGCTGCACGCAGTCGATCCCCGCGTGCGCGACGCGCCGCCCGGCACTGGTGGCGCCCGACGGAGAAGACGGCGAGCGCCTGGTGTCGTGCGTTCGCCGAGGGCTCGTCTCGATCATCGTCGGACACGTGCTGCGCAAGACGTACCGTACGGCGACGGGGCTCGTGCACCACGCGTCGCAGGCGGCGGTCGACGGCGTCAGCCTCGAGGTCCGCGAGGGCGAGGTGCTCGGTATAGTCGGTGCGACGGGCGCGGGCAAGTCGACCCTCGGGCGGCTGCTCGTCCGCCTCACCGACGCCGACTCCGGCACGGTGACGTATGACGGCGAGGACGTCGGCGCGCTGCACGGCGGTAAGCTCAAGCGCTTCCGACGGTGCGCGCAACTCCTTTTCCAGGACCCGTACGAGTCCCTCTCGCCACGCCTCACCATCGAGCAGACGGTGCGCGAACCGCTGGACGCGCAGGGGATCGGCGACACCGCTGATCGCGCGGCGGCCGTGCGCCGCGCGATCAGCGCGGTGCGCCTTCCTTCGGGCGACGACTTCCTGCGCCGCCATGTCCACGAGCTCTCGGGCGGTCAGCTCCAGCGCGTCGCTCTCGCGCGCGCCCTGATCCTGGAGCCGAAGCTCCTCGTCGCCGACGAGCCGGTGGCGATGCTCGACCCGTCCGAGCAGGCCAAGGTGTTGCTGCTGCTCAAGGCACTCCAGGTGGAGCGCGGCATGGCCATGGTGCTCGTGTCACATGACCTTGCCGTCGTCCTGCGCACCGCCGACCGGGTGCTCGTCATGGACCGCGGCCGCGTCGTCGAGGAGGCCTCCGGCACGGAGCTGCTGATCGCGCCCCGGCACGCGGTCACGCAAGCGCTCCTCGCTGCCGCGGGACGGGACGCGCTGTTTGCCGCACGCAACGGGCGAGGTGTCGCGCTCGATGTCGTCCCCTAGCACCCGGGGCCTTCGGTCGCTCCCGAGCGGCAGCGCCAGCGTGTGACGCCACTCGAGGCTGTGCAGAAAGGCCCGGAACGCAGCGACCGCAGGGCTGAGCAGCCGCTCGCGCGCCCAGGTCACGCACGGCGTTGGCGATGTCCCTGCCCGCGGTGACTTCCCGGAGTTGCAGAGCTTGCCTCGCGGACAAAGATTTGGTCAGCGGTGACATCAACGTCGGGGAACACCCGGCATGCACCATCGTTCGCCGCTGACGCCCTCGACTCAGCCGCGGATGGCGTAGGAGAGTCTTGTTACAAGGGCACGATAGAAGAATCCGAGGCAGTGACATATCCTTGCAGCACAATTCGCTCGGCCATCCCGGTGTAGGCAGCAGGATCTGCGGGCGCGAACGTTTGTAGTCCGTCCACGTAGCGGTTGTACATGCAAGACGCCGCCCCGATGAGCACGGTGTCGTGTATCTCCAGGTCAGTCGCCCCAGCAGCACGCGCCCGTGTCGCATCCTCGGCGCCCACTCCTTGGGTACTGGATTGAACCTAGCGGCGATCTTGAGCAAAGCCTTGAGTTTTTCCGAAATCGCGGCGCTGTCGGGGGGCGGCCTTCACCTGTTCTACGAGCTTCAGGCCTTCGGGAAGTTGGGCAGCAGCGAACGCCGAATGGGAGGACTCGCAGAAGCAGCAGTGGTTGAGATTCGACACGTACGCAGCGATCAGTTCGTGTTCGCCACGCGGCAAGGAGTTCGGTCCACGAAGCAACGCCTCGGCGAGTTCGCTTGGTCGGCCTCCTCCTTGGCGTTGCGGCCCATCAAACGGGCGGCGGCGATCGCCGCCCCTTCCGTGACTCGGACGAGCTCCATGGCAAGATTTCGATCACTGGCAACGCCGATGGCTCGGGAACGCTTAGCGCTCATCGCGTGACCGGAACTTCCGCTTTGGCCGGCAGGTGGGTAGCTCATCCGATCCTGGTCTTCGGCTCTCGGCCGCGACTCCGGTCATGGCGCGCTATCCGCAGCAGAGCCGAGCGGCGCGGCTTGCTGACCATCGGGTTCACGGTCAGCTGTCGAACGCGACGTCCTGGGCCCCTCACGCCTCAGGGCCTCGAGAGTCCGGTCGGCCACCGCATGCGGGGTGATCCCCAACTCTTCGAGTACTCGTGCCCCCGGTGCCGATGCGCCGAAGCGCTCGATACCCACGGCGCGGTCGCGGCCGCAGGTGACCGCTTCCCAGCCCATGGGCTGAGCGGCCTCTACGGAGACGCATACGGCGTCGTCGGGGATGAACGCGGTGCGCATGGCGGCCGGCGCCGCCAGGAATCGCTCTCGCCACGGCATGGATATCACCCGCGTGCCCACCCCGCGGCTCTCCAGGAGGTCGGCTGCCGCCAGGGCCACGCCCACCTC
>CABDYX010000192.1_pt1 | contig 12162 bp, 10 predicted proteins | sample 3132131 | NCBI WGS metagenome assembly CABDYX01 (sample SAMEA5534339, study PRJEB31848) | metagenome | biome: tundra; feature: field; material: soil | place: USA | collected 2013-05 | depth 0.45 m | reverse complement strand
CTCGTCGAGGAAGGCGAAGACGGTCAGGTACCACAGGCGCGCGTTCTGGGGTTTGAGGATCCAGTGATTCTCGTCGGGGAAGAGAAGCAGACGCGACGGCACGCCGCGGGTCTGCAGTTCCGCCCAGAGGCTCTCCGCATTGGCGATGGGCACGCGCTCATCGCGCGCTCCGTGGATGACCAGCATCGGCGTGCGCAGCGCCTCGGCGAGGACATGTGGTGACTGCCGGCGCCATGTGGCCCGGTGGCGCAGCGGGGGACCGAACTCGTGGTCCATGAAGAACCCCGCGTCGGATGTCCCGCGCTGCATCTCGAGGTCCCAGACGCTGGCGTGGGTGACGATGGCCCGGAAGCGATCGGTGTTGACGGCCAGCCAGTTGGCAATGTAGCCCCCGTACGAGCCGCCCATCGCCACCGTCCGCTCACCGTCGATGTCGTCGCGGGCCACCGCGGCGTCGGTGGCCGCCAGGATGTCGCCGGTGGGCAGGGTGGCCCAGTCCCCCCAGGCGCGGGCGATGTGGTCGTGGCCGTACCCCGTGCTCAGGCGGGGGTTGGGCAGCAGCACCGCCCAGCCCCTGGCGGCGAGGAGACAGGCCGACCACCGCCAGTGCCAGCCGGTCCACGACGCCACCGGCCCGCCGTGGATCGCGACCAGCAGCGGCAGCGGGCTCGCCGCGGGCTCAGCGGGCAGCACCAGCCAGGAGTGGATCTCGGTGCCGTCGACGGCGACGGCGGTGACCTCCTCGACCCGCGTGCCTGTGCTCACAGGTGTGAACGGGGGGGCCAGCACGCGCGGGCTCTGGTCGGCGCCGGCGATGCTCAGCGCGACGGGCACGGGCACCGCGTCGATGTGGGAGCGGATCGCATAGACCGTGGCGCCGTCCGGGGCGACGGCGAGGTTGCGGTGGGCGCCGCTCGTGGTGAGCCGGGTGACGGTGCCGTCGAGGTCGACGCGGAAGATCGGGGTGTGGCCGTGCTCGTCGGCGGTGATCAGGATCGCCCGGCCGTCGCGCGTCCAGCGGATCTCCGATGCCTGGCCGTCGAACCCGGGTGCCAGCTCGGTCGCCTCACCGGTTCGCGGGTCCACCAGCCCGAGGTGGAACCTCGGTGCGGTGTCCGGGGACCCGAGGTCCGTCCACGCCGTGGCGATGGTGCGTCCGTCGGGCGACCAGGCCACCGGGCCGTGCGTGACCTCCGCGTCGACCAGGACGCGCACGTCGCCACCTCCCGTGGGGACCACGGCAAGTCCCGCTCTGAAGGCGAGGCCGGCGCTCATCGCGGCGCCGAAGGCAACGTGGCTGCCGTCGTCGCTGAGCGAGAACTGGACATCCTCGAGCCAGCCGGCCCACGGAGGAGACGGGGTGAGGTCGCGTGGGGCGGGGACGCTGCCCTCGACGTCGCCGAGATCGAGCGCGTGGATGCGTGGCTCTCGCGGCCCGATCCGGTGATCCCAATAGCGATCCGGATAGTGCTCGATGAGCACCGCCTCGACCCCCGCGTCCTTGCGCGCGGCGGCGCGGGCCGCGTCCGCCTCGAACCCGGTGGCGCCGGGGTACAACTGGGCGGTGACCACCACCGTTGCCGAGCCAGTGGCGGTGATGACCTCACCGACGCCGCCGGGCGGTGCGAGGACGCGGCGAGGCTCTCCCCCGGCGGCCGGGAGCACGTAGAGGGCGTCGCCATCCGGCTGGGTGGCCTGGCTGTTCTCCGCGTCCGATCGCGAGGACGTGAAGAGTAATGAGCCGTCCGGTAGGTATCCGCGCGCGGTCTCGCCCTTGGCCGAACGCGTCAACCGGCGAGCCGGGAAGGCGCCCGTCGTGGAGATCTCCCAGATGGCGCCGGCGAAGCGCTTGCCATCGGCGGCGACGCCCTGGACGGTCAGCGCGAGGCGGGACCCGTCGGGGCTGACATGCAGGTTGAGTAGCCGGGGGAGCGCAAGGAACGCCTCGAGGTCGAATGCTGCGGCGGACACGATCGGCAACCCTAGCAAGCACGGCTGCCGCGGGTCGGGCGCTGTGGGCCGGTCCCCTGCGCTCCATATGATCTCCGCGATGAAACGGTTGTGGGCACCGTGGAGGGGCACCTACGTGACCGACGGTCCGGGCGGCGGATGCTTTCTCTGCGAGGCGGCGAACACTGGCGACGCGCCGCTGGTCGTGGCCAGGGATTCGACGACGGTCACGCTCCTGAACCGCTACCCCTACAACACCGGCCACGTCATGGTCGCGCCCCACGAGCACGTCGGCGACCTCATCGCCGCGGGTGACGAGGTGGCGGCCGCGATGATCGTCGCCGCCCGGCGGGCGATGCGCGCGATCGCTGCGGTGATGGCCCCCGACGGGTTCAATCTCGGCGTCAACCACGGAACAGCCGCCGGAGCCAGCGTCGACCACGTCCACCTGCACGTCGTCCCGCGCTGGGGAGGCGACACGAACTTCATGCCCGTTGTCGGAGAGACCAAGGTGCTCTCCGAAACCCTCGAGGAGACCGCGGCGCGGCTGCGGACGGGATTCGCCGGCCTTGGCCAGGCGCCTGCGGGTTAGCCCGTTAGCCCCGGTGGGTGCCGTTGGGCGCCCGCTGCATCTTGGCCAGCGCAAGGGCCTTGGCGGTCGCGTCAGGGGAGTCCACGCCGACCTCCTTGGTCAGCGCATCGAGGTGCTTGAGCGCGAACTCCTTGAAGCTCGGCGGATCGGCCTCGGCGGACGACCGGCGGGCACCCGGGCGGCGCGCCGCCGGGCGGCGGGCCGTCGAGCGAGCCTTGGCGGCAGCCGGTGCCTTCGCCCTGGCCTTGGTGGCGGATACCGCCGCCGTGGCGGGCTCAGCAGACGCCTCCGCCGCCGGGGTGGAATGGAGGCGGCGGTAGACGGCCATGGCCAACTCGAGCTCAGGGATCTCGCGCTCGACATCGGCGAGCGAGGCTGTCTCCCACTCCAGGGAGCGCATGTGGTGGCTGAGCTGGCGCAGGTGGGCGGCACGGGTCTCGGCGAGGCCGAGGAATGGGGAGTTCTTCACCCTGCCAATGGTGAGCCGGTGCGTGCACGAGCACGGTTCGCGCACGGTAACGGGCCTGTGCGATTCCGGCCGCAGGCGCGCCGGGCGGCCCAAGCGGCGGTCGGGAAGGGCCGATCGGCTATAGTCCCGGCCTCGTGGGTTCCGTCATCAAGAAGCGGCGCAAGAAGATGCGCAAGCACAAGCATAAGAAGATGCTCAAGAAGACCCGCTGGCAGCGTCGCGGCTAGAACCGCGACAGCCGGCGGTTCCGGGATGACGAGGCGCCCTCCGGGGCGCCTCTCGCCGTTTAAGGAGAGGCGCTGCGGCGCGCCGGCCATACCATTGAGCCATGGCACCCGGACGAATCCTCATCGCGGACGACGACAACCGGCTCACTCAGCTGGTCTCGCGCTTCCTGACGATGGAGGGGTACGAGGTCGAGGCGGTGGCGGACGGGCTCGTGGCCGTCGACAGGGTCACGGCAAACGTTCCGGACCTTGCCATCCTCGACATCATGATGCCCGGCCTCGACGGCATCCAGGCATGCCATCGCATCCGCTCCAACCCGGCCACCCACGAGGTGCCGATCCTCATCTTCACCGCGCTGAGCGAGGAGGGGGAGGCCGCCCGCCTGGCCGGCGCGGACGGCCTTCTCAAGAAGCCGTTCAGCCTCCTGGTGCTCGGCCAGACGGTGCGGCGCCTCTGCCGGGGCTGACCGCCCCGGTCACATCAGGCCGGAGGGCCGGACGTGAGGGTGACCGTCGCCGTGTGGGCGGCGCCGGCGCCGTCGGTCCAGCTGACCGACACCGAGTCACCGGGCTGGTGGGTGAGAATCGCCGCGCGCAGCGCGCTGTTGCTGTCGGCGGCGGTCCCGCCGATGGCGGTGATCACGGAACCGGCGGTGATGCCGGCTGAGGCGGCGGCGCTGCCACCCTGCACGCTGATCACCTGGACCCCGTTCTTTGAATCCTGGGCGCCGATGCCGAGCAGTGCGCGCTTGTCGCCGATGTGCACGGCGGTCGTCGCGGTGCCCGACTGGATCTGCTTGACGATGGTCATCGCCGAGTTGATCGGGATCGCGTATGCGGTGGCGGATGCCTGGTTGGCGCCGCTCGCGCCGCCCGCGACCTGCGCGGCGGTGTTCATTCCGATCACGGTGCCGGAGGTGGTCACCAGCGGACCGCCCGAGTCACCCGGCTGGATCTGCGCGTCCGCCTGAATGAGCCCGCTGACGGTCTCGCCTCCGCCGCCACCCTGGTCGGTTGCGGTGATGGTGCGATTGAGCGCGGTGACGTTGCCCGTGGTGACGGACGGGGCGCCGTTGCGTCCGAGCGCGTTGCCGAGCGCGACCACCGCCTCGCCCACGGTCACTGTCGACGAGTTGCCGATGCTCACGGTGGTGAAGTTGGATCCTCCGTCGATCTGCAGCAGGGCGACGTCATCGCTCGCGTCCCAGCCGACCACGTGCGCGGTGTAGGTCTTGCCGGTGCTGGGCAGCTCGACGGTGACGCTGGTCTCGCCGTCGATCACGTGGTTGTTGGTGACCACCTCGCCGGTGCCGGTGATCACCATTCCGGTGCCCGCGGCGGCGCCGCCGCTGATGGTGACCTCGACGTTGACGATGCCTGGGGTCACCTTGGCGGCGACGCCGGAGGTGTCCGCCGATCCACCACCGCTCGAGCCATTGCTGCTGCCGCTCGAGCCGCTGCCAGAGCCCGAGCCCAGGCCGGTGCCGTCCGAGCTGGGAACGACGGCGGTGCCTGCGCTCGAACTGGGGGGGGAGGCGGTCAGCCGTCCGGCGGTCACGCCCGCGGCGATGCCCAGCGTGAAGATGCCGGCGAGCACGCCCGCGACCACGCGGCGGTTGCGTGCGGGGGCCACGGGCGGATGCCACATTGCCCCGGAGCCGAAGGGCGGTGGCGGCGGAGGCGGCGGAGGCGGCTCGTAGCCGGTGAAGCGGGGGCTTCCGAAGACCGCGGGATACGGCATCGCCGATGGCGCCAGCCAGGCCGCCGGCGGCGCGGGCGACTCGGCCGCGGGGGTCGGCGGCGTCGGCGCATCGCCCGTGGCGTGGGTGGGATCGCTGCTGGTGTCGTTCATCTCTCGCTCGTCGTTGCCGTTGTACTGCACTCGCACATGGTGAGAGATCGTCCCTTGCAACAATCTGACGACCGGCTCCAGGTTTGCTGAGAGTCCGGCCGGTGGCGGCAGGGACCCGCGGGCTCAGCCATCTCGGCACTCGCGAGCGACCGCGTCCGCCAGTTCCCAGGCGCAGCCAAGCCAGATGTCCAGCTCCACTGCCGTCGGGGCCAGCTCGTAGACGCGGACGTGGCAGGCGCGGGAGAGCCCGGCCCACGTCGCGCTCACCCTGCCGGCGAGCTCGCCGTCGTGCAGGAATTCGCCCAGGCAGAGCAGCTGACATCGCCCGGAGGTGGCGCCGAGACCGGGGGCGCGACGTTGCCACAGCCTGTCCATGCTCATCTCGATCGCCTGCCGGGCGAGCAGCGCGGCGGCACGCGGCCACAGCCCGGCGGTGCGCTCGTCGTCGACGCGGATCAGGTCGCGGGCGGCGGAGAGCAGCTCGTGCGCACCCGGAGTCTCAACGGGCGCCACCGGTGCCTCCACTGATGCGCGCGATGAGCTTCTCGGTGCCGCGGACTAGGCCGATGAGATCGGCGTTGACGGCGACATGCGCGCCCCTGTTGGCGCTCTTCACGACGTCCGCCAGGCGCGGGTCCTCCCGGTTGAGCAGCGCCATCACGTCCCCCGATCGCCGAGCGTCCCTGAGCAGCGCCAGCGCGAGCCACATCAGCAGCGTTGTCGGCTCCTCGAGCGCGGCCTCGACCTCGGCGTGCGTCCTGCCCTCGTGCACCGTGCGCCGCGAGACCGCGTGAGCGCAGGCCGCCTCGAGCGCCAGCCTGCAGAACCCGGGAACCACCCGGCGTGCCTCCGCAGGAAGGTCGTCGCTGATTGCGACCGCCCGTGCGTCGTCGAGGTGGCGCGTCACCGGGTCGAGAATTTGGCGCAGCTCCACTGCCGATTCCTCGCGGCGCTGCACCTCGATGATGGTCGCGGCCATGTCGAGCCGGCGCACAGCGTCGGGAAGACGGTCGTCATGGGTGAGCACCACCACCTGGCGGTGCCGCGACACCCGATGGAGCACGCGCGCGAGGCCCTCGACCTTCACCGGGTCCATGGCCTGCACTGGGTCGTCGATGACCAGGAACCGAAACGGTGATTCGGGCATTGACGCGCGGGGCAGAAACAGGCTGAGTGCCAGGCAGTTCAGCTCTCCCTGGCTCATGACCCCGAGGGCGCTCGCGCCGGCGCCATCGATGCTGACGTCCAGGGTGAGGCGGCGCTGGGTCGACGTGCCCGCGCCCTCGAGACGCAGCTCGCCGAGCTGCACGCTGCTGGTCTGGCGCAGCTCCTCCCAGTTCTGCTGGACCTGCTCAGCGATGGGCTCGAAGCGCTGACGCCGCAGTCCCTCGTGGGCCTCCTTGATCCATGACTCGGCGGCCCGCAGCTGGGGGAGCCCCTCCCGGTGCGCCTGGGCGCGCTCGGCATCGGGAAGCCAGGCGACGAGCCGCTGCGCGATCGGCCGCCAGCGGTCTTCACGCCGCTCCAGCTCGGCGGCGGCGGCGGCGCGCACGCCGGCGATCGCAGCGATCAGGTCGGGAGCGACGGTGTCGATGTGGGTGGCGAGAAGCCCGAGGTCGTCGCCCTGCGGGGGCGTCGACCAGCGCCGCCACTGGGCCGAGGCGGCGGTGCTGTCGACAGCCACACCCGCCGCCTCGGCCAGCGCCGCTGGCGCCGGTGACACCAGTGTCCCGGCCTCGGCGCGCGCGTCTGTCGCGCGCCGCACAGCCTGCTCGACGGTGGCAGCCTGCTCGCGCAGGTCCCTGATTCGCTCGGCGGCCTGGAGCCGCCACTCATAGGTGAGCACCCCTGCCGTTCCGCACACCGGGCAATCGCTGCCCTCATGTGGCGCGTGCACCGCGAGCGCCTGGTCGAGGAGCAGCGCGGTGTCGCGTGCTGCCGCGGCGTCGCTGCCGCCGAGCCGCACCAGCTCGTCCCGCATCTCGCGGAGCCGCGTCGTGGCCTCGCGGACCCGTTCGCGGTCGAGGACGGGAAGGGTACTCAGCTCGCGCAGCGTGCGCAGCTCGCTGCGCTCCTCCACGGCGGCGATGCCGCCGCCGACCGCGCGCCGCACCGCATCGAGGTCCCAGGCGCGAGCGCCGAGCGCCGGCACCGTGGACGTCGCCCGCTCGTCGTCGAGTCCGGCCAGACTGCGCGCGGATCTCGTCCGCGACCCGCTGCTGTTCCTTGATGAGTCTCTCGGTGTCGAGGCGCTCCCTGCGCAGCAGTGCTTCGGCGGCGGCGATGTCGGCCAGTCCGAGGATGGTCGCGAGCGCGTCGTACAGGTCGGTCGGGCGCCCCTCGAGCACCTGGCCAAGCTCATTGTGGGAGAGGAGTGGGGGATAGCCGGTCAGCGCCTGCTGCCACGCCGCCTCGTCGGCGGGCCGCCTCCTGCCGTCGATGCTGAGCGCGGAGGCGCCGACATCAGCGCCGTCCCCCCAGGTGCGACTCAGCTTCAGTGGGGTGGCGCGTCCATCGACGGCGAACGTCGCTTCGATGCTGGGCGGGGCGTGATGCAGGTTGCGCCAGCCCTCGGCCCACACCTTGGGACGAGTCTTCCAGCGACGGTTGGACCCGGTCAGGAGCATCTCCAGCGCCTCCGCCAGCGATGACTTGCCGGAGCCGTTGCGGCCGACCACCAGGGTCAGCCCCGGTCCGGGCGGCAGCTCGAGGGTGACCGGGCGTCCGACGCCTCGGAAGCCCGCCACCGTGAGGCTCTCCAGGTAGACGCCCGAGGGCGCCGCCGCCGGCGGTGGCGGCTTTGCTGGTGCGGAGGGCTGCGCGCCGGCGAGCACGCCACCGAGTGCCTGCTCTCCCTCGAACGCCGCGAGCACAAGCTCGTCGGCGCCTGCGATCGGCGGCGGACTCCCGGCGAGCCGGTCGATGACCAGTGAGAAGAGGGTGGGGTGAGGCACGGCGCGGTCGACAGTCAGTCGGTCGGACCCTCAGCCGGCGGACTCGCGCTTCCGGGCGCCTCCCACCGGCCGTCGGCCTTCGCCCGCTCGACCTCCGCGATCCCGTTCTCCTGCATCCGGCCCTCGCTCATCAGGCGTTCAACTCTGCTCACGTTGCCCCGCCACCAGGGACTGCGCCGCCGGCGAGGGGTGAACCGCTAACGGTAGGTGGCAGCGTCGCGACGCTGCCACCTGGGCGTCGATCCATCCGTGGCACAGGGCCTCGTCGAGAGCCTCTGTGCCCGTCCTGCGACTCCAGCCCGGCGGCGGCCGCGGGTGGCACGGTGTACGGCGTGCGGATGCCGGTGACCCGCGGGTCGACGCGCAACCGCGCGAGCGCGGCGGACACCGCCATGGGGAAGCGCGGGTCCGTGTGTGCCAGCCGCGGGTCGCTGAGAATGAGGGCGAACGACGCGACGCCACTGGTGGGAAGCTGCTGCCGCGCGAGGTTCGCTGCGCGCACGAGGTTCGCTGCGCGCACGGACCGCCCCCACCGCTTCATCACAGTGCCGGTGGGGCGCTTATGCTTATGCCCGTCCCTTCAACATCAGGTTCCAGTAGAGGAAGGGCAGCCCGTACCGCTTGAGATACCACATGTCGCGGCGTTCCCGGGTGGTGTCAATGAATGGGATCGACGGGGTCGGCTGCATCGTGTAATCAAACTCAGCCAGCAGCATCTTGTTGCGCGCCGTGGTCAGCGGGCACGATGAGTAGCCGTCGTAGTGCGCCGTCGGCGTGCGCCCGGCACGCACGTCGCGCAGGTTCTGCACGACAACTGGGGCCTGCTTGCGGATCGCCGCACCGGTCTTGCTGTTGGGGCTGCTGCCCGCGTCACCGAGTGCGAAGACCTCAGGGTGGCGGACGTGCTGGAGGGTGTGCTTGTCCACTTCGACATAGCCGTTGGGGGTGGCGGCGTCGGCGAGGGGACTCCTCTTGACCCAGTCCGGAGCGCTCTGCGGCGGCACCAAGTGCATCATGTCGTACCCTAGCGTTTCCCGCGTGCCCGCAGCCTTGTCGGCGACGACCGCGCTGCGCGTGGCGGCATCGACCTCCACAACCTCACTGTTGAAGCGCACCTCGATCCCGTAGCGCTTGGCCACCTTCTCCAGCTCCTTGGCGAAGACGGCGACGCCGAACATTCCCGGCGTCGGCAGCACCAGCACCACCCGGATGTCGTCGAGAACGCCCTGCTGCCTCCAGTAGTCGGCCGCCAGGTAGGCGATCTTCTGCGGTGCACCGGCGCACTTGATGAGACCGCTGGGCATCCCGAAGATGGCTGTGCCCGAACGGAGCGCGCGGATGAACTCCCACGTCTTTGGAGCGGTTTCGTACGTGTAGTTGCTTGACACGCCGTCGCGACCGAGAGTGTCGCTCAGCCCGGGGATTTTGGCCCAGTCGAGCTGAATGCCTGGGCACATGACCAGATACCGGAACTCGAGCTGCTCGCCGTCGGCTAGCGTCACCGTGTGCGCCTCGGGGTCGACCGCCGTTGCCGCCTTCCGATGCCAGCGTACGCCGCGTGGCACCTGCTGGGCCTGCGGTCGAACGCTCTTTGCCAGCGGCGCGCAGCCCCCACCCACCAGGGTCCAGAGCGGTTGGTAGTAGTGCGTCCTCGCCGGGTCGACCAGGCCGACGTCCTCGAGTCCGGCGCGGCGCAGCCGCGCGGCCACGCTGATGCCGGCGCTGCCGCCGCCGACGATCAGCACCTCATGCCGTTGCGACGAGGCCATCAGCTCTCCTCCAAGATCTCAGGCGCGGTTCCAGGCATCTGTCTTGTCCTCGTGGTGCTGTGGAGCGCCGGTGCTGTCACTTCGCACCGGCGCGCGACGATGGTGTGTCCGGTGTGTGCGCAGTCCTTCAGCTGGAGGACGGGATCACGCAGCGCTCAGGCTGCGTGGGCAACGCCGACGGCGTGGCCGCTGGCCACGTGTGCGAGCCGATCGACTGCGCGGTTAGCGCACTCGACAGAGTTCGGTGCCACAGCGACCGTGGTCGAGCCACAATCTGCGTGTGAGCGAATCACCCTGCGCTGGCATGCGCGGATCGTACGCGAAACTGGGCGCGCCGCGGAGAGGCGGTGAGCGCCGATGACGCGACCGGCCCCCACAGAGATCTCGCCAGCGTCGAAGGCGAGGTACCCGGCGGCAAGTTGCTCAACCTGGTGGTCGAAGCAGTGCAGTCTCAGTTGGCCCTCGTGGCCAATTGAGAGGCAGCGCATGGGACTCGAATGGCCGGAAGCACCCATCTGCCGGGAAGAGTTGTGACATTCGCCTCTGCCGGCGCGGACAAACCCGCACCTACGCTGGCCGGCAATCGACGTACACAGAGGGAGCACCATGCGGAAGGCGGCGCACACCGCGGTCACCGACGCGACACGGCCGCTGCTGATCCAGGGTGGCTTGGGCGTGGCCGTCTCCAACCATCGCCTCGCCCGCGCCGTGGCCATGACCGGTCATCTCGGGGTCGTCTCGGGGGTAGCCATCGACCTGGTGCTGGCGCGGCGGCTCCAGGACGGTGATCCCGACGGCGAGATGCGCACCGCCATGGCGCGGTTCCCGGTGCCCGGTATCGCCGAGCAGGTGTTGCAACGCTACTTCCTTCCTGCGGGCCGCAGCGGGCGCCCATATCGCGGCGTCTCGATGCACTCGCACCGCGACAAGCACGCATCCCAAGACCTGCTCGCGCTCGCCGCGTTCGTCGAGGTGATGCTGGCCAAGCGCGATCACAATGGGCGCATCGGCATCAACCTGCTCACCAAGGTGCAGATCCCCACCGTGCCGACGCTTTTCGGCGCCATGCTCGCCGGTGTCGACTACGTGCTCATGGGTGCAGGAATCCCGCGTGAGGTTCCCGGCATTCTCGACCGTCTCGCTGCCATGGAGCCGGTGGAGACACGGCTCGACGTCATTGGCGCCTCCGCCACCGACACCATCCCCCACCTCCGCTTCGATCCCAACCGCTTCGATATCACCACCGCACCGCGGCGTCCGGCCTTCCTGCCGGTCGTGTCGTCGCATTCCCTGGCGACCATGCTGGCCCGCAAGGCGAGCGGCCCGGTGCAGGGCTTCATCGTCGAGGCACCGACGGCGGGCGGGCACAACGCACCGCCGCGCGGCACGCCCACCTACGACGCGCTTGGACAGCCGCAATACGGCGAGCGCGACCGTGTTGATCTCGAGTCCATGCGCGCCATCGGCCTGCCCTTCTGGCTGGCTGGCGGTATGGACTCGCCGGAGCGCATCCGCGACGCGCTCGCCGCCGGTGCCGCCGGCGTCCAGGTCGGCACTCTCTTCGCCTTCTGCCGTGATTCGGGAGTTGCGCCGGCGCTGCGCCGCGCCGTACTCGACATCGTGCGCAGCGGCCGCGAATTCGTGCTCACGTCATCGCGCGCCTCGTCGACAGGGTATCCGTTCAAGGTGGCCTCGGTTCCCGGGACTCTTTCTGAGCGAGAGGTCTACGCGGCACGGACGCGCACATGCGATCTGGGCTACCTGCGTGAGGCATACGTGAAGCCGGGCGGTGGCATCGGCTACCGCTGCGCCGCCGAGCCCGTCGTCGATTACGTCGGCAAGGGGGGCGATGCCGCCGCCACGGTCGACCGCGACTGCCTGTGCAACGGTCTCGCCGCCACGGTCGGACTGGGCCAGGTGCGCGCGGTCGGCATCGAGCCTGGCGTGGTCACCAGCGGTGACGGTCTCGGCTCCATCCGCGCCGTGCTGGGCGATCGTGACGACTACTCCGCCGCCGATGTGGTCACCTACCTCATGAGCGCAATCCCGCTCGCCGTCGAGGGGTGACTGCACCCCACCACATGGGTCCGGGACATCGCCCGGCGAACGAGGCTTCCATCACGTCGGTGGCGAGCTGCTCCGCCGTCAGTGGCTCCCCTAGCTAGACACTCCACGCGACGGTGCCAGACGGCCTCCGCCGATGTCACTTCAGGCTGGCAGCGCGGTCGAGGCCATGTGGGCCGCCGCGCCGCGGATCGCTCGGTTCACCCACGGCGCCGCGCGCAGCTCCTCGAACGTCGCGCGAGCCTGGGCCAGGGGCTCCCGCGCCTCGGCGTCACGACCCTGAGC
>CABDYX010000184.1_pt1 | contig 12880 bp, 13 predicted proteins | sample 3132131 | NCBI WGS metagenome assembly CABDYX01 (sample SAMEA5534339, study PRJEB31848) | metagenome | biome: tundra; feature: field; material: soil | place: USA | collected 2013-05 | depth 0.45 m | reverse complement strand
GTCGCCCTGCTCGTCGTCGACGCCAATGAGGGGGTCGTCCTCCAGGACCGGCATGTTGCCGGCTACGCCGTCGACGCCGGGAAGGGCCTCGTCGTCATCGCCAACAAGTGGGACCTGGTCGATCAGGAGCGGCGTGCGGATCCGGCGTTCCTGAAGGCCCTTCAGGAGGCGTTCGACTTTGTTCCAGGCGTGCCTGTGCTCACCGTCTCGGCGCTCGAAGGCCGCAACGTGCGCCGCGTCCTCGACACCGCCGCGACGGTGGCGGCGGCGCGCGCGGTACGGATTCCCACAGCCGCTCTCAATACTCTGCTCCGGGATGCCTTCCTCGCTCACCCCCCCAGACACGACAAGGGTCGCCAGCTCAAGCTGCTCTACGCCACCCAGGCCAGCACGCCGGCTCCAACCATCGTGCTCTTCGTCAACGACCCCGAGCTGATGCACTTCGCGTACGGTCGCTACCTGGAGAACCGCATACGCGCGGTTTTCGGTTTCGCCGGCACCAGGATGCGCATCGTGCCGCGAGCACGCGCGGAACGCGAGCGCTGATGCAGGTAGCGGTCGTCGGCGCCGGCTCGTGGGGGACGGCGCTGGCACAGAGCCTCGCTGGAGCCGGATGCACGGTCCGCCTCTGGGCTCGCGACCCGGCGGTGGCGACCGAGTTGCGGAACACCCGCCGACACCCCTGGGCTCTGCCCGGTGTCGAGCTGGACGCCCGAGTTCAGGTCGGCGATCGCCTCGAGACGGTGCTTCCCGACGCCGAGGTGGCCATTCTCGCGGTCCCGAGTCACGGCATGCGCGACATCGCCACCGCGGTCGCACCATGGACACGCGACGTGATAGTCGTCAGCGCCTCCAAGGGATTCGAGACCGGCAGTGGTCTCACAATGACCGCCGTACTCGCGGATGTGTTGAGGGGTGACGGGGGGAGGATCGCCGCGCTCAGCGGCCCGAACATCGCCATTGAGGTGGCCCGCGGGCTGCCCGCCGCCAGCGTGATCGCCACGCGCGACGCCGATGTCGCCACGATAGTCCGCGACGGCTGTAATGGCGGTCCTCTACGCTTCTACAGCAGCGACGACGTGGTCGGCGTCGAGTACGCCGGAGCGCTCAAGAACGTGATCGCAATCGCCGCCGGCGTCTGCGACGGCATCGGCGCGGGCGACAACGGTAAGGCGGCCCTGATTACGCGGGGCATTGCCGAGATCGCGAGGCTCGGGGTCTGCGCTGGTGCGCGGGCGCTGACATTCGCAGGCTTGGCCGGCATCGGCGACTGCGTCGTGACATGCATTAGCCCATATTCGCGCAACCGCGGCCTTGGTGACGCGATCGGCCGCGGTGCGGAACCGCGTGCGGCCATCGCGTCGAGTCGGATGGTCGTCGAAGGGGTCAACGCCACTCGGGCCGCCCTCCTGCTCGCCGACCGATACGGTGTGGAGATGCCGATTACTCGCGAGGTCTACCGCATCCTCTTCGAGGGGAAGAGCGTCGCCTCCGCACTCAGCGACCTGATGACCCGGGGAGCCGGCGACGAGCTTCGGGGGTTCGACCCCGCCCGGCCCACGAACTGACCGGTTCGGCCGCAGCGAGGTTGCTGCGCGGTACAGTTACCGCCGCGAACCCGGGCCTCGTGACCGCCGCGATGTCCGCTCTCGGGGAGTAGCTCAGCTGGTTAGAGTACTGGTCTGGGGGACCAGAAGTCGCAGGTTCGAGTCCTGTCTCCCCGACTTTCGCGGAAACCGTATTCGCAGCAACGCGTGTGAGGCGCGTCGTCGCCGGTCGTGACCGCAGAGACCAGTGCTCTAACCAGAAATGAGTACCTTTCTCCAGGTCGTCGACCGCATTGGACGCGCGGTCGACGAGCACGGCGTCACCGACCGCGATGAGCTCGCGCGCCTGGTGGGGGCGCGGTACTGGGGCCCGGGACGTTTCAGCAACGCGCTGCGAGAGGCCGCCGCCGAAGGACGCGTGCGCCGTCTCTCCCGGACGACGTACGGACCGCGCCAACACAGCTGACGCCGGCGGGTACCTCTTTGGCATGGCTCCTCCCGAGGAATCGGCATGAGATATCCAATATGCCGACTCCACGAAAGGCGGGGCAGGTCATACGGCGTTGCACGCTAACCACAAGACACGGGAATAGCGGAGAGGCGGTAGCGTGCCGCGCTCTCAATGGACGGTCGACGACTGACTTCGGTCACCGTTCGAGCGTGCCGCGACCGGATCCGGATGCTGGGAGCCAGGACACGCCCCGCGAGGACGTTGGCTCCCCGACCTAATCCCGCCGTTGAGTGCCCGCGTAGCGTCGTGCCAGCCGCCGCAACTGCAGCATTCGGCTGACCCCCAGTATGAACACGATCAGACCGCCGAGCAACGCCGCCAAGAGGAGGTCGAGCCCCAGTGGGATCGTCCACTTGATGCTGAAGAGATTGGTACTCGCCGCCGACAGATTCTGAAGGACGAACACCAGGACGAGGACGAGTAGCAGCATGCTGAACCCCAGTGCCCACCAGACGACGCCAGTGCGTGTGTTCGGCACAGTTGGGTGCGCTGGTATCCCAGTCGGTGCTGGGGTCTCAGTGGATGCCCGGGGCGGGACGATGGGCAGCTGGGGCGCTGCATCGGGTTGATCCCCAGGTGGCGAGGGTGTGCTCGCTGTTTGGCTCACGCCAGCAGTGATAGCACAAGCGGCCGCCTTGGGGAAGTGAAGCGATCACGTCACGCCGCGCGCACGGTAGTCGATGCCGTCCTGCTCTGCGGTAGCGACCAGCGCGGGCCGCCTGGGTGATATCTCCGCTGAGGACCACACCCGTCAGTCGACGTCTTCTCCGCAGGTGTCGAAAGGATTATCCGCAGCCATAGCGCCTGCACGCCATGTGAAAGCCAAACGTCACGGGCCAAGCGTCTAGCCTGGATGCCTGCTGCCGCTGACTCCGATGCGGGGCGTGACGGCCACGTGGAGTTCACGGTGGGGGAGAGAGCGGTTGCGCTGACACGCGGGCGCTTGCTGATCGTTCCGGCCCGAGTGCCGCACCGGGTCACCGACATCGACGAGAGCGCGTTGCTGCTCACGATCGGTGGAGCGCACGGGCCGTCGTGAGGTAGGCGCGAAGACTCCATTAGGGCCGGCCACACGATCCCCTCAACGCCGTCGCATCACGTGGTGCGAGTTGCGTGCACGGTCGCGTGGGGACGGACGCCATTCGCGCCTAGGACCAACGAGGTATTACGCCCGTCCGCGCCGAGAATTAGTCGGCCATGAGGCGTACACGGATCAGTGGGCGGGGGTTGCCTCTGCCTCGGTCTCGCTGGGCGCCGAAGCCGGGTCCCGCTTCTTCTCGTCGCCCAGCAGCTCCCTCTCGGGCGCGGACAGCGGCACCCTGGCGCCGCGCGACATCGGTTCGCTCATGGCGCGGCGGATCAGTGCGGCGACACCAACGCTCGCGGCTGTCTCCAGCGTCTTTGCCGCGGTGCGGCGCCACAGCGGATTGGCACGTCGCTCCGCCTGCGCCTGATTCTCTGCGATCTTCGCCGCCATCGCCTCAACCAACTGCTCGCGCTGCTCGCGCGCGCGGTGCGAGCGCCGGCTCATCCACCGTTCCGAGGCCCTGGCGGCGGGCAGTGCGGCGCCGTGGGTCACCTCCGGTAGACGTCGCGCTGCGCGGGTGAGAGCCCCACCGCGTCGGCGTCGCACGATCACAACGACCGCAACCGTACTCCCCGCTGCCGCGAGGACACCACCGGCGATGATCGCCACGCGGATCACCTTGCCGCCCACCACAACCGTGCGCGAACGCAGCGCAGTCAGGGTGTCTCCAAGCTCGGCGCGGGTGCGCTCTATTTCGTGTCGTGTGTCAGCTGTTGTTTCGCCCATTCCACGTCCTCCTTCAATGTCTGTACGGTCTGACGCAACGGGCTGATCCGCTTCGCGTGCCGGATGGCAACGAGCGCCCCGCCGCCGGCGATGACCAGGAACAGCGCCGCAAAGCCAAGCGCCGCCACCCAGTGCAGTGACACTGCGGTGACCACGGTGACGATCGCCATCACCAAGAAGGCGATGACCGCGAAGACGGCCACCACGCCGCCGATGAGCGCGGTCACGGCAGCGCGCAACGACTCGCCGATCTCCTGCTTGGCCAGCTGGATCTCGGACGCCACCAGATGGCTCGCCTTCTCGACCGCGTTCTGAATCAGTCCGCCCGTGCCCTCGACCGGAGCGCCGCGCACATCCACGTCGTCGGTCGCCGTCGGGTCCGGAGTTGTCATGGCCGATCGCTCCCTGTGGCTCTCCTCATCGCTTTCGTAGCCGCGACACTACGGCTCCCACCGCAGCGGTGGCAATGCCCACTCCCAGGGCGACGCGGGCCTCCCTCCGTGTCGGATGCGTCGCCGTGGTCTGCGTCTCGCCGGCGCTCCCGGTGATTGCCACGCCCGCTGGCTCTCGCTTCTGATCCTCGATCGCATCATTCAGGTCCTTGTGCTCGCGGCTATCGGCCGGCGAGGAGGCAACGATGCCCTCTTTCTCGGGTACGCCCAGACGCAACTTGTTGAACACCGCGCCGATGAGGATGAACTGGCTGAGGAACCCCAGCCAGGTGGCCAGCAGGAAGAAGAGGGCAAATTGCTGACCGTAGGTGCCGAACCCGTGTGACACCTTGGCGTACAGCGGAAACAGCAGCGAGAAGAGCTCGGTGAGGACTCCAGCGAGGACCGCCCCCGGCCAGATGTCCTTGAGAGCGAACGTGCGGTTCGGGACGAATCGGTAGATGGCGGTCATCAGCGCCACCAGGACCACGGCACCGGCCACGGCGCCGATCAGGCCAGCCCCGGTCGACGCTGCCGCCGCACTGTTGGCGACAACTGCGAATAGGACCGCAGCGATGAAGACCACGACCATGATCAGGCCCATAAGTCGCTGCCGAAGCATGTCGCGCTGCTTGGTGCCGAAGATCTTCGTGAGGGCGAACTCCATGGATGCGAAGAGGCTGGTGCCGCTCCAGAGCAGCCCCAGGATGGACACGATGCCCAGGATTCCCGCGTTGTGCTTAACCCCGGTCAGAGCCTTGAGGATCTCATCGTGCGCGTCGGCGGGAAACACCGAGACGATGCCGTTGTAGAGCTTCGCCTGCACACCGGGGTCGTTGACCGCGAAACCGACGATGGCGAGCATCCCGAGGATCAGCGGGAACATCGCGAGGAACGCGTTGAAAGCCAGGCTGGTTGCATAGTTGCTGCCCTGGCTCTGGCCATAGGCTTGGATCACCTGCACTGGGCGCGACGACGTGAGGCGCTTCAGCATCTCCAGTCGGCGGCTCCCTCACTCCCCACGGCCATCCTCCTGAGCTTACGCACGCTGAAAGAGTGTATGGCGCGATCTCCTTCAACCACATAGCGTGTCAGTTGTTCCTAGACAGATGGCCCGGAGGCTTCAACTGGCCACCATGCCCAGCGGGACGGCGACGGGAACTGTGGCTCGGAGCGTCGTCCCATGGCCCGGGCTGCCCGAGCCTGTACGGCCGGGCTGCCCGAGCCTGTACGGTAGGACTATCCTGAGCGCACCTGTGGCCGGGCCATCGTTGGGGGAGATGTCGTTGCTTGGACGTCGCGAATCACGCATCGCCCTGATTGCCGTCGTCATCGCCGGTGGCCTGACAAGTCTCTCGCCGCAGCACGTGGTTCGCGCCGCCGCTCCGTCCTGCGACGGCACGGCGGCCACGGGCTGCACGCTCACCGCCAACCAGACGCTGGCCGTCACCGTTGGACCGCCCGGCTCGCCGGAGAGCTGCACCGTCAGCTACGACCTCTACGAACCCTTCCCCGCGGTGCCCAACTCTGCTCCGCTGATTCTCACCACCAACGGTTTCGGCGGAACCAAGGCCGATCAGGCCGGCATCGGTTTCTACTTCGCGCCCAAGGGATACGTCGTGCTGTCGTATTCCGGCTTGGGGTTCGGACAGAGCACCGGCTGCAAGATCAGTCTTGACGACCCGGACTACGACGGCCAGGCCGCCAAGTTGCTCATCACGCACGCGCAGTCTCTGGCCGAGGTCAAGCAGGACGGCCTCGGGGCGGTCGTCGGCATGATCGGCGGCTCCTACGGCGGAGCCATCCAGTACGCGACGGCGTCGATTGACCCGCGGGTGCGTGCGATCGTCCCCATCATCACCTGGAACGATCTCGGGTACTCACTCGGTCCCAACAACGCCAGCCCGTCGCTGGTGTTCCCCGACAACCCGCCAGGGGTGCTCAAGTACCAGTGGACCGAGCTCTTCTTCGCCGACGGGATCACCACTTCCACGCAGCAGCCGCCCCCGATCCCGCCGCCGAATCCGCCTCCGTGTGGCAACTTCCTCCTCTCCATCTGTCAGGCGAACGCGGAGAGCTTCACCCTCGGCTACCCGTCGCCGAACACCCTCACTCTGCTGCACCACGCCTCCATGGTGGGCTACGGCAGCGCTGGCCAGGTGCACATCCCGACGATGTTCCTGCAGGGCGAGGCCGATACCCTCTTCAATCTGGATGAGGCGGTGGCCAACTACAACCTCATCAAGGCTACCGGCGCTCCGGTGAAGCTCGTCTTCCAGAGCTGGGGACACAGCAACTCGACGCCACGCCCGGGAGAGTTCACCACCACCGGGGATCCCACCGGCCTGTACGAGACCGGCCTCATCCAGAACTGGTTCGACCGCTATCTCAAGGGGAACACGAGCGTCGACACCGGCGCCAACGTCGAGTACTACCGTGATTACGCGGACGGCGGGAGCGGCACCCCGGCGAGCATCGCCGCCGCCTACGGCAAGTCCAGCACGTACCCGATCGGAGCTCCGTTCACGCTGTATCCCTCTGCGGATGGAACCCTTCACACCGAGCTGGGAACTGTCACCACCGGCTCGCCGAGCATCGTCAACCCCGTGGGGGGGCAGCCGGCCAGCTACTCCGAGACGTCCGCTGTCCAGGACCAGGCGCCGTTCTCGAACATTCCCCCGACGGATCCCCCCGGCGAGTCCGTGTCCTTCACGTCGGCAGCGCTGACCGCACCCACCGACGAGGTGGGCATCCCCACCCTCCAGCTCACCGTCAACGCGCCGGTCAGCTCCAACGCCAGCCCTGCTTTCCAGCCGGAGCTGTTCACCAAGGTCTACGACGTTGCGCCCGACGGCACGGTCACGCTGCCTGAGCGGCTGGTGTCGCCGGCGCGCCTTGCCGCCGGCCAGAGCACTGTCACCCTGACGCTCCCCGGCATCGCCCACCAGTTCGCCGCCGGTCACCGAATCCGACTGACGATCTCCTCCACGGACAACGCCTACCTGGGATCGCGGCAGCCCGGGGTGATCACCTTCCCAATCACAGCGGCAAGCCCGGACATGCTGACGCTGCCTGTCGACGGCGGCGCGACGGGGGTGCCCGATGTTGCCGCGGTCAGCACCGCGGTCCCGAACACCGGCGCGGGCACCGGTTCCCTGGGAACGGCGCTCATCCTGATATTCCTCGGCGGCATCGCGCTGTGGGCGCCGCGCCCGGTCCGGTCGGGCTCCGCGAGGCGCCGGTGACGTCCTAGCCGAGACGGGGCAGCACGGTGAAGGTCTTGCCTGCACTGGTGCGGATCAGGCGGAAGTGGCGATGGTCGAGCGTCAGCACACGGTCGATCCAATAGCGCTCGGCTAGCACCACCAAACGACCGAGGCTACGATCGCCTGGCGGTGATCTCCGCCTCCGACCGCCGCGCTCCTCAGGGGTCTCGAGGAACTCGACGCCGCGCCCCTTCACCTCCTCGTAGGCGGCCTGGCAGTCGTCGGTCTGGAGGAAGATGGTGCCCGCGAAACCCTTCTCCATGAGATTCGTCACCTGGGCCCGCGTTGCGTCGTCCATCACGGCGCCCCGGGAATCGCCATGAGGACGATCGCAATGCCAGGCTGCGCCGGCGGCCCGACGGTAGGAGCTGCTCGAGCTCCTGCTGCTGTCCGTCTTTGACCCGCCAGCGCGAGACACTGCCGTACACGTGACGTCCTCCATGGCCCGACTCGAGGGAGTGATGTCCCCCGCCGCCGACCCTCGTCCACATCCACGAGGCACGAACCCTTTCATCCCCGGGCGCAGTCTAGGTGTCCGCGCCCCGGCGGCCCTGGCGCGAGCTGGCCGCTGCACCGGCTGCGGGCAGCAGTTGATCGCAAACGGGGCGGCCGCGTAGATGGACACGGAACATCGGACCTGTCCCGTATCCTCGAAGCATGGATATGGAGTACCGCCGTCTGGGACGATCCGGCCTCAAGGTCAGCGTCCTCTCCTTCGGTTCGTGGGTGAGTTTCGGCCCCCAGCTCGCCGGGGACAACGCCAGGGAGTGCCTCGCGGCCGCATACGACGCGGGCGTCAACTTCTTCGACAACGCGGAGGTGTACGCCGGCGGTCGCTCCGAGACGATCATGGGCGAGGCGATCGCCCAACTCGGCTGGCCACGACACACCTACGTGGTGTCGAGTAAGTTCTTCTGGGGCATCGATGATTCGGTCAACACGCGGAACACGTTGAACCGCAAGTACCTGCTGCACGCCATCGACGGGTCCCTCAAGCGATTGGGGCTCGACTTCATCGACCTGATCTTCTGCCATCGGCCCGATCCGCAGACGCCGGTCGAGGAGACGGTGTGGGCGATGCACGACATCATCGAGTCCGGCAGAGCGCTGTACTGGGGGACGTCCGAGTGGAGCGCCGACGCCATCCGCAACGCATGGCGTGTCGCTGAACGTGACCACCTGCATCGCCCTGTCATGGAGCAACCGCAGTACAACCTGTTCGAACGCTCCAAGGTCGAGGTTGAGTTCGCCCCGCTGTACGAGGAGATGGGTCTTGGTCTGACCACTTGGAGTCCGCTCGCCTCGGGCCTGCTCAGTGGCAAGTACCTCGACGGCATCCCGGAGGGCAGCCGGGCCACCCTGCCAGGCTACGACTGGCTGCGTGACTACCTGACGGACCCCGAGAAGAACCGCAGAGTGCGTGCTCTCAAGACGGTCGCCGACGATCTCGGGGTCACTCTCTCCCAGCTATCCATCGCGTGGTGCGCAGCGAATCCGCACGTGTCCACCGTGATCACCGGGGCAAGCCGGGTCGAGCAGGTCAGCGAGAACCTGGGAGCGCTCGACACACTCGAGAAGCTGACGCCCGACGTGCGGGCAAGGATCGACGCCGTCTTCACCTGACCTCGTCGGCCGGGGCCCGGCGGGTCGCCTGCCATACTGTGGAAGCCTCCCCGTCAGCGCTATCGAGGTGCACCGTGCCGGTCATCGACCCCTGCGACAACTGCGGAACGCCAACGCCCATCTACCGGCTGGCAGCCGTGATCCTCGACTCGCACATGGCGCGGATCTGCCCGCGCTGCCAGGCCGCAGAGCAGGCTCGCATCGACCTTCCCTACGCGCCGCGCACCGATCAGCGGGCAATCCAGCCGAGCACGAGCCGGGACGCTTGGTAGCGGTCGCGGAGAGCTTCAGCGATCGCCTGGATCGGGCGATCATCAGTACCGGATCGATGCTCTGCCTTGGCCTCGACCCGGATGCCGCGGATGCAGCGGGAGCGGAGCGGCAGTGCCATGACCTCCTCGACGCCACGCTCGACGACGTCTGCGCGGTGAAGCCCAACCTCGCGTTCTTCGAGCAGCACGGGAGTGCCGGATACGCCGTCCTCGAGCGCATTCGCGACGCCGTTCCCGGCGATCGCATGCTCATCCTGGACGGCAAGCGCGGTGACATCGGCAACACCGCGACCGCCTACGCCCGTGCGCTCTTCGACGTGCTCGGCGCGGACGCGATCACCGTCAACGCGCTCATGGGAAGGGACAGCGTTGCTCCGTTTCTCGATCGCCCGGGGCGTGGCGTGTTCGTGCTCGCCCGCACCAGCAATCCCGGCGTCGCCGATTTCCTCGACCACCCCGAGGCCGCCCCCCTCTACACTCGCATCGTCGACATCGCGGGCGGCTGGGATCCGGGCGGTGGGGCCATCGGGTACGTGGTCGGCGCCACCTCGCCGCAGGCGATCGCCGAGGTGCGGCGGCGGGCACCGCGGGCGCCGCTTCTGCTTCCCGGCGTCGGCGCCCAGGGCGGCTCGCTCGAGGCTGCGGTCGCCGCAGCGCTCGACCTGCATGGCAGGGGCGCAGTCCTCCCCGTGAGCCGCGGCATATCCGCCGCGCCGGGCGGCCCGGCCGCCGCCGCCCGTTCACTGCGCGATCGGATCGCCGCAGTGCGTGCCGGCTGAACCGTGGGTCGTGTCGCGGTCATCGAGGACGACCGCCACCTCGGCCACGTGTCGGTCGGGCACCCCGAGCGTCCCGACCGGGTCGAGGCGATCCGCAAGCATCTCGCCGCGGTCCCGCACCTGCGGGATCTCCCCCGTCTCACCGCGAGCGCGGTGGACGATGACGCGTTGCTCCGCGTCCACGATCGCGAGCACGTCGCTCGCGTTGCCGCTCTCTGCGCCCGAGGAGGGGGCTATTTCGACCCCGACACCTACGCGACCGCGGCGTCCGACGTCGCCGCTCGCGTCTCAGCCGGGGGCGCGATTCGCGCCGTCGACGCCGTCCTCGGTGACGAGTACGACGCTACCTTCGCGCTGGTCCGCCCGCCGGGCCATCACGCCACCGCCAGCCACGCCATGGGATTCTGCCTCTACAACAGCGTCGCCGTTGCCGTCCGGCACGCATGTCAAGTCGGCGGAGCCGCACGCGTGGCCATCGTCGACATCGACGTCCACCACGGCAACGGCAGCGAGGACACGTTCTGGAACGACCCGGCGGTGCTCTACACGTCCCTGCACCAGCATCCGTTCTACCCCGGCACCGGCGCCGCCGGCGACCGCGGCGGCCCGGAGGCCTCGGGCCTGACCGTCAACGTACCGCTGCCAGGCGGCACGACGGCCGAGCAGTGGCTCGCGGCCTTCGACGCGGCCGTGGTCCCAGCTCTGCACGACTTCGCGCCCGAGTTGGTGGTGGTGAGCTGCGGGTTTGACGCACACCGCGACGACCCGCTCGCCGAGCTGTTGCTCGACACCCAGACGTACGCCGCTGTGGCCGAGCGGCTGGCGGCCATGACCGACCTGCCGTCGCGCGGGCGCAGCGCATGGGTGCTCGAGGGCGGCTACGACCTCGACGCCCTGACAGCCTCCACCCAGGCCGTGCTCGACGTGCTGCTCGCAGCGTGACCGAGGTGCGCTACGGTGGCATCGCCATGGTCAGACGATGGTCCTGTGTCGCTGTCGCCGCGCTGCTCCTCGCGGCGTGCGGGGAGAGCACCGCACCGACCGGCGTCGCCACCAACCCCGTCGGCCAGGGCGCCGGCACGGCTGCGCCCTCGTCGTCGGCCGGCGCCTCGGGGGTGCGCACCGTGCTCAGCCCGCTGGGACTGAACATCCGCAGCGGGCCGGGGACCACCAACCCGACCGTCGGCACCGCGGCGCAGGGCGCGGTGCTGAGCGTTCTTGACCACAATGACCAGAACGGTGGGTGGTACAAGGTCCAGGGCCAGACGGTGACCGGCTGGATCACCTCCGACCCGTCGCTCTCCGCCGCCGGTCAGTTCACCCTCTATCAGTCGAGCCAGCGTGGTTTCAACGCCCTGTACCCGCAGGACTGGTCGTTCGCCGAGGAGCCGGCCGACGTGCTCTTCCATCCGGTCGCGGGAGCGCAGACCATCGTCCTTCACAGCGCCGCCCACACGGCGGACTTCGGCGCCGCCGGCGGTCAGGGGTTTGCGGGCAGCGGTCAGGAGACGGTGATCGTCTGCGGTGTGACGGGCGACCTCAGCAAGTACACGCACAGCGGCGCGGCGCCGCCCACCCCGGCCCCTGGCACCGCTGGTCCGCTGGCCTTGCTCGCCCAGATCCGGCTGCGCCTCGACAGCACCCACGCGCTGGCGCTCGACTTCAACTACAGCGCGCCGACCGATCTGCACATCTTCCGCAACTTCTTCAACTCGATGACGTTCCCGTTCCCGCAGTGTCAGCAGGTGGCCTCGGCGGCACCGTCGCCGACCTGAGCCCGTCTCAGACGACCTGCTGGCCGATCCCATGGGTGAGGAGCGTGCTGTGCGCCGCCGACATCCCGGCCGCACTGATCACCAGCATGGCGACGTAGGCGAGACCGATCACCGCGCGGGTGCGCGTCGGCAGGGGAGGCGGCTCGTGCCCGGCCTTCGCACGGCGGAAGCGGCCCACGGTGCTGTAGATGCCGAACAGCAGGATGATGATCAGGAAGGGATTCAGCGGTGCACCACCCGCGCTGTAGCCGGCGATCAGCAGCAGGACGATGGCGATCCCGGCCACGTTCGCCCATTTCGACACCGCGCTGGCGACACGTCCGCCATCGAGAGGCGACATGGGGATGAGGTTGAACAGGTTGATGAGGCAGCCCCAGTAGGCCAGCGCGAGGAAGAGGTAGCGCGTGTGGCCGTCGGGCAGCGACGTCGCGAACAGGTAGCACAGGAGAGCGGCGCCCGTGCCTGTGAGCGGGCCACCGATGGCCACGATGGCCTCCTGCCGGGCGTCGCGAAAGCCCGCCGTCCTGACCACCGCCCCGAAGCCGAACAAGAAGATCGGTGAGGAGACGGCCAGGCCCTGGAGACGGGCGAACACCAGGTGGCCGTACTCGTGGATCGCGATCAGCAGGATCGCGCCGAGCCCGAACTGCCAGCCGAAGAGTCCGATGTAGATGAGCAGCGAGATCCCGAAGCTGATGAACGTGCCGCCCAGCTTGCCGAACTTGAGGAGCACGAACCCCCACTTGAACAGCCCGAAAGCCGCGGCAGCGATCGCACCGAGGACCCCACCGCGCCGCTGCTGCGTCGCCGTCGACGCTCGGTGCACCGAGCGTCGACGGCGACGCAGCAGCGGCGCGGTGGGG
>CABDYX010000183.1_pt1 | contig 12962 bp, 9 predicted proteins | sample 3132131 | NCBI WGS metagenome assembly CABDYX01 (sample SAMEA5534339, study PRJEB31848) | metagenome | biome: tundra; feature: field; material: soil | place: USA | collected 2013-05 | depth 0.45 m | reverse complement strand
GAGCCCCCCCGCCGGCCTGGTACACCGACGCGCCCCGGAGCGCCTGCCAGCAGGCGCGCTGCACAGTGGCGAACACCGCCCGCTCGTCGCGAAAGCGCACCTCGCGCTTGGTGGGATGGACGTTGACGTCGACATCCGCGGGGTCAACCTCGACGCTCAGCACGCCGAAGGGATGGCGTCCTGCCGGGACCAGCCCTCGGTACGCCTCGCCGACGGCGGCGAGCAGCGCACGGTTGTGCACGCGTCGCCCGTTGACCACCACGACCAGGCCGCTGCGTGTGCCGCGATGGCGGCGCGGCTCGCTGATGGCGCCGCCCACGTTGATGTCACCCTCGGCAGCAACCTGAAGAAGCTCGGCGGCGTCGGCGCCGAAGACGGAGCGCAGCGCGTCGTCGAGACCGCCGCCTGAGGCGCGCAGCCTGACGCGGCCGTCGACGGTGCACGTGATGCGCAGCTCCGGTCGGATGAGCGCGAGGTCGCTGACCACCGCCAGCGCCGCGGCGGTCTCGGCGCGCTCGGCGCGCAGAAAGCGAAGGCGGGCCGGGGTGGCGGCGAAGAGGTCGAGCACCTCCACGGTGGTCCCGGCCGGGCCGCCGGCACTCCCCTGCTCCACCGTCTCTCCATGGCGCACCCGCAGCCGCGCGCCGCTGTTCGCGCTTGCCGGCCGCGACGACACGGTCACGTCGGCGACAGCCGCGATGCTGGCCAGCGCCTCGCCCCGGAATCCCAGTGTGGCGACGGCCTCGAGGTCGGAGGCGGCGCGGATCTTCGAGGTCGCATGACGTGCCAATGCGAGAGGCAGCTCGTCAGCGGCGATGCCCGCGCCATCGTCGACGACCCGGATTCGCACCGTCCCGGCGCCGTCCACGGTGACGTCGAGGCTGCGAGCGCCCGCGTCGACTGAGTTCTCGCAGAGCTCCTTGACCACGGAGGCCGGTCGTTCCACCACCTCACCGGCGGCGATGGCGTCGGCGACCGACTGGGGCAGGCGGAGGATGCGCCCCGTGGCCGGGCTGCCGGTCCTCATCGTCAGGGAGAAGCGCGCTCGCGCAGCTCGGCGAGCTTGTTGAGAGCCGCGATCGGCGTCAGCCCTTCGATGTCGAGCTGCGCCAGCTCGGCGACGACCGGGTGCTCGACGGGCGCGGCGATGCTCAGGCTGAGCTGGTCGGGAACGGCGGCCCCACCGACGACGGGCCGCTCGCGCTCGAGCTCGGCGAGCAACTGGCGGGCGCGGACCAGCACCCCGGCTGGGACACCGGCGAGGCGGGCGACGTGGATGCCGTACGAGCGATCCGCGCCGCCGGGCACGATGCGGTGCAGGAACGTGATGCCGTCGCCCTGCTCGAGCACGTCGACCCGAGCGTTGTACACACGTGGAAGCTGATCGGCCAGGGTCGTCAACTCGTGGAAGTGCGTGGCGAACAGGGTCCGGCAGTTGAGGTGCGGCGCCTCGTGCAGGTGCTCTATGACAGCCTGCGCGATCGACATCCCGTCGTACGTGGAGGTGCCGCGGCCGATCTCGTCGAGGATGACCAGGCTGCGGCTGGTCGCCTGTCGCAGGATCGCCGCGGTTTCGGCCATCTCCACCATGAACGTCGAGAGCCCGCCGCTGAGGTCGTCCTGGGCGCCGATGCGGGTGAAGATGCGGTCGCAGACGCCGATGCGCGCCCGCGCGGCGGGCACGAAGCTGCCCACCTGGGCGAGCAGCGCGATCAGCGCCACCTGGCGCAGGTACGTCGACTTCCCGGCCATGTTGGGGCCGGTGAGCACGACGATGCGCTCGGCGGCGTCGAGCCGGCAGTCGTTGGCAACGAAGCGGCCCGCACCAAGGGCTCGCTCGACCAGAGGGTGGCGGCTCTGGTCCACGTCGAGGACCCCGGAGGAGTCGACCATCGGGCGCACCCACTGTTCGTCGTCCGCCACGCATGCGAGCGCGCGGTGCACGTCGATGACGGCAACGGCCCTGGCCGCATCGATCAGCGCCGCAGCGTGGCCCGCCACCTCGGCGGTGAGCTCGTCGAGGATCTCGTGCTCGCGCGCCAGCGCGCGGTCGCGGGCGCCGAGGACGGTGGTCTCGCGCTCCTTCAGCTCGGCGGTGATGTAGCGCTCCGCGCCGACCAGGGTCTGCTTGCGGACGTAGTCCACCGGGACTGTGTCGCGGTGCGTATTGGAGACCTCGATGTAGTAGCCGAAGACACGGTTGTAGCCCACCTTGAGCGAGCCGATGCCGGATCGGCGGCGTTCGTTGTCCTCGAGGGCAGCGATCCACTCGCGGCCGCCCGCACCGGCCGCGATGAGCTCGTCGAGCCGGGCGTCGGCCCCGGGTCGGACGCAGCCACCGTCGCGCGCTGTGGCGGGAGGGTCGTCGACAAGAAGCTCGCGGAGGCGCGTGCCGAGACCGTCGGGCGCGACGCAGCGCGCGGCGGCGGATGTCAGCTCCCCCGACTCCATGGTGGCGACGATCTCCTGCACGGCCGGCAGAGCCGCGCAGGCGCGCCGAATCACCCCCAGGTCACGCGGGGTCGCCGTGCGCTGCACTGTGCGGGCCACCAGCCGCTCGAGGTCGCGGACCGCGGCCAGCGCCTCACCGAGGGTCTCGCGGGCACGAGGCGCGTCGACCAGAGCGGCGACGGCGTCATGCCGCGCCATGATCAGCAGCGGCTCGGTGAGCGGCTCGAGCAATCGGGCGCGCAACAGCCGCGCCCCCATCGGGGTGCGCGTGCGGTCGAGCAGGGTCGCCAGTGACGTACCGCCCTCTCCGAGTGGCGCCACCAACTCGAGGTTCCGTCGCGTCGGCGCGTCCAGTCGCATCGTCGCGCTCTCGCTGCGCCGGCGCACGTGCACGAAGCCGGTGCTCAGCGTGAGCCGCGCCCGTTCGCAGTAGGCGAGCACCGCACCGGCGGCGCACACAGCGCGGTCGATGCCCTCGATGCCGAGCACCTCCATCGTCTGCGCGCCGGCGGCGGCGAGCAGGCGCTCGCGGGCCCGTGACGCATCGAAGAACGCCGGCGGCAGCATGGTGCGCACGACCCCACTGAGCAGCGACGGCGGCACCTCGATTCCGTCGTCCGCGACGAGCAGCTCGGCGACATCGAGCCGGTCGCACTCCTCGCGCAGCGCGGCGGCGTCGAGCCCGCCCGCGGTCTCGGTGAGCAGCAGCTCGCCGCCGGCGGCGTCGAAGGCGGCGACACCGGTGCGACCGCCGGAGCTGTGCAGCGCGATGCAGCGCGCCACCCGCGTCTCGTCGAGGTAATCGGCGTCGCTCGCCGTGCCCGGGCTGAGCACGCGCGTCACCTCACGACGCACCAGCCTGCCCGCGGTGACCTCACCGACCTGGTCCCAGAGCGCCACTCGGCGCCCGGCGTCGAGGAGCTTGCGGATGTAGCCCGACGAGGCGTGATGAGGCACGCCACACATGGGCAGGCGCCCCGCGGCACCGAATCCACGTCCGGTGAGGGTGACCCCGAGGATCGGCGCGGCGTCGGTCGCGTCGGCGCCGAACATCTCGTAGAAATCGCCGAGCCGGGCGAGCACGAGCGCGTCCGGGAACTCCGCCTTGACCGCCCGGTACTGCTGCAGGATCGGCGTGCTGCCGGCATCGTCGAGGTCGATGAGGCCGGCAACCTGTCCCGCGCCGGCGCTCGCGCCGCTCTCATGGGGCGCCGGCCCCCGGCCGCGCCGGGTCACGCCGCCGCGCTCACCGTGGAGAGCTCGAGCTGCCAGTGGGTGACGTCGGTGACCGTGCCCGTGTGCATCTCGCCGGCCGCCGCGCTGCCGGCGGGCAGCCACGCGACCTTGCCCTGGCGCGTCCGCCCGTAGGCACGGCCGTCGGCGGCGACGCCCTCCACGAGCACCTCGACGCGGCGCCCGAGCAGCGCGCGGTTGCGCTCGAGCGCGACGCCGCGCTGGATACCGAGCAGGTGATTGAGGCGGTGCTTCTTCTCCACCAGGGGAACGTCGTCCGGCCGGCGCTCCGCGGCGGTGCCGGGACGCACCGAGTACGCCTGGATGTGAACGACGTCGTAGCGGATGTCCCGGATGAGCTGCACGGTGCCCTCGAACTCCGCCTCGGTCTCGCCGCTGAACCCGACGATGATGTCGGTGGTCAACGCCAGGTCCGGCACGGTGGCGACCGCTGTGGCGATCTTCTCGCGGTACTCGGCCACCGTGTAGACACGGCGCATGCGGCGCAGCAACTCGTCGTCACCCGCCTGCACGGGAAGATGGAGCTGCTCGCAGACGGTCGGCAGGTCGCGCATCGCCTCGAACAGTTCGGGCACGGCGTTGCGCGGGTGCGACGTCAGGAAGCGCAGCCGCCACAGGCCGGGCACCGCGTCGACGGCCGCGAGCAGATCGGGCAACCCGGTGCCGGTCTGCGGGTCACGGTAGCTGTTGACGTTCTGGCCGAGCAGCGTGACCTCGCGCACGCCGCGCTCAACCAGGCGGTGCACGTCCTCGACGATCTCCTGCGTGCTGCGGCTGCTCTCGCGGCCGCGCACGAAGGGCACGATGCAGTACGTGCACATCTCGTTGCAGCCGCCCATCACCGGCACGTAGGCGAGCAGCCGGTCCGACGCCGGCATGGTCACCGGTCCGTCAACGTCACCTCCGTACAGCGACTGCAGCCGGGCGAAGAAACCCTCGGGCTCGCGCACGTCGAACATGTAGTCGAGGTCGGCCATCCGCTCGAGCAGCGCCGAGCCGTGCTCGACGGCCATGCAGCCGGTGAGCGCGATCGCGCGGCCGGGCGCTGCCTTCTTCCAGGGGATCAGCTCCTTGAATTTGCCGTACACCTTCTGCTCGGCGTTGGAACGCACCGCGCAGCTGATCAGCACGGCGATGTCGGCGTCCTCGAGGGGGACATCGGGGATGAAGCCGATCTCCGCGAACGACTCCGCGAGCCGCTCGTGATCGGCGTCGTTCATCTGGCAGCCGATGTGCCAGAGGTGCACCCGCGGCGGCCTGCCCAGCCGGGGGACGATCGGGTCGCGGGTCGGTCGCGCGCCACCGTCGCCGCCGCCGCGTTGGGCGAGTTGCAATGGCTGGAACCGCGCCGCCGATCTGCTGAGGGTGGGGATGTACACGCTGGCAGCAAGGGTAGCGACTGCCGGCAGGCGGGAGCGGCGAGGTTCGGGTCCACGAGCGCTGTGCCGGGCGCCGGGGCTGTGGTCTACGGGTGGCGCGCGCCGTTGCCGTTGCCGTTGCCGTCGTCAGGTTCGAGGATCATCGCCCGGTTGAAGACCTCGCGGATCACGCCGTAGCACTCGCAGGACACCTCCTCGAGGCCGGCCCGATCGAGAATCGCCACGCGCCCCCGGTGATAGCGGATCAGCCCCGCCGCCTGGAGCACCCCGGCCGACAGGGTGACCGTCGCCCGCCGGGAACCGAGCATCTGGCCGAGGAACTCGTGGGTGATGAGGAACTCGTCCACGCCCACACGATCGTGGCTCATGAGCAGCCAGCGGCCGAGCCGCTCCTCGTTGGAGTGGAGCCGGTTGCACGCGGCCGCCTGGGAGATCTGCCCGAACAGCGCCTGCGTGTAGTTCTGGACCAGCTCGCGGAGCAGCTCATCGCTGGCAACCTCGACAAGGAAGTCCGCCGTGTCCATTCGCAGCACGGTGCCCGCCACCTGTGAGATCGCCCGCACGGCGAGGGAGCCGCCCGCGCGCAGCGGCACACCGACGATCCCCTCGTTGCCGACGGTGGCCACCTCCACGATGTTGCCGTCCTCGAGCGGCGTGACCAGCGAGATGACACCGCCAAGCGGAAAGTAGGCGTCGGTGATCACCTCGCCGGGCTCGAAGAGCACGTGTTTGATCTCGAGGGCCATCGGCGTGAGCTGGGCCACGATCCGCTCACGGGTGGCGCCGGGGAGGGCGTCGAGGACGTGGTTGCCTCGGTACTGGGCGGCGGTCGCGTCTGTCGTCATCTCGTCTTGTCGATCGTTTGGCGGGCTTGGCGCCCTGGGACCCACTGGGAGCCGTTGGTGCGCCAGGGCGCCCTCCTACAGATTATCTCTCACCAGGGGCAGCCCGCACTACACCACGTCACCAAAATCGGACCACCCGTCGGCGCCGGACGCCGGCCCTAGCGGACCTCGACGACCAGCCGGATCCCGGTTCGCTCCTCGCCGTCGATCGAGATGTCGATGAACGACGGGATGCACACGAGGTCGAGGCCCCCGGCAGCCACGTAGCCGCGCGAGATGGCGATCGCCTTGACGGCCTGGTTGATCGCACCCGCACCGATGGCCTGCACCTCCACCCGGTGCTGGGTGCGGACCACGCCGGCAATCGCGCCCGCGACGGCGACGGGCTTGCTGGTGGCGGAGACCTTGAGGATTTCCACGGGGTGCGACCCCCCCTGTGACGACGTGTGCTTCGGCGGCTGGTGCGATGTGATCATGGGATTGTCGTGATTGTGGGCCGCGACCGCTGATCGAGGGTTTCCCCGCGATGCAATCGTTACTTGGCTACTTGGCGTACTCGACGCTGCGCGTCTCGCGGAGCACGACCACCTTGAGCCGGCCGACGTAGTTGCCCTCTGCGTGCAGCCGCTTGGCGATCTGGCGGGCGAGCACCTGGGCCCGGTCGTCGCTGACCTCGGTGGGCCGGACCATGACGCGCAGTTCCTTGCCCGCCTGTACGGCGAAGCTGTGCTCGACGCCGTCGAATTGGTTGGCGATCGCCTCGATCCGCTCGAGCCGCTTGAGCGAGGCAGCCAGGGCCTCGCGGCGAGCTCCCCGCCGGGTGGCCGCGATGGCGTCGGCGGTCATGACGATGAAGGCGCCGATCGAGCGTGGCTCCTCGTCGTAGTGGTGGGCGCGCACCGCCTGCACCACTGAGGCCGGCCGGCCCAGCCGGGCGAGGATCTCGCCGCCAATGAGGGCGTGGGACCCCTCGACCGTGTGCTCGACGGCATGGCCGATGTCGTGGAAGAGGCCGATCTCCCGGGCCTCCTGCTCGTCGTACCCGATCTCGGCCGCGATCATCCCGGCGATGGCCGCGGTGTCCTTGCTGTGGCCGAGTACGTTGTGGCCGTACGAGTTGCGAAAGCGCAACGTCCCGAGGAGCTTGGCCAGCTCGGGGTGGACCGATGGGATGCCGAGCTCCTGGCAGGCGGCCTCCCCCTCCTCCTTGATGCGCTGGACGATCTCGCCGCGGCTCTTGCCGACCATCTCCTCGATGCGGGCCGGGTGGATCCGGCCGTCGGCGAAGAGGCGCTCCAGCGTGACCCGCGCCACCTCTCGCCGGACCGGGTCGAACCCGCTGAGGACGACCGCTTCCGGGGTGTCGTCGACGATGACGTCGACGCCCGTCGCCGCCTCGAGCGCGCGGATGTTGCGGCCCTCGCGGCCGATGATTCGGCCCTTCAGGTCATCGCTGGGCAGGTGCATGACCGTCACCGACGACTCTCCCGTCTGGTCGGAGGCGTGCCGCTGCATGGCGGCGATGAGGATCTCGCGACTGCGCTCGGCGGCCTCCTCGCGCACCCGCGCGTCGGCGGCGCGAATCCGGTCGGCGACCTCGGCGTCGAGCTCAGCCTCGACCTCGGTGATCAGCTCGGCCTTGGCCTCCTGCTGGGAGAGTCCCGCCACCCGCTCGAGCTCACGGCCCACCAGCTCGCGCTCGCTCTCCGTGGTTTGGCGAACCTCCTCCAACTCCTCCTCGCGGCGGGTGAGGCGCTGCTCGCTCTGCTCCAGCTCGCGCATGCGACGTTCGAGGCCCTCGTCGCGCTGGTTGACGCGCTGCTCCAGACGGGCCACCTCCGCCCGGCGCTCGCGGATCTCGGCCTCGGCCTCCCCGCGGATCCGGAAGGCCTCCTCCCGGGCGCTGACCAGGATCTGCTGTGCCTCCTGCTCGACGGACGCGACCGATTGCTGGCGCGCGCTCAGCTCGGTATCGGCTGCGCCCCGCCGCTGCTCGGCCGCATCGGCGACACGGCGCGCGTGCAGGAGGGCGGCGATGGCGAAGACCACGGCGATGCCCAGGCCCACGGCGAGGGCGACGGTCTCGATTGTGATTGGGGTTTCCTCGGGGTCGCGGTGCTGGGGTGCGACGGCACCCGGCCTGGCTGCGTCTCATCCAGTGCGACGCCGCCCACCCGGGTCGGGTGTGGCCGCGTCGCCCCGCGGCCGAGCGCGGCCGGGGTCGAGACGTGCGTCGCATTGTAGTGGCGGGACGGTACGCGCGAAAGTCCGCGCGGACGGCTCGATTACCCTAGGACGCGAGTGGACACCCAAACGTCACTGCCGTCTGCACCCGACGGAGGTCCCGGGGAACCGGAGGTCCCCACCGCGCCCCCTGAGGAGCAGGCTGAGGCGGCCGCACTCGAGCACGGTCTCGTCGAGAGCCGCCCGAGTGCCATCGGGGGCCTTCTGGCCGCGACCGTCCTGCTCCGTATCGGCGCGGCCGGCGCGGGCGTTGCCGTCGGGTTCGACCTGGTCGACATGTACGGGGGACGGCCCAGCGGCCTCATCGTGGGTTTCATCGGGGCCAGCCAGGCCGCGCCCGAGATGGTCTTCGCCCCGATCCTGGCGCGCTTTGCGGACCGCCTCGGGCGCCGCCTGTTCCTGGTCGGCGGACCGCTCTTCAGCGTCATCGGCGCGGTCCTGCTGAGCCTCGCCACCCACCCGGAGACGATCGTGTTCGCGCGTCTCGTCGAGGGGGTGGGCGCGGCCTGCTTCATCCCCACCGCCCTGGGGACGATTGCCGCGGCCACCACCCACAGCAACAAGGTCCGGGCCAACGCCAGCGGCGCCTTCGAGGCCGCCAACCTCGGCGGCTATGCCGGCGGGTTCATCGTCGGCCCGTTCGCGTATCACTCGCTCCATCACGGCGCCTTCCTCGTGCTCGCCGGCCTCTACCTCGCCGCCGCCGTAGTGTGTGCAGCGCTGGTGCCCCACGTGCCACCGCTGCCGGTGAGCCCGATCGGCCGCGTCCTCGCGGCGATCGTCGGCCCCGGACCGATCCGCAGCTTCCTGCCGGCCTGGATGGCCGCGTTCGCGCTGCTGGGTGCCTACGCCGCGCACCTTCCCGCGCTGCTGCGCCGCGAGCCGGTGATCGGGCAGGCGCTGGTCCACCACTTCGACGAGCGGCTCGTCTCGGTGATCCTGGTGAGTTGGATCATCCTGCTGCTCATCGGGATCGCCTTATGGACACGGTTCATTCCGCGCGTCGGGGCCGTGCGCATCATGCGCCGGGCCGCGCCGGGCGCCTGGCTGATCGCGATCGCGCTGCTCGCCCTCAACCACACCTCGCTGGGGTGGGCGCCGCTGTTTCTTCCGCTCGTGGCGGTTGGCATTCTCGTGCTGGCCGGCTTCGGCCCCGCCGCCGTTACCTACCTGGCGGAGTGCTCGGAGACGTTCGTGGCCGACCGCTCTGCCCTGATGGCCTTCTACACGGTCGCGCTCGCCGGCGGCGGCGCCATCGGCTCCGTTGTCGGTGGCTTCGCGGTGCGGCTCGGCTACCTGGACGGTCTGGTGATGTTCGGGCTCATCCTCTCGATCGGCGCCTTTCTCGCGCTCAGCCCGGTGATGCGCTACGAGCGCGCGCTGGTGCACGCTCTCGAGGCCCCCGCCGACATCCCGCCCGCGCCGGCCTGAGCGCCGACGTCACCACGCGTACGCCTGCGGCGCCGGACCGACCGGCGGAAAGATCTCATCCAGCCGCGACAGCGCGGCGTCGTCGAGCGTGACCGCCAGCGCGCGAACGTTGCTCTCCAACTGGTCGAGGGTGCGCGGCCCGATGATCGGCGCGGTCACCCCCGGCTGCTTGAGCAGCCACGCGATGCCCACATCCGCGGGATGGCTGCCCAGTTCGTCGCAGAAGCTCTCGTAGCGCTCGATCTGGTCGCGGTGTTCGGCAAGGACTCGCTGGGTCGTCTCGGACGCCGACCGTCCCTCGCGCTCCTTGCGGAGGATGCCGCCGAGGACGCCGCGCATCAGCGGGCTCCACGGAATCACACCCACGCCGTACTCGCGCGCGGCGGGAAGCACCTCGAGCTCGATGCGCCGCTCGAGCAGGTTGTACAGCGACTGTTCGCTCACCAGTCCCTGGAAATGGCGCGCCCGAGCGCTCTCCTGCGCCTGGACGATGTTCCAGCCGGCGAAGTTCGAGGAACCGACGTAGATCACCTTTCCCTGGCGGACCAGGGTTTCCATCGCCTGCCAGATCTCCTCCCACGGAGTGTCGAGGTCGATGTGGTGCATCTGGTACAGGTCGATGTGGTCGGTCTGCAACCGGCGCAGCGAACCCTCGCACGCGGCGATGATGTTGCGCGCCGACAGAAAGGTGTCGTTGGGCCAGTCGCTCATCGACCCGTACAGCTTGGTGGCGATCACCACCCTCTCGCGACGGTCGCCACCCTGGGCGAACCAGCGGCCGATGATCGATTCGGTCCAGCCCTCCCCCTTCTTGCGGAAGCCATACACGTTGGCGGTGTCGAAGAAGTTGATGCCGTGCTCGAGGGCACGATCCATGATGGCGTGCGAATCCTCCTCGCTCGCCTGCGGGCCGAAGTTCATGGTGCCGAGGCACAGACGGCTGACTGACAGTCCGGAACGTCCGAGGTGCGTGTAGTCCATGCGCCGAGTCTGCCGCGTCGGTCAGCTCCCGCGCTCCAGCTCGCGGAGCACCCAGGCCACCGTCTCCGAGTCGAACCCGCGGCGCTGGAGGGCGCCGCCCAGCCGCTGGCGGCCCTGGCGGTCGGCGATGTCGCGCGAGGCCCGCTCGGCGAGTCGCCGGCCAAGCGCCAGCGCGGCCCCTCTCTCCGCCACCGGGTCGACCTCGCCGAGGGTGACGGCGATGGCTCCGCCGTCCACTCCGCGGGCGCGCAGCTCGGCGGCGACCTGGATGCGCCCGTGGCCGCTGCGCTGACGGCGGGCCGCGATCGACTGCGCGAGCGCGCCGTCGTCGATGTACCCGTGGCCCACCATCAGGGCGGTGGCGCTCCGCGATGCCTCCTCACTGAATCCGCGGCGCTGCAGACGCCGCTGCAGGCCGGCCGCCGATTGCGCGGCGGCCGAGAGGATGCGCACCGCCGCCTGCTCGGCCGCCGCCACCGAGTCCGGGTCGGCCGGGGCCGCCGGCGCCTGCCGCCGCCCCGCCGAGCCCGGCCCCGTCACGGCCGCCGCCTCAGCCGACCGGGATTGGCGGGACGGCACCGTTGCTGTCGGCCTCGATGGCCGGGTTGACCGCCGGCAAGGCCTGCACCTTCACCTTGGTGGCGATCTCGTCCAGCAGTTCGGGATTCTGGCGCAGGAAGTCGCGCACGTTCTCACGGCCCTGGCCGAGCCGCATGTCACCGTACGAGAACCAGGCACCGCTCTTGTCGACCACCTTGGTGTCGATGGCGATGTCGAGCACGCTGCCGGCGTACGAGATCCCCTCGTTGTAGAGGATGTCGAACTCCGCGATGCGGAACGGTGCTGCCACCTTGTTCTTGACAACCTTGACCTTGACCCGGTTGCCGACCACGTCCAACCCCTGCTTGATGGAATCGATCTTGCGGATGTCCATCCGCACCGATGCATAGAACTTCAGCGCCCGCCCGCCCGTGGTCGTCTCCGGGTTGCCGAACATCACCCCGATCCTCTCGCGGAGCTGGTTGATGAAGATGACGCAGGTGTTCGAGCGCGCGATGGCCGAGGTCAGCTTGCGCATCGCCTGGGACATGAGACGCGCCTGCAGGCCGACGTGGCTGTCGCCCATCTCGCCGTCGATCTCGGCCTTGGGAACCAGCGCGGCAACGGAGTCGATGACCACGACGTCGACGGCACCGCTGCGCACGAGCACCTCGACGATCTCGAGCGCCTGCTCACCGGTGTCCGGCTGGGAGATGAGCAGCTCGTCCGTCTTGACCCCGATCTTGGCGGCGTACTGCGGGTCGAGCGCGTGCTCGGCGTCGATGAAGGCGGCAACGCCGCCGAGCTTCTGCGCCTCGGCGATGACGTGCAGCGTGAGCGTGGTCTTTCCCGACGACTCCGGCCCGTAGATCTCGATGACGCGGCCGCGGGGCACGCCGCCAACGCCGAGCGCGATGTCGAGCGTGAGGGCGCCGGTCGGGATGGCGTCGACGCGCTGGGTGCGCGCCTCACCGAGGCGCATGATCGCCCCCTTGCCGTGGGCACGCTCGATCTGTCCGAGCGCCGTGTTGAGCGCTCGCTCCCGTTCTGTCGTCACCGCCTCACTCCCCTTGACGGCGGCTGTGCGCCGCCCGTTGACCTCGATGATGGGATCGATGGTACGACTTTCTGGTGTTGTTGTCAAAGCAGAAACTCCATGACGGTGGAATGAGGCGGATCGGTGCGGCGACCGAGGGCGGACGGCGCGGAGAGCGTGGGCAGCGAACGGATGTTTGCCCCACTGTAGCGGCTGGTGGACGGGATGACAACGGGATCATCGTCTGGGGCGGCGACAGCTGGGTGTCGCGCTTGCCACGTCGTTCAGACCAGTTCCACCAGCAGCCGCAGGGCCGCCCGGACCGCGGCCACCCTGTTGCCCTCGCGGCCCCTGTCGCCGTCGATCTGCACCAGCCGCTCGGCCGTCGCCGTGGCCGCCGCTACGAAGACAAGCCCCGCCGGCTTGCCGCCCTCGTCGGCGCCCGGCCCGGCGACGCCGGTGACGCCCACACCGACGTCGGCGCCGAGACGGTCGCGCGCCCCACGGGCCATGGCCGCGGCCACCTCCTCGCTGACCGCCCCGTGGCGGGCGAGCACGTCTGCGGGGACATCCAGCAGCTCGATCTTCACGGCGTTGTCATAGGCGATCACCCCGCCCAGCATGTACGCAGACGATCCCGGCACCGCGGTCAGCGCCGCGCCGAGCAGGCCGCCGGTGCACGACTCGCCGACGGCGACTCTCCACGCGCGGGCGCGCAGCGCGTCCGCGGCGGCGAGGGCATCGGGAAAGCACTCGAGCAGGCGCGGCGCCGGCCCCTCCCCCGCCCCGAGGGTCACGGAT
>CABDYX010000177.1_pt1 | contig 13857 bp, 12 predicted proteins | sample 3132131 | NCBI WGS metagenome assembly CABDYX01 (sample SAMEA5534339, study PRJEB31848) | metagenome | biome: tundra; feature: field; material: soil | place: USA | collected 2013-05 | depth 0.45 m | reverse complement strand
CGGCGCCAACCGCGGCTCCGATCGCTCCTCCCACGGTGGCGCCAACGCCCGCGCCGACTCGCGTACCGACCCCGACGGGAACCCCCGTCGCCGCAGGACCGCCGCCGTGCTCCCAGGAGCCCACGCGGGAGACGCTGAACACCGACCACCAGCAATACCCGCAGGGGACGTCCGTTCTGGTCACCGCCACCAGCACGAACCTCGGCGCCGACTGTGTCGAGCACCCGACGGTGACCATCCGGATTCTCGGGCCCAATGGCCAGGTGAGCGCTACGAGCACCGCGTCGTCAGCGTCCTCCATCTGGAAATCGGGATCGACGCACAGCGCGAGCTACCAGTGGAACCAAACGGACTGCTCCACGTCGCCGTGCACGGCGGCCGCCCCCGGTCAGTACCACGCGACGGTCAACTGGGACGCCTACGCGCCGCTGTCGCTGCCGTTCACCGTGACCCCGGCACCACACAACGCCGAGGCCTCTGCGTCAGCGTCGAGCGGACGAGCTCAGACGTCGCACTCCCAGCGCCGCAGTTCGGAGGCGGCGTAGGCAACCCGGTCTAGCGGGGTAGCATCTCGTCCGGCGAGCCGTCGTCCGTCGCGCCGATCAGCCTCCAGATGCCATAGCCGATAACCGGCACGCACCCGAGAAGGCCCCATGCCCACCAGCGGCGGTTGTTCTGTGCTCGAGCCTGGGCGATGGTGAGCATCGAGAACGTGAGAATCATCAACAAGCCGATCGCGACGTACACACCGACCCTGTTGTCGTCGGTGACTGGCGAGGAGTACGGGGCCAGTGACGGGTCGGTTGTATGCACGCCGCCACCCTACGACAGTTCCCCGCTGATGGTCCGGGCGCCGCAGAACCCGCCCGTCGATGGACAGCAGCCGTTGCGCGCCCCACACTGCGCCCGTGCGAGGTCTCGCCGTCACCGCCCTCGTCGTGTTCGCGGTGGCGGCGTGCGGTGGCACGGCGGCCACACCACCACCGGCGACCGCGGCCCCGACACCCACGCCGACTGCAATCCCCACGCCCATGCCGACCCCCGGTCCGCCGCACGTCGATGAGTTCACCACCCCGACCGCCGGCAGCTCACCCGCCGGCATCGTGCTCGGCCCCGATGGCAACCTCTGGTTCCTGGAGAGCGAGATGTCGCGGATCGGCATGGTCACACCGCAGGGTGTGATCACCGAGTACCCGCTTCCGAGCCATGGCCGTCCCTACATCGACATCGCGGTGGGGTCGGACAACGCCATGTGGTTCCCCGACGGCACCGGCCAGCACATCGGCAGGATCACCACGGCGGGCACGGTCACCGAGTACCCGCTACCAGCAGGCAGCGAGCCCAGCAGCGTCGCCCTCGGTCATGACGGCAACATCTGGTTCACCGAGTTCGGCCGCAACGTCATCGCGCGGATCACGCCTCAGGGACAGATCGCCGAGGTGGCCCACGTCGCCTCGAACAGTGGTCCGGACGGGATCGTGCAGGGACCGGACGGCAACATCTGGTTCACCGAGTACGACGGCAGCCGGATCGGCAGGGTGACGCCGGCCGGTGCCGTCACCGAGTACAAAACCCCGACCGCGCACGCGGGGCCGGTGCGGATCATCCCCGGCCCGGACGGCGCGCTCTGGTTCACCGAGTTCGACGGCGGATTCGTCGGTCACATCACCACTGGCGGAACCATCACCGAGCTGCCCATGAAGTTCGTCGAGCCGGACGGGATCGTGGTGCGCAGCGGCCAGGTGTGGATCACTGAGGAAGGTGCCGACAAGGTCGACCAGATCAGCACCACGGCCACCATCATCACCGTCACCCTCCCGCGGGCACACAGCGGGCCCGAGCAGGTGGCCATCGGTCCGGCGAATTCGCTGTGGGTCAGCGAGTACTTCGGTCACCGCATCGCGCGGGTGACCATCCCCACCTCCTGAGCTGCGGCCTCAGGCCGGCGCGCCCTTGCGCAACCAGGCGATCCACAGCTCTGGCCGCGCCACCAGCGAGAAGGGCACGCGCCGCGTGCCGAGGAACTCATGCACCGCGATGGCGCAGCCCGGGAACGAGTACTAGCAGGGGTTGAACTTCGCCCGCTGGTCATCGCCGATGCAGTCGGCACAGAGAGCGTGCAGCGCTTCACGCTGCAATCGAACGAGGCCGAGGGGGCGCAGGAGCAGGGGAGCATCCGTCAGGTGGAGGAGTACCGAGTCCACCCCAACGTCCTGAAGACGCTCAAGCCGGGGGAGGCGGTGGTGCTGTACCGCTCGGACCACTCGGTGCGGCGGGTACGCGTGCTGCCTTAGCCCGCAGTCAGTCGAAGACGGGCGTCATCGACGCTGCGCCGCCACCAGCACCGCGACCACGCTGGATCGGATCGGTCGCCCCAACCGCTGATGCAGCGTCACGTTGTCGCGCTCCCAGCCCTCGCGCTGAGCCGGCGCCAACCGCTGGTAATAGGACGTTGTGCGCATCAGGCGGTTGAGCTCGTCAGCGGTCTGCTCCAGCAGCAGCGGCACGGTCATGAGGGTGACGTCGCCGAACAGCCGGGCGCCGTCGGGGTGCTCGACATCGTGGGCTCCAAGCCACGCCCACACCGCCGCAATGTCGGAGCGTCGCTCATGCACGCCGGCGTCAATGGCGTCGAGGTCGCGCAGCGGCGGCCAGTCGGCGACGAGCTCGGGGGCGTTGCCCGTGAGCGCCGCCACCAGCTCCGCATGGTCAGCGCGGCTGCGTTCCTCGGCGAGCCCGCAGTGCCCCAGCAGCGCCAGCGTGCCGCTGGGTGCCAGCACGTCGGCCACCCGTCGCCAGCTGATGGTGGGGACCAGCCAGTGGAACGCCGCGGCCGAGAACACCGCGGCGAGGTGACGGGGAAGCTCGGCGTCCTCGAAGCGGGCGTGGAGGAAGCTGACGGCGTGGGGATCCGTCAGGCTGGCGCGGGTCCGCTCGATCAGCTGGTCGCCGGGCTCGACGGCGGTGACCCGCAGCCCGCGCGCGACCAGGCTGCGAGTCAGCTGGCCGGTGCCGCAGCCGATCTCGAGAACGTGGTCGCCGCGGCGCAGGCCGGCCAGCTCGCAGGCACGCTCGACCAGCTCCTCGGGGTAGGCGGGCCGGCTGCGCTGATACTCGGCGGCAACGCGGTTGAAGACGGCGCCGTGGCTGCGCTGGGAGGGGGGCTCGGACATCACCGCACTCTACGAGCCTCGGGGGTAGGCAGAGCGAACGGCTGTGTGGGAGTCTCTGCACCGACGTCCACGGTGCGGAGGCTCCCATGCGCGGCAAGACCGATCAGCAGACCTCGCTGCTGGTACTGCATCCCCAGGACATGATCCCGACGCACCACCCGATCCGTCGGATCAAGCCGATCCTCGACGCGGTGCTGCGTGAGCTCAGCCCGCTCTTTGACGAGATGTACGACGAGGGAGGGCGGGCCAGCGTGCCGCCCGAGCACCTGCTCAAGGCCAGCGTGCTGATGTCGCTCTACAGCGTGCGCAGCGAGCGGCAGTTCTGCGAGCGGCTGCGCTACGACCTGCTCTTCAAGTGGTTCCTCGATCTCAACATCGGCGACGAGGGCTTCGATCACAGCACCTTCAGCAAGAACCGGGAGCGGCTGCTCGAGCACGACGTCGCCGATCGCTTCTTTGCCGCCGTGGTGCAGCAGGCCAAGTTGCGCAAGTACCTCAGCGACCAGCACTTCACCGTCGACGGCACGCTGCTGGAGGCGTGGGCCTCGGTCAAGAGCTTCACGCCGCGCGACGGTGACCCACCTGCCACAGGAGGCGGCGGCGGGCGCAACCCCGAGGTCGACTTCCACGGGCAGAAGCGGAGCAACCAGACCCACCAGTCGACCACCGACCCCGAGGCGCTGCTCTTCCGCAAGGGAAGCGGGCAGCCGGCCAAGCTCTGCTACACCGGTCATGTCCTCATGGAGAACCGCAACGGCCTGGTCGTCGACATGGACCTGACCCAGGCGACCGGCTTCGCCGAGCGGGCGACTGCCCTGGAGCTGCTCAAGCGTCAGCCGCGCAGCCGCCAGGGACGCCGGACCGTGGGCGCCGACAAGGGCTACGACACCCGCGACTTCAGCGCTGGCTGCCGCGCCGTCGGGGTCACTCCGCATGTCGCCCGCCACACCACCAAGCGCCGCAGCAGCATCGACCGCAGGACCACCCGACACAGCGGCTACGCGACCAGCCAACCGCATTAAGGCTCTCCTTTCAGGGTCCACCGCAAGGAATCGGGGCCCTCCAGCGTCTCTCTGACAGGGAGGTGTCCACATGCCGTCGCGAGTCCTTCGACGTCGACACACGAGTCGTATCGTCGCCGCCATAACAGCACTGATCGCCGTCGTCACCACCGCCGCGACGGCGCGCGCGGACACGTGGACGCCGCCGGCCCCCACGTACCAGCTCAACGACTCGGCGGGTGGCAACGTGCTCAGCATCCTCCCGCCCGGTGAGCACGGGCTCTACAACGCCGCCGACATCACCGCCTTCCAGGCCAACGGCACCCGCCCGGCCGGCGCCGACGACCAGCTGCCCAAGTACCAGAACCTCCTCTACAACTCCATCGGTCTCACCGACGCGCAGCTGCCGACGTACTTCAATGACGAATCGTTCGGCATCCCGGCCGGGCAGATCGCGCGCACCGAGACGCCGTCGGCGTCGGTGCCGGTGGTGATCTACCGCGACCCGCACGAGGTCCCCCACATCTACGCGGCCGACCGTGTGTCGCTCTCCTTCGGAGCCGGCTACGCGGCCGCGGAGGATCGCCTCTTCATGATGGATGTGCTCCGCCACTACGGCGCCGGCAACCTCTCCGCGTTCCTCGGACCGTCGTGCGCCGACGAGCAGATGGACCACGACGCGCTCCTGCTCGGTGGCTACACGCAGGCACAGAAGAAGGCGCAGCTCGATGCGCTGCCCACGCTCTACGGCACGCTCGGCGCCGAGCTGGAGAGCTTCGCGACGTCGTACGTCTCGGGCATCAACGCGTACATCGCCGCGGCGCAGGCCAATCCCCAGCTGCTCCCCGCCGACTACGCCGCCGCGGTCGGGCCGCCGCAGACCTGGCAGCCGACCGACATCATCGACATCGCCACGCTGGTCGGCGGCATCTTTGGCAAGGGCGGCGGCAGTGAGGCAAAGAACGCGGTGATGCTGCGCTACCTGGAGGCCCAGCTCGGCACCGCGTCCGCGCGGACCGTCTTCACCGACATCAAGCTGCAGAACGATCCCGATGCGCCCACCACCGTGGTCGGCACGTCCTTCCCGTACGAGCAGGCGGGCCCCGTGGACCCAACCAAGGTCGCGCTCGTCGACACCGCCAACCTCACCGGCGGGCCCACCGGCACCACCGCCAACTGCTCGCTCACCAGCCCCAACATGCCCGCCCTCGCCGTGCTCGAGGGCATGCTCCGGCTTCCCGGGGAGATGAGCAACGCGCTGCTGGTCGACGCGGCGCACAGCGCCGATGGTCATCCGATCGCGGTGATGGGGCCGCAGGTGTCGTACTACACCCCGCAGATCCTCATGGCCGAGGACCTCCACGCCCCCGACTTCGACTCCCAGGGGGTGGCCTTCCCCGGCACCAACTTCATCGTCGAGCTCGGCCGGGGACGCAACTACGCGTGGTCGGCGACATCGGCCAACACCGACAACGTCGACCAGGTCGCGGAGCAGGTGTGTGATCCCAACAACGGCACACCGACGGCGAACGGCACGTCTTACCTGTACAAGGGCGTCTGCACGGCGATGGATCACCAGACCTTCAGCGAGACCGCCTTCCCCAAGCCCGGCGGCCAGGGGGCACCGGTGGTGATCACCCACGACGTGTACTACACCGTACACGGCGTGGTGCAGGGGTGGACGACGGTCGGCGGCGCGCCCGTCGCGCTGGTCAACGAGCGCAGCACGTACAACCACGAGGTCGACTCGGGTGTGGGCTTCCTGCGCTGGAGCCGGCCCTCCTACACCTATGACCCTGCGTCATTCATGCAGGGGGCCGCGAGCATCCAGTACACCTTCAACTGGCTCTACATCGACAACCAGAACATCGCCTACTACCAGAGCGGTCTCGACCCGATCCGCGCCACCGGGGTGGATCCCAACCTGCCGTCGTGGGGGACGGGCAGCGCGGATTGGCAGGGCTTCCTCTCCTTCGACGGCCATCCGCACGAGATCGGGTCGCCGACCGGGAGCATCACCAGTTGGAACAACAAGCCGGCCCCCGGCTTCTCCGCCGCCGACGACAACTTCACGTACGGCCCGGTGCAGCGCGTGCTGTCGCTGCAGCGCGCGATCGCGGCGCAGCTGGCGGCACACGGCGGGACCATCACCCGCGCCAACCTGGTGACGGCAATGGAGACCGCCGCGTCGGTGGATCTCAACGGCACCACCGTGCTTCCCGAGCTGCTCACCGCGGTATCCGGGGACGCCAAATCCTCGCAGGTGCAGGCGATGCTCGACACCGTGGCGGGCTGGCTGAACGATGGCGCCCTGCGTCGCAAGGCACAGGCGAGCGACACGCAGTACGCCGACGCGGCCGGCGTCGCCATCATGGACGAGCTCTATCCCCACGTCCTGCGCGCCCTCTTCGACCACATCTTCGCGGCGGGCGGGGTGACCACGCAGCTCGGGCTGTCGTCCGGGTACACGGTGGTGCCGGAGGGCTTCAGCCAGAACCCCAACCAGACGAGCGGCAGCGGGTCGTCCTACTACGGCGGCCTACAGAGCCAGGTGCTCAAGGCCCTGCGCCAGGTCAACGGTGAGGCGGTGGGTCTGCCGTTCAGCAGCACCACCACGGCACTCCTCTGCGGGGCCTCCGGGCTGACCGGGTGTCACGCGGCGCTCGACCAGGCGCTGGTCGACACCGCGGCCGCTCTGCAGACCGCCAACGGCGGGTCGGCGACACCGTCCTCGTGGACGGCGAACAGCGAGACCCAGAGCGGCGGCGCCGCGCTCCCTGCGCTGGACGCGATCCACTTCGCCGCGGTCGGCATCGCCACCCAGCCGAACATCGACTGGCAGAACCGGCCAACCTTCCAGCAGGTGGTGGAGTTCACCGGCGCGCCGATCGCCAACGTCGCGGAGTCGCCCTCCCCGCTCCTGCTCCTCGTCCCCGCCGCTGCGGTGGGCATCGCCGCCCGGCGGCGGCTGCGGCGCATGGCGGGCTGAGCCGGCGCTCCCTCTGTCAGGACTGGCCCGCGAAGCGCGGCCGTAGACTGCGCGGGGCGTCGATGACCGCCGTCGTGCACGCGGAGGGCAGGCCACGGAACTGGTGCTGACGGGACAGCGCACGGAGCTCGCGAGCGCCGTCGCCCGCGAGCACCGCGACGGCGGCCACGGTGGTCGCGGCCGGGCGCTGGTCAACCTCGCCCTTCAGGCTCCGAACACGCTCCTCCATGACGGCCACGCCTGGCGCCCCGACGCACCAGCGCATGTGATCTCGTCCACGCGCCGCATGCTCGCCGAGGCAGGGCGCACCCGCTCTGGGTTCGTCGTCCACGGCAGCTACGCCTTCGTCGGCAACGCCGAGCTCGGCGGCCACGTCGACGATGGTCTCCGCGACATCGTCGAGGCGGCACAGGTGGCGGAGCGGATGGTGCTTGCCAGCGGGCGCCGCGCCTGCGTGGTCCGTCTCGGCTACCTGTACGGGCCGGAGTACGGCGACCTGCTTGCCTACCGCCGCGCCTTCCGCCTCGGCCGCCCCTACTGGGCGGGGCCCAAGGACAACCTCCAGCATCACCTGCACAGTAGGGATGCCGCTCGAGCCCTGCTCCTCGCCGCCGCCCGGCGCCCGAAGGCGGACGTTGTCTACGCCACCGACGGCGAGCCCGCCTCCTTCGCCGAATTCATGGATCACTTCGCGCACCTCGTCGGGCGTTCGCGGCCCCTCCACCTCCCAAGGTTCACCGCCCCTCTCGTCCGCCCCGTGGTGCGCGGCCTGCACCGCCAGATGGTCGACCTGGCCGCGACCGGCCCGGCGGTGCCCCGGCTGCCCGGCTTCGAACCGATGTATCCCGACCACCGCAGCGGTCTCGCCCAGGTCATCGAGGCGTGGCAGCAGAGCCGGTGAGCCCCGGGGTCGGGGAGGTGCCCGCCGGCCCGCGGGCGCTGCCCTTCGTCGTCTTTGCCGCGGGGGCGGGGTCGCTGGCCACGGAGATCTGCGCGTCCCGGCTGCTGGCGCCGTACTTCGGCAACACCACGGTGGTCTGGGCCAACGTCATCGGGCTGATCCTCGTGTACCTGTCGGTGGGGTACTGGGTCGGGGGACGGTTCGCCGATCGCCATCCACACCCACGCGTTCTCGGCGCCATCCTGCTGCTGGCGGCGGCAGCGATCACCGTGCTGCCCTTCATCGCCCGGCCGTTCCTGCAACTCGCCCTGCAGGGTTTCAGTGCTCTCAGCATCGGCGTCGTCGCTGGCTCGTTCTTCGCCACTCTGCTGCTCTTCAGCGTGCCCGTCTCCATGCTCGGCATGGTCTCGCCGTTCGCCGTGCGCCTGGCGGTTCGCGATGTGCGCACCGCCGGCAGCGTCAGCGGCCGCCTCTCCTCGCTGGCGACCCTGGGCGCCATCGTCGGGACGTTCGCTCCGGCGCTGGTGCTCATCCCCACCATCGGCACGCAGCGCACCCTGCTCAGCGCGGCGCTCCTTGTGACTCTGGCGGCAGTGCCGCTGCTGCCCCGTCGCGCGCCGCTCGTCGCCGTGGTGGTGGCAGCGCTGATGCTGCTGCCCCCGGCCGCCGTCAAGCCGGTGAGCGGGACGGTGCTCGAACGCGAGACGCAGTACCAGTACGTGCAGGTTGTCGACACCCCTGATGGGCGCACCGCGCTCCGCCTCGATGACGGGATCGCCGACCAGTCCGTGTACCGTGCGGGCACAGTTCTCACCGGCGGCGAGTGGGACATGCCGCTGATCCTGCCCCCGCTCCTCGACCATCCGATGCGGCGTGCGCTGATCATCGGCAACGCCGGCGGCACCATGGCCCGTGCGCTGGCCCACGAGTACCCGGGCGTGCAGATCGACGGCATCGAGCCCGACCCGGCGGTGAGCGACATCGCCCGCCAGCTGATGGCGATGTCATCGGTGGCGGGCCTGCACGTCATCGAGGGCGACGGGCGCGCCTTTCTCGAGACGACGCCGTCGCGCTACGACCTGATCATCATCGACGCCTACCACCAGGCCTACGTGCCCTTCTGGCTGGTCACCCAGGAGTTCTTCGGGCTGGCCCGCTCCCACCTCGAGGCCGGCGGCGCGATCGCCTTCAACATGGCCCGCGTCCCCGGTGACGATCGCCTCGCCCAGGCGGTGAGCGGCACGCTGGCGACGGTCTTCCCCGACGTGCGGGTCTGGCCGGCCCTGCGTTTCAACGAGCTGGTGATGGGCTTCGACCGGGCCCTGCCCGCGGCGGCGCTGAGCGCACGCCTGGGCGCGCTCCCGGCGGACCTGCGCGTGCTGGCCCCGCTGGTGACCCGCCAGGTGGTCCATGTGGGGGCGAGCACTGACCCGCTCACCGACGACCGGGCCCCCGTCGAATGGCTGACCGACCGCGCGCTTCTCGAGGAGATCGCCGCGGGAGGCCATTTCACCGAGGACCTGCTGCCGACACGGCCGTAGCCACAGCCTGGTCGTACGACCATGGTCGGGACCGGAGCAGCCTGCGATCTCCGCCACGATCCGGGTGTCGTGAATCTTGGGAATGCAACGGTGGTGAACGGAGTGCGCTCCCCGCAGACAGTCCGCGTCCCGACGGCTAGGCTGCGATGAGAATGACCGTCGTCGACGAGGGACGTGGCGACGCACCGGCCTCCACCCCGGTGCCCTCCGGTGCGGGGCGCCGTCGTGCCGGTGGGCTGCGCCGGCTGCTTCGCAACGAGGTGGCCCGGTTCATCGCCGGCGGGCTCCTGGCCGCCTGCATCATCGGCGTGGGTACGTTCTTCGTGGTCAGCCGCGACGCGGAGGACCAGGCGGTCGGGCACGCCAAGGACATCACGCAGGTGGAGGGACGGGGCATCGTCCAGCCGGCCCTGATGGATTCGCTGCTCAACGGCGACCTCACCGCCAGGGCGAGCCTCGACGCCATCGTCCGCCAGCGCATCCTCGGCGGCGACGTCGTCCGGGTGAAGCTCTGGAAGGGCGACGGCACCATCCTCTATTCGGACGAGCCGCGCCTGGTGGGTCAGCACTTTCACCTCGACAGCGGTGAGCTCGCCGCTCTCAACGGGGGCGCGGTCGACGCCGGCGTCTCCGACCTCACCGACCCCGAGAACCAGTACGAACACAGCTTCGGCAAGCTCCTCCAGGTGTACCTCGGGGTGCACCTGCCCAACGGGACACCGGTGCTCTTCGAGACGTACCAGCACTACGAGGCGATCACCCAGTACCAGCAGTCGGTCTGGTCCTCCTTCCTGCCGGTGCTCATCGGCGGCCTCGGCATCCTGTTCCTGGTGCAGATCCCGCTCGCCGTCGGCCTCGCTCGACGGCTGCGCACCTCGCTGGCGGAGCGCGAAACGCTCCTGCAGCGCGCCATCAACGCGTCCGAGCAGGAGAGGCGGCGGATTGCACGCGACCTCCACGACGGGGTCGTGCAGCGCCTCGCAGCGGTGACGTTCTCGTTGAGCGCGCTGGCGCGCCGGCAGCGCAGGCCGGATGAGAGCGACCGCCCGGGCAGCGCGGCCGACCCCATCGACGCAGCCGCCGGAGAGACGCGCACGGCGATGCGCGACCTGCGCACCCTGATCGTCGAGATCGCCCCGCCCAACCTCCACGCAGAGGGGATCGACAATGCGCTCAGGGACCTCCTCGACCCGCTGGCGCGCAGCGGCGTGGGCACCAGCCTCGACGCGCCCGCCGACACCGCGCTGTCGGCGCAGATGACCACGCTGCTCTTCCGCGTCGCCCAGGAGGCGGTGCGCAACGCAGGCAAGCACGCGCACGCGTCGCGGGTCGATGTCAGCCTGCGCAACCGCGGAAGCCACGTCCGGCTGGAGATCGCCGACGACGGCGGCGGCTTCAGCGCGGCCGACCTCGACAGACGGCGCCGGGGCGGCCACGTCGGGCTCAGCCTGCTCCGCGACCTCGTCGCCGACGCCGGCGGCACGCTGCTCGTCGAGTCCGAACCTGGGCGGGGCACGCGGGTCGCCGTCGAGGTGCCTTCGTCGTGACCGCCGCCATCCGCGTCCTCATCGTCGATGACCACCCGATGGTGCGTCGCGGCCTCAGCGAGCTGTTCGACGGCGAGAGCGACATCGAGGTCATCGACGCCGTGGGCAGCGGGGAGCAGGCGGTTGCGGTGTCGCTCGCCGCCCGTCCAGACGTGGTGCTGATGGACGTCTCGATGCCCGACATGGATGGGATCGAGGCAACCCGGCGGCTGCTCGAGGTTCGGCCGGAGGCGCGCGTGGTCATGCTCACGTCGTTCGCCGACCACGAGCGCGTCATGGAGGCGCTCGACAGCGGCGCGATCGGCTACCTGCTCAAGGACGCCGAGAGCGACGAGTTGCTCCGCGGGGTGCGCGCCGCCGCGCGCGGCGAGTCACCGCTGTCGCCCCGCGCTGCCCGCGCCCTGATCACGGAGCGGCGCGGCCAGCGCCCGTTCCAGGAGCTGACCTCCCGCGAGCTCGATGTGCTGAGGCTGGTGGCCCGCGGATTGAGCAACAAGCAGATCGCGTGGCGGCTGGCGATCAGCGAGAAGACGGTCAAGGCGCACATGACCAGCATCTTCGGGCGCATCGGGGTGGCCGACCGCACCCAGGCCGCGCTCTGGGCCCAGCGGCACGGGGTGTGAGAGCGGCGTCTTAAGACCATCGGACGTTGTCGCCGCGGACCGGCGACGGTGGAGACTGTGGCCAGCAACCACGAGGAGGACGCTGTCATGCCACGACCGGCGACACGATGGGCCACAGCGGTCGCCACCGCGATGCTCCTGGCGGGGTGCGGCGGTGGCGCGGCGTCGAGCGGGGGTGGCGCCGCCTCAGGCGTGCCGCTGGCGCTGGGCGCGCACAACTACGCGTACGCCCCCACGGCGCTGACGGTGGCCCCGGGGAGCACGGTGACGCTGTCCTTCTCCAATACGGGTGACACCACCCACAACATCACCGCTCCCGATCTCGGGATCAACCTCGACGCGCCCGCGGGCACCACGCAGACGGTGACGTTCACGGTGCCGCAGTCGGGCTCCTTCCCGTTCCACTGCCACTACCACCCCACGGTCATGATGGGCACCATCACCGTCAGCGGCAGTTCGGCCGCACCGTCACAGAGCGCCGCCGGTGGCGGTGGCGGCTACGGGGGCTCGTATCCCTGATCGCGCGCCGCGACGCGGGGATCCATCGGTTCGGGCCTGACGCCACGGGGTAGCCCGCCGGGCACGTCTGTACAGTCACCCCGAGAATTCGATCCGCGAACGGGGGGAGGCGCGTGACCCAGGGTCGGTGGTGGCGCGTGCTGGACGAGCGTCACCGGCGCGGCGGCCGGCCCAAGAGCTGGCTGTTCCTCACCCACCCCGGGCCGTCACTGCTGGTGACCGCGGTGGCCGTCGCCGCCACCGGTGTCCTCGAGCGGCACGTGCCGGCGGCGGCCACGGTCGCATCGCTCGTCCTCGTCGTCCTCCCCGCCCAGTTCGCCATCGGTGCGCTCAACGACTGGGCCGACGCCGACACCGACCGCGTCCACAAGCCGTTCAAGCCGCTGCCGCGCGGGATGGTCAGCCCACGCGTCGCCATGGCCGTAGCGGTCGTCGCACTGGCGCTCTCGCTGGCCACGGCCGCCCACTGGTCGGCGCGGTTCCTGCTCATCGACGTCCTCGGCGCTGGCGCCGGGATCGCATACGACCTGGGGCTCAAGCGCACCCCGCTGTCGTTCCTGTGCTGGTGGGGCGGCTTCGAGGCGGTGGTGCTGCAGGCGATGGCGGCCGCGGGAGTGGGCGGCGCCCTGGTGACCCTCCCGCTGAGCGGGCTGCTCGCGCTGGCATTGCTGGTGAGCAATGCGCTGCCCGACGCGGCGGGAGACCAGCTCACCGCGACGACCACCGTGCCCGTCCTGCTCGGTGGCGCGATAAGCCGGCGTGTCATTGCCGCAACCGTTGTGGTGGCCGCTGTCTACGCCGGTGCCGTCGCCGTCCCCTTGCGGCTCGGCGCCGGCGCAGCGGTGACGGCGTTGATACTTGCGGGCGCAGCGTCTCTCTTCGCCACACTGCCACTTCGCGCCGTGTCGCGCGCCGGCTTTCCGCTGCTCGCGCTGCTCACCGCGGCGGCCGCGATCAGCTGGCTCGCCGCGCTGCCGGGATCCGCGGCGTTGTGACCGCGCCGGAGAGTCGTCCGTCGACCACGCCGGGGGCTATGCGGACGACGTGGCCGGCTCATGAAGGAGTGGTTCACGGTTGGCGCGGAGTCACGCGTGGATTGGACGTCACTGGCCCGAGAGGCGATGGATTTCGTCCGGTCGAAGTAACGGTCGGGTCAGGACGCCGCGGTCATCGGGGTCGTGAGCCCGTGCGTGGCGACCCGGCGGAGCATCACCCAGCCGAGCAGGGCGGTGAGCAGCAAGGCGATCGGCACCAGCCGGCCCGGTGGAGCGGTGGCGGCGTTACCGAGGTCGAGGCGCGCGGCGACGTCGAGGGCCACCCAGGCGGCGAGCAGCGCTGCGCTCCAGGCACCGGGCCAGGGCCGTCCGTCGAGCGAGCCGGCGCGGGCGAACAGCGCCAGCGCCACCGGTGCGAGCAGGGTGAGGTCGTGGACGAGCAGGTGGGGGGTGGCCACCAGCCCGAGCGCGACGGCGGTGAACAGGCCGACCTCGAGCCGCGCGGCGTCTCCGCGGCTCCGCGAGCCGGTCAGAACGGCGGCGGCCAGCAGGGCGGCATCGCCGGCGT
>CABDYX010000176.1_pt1 | contig 13888 bp, 12 predicted proteins | sample 3132131 | NCBI WGS metagenome assembly CABDYX01 (sample SAMEA5534339, study PRJEB31848) | metagenome | biome: tundra; feature: field; material: soil | place: USA | collected 2013-05 | depth 0.45 m | reverse complement strand
GGCTCGTACTTGAACGACAGGTTGAGCCGGGTGCGGAACCGACCCACCTTGCCGTCCTCAATTGTGATGTCGAGCTTGACCACCTCGGCGACGCGCAGGTCACGCAGGCTCTGACCGGCGGTCTCGATGGCGCGGCGGGCGGCGTCCTCCCAGGACTCGGTGCTGACACCGACGAGCTCGGTGACGCGGTAGACGGAGTCGGCCATCAGGGGTTCCTCCACGGGCGCGTTGATGAGGGAACCCATTCTGCCGCAGCGACATGGGCATCGACGGCATCGCGGACGGGCTGGCTAGGATGAGGAGCCCTGCCGCCGTCACGAGGTGATCCGCAATGGCCCTGTTCCGCTTCCTCGCCCGAATCGCGTTCGGTGCCATCTTCTTCACCGGCGGATGGGGTGCGCTGACCAATCCGGGACGGCGACCGGAGATGGTGAGCAAGACGCTGCCGCTGCCGGAGCCGGATCTGATGGTGCGGCTCAACGGCGCCGGGATGCTGGCCGGAGCCACCGCCCTGGCGCTCGGTATCAAGCCGCGCGCCGCAGCTGCCGGGCTGGCGCTGATCCTGATCCCGACCACGTATGTCGGCCACCAGTTCTGGGCGCAGGAGGAGGAGATGGCGCGCCGCAACCAGCTGGTCCACTTCAGCAAGAACATCAGCCTGATCGGCGCGCTTCTGACCTACGCGCTGAGTGACGACGACTGATCGCTGCCTTGCCGTCCAGTTCGGCCACGGGCGCGCCGGACCGGCTGGTCGCCCAGACCACGCTGACAAGCACCATCGCGGCGGCGCACGCCACCTCGATGGCCCGGTCCCAATGCAGAATCGAGGCGGTGCCGAGGGCCCACAAGGCTCCGACCAGCATGCCGGAATACAGCGACAGGAAGATCACCGCGTTGAATCGGGCCATGAAACCGGGCGGAGCGCGGCGCTGGACTTCAGTGAGCCCCCAAACCTCGAACGCGCTGCCGCCGCAGGTGCTGACCGCCAGGATCAGCAGGGCGATCGGCACCAGGGAGATGGCGCCGAAGCCGGCCAGTGCCACCAGCTCCGTCGCGATCGCCAGATAGACGGCCACCCTGGTCCACGAGCGAGGCGGCGACCAGCGCAGGGCGAGCAGGCCGCCTAACGTTCCTCCGATTCCGACGCTCGAGTACAGGTAGCCGACGGCCTCGTCCCCGCCGAAGCGTTCGCGGGCCGCTACGACCAGCAGGGCCTGCGTCACCGTGACCGCGAGCCCGCTGGCAAAGTTGGCCGCGGCCACCATGCGCACCTCGGGCTGGCGAAGGGCGAGGAGAATGCCGCGGCTCGCGAACCGGCCGCGTTGCGCGTCACCGCCGGCGATGTGGCCCACCCGCCTGGGACTGGGCAGCGTGGCCACCAGCAGCGCACCCACAAGAAAGCTGGCGGCGTCGATGGCGAACAGTGGATCCGGACCGACCCGGAGCAGCAGCGCGGCGCCGATGGCCGGGCCGACGAAGATGCTGGTGCTGAGGAACAGCCCGTAGGTCGCGTTGGCGCGCGGCAGGGCCGCATCGGACACCAGCATCGGAAGCATGGCGCTCTGACTGGGCCGCACCAGCGCGCCGGCGAACTGCGCAAGCGCAACAGCCGCATAGATGCCCCAGACCGCACCCGCGCGATCCGAGAGGATCAGCGACGCGGTGAACACCGCCTGCACGGAGGTACCGATGACGATGATCCGGCGTGGCGAGAGCTGATCGGCGAGGTTGCCGCCGATGAACGGGCCGAGCACCCGCGGCGCTACCCGCACGAGGATGTAGCCGGCGGGTCCCGCGGGATTGCCCGTCAACTCGTAGAGGATGACGACGAGCGCGACCGTGCTCAGCCAGTCGCCGTACCACGACAGGACGGTGCCCACGAAGAAGCGCCGGATCGGACCGCGTCCGCTCCGGTACGGGGGCGGGAGACCGTCGAAGAAAGAGGTTGCCGGCTCCCCTAGAGCCGGCAACCCCGAAACCCCCTCAATGGGAGTGCCCGGCCCTACCTCAATTGCCACATGGGCAAGATTCGCAGAGCGGCGCTCCCTTGTGTGACGAACACCGTCACCGGTGCGTCACGACCTTGTCCAAGGAACCGTTACACGAGCGGTCTACCTTGGCAGAACCGGTTCTTGCAGGAACCTAGTTCCAAGAACTGTGGCTGCACTGGGTGTCCCAGGTGGCCATTGTTTGCCTCCGTCCGGCTGAGTCCACACTCAGCAGTCGAGCGGACTCTGGCGTACCCAGAATCGGGTGTGGGCGCGGTTGCCTCGCTCGGAGCGTTCAGATCGCGCTCTTTACTGACTCGTTCAACTTCTTTGCCGGTCTTAACAAGAGGGTGCGTCTGCGCGCACGGTCTCATGGCAATCGTGTCGCGACCTGGGAAGGCCATCCCGTTGCCAGCATGATCCGGGCGATGGGCGGATCGCACGTTCTCGAGAAGCTTCGGCGTCTGCGCACGCTCCTGCCCGAGGATTCGGCCTCACCCGTGAAATACCACGCCCCACTGGTGGCCTTCGTGGCGGCCACCGTGGCTTGTGCCACGGCGTTGTGCGCTGCCACGTTTCACCCGGTCAACGACCCAGGGACGCTGGTGGTCGGTGGCCTGGTGGTGGCGGTGGCGTCGTACTCCAGCGTGCGGATGACCGAAGGCGTTGATACCGTCTGGACCGCGGCTGTGTTTGTGCATCTGGCGTTGACGCTCACCTTCGGTGCAGTTGGTGCGCTGATCGCGTCGCTCGCACAGGCGGGCGCCACAGCCCTCCGGATGAGAAGCGGTTACCTCCGCGCATCGTTCAACGCTGCGAATTATCTTATCGCAGACGTCAGCGCTTGGTTGGTGTTCACGGAAGCCAGGCAGTTCGGATCCAGCGCGGTTTGGGGCGCGGTCTCTGCAACAGCCGCTGGAGCGACGCTCTCGATTGTGAACCACGGCCTGTTGGCGGGTGTGCTTCGTATTGCATCTGGGGGCCGCGTCACGGCTTGGACCGCGTTCCGACGCTCGGTGACGTCGTTGATCATGTACAACCTCGGCTACGGATGGGCCGCATACGGTGCAGTCCTGTTGTACAAAGACGCTGGCACGGTGGGCTTTACGACCACGTTGGTCCCCGTCATCCTCCTCCAGGGGTTCCTGGTCCTCCTCGCCCGTCGCATCAAGGCGCAGGAGGCCGAGCGTGCCGAGCACGCGAAGGAACGCGAGTCGCTGCTGCAGCAGGCCATCGACGCCAGCGACGCCGAGCGCAAGCGTATCGCCAGCGACCTTCATGACGGCGTGGTCCAGACCCTCGCCGGTCTGGCCTTCACCCTGGCGGCGCGCGGCTCGACCAAGGACCGGGACCCGCAGCTGCTCGAGGTGGCGGACACGCTGCGCGCGTCGGTGACCGACCTGCGCACGCTGATGATCGAGATCGCACCGCCGGACCTCGACGAGGGCGGCGTTGACGGCGCGCTGCGCATGCTGCTCGAGCCGCTGCCCGCACGCGGCATCGAGGTCGAGCTGGAGGCCACTGCCGGCACGCATCTGCCCCCCGACAAGACATCGCTGGTGTTTCGGGTCGCCCAGGAGGCGATCCGCAACGTGGTGAACCACAGCCAGGCGACGAGGGTGATCACCAAGTTCCGCTACGCGGATGGCATGGTGACACTCGAGGTTGAGGACAATGGTCGCGGCTTCTCCGCCGCCGATCGCTCGCGTCGTCGCGGCGAAGGACACGTCGGTCTCCATCTGCTCAACAATGCGGTCGAGGCGTCGAGCGGTCGTCTTTCGCTCGACAGCGAACCAGGTCGCGGGACCTCGCTTATGCTGCAGCTTCCATGCTGAAATTGAGCCGTAGATGATCCGCGTGTTGATCGCCGACGATCACCCGCTGATGCGCAAGGGGCTCGCCGACATCCTCGAGGGCGTCGACGACATCGAGGTCGTCGGGGCTGCCGAGGATGGCGCTGCAGCGCTCGCGCTCGCACACGCCGTCAAGCCCGACATCGTGCTCATGGACATCTCGATGCCGGGCATGGACGGCATCGAGGCGACCGAGAAGCTCGTCGAGATGGACTCGACGGTGCGCGTGGTGATGCTGACCTCGTACTCCGAACGGCAGAAGATCACGCAGTCCCTCGCGGCGGGCGCCGTCAGCTACCTCACCAAGGACGCCCCGCCCGATGCGGTGATCCGCGCCATCCGGGCGGCGGCGGCGGCGGAATACGACGGCGCCGGCTGAGGGCCCTCCATCAGGTGACGGAGGGGGGTGGTCGCCGCGCCACGCCGGTCCCTTCCAATCCGAACTGCGTCGCTGGCGACCGATCCCTCCCCCCGTACAGAACACAACGCCGACGGGCGCCCCAACCTTGCGCTCCGGACCGTCCTGAGTAGCCGCCCGGCGCGCGGGGGTAGGAAACGGGGGACCCGTGACGTTGACTCAGTAGATGGCCCCCACAGCGATCGCCGAGCCACGTCCGATGAGAGCCTTGCTGCGGTCGATCCGGCTCCTCGCGGCGACTGCCGCCACGGCTGCCACGCTGCTCGCCGGCCTCGGCGCTGCAACGGCGGTGTCGGCGTCCGCGGCCGTCCCGGCACAGGGCGCCTGCGCGAGCCTGGCAACCGGCGGCACCGACGACGGCCCGGTGCCGTCCCACGCCGGTGAGGAGGCCGTCGGAGCCGCACCCTGCGCCTCCCCGATGAGCGTCGCCACCGCCCGCTCCGAGGCGGCGGTCGCGGGCGCCGGGCTGCTCGCCTTCGGCGCCACCACCCTGGTGTACCGGCGCCGCCGCCTCACCAGGTCGTCGCCGGCCTGACCGCCCGCCTCCGGGTCCGGCGGCGCTAGCATCGCGGCATGGCATCGGCGACGCACGCGGCCACCTCGACGAGCCCGGTGCACCGGGCTCTCACCCTCCACGGCCACCGGATGGCCTACCTGGAGGCCGGCTCGGGGCCCACCCTCCTGCTCATTCACGGCATCGCCGAGGCAGCCTGGGCGTGGGAGCGGGTCATCCCCGCCCTGGCCCGCACCCATCGGGTGATCGCACCCGACCTTCTCGGCCACGGCCGGTCTGCGAAGCCACGCGGCGACTACTCCCTCGGCAACCAGGCAACGCTGATGCGCGACCTGCTCATGCACCTCGACGTCAGCTCCGCCACGCTCATCGGTCACTCCCTGGGGGGCGGCATCGCCATGCAGTTCGCCTACCAGTACCCCGAGCGCTGCGATCGCATGGTGCTGATCGCCAGCGGTGGCCTCGGCAAGGACGTCACCTTCGTGCTCCGAAGCCTCGGACTGCCCGGCGCGGACCTGGTCGCACCGCTGGTCCTCTCCGCCACCACTCGCAACCTGCTGCTCGGGGCGGGCGGCTGGCTGGGGCGGCGCGGGCTCAAGCCCAGCCCCGGGCAGCGGGCCTTCTGGCGCGGGTACTCGAGCCTGACCGACCCGAGCACGCGAGACGCCTTCGTCGCCACGGTTCGCGCGGTCATCGACCAGCGCGGTCAGCGCATCTCGGCGCTGGAGCGGCTCTACCTCGCCCGGGCGCTCCCGACGATGCTCATCGCCGGCGAGGGCGACCGGATCATCCCCGCCAGCCACGCGGTGGATGCCCACGAGGAGATGCCCGGCAGCCGCCTCGAGATCGTGGCCGGCGCCGGCCACTTCGTCCAGATCGAGCAACCGGCGCACGTCGCCCGGCTGATCCTCGATTTCATCGCCACCACGGAACCCGCGCACCTCACCGCCGAGGCTCTGCGCGACGCCCTCCGGCAGGGACCCGGACGGCAGCGCCGGGCCGGCTGAGCCGTTCACAGACCCTGATCAGCGAGACAGCACAGGCCTCGAGCCTCAGGCAACGCCCCGACGCAGGCGCCGCCGTCGCATGGCCAGGGCACCCGCGCCGAACAGAGGCAGCACGGCGATGAGCGGCGCCTCCGACACGTTGGCGGCGGGCGCCAACCCGTACTGGGTGACCACAGCCTGCAGCGGCGTCAGCAGGTCGGCCGCGTAGGGCTGGAGGATGTTCGCCGGCCCCGAGGTCGGCACCGAGAACCGCCACTGGATGCCGTCCAGCTCCGTGACGGCGATGTCCTGGGTTCCGTTGTCGGTGTCGCCCGTGATGAAGAAATGGATCCCGTGCTCGGCGATCGCGCCCTGGAACGGCGTTGTCGTGGGCGTGCCGTCCTTGGAGACGTCGGCATTGGGGTTGCACACCAGGTCGGAGTACTGCAGGGTGGGGTTGCCGGTCTTGGCGCGCCAGTAGTCGCGATAGCCGTCCTGGACCACCTGGTCCGTCGAGGCGTTGCCGGGGTGGGGGCGCGGCACGGGATTGTCACCGGTGCCGTCGTCGAAGCAGGCGTCGTCGCGGTAGTACGGGACTGCCGCAGGGTTCAGCAGGCTGGTCGGGCTGGTGAACTGGAACATGTACACCAGGCTGCCGTTGTTGCCCGCCCCGGCCACCTCCTCCGGGTTGTCCACCGCCGAGCAGATCTGCTTTGTGGGATCGCACGCGTTGAAGTACGCCGGTGTGCCGGTGCCGGGAATCTGGTCGACGTAGCCGACGGTGTCGTTGATGCCGTCAATCGGCACACCGCCGGGGGTCTTGAGGTTGTAGTACGTGGACGCGGCGCCGAGGTTGTAGTCCCAGGCGGTGTACAGGCCGTCCGGCGGGATCGGGTGGACCCGGACGTGGTACGAGTAGGCGTCAGCGTCGCGGTAGTAGAACTCGGTCTTGGTGACGTTGGTGCCCGAGTCGGCGCCCCAGATCTCGCGGATGGCACGCACCGGCCCCACCTTCCAGCCGAGCAGCGCGGAATTCGCCTCCCAGTTCACCTGCTCGTCCTCGAACCCGACGACCGACACCTGCGAGTTGGGGCTCGACTGGAACGCCCTGCCCTTCCACCGCGCGATCAGGCTGGGACCGTACGTCGAGGTGGTGTTCGGCGCGGTCACCTGGAACCCGCCAACCATCCAGCGACCCGAAGCGGTGAGCTTGTACGTCGGCGTGGTGACGATCATGGCGTCGCGCGGGAAGCGGTCCGTCGACGCACGCGATTGTCCGTCCGGCGTGGTGATCGGCGGGCTGGCGTCGTTGCCGGGTGAGGTTCGGCACACCGTGCCGGTGAGGTTGGGGCCGTAGCCGGTGTTGCTTGTACCGAGCTTCGCCGGGTCCGACGGGGCGAAGCTGTAGCGGTCGATCCACTCGCTGGCGTTGGTACCGCGCTGCATGTCGACGTAGCCGTTGGTGGTGATCGTCCCGTCCGATGCCTGCGTCGCCTTGAACGACGATCCGCCGGGCCGCGTGAAGAGATACACGTAGCTCGTCGACTGGTCGGTCGGGTCGACCAGGGTCACCGTCTGGCCGTTGCCGGCGCCGGCCGGTGGCGACGTGCCGTCCGGCGCAGCCGCGCCAGCGTCCCTGGCCATGAAGACAACCTCGTCATCGCTGCTGAGCGTGCTCACCGGGTCGGTCATCGCGTGCGTGTAGTCGCTGTCCGTCTCCTGGGGGCCGGGGGTGTAGATGCCCTGCGCCTTCGCCCAGGCGATGTCGGCGGCCAGGGTGGTGGGATCGGCGTAGCGCGCAGTGCACGTGCCCCACAGCTTCTTCCAGGCCTCCTCGCCCACGCTGTGCGCGTCGGGAGCCCAGGAGTAGGTCAGCTCCTGGTCGGTACCGCCATAGAAGGAGAAGCTGGAACGGTCATTGGCGAGGAAATTGGGGAACTTCTGGTCGACCTGGACCGGGACCTCGGCCCAGGCGGTTCCGGACCACTTGAAGGCGGTGACCTGGTTGGGGTCGACGCCCGCCGGAGTCCCGGCCGGCGGCACGGCGCAGGTGCCGTTGTGAGCGGTGCGGACCTGGAACTGCGCGGGCGGGTAGGTGCCGACACCGGACGGGTAGGGCTGGCCGACGCACTGCGCCGACGGCCCGGACCACTGCGGGATCTGGGAGCCGGTGAGCACCACCGGCTCAGAGGCTCGAGCGGCAACGACGACGCCGGACGCGGCCGCGGAACCGGGGTGCAGCAGTGGAGCCAGGGCCGCCACCACCACGACAGCGATGGCCGCCCAGCCGCGGCGGTGGATGCGCCTGGCAGGCGCGGAGTCAGGGCTCACGGAACTCACCTCTGTACAACGCTCTCGGTGCCGCTTTCCCTGCGCCGCCCGGGTCGACCAGTCGTCCCGCTCAGGTGGCAGGGGCAGGCTGCAGGCCGGCGGCCGTTGTGGCGTAGGCACGCCCGCAGCCGCTGCAGCGGAGGGCGTCGTCCAGGCGCAGCGCGCAGCGGCACACCCAGCCCAGTTGCCTGGCGGGGTTGCCCGCAACCAGCGCGTGCGCCGGCACCGGCCCGGTCACCACGGCCCCGGCCCCGACCAGCGCCCATGCCCCTACGTCGTTGCCCGCGACCACCACCGCCGCCGCCCCGACGGAAGCGCCCCTCGCCACCGTGGTCGCCGTCAGGGTCCAGTCGTCGCGGCCCTTGAGCACGCCATCCGGCGTCGAGGCCCGCGGCAGGCGGTCGTTGGTCAGGATGGCGCCCGGTCCGATGAACACGTCGTCCTCGAGACGCACGCCGTGAAAGATCAGTGCGCCGTTCTCGATCTTGCAGCGCGCGCCGATGAGCACGCCGGCGTCGATGAACACCCCCTCCCCCACGCGACACTCCGCGCCCAGCGACGCGCCCTCGCGCAGGTGCGCTCTCGCCCACACCCGGCTGCCCTCGCCGATGGTGACACCGGCGTCGATCACCGCGGCCGCGTGAACGAATGTCGCAGCGTGCTGGGGATCGGCGGTCACTGGTGGCGCTCGTCGTGCGCAACGTTCGCGCTCTGGCGGAGCCGTCCGCGCAGGCGCCACAGGCCCAGCGCCATGCGCAGCGAGTCCCGCACCGGCGACACCGTCGACCTGCCCCCGTGCCGCGGATAGTCGACGGGAAGTTCAACCGCCTGCACGCCCATGCGCGCCGCCCACGCCACGATCTCGGTGCTCACCAGGTAATCGTCGCACTGCAGCAGCGGAAGGATCCGCAGCGCCAGGGCGCGCTCGATGATGATCGTTCCCTGGGTGTCGCGCCCCCGCAGCCCGAGGAGCGCACGGCGAAGCCAGCTGAAGCCGGTGGACATAAGCCTGCGCAGTGGGTCCACGTCGATGCGCGAGTCGGGATGCCCCTTCGACCCGATGGCGATACGCGGCAGTGGCCGGCGGCGCTGCCATGCTTCAACGTCGCTGAACCCGAAGGGCAGGTCCGCTGCGGTGAGCACGATGTAGTCCGCGCCGGCGAGCCCGATGCCGCGACGGAAGGCGGCACCGAGTCCGGTCGACGACGACACCGCCGAGAACCGAACGCTGCCGCCGTACTCGCGGACAAGCGTCTGCGTCAGTTGCGCCGAATCGTCGCTCGAACCGTTCTCCACCATCACAATCTCGCATCCAGGGCGGGGCTCGAGCTGCTCGAGCAGCCGTCCCATCCGCTCGCGGAGCACTCCCTCCTGGTTGTACACGGGGATGACGTACGTCAGCGTCGCCGCGGTCATGCCCGGCCGAGTTCGGCGACGACGCGGTGCGGCGGGACGATTGTCTCTCGCTCCGCGTCCACGCGCGCGGCGTCGGCGGACAGCAGGCCGAGGAAATGCGCGAGCTGCAGACCCAGCGGTTCACCTGCATGGCGCACGAACGGGATGTCGACCATGGTCTCGGCGCGGTAGGAGCCGCCGTCAACGGTCAGAGACTGGCGCAGGTGCCTGTACACGGTGAGGTTCTGGCGGAGCAGGTCGAGTTCGAAGAGGGCTCGTCCGGTGTCCACCTGCATGGTGCGCACCTTGCGCTGTCCGGCGCGGCTCGCCGAGAGCGTGGCGATGGTCCCGTCGTCGAAGCGGATGGTGCAGTCGGCTACCTCGGCGCAGGGCTTTCCCGGCGGCGTCCACGTCGCTCCCGTGACCCCGGCCACAGTGCGGCCGGGGTTGAGCCGCAGGGCGATGTCGACGTCGTGGATCAGGAGGTCGTGCACCACGCTCGAGACAGTCCGCGGGTTCTGCGGTGAGTGGCGCAGGGCGACCAGGTGCACCGGGGGCTCCTCCATCGCGGAGCCGAGCGCGGTGATCACCGCATTGAAGCGCTCGACGAAGCCGCACATCAGAATGACGCCGGCATCGCGAGCCGCGGCGACGACCACCATGGTCTGCGCCAGGTCCTCGGACACCGGCTTCTCGACCAGCAGTGGCCTGCCCGCGGCGATTACCTGCAGCGCGATGTCGGCGTGGGTCGCGGTCGTGCTGGCAACGATGATCGCGTCGCAGTCCAGCGCGTCGTCGATGGATGAGGCGGGCACGCCACCGAACTGGTCGGTGAGCCGCGTCGCCCGCTTTGGGTCGGCGTCGACAACAACTGCGAGCGACGCCTGCGCTGACGACGACACCACGTGCGCATGCCGGGTGCCCATCGATCCCGCACCGATCAGGCCGATGCGTACCTGCGCAGCCAACTGAGGCGGCTCCTTCCAGTGGTGCCAGCAGAGAACGCGGTGGCGAGATCGGAGTCTATTCGATCCCCGGCGCAGGTGCGGCTGTGGAGGTTCGAACTCCAGAAACTTGCTGATGAGACCGGGTTGGAACTGGAACCCGGCTGATCCTTACGGTGGCGCCAGTCCTGCGGTCACCTCGCCCCGGGGTGTCAGGGCCGCGTCGTTGAGCGCGAGCACGGTTCGACGAATTCGCCCTGATAATGAGCCGGTGAGATTCCGGAAGAAGGGGCCGGCGGCGGACCTTGTGACGACCTCGGACGCCGAGGGCACCTCTCGATCCGGTACCCAGGTCGAACACGCTCCGAACAGCGCACCCGGAGCACGCCGCGACCCACCCCGGCGAAAGGGTCGTCGCCAAGGGGCAGACACGAGGGTGGCGACGGTCATCGCCGCCGCGACCGATGACGCTGTCGAGGGACCCGCGTCCACCCAGGTCGCCCCGGACGACGCGGTCAGTTCCAGCGCTGTCACTTCGTCGGCGCCGCTACCGGATGACCACGGGCTGATCCTCGTCCCCCAGGCCCCAAAACCCACTCCGCGCTCGGTTCGCGCATTTCGCCGAGCAGGCTTGCTTCTCGATCGGTTCAGCGCACGCGCGTCGTCGAAACCGGTGATTCTTGCCGCTCTGACCGCGGCTGTCGCCGGACTCGCAATGGCATGGAACATCCAGGGATACCCTCGAGTGAAGGAGGACGAGGGAATCACCTCGTACACCGCGTACAGCATCCTCCACGGGACTGGCAACGACGCTATCTTCACCTTTCGTCACATGCCTGGCGCGCCGCTCATGCTTGCCGGCTGGGACCGGCTGGTCGACATGGTCAATCAGTCCACTGGCTGGTTCACGAGCATGTCGGTCATCGACCGCGGGCGGCTACTGATGGTGGTGCTCGCCATCATCGAGGCGCCGCTTATGTTCTACATCGTGCGGAGACTCACGGGGATCGACCTGCTCGCTACAGGTGCGGCAATTCTGTTCTCGCTCTCTCCGCTGGAGTTGTGGTACGCACGCTGGCTAGAACCCGATCCGTTCGCCGGATTCTGGAGTCTCTTTGCACTCGCGCTTGCCCTGCCCCCGGCTCGTGGCAAGGGAAATCCACTGAGAGCGTTGATGGCCGGCTTGATGCTGGGGGCCGCAATCTTTTCGAAGGAGATTGCGATTCTCCTGGCACCGGGGGTCGGCCTCATGATCCTCGGATGGCCCCGCGGGCGTCGCTTTCTGGCCGTTCCACTACTCATCGCCGGCACCGCCGTGATCCCAGGGGGATTCCTGGTGTGGCTGTACCAGAACCACGAACTGTTCGTGAACCCGGGCCACGCATCGTTCGTCGGCGTCATGCTCGACCAGGCGGGGCGTCAGCATGACGGCGGGCTCTTCAGTACCGGGAGCCAGTTCTACACAGTCAAGAACATCTGGGGATCGCTGCAGCCGTTCTTCATCACGCTGAGCCTCCTCGGGTCCGTATGGCTCACAGGATTCGGCCGCAGTGTGGCCCGGCGCGGTCTCGGGCTGATGGCGCTGGCCTTCTGGCCATTCTTCGCGAGCGGGCTGATAGTCCAGGACTATTACGTCGCTGCGGCGGTCCCCGTGTGGACTGTGGCAGCGGTGCTCGCCGTCGTGGACTTCTGCGAGCGGGACTTCGTGCAGAAAAGGCTCTGGGGTTTCGGACTCCTCGCGCGGGCCGGAGGCCTCGGTACCGTGGTGTTCCTACTGCTGATGGCGCCGGGCATACCCGCCGACGCACTGGCGTTCGGAGCGCAGGATGCCAAGATCCAGACGGACGCGACCCTGTGGCTCAGAGAAAATGTGAGTCCGCAAGCAGCGATCGTCGACGATGGGAGCGATTCACTTGACCTGCGCGGTTCCACACTTGCCGGCCACGACGTCCCTAACGTGTGCAACTACTACGACACGTCCTGTCCAAACAGCGCCGGAGTGAAAGTGGCGTATATAGTCGATTCTGGCCTGCTGAACTACCTCGCGCAGCAGGACCCGACGGGCAGCGGCAAACTCCGGGCGAAGGCCCTCAGCGGCACCCTCGTGTGGTCAGCCGAAGGTCTCACCGACAACAATTTCATCCACATTTTCCGCGTTGATCTCACCACCGGGCCCTGAGGTCGATTCCTCGGGTGGGCTGCCGCTCGGCTCCGTGTAGCTCCGAGTCGGGATCGTGGCCTGTACCCGCGACTGGCAGACTTCCCGGGCCACCCGGCAGGCGGCCCGCTTGGTAAGGCCGAAGCCTGTCGGTGATCAGATGCCTGAGCGCACGGGAAGCGCATCGAGCGCTCTGGCGAAGGCTGCGGCCGAAGTGCTGGAACTGACGATGCGCCAGTCTGTTTCCTTGTTCATGTCGAACCAGATGAAGGCCTGGATGTCGGGACGGTTCTTGAGCTGCGCGAACATGTCGGTGATCCACGCAGCCTTGCTGCCGCCCACCTCAGTGCATCCGACCTCGGCCAACATGACCGGCCGGTGCGAGATCGATTCGATGTCAGCAATGCTCGGGAAGAAGACGTCGGCGAAGCTGTGCCAACCATTGGAGTTGGTCGTGCCCCAGTTATAGCCGTCCAGCGCCAGCCAGTCGACGTAGGCATCCCCGGGGTAGAGGCTGCGCAGTGGCGTTGACCCCGTGTACTCAACATTCGGGCTCCAGACCCACCGCACGTTGTTCGCTCCTTGTTGTGCGAACACGTTGTGGATGTGGCGCCAGGCGTTGACGTAGTCGGCCGCCTTCTGGCCGTCCTTGCCGATGGAATAGCTGGACCAGTTTCCATTCATTTCAGAGTCGAAGCGAATGAATACCTGACGGCCGAGGGTACGCAGGCCGTCCGCCCAGCTGATGAGGTACGGGTCGAAGGCACCATTCGCGATGTTCGCGAGATCGTACGCGGACTCGTCCGAGATGGTGGGATCATCGGAGAGCCAGGTCACGACTGGCGTGGCGCCCTGCGCAAACGTCCCTTGGATAAAGGGCAGTGCCTGCGTGAGCGCACCCCACCCGCCGCCCCAATGAACGTACGTCTCCATGAAGTTGGGCTGGCGCCCGACAAGGTTCACAACAGTTGCCAGGCCGGTCGTGGTCTGCGGAAACCCATCCTCGACCAATCCCCAGCCTGCCCGGAGGGTGTTGTTGGTGTTGTAAAACGAGTGGGCGAGAGTCTGCGTCGGCGACGCCACTCCTGCCCTCGCGGCAGTCGCTGCACCGGTGGCGGACACGGTCGACGCGAGCGCCGTGGGTACTGCCGCCGCGAGAGCGGACGTGGCAGGCGCCGCAGCGTGCGCCGTGGAACTCACTTCGTGAGCAAGCGGCGCCACGGCGGGCGCGGTTGCTGATGCAGCGACTCGGACAGGCGGCGTCGCTGCGGACGCTACCGCCGGTCCGGACAGCACAGCGA
>CABDYX010000162.1_pt1 | contig 14470 bp, 14 predicted proteins | sample 3132131 | NCBI WGS metagenome assembly CABDYX01 (sample SAMEA5534339, study PRJEB31848) | metagenome | biome: tundra; feature: field; material: soil | place: USA | collected 2013-05 | depth 0.45 m | reverse complement strand
CCCGCCCCGCGGCTGGTCGGCCACCCCGCACATCGAGCGTGAGCATGGGGCCGCCGCCACGTGGCAGCAGACGCGCCGCCAGGGCCGCGTCGGCGCCGCCCCGCATTCCGGGATAGTGCACAGCGGCAACGGCCGGGTGCGACCCCAATGCCGCCGCGAGGGCGGCCGCCGTCGCCGTTCCCCGCTCCACACGCAGGGGAGCGGTTCGCAAGCCGCGCATGGTCAGCCAGGCGTCGAACGGTGCGAGCACCGCGCCCAGTGAGCGGCTGTGCGAGTCGAGCCAGTCGGCGATCTCGCTGGAAGGCGCGGCGATGGCGACGCCGCCGAGCACGTCGCTGTGGCCGCCCAGGTGCTTGGTGAGGCTGTGCATTACGGCGTCGGCGCCGAATGCCAGCCCTTGAAAGAGGAACGGCGTCGCCAGCGTGCTGTCGACGATGCACATCGCACCCCATCCGTGCGCGGCAGCCGCCACCGCGGGGACGTCGACGACGCTGAGCAGCGGGTTGGTGACGATCTCGACGACAACTGCGGCGACGTCGCGGTCGATCACGCCTGCGACGAGTTCGCCCGCGTCGGCGGGCGCGGGCGGCGGCGGCAGGTCGACCACCGTTGTGGTCAACCCCAGCCCCGCGAGGGGGCCGAGCAGCAGCGCCTCCGTCCCGCCGTAGCAGGGACGCAGCAGAACGATCCGCCGCCGCCCGCTCATCACCGCGGCGCTGACCAGCAGCGCCAACGCCGCCTGCCCGCTGGCCGTCGCGCGGGCGATCGCGCTGGCCTCACCGGCCGGCGTCTCAAGCTCCGCCAGCGTCGACTCCAGCAGCGCCACGGTCTCGTTGCCGTACCGGCGGTACACGCGGGGATCCGCCTCCATGGCGGCGTCGAGCGCGTCGAGGTCAGGGTACGCGCGCACCGAGGACAGCGACGGCGGGGCCACCAGGTCCTCTCCCCCGTCGCCGGTCACCGGCACGCCGCCGGCCCGCACGGCAGCCAGCCGGATGTCGTCGGACCCGTTCACCCAGTCGCGCTGGGTGTGGCCGCCGGCGCGGTGGCATCGGCCAAGCCGCCTGGTGCGCCCTCGAGCAGCCGGAACGCCGACCGTCCCGCGTAGCGACCTGACGATCCCAGCTCCGCCTCGATGCGCAGCAGCCTGTTGTATTTGGCGACGCGCTCCGACCTCGACGGTGCGCCGGTCTTGATCTGGCCGGCATTCACCGCAACGGCGAGGTCTGCAATGGTGGTGTCCTCGGTCTCGCCACTGCGATGACTGATCACCGACGCATACCCGTGCGACTCCGCCAGCGCGATGGCGTCGAGCGTCTCACTCAGTGTCCCGATCTGGTTCACCTTCACCAGCAGCGCGTTGGCGACGCCGCGCTCGAACCCCTCGCGCAGCCGGGCGACGTTGGTGACGAAGACGTCGTCACCGACCAGCTGCACGCGATCGCCGATGCGTTCGGTGAGCGCCCGCCAGCCGTCCCAGTCGTCCTCAGCCATGCCGTCCTCGATCGACACGATCGGGTAGCGGTCGACCCATGTCGACCACAGTTCCACCAGCTCGGAGGACGAGAGCACCCGGCCCTCGCCGCGCAGGTGGTAGCGCCCGTCCTTGTACAGCTCCGACGCCGCCGGGTCCAGCGCGATGGCGACGTCCGCGCCCGGCCGGTACCCCGCGCGCGTGATCGCCTCGAGCACCGCCTCGACCGCCTCCTCGTTGTGTCCGAGGCTCGGCGCAAAGCCACCCTCGTCACCCTGGCCGGTGTCAAAACCGCGCTCGCGCAGCACCGCGCGCAGCGCGTGGAAGCATTCACTCCCAGCCCGCAGCGCCTCGGCGAACGTCGGCAGTCCCAGCGGCACCAGCATGAACTCCTGGAAATCGACGCTGGTCTGGGCGTGGACGCCGCCGTTGAGCACGTTGAGGAGCGGCACCGGCAGCAGCTGCGCGCCGACGCCGCCGAGATAGCGATACAGCGGCAGCCCCGTGGCGTCCGCCGCCGCGCGCGCCGACGCAAGGCTCACGCCGAGCACCGCGTTGGCTCCGAGCCGGGCCTTGTTGGGTGTTCCGTCGAGGGCCAGCAGGGCGGCGTCGAGTCCGCGCTGATCGAGCGCGTCCAGCCCGATGATCTCGGCGGCGATCCGCTCGGTGACGTTGCCGACCGCGGTGCGCACCCCTTGTCCACCGAAGCGCGCGGGATCCCCATCGCGAAGCTCGACGGCCTCGTGCGCGCCCGTGCTGGCACCGCTCGGCACCAGCGCCACGCCGACGCCGCCGCCGCTGAGCCGCACCGTCACCTCAACCGTGGGATTGCCTCGCGAGTCGAGCACCTCAAGGGCCCCGACCTCCTCGATGTATGTCATGACCGTGCCGCCCTCATCGTCACGCGTAGCCCGGGAACACGGGCGCGGCGCGCACAACGACGCTCCGCCCCAGCTTGTCGTGCAGGCCCTGCTTGCGCTGATCCCACGCCACCCACAGGAGCCCGATGATCAAGATCAGTAAGCCAACGAGGCCGAGTCCGGGTAGTGGAATCACCCCGATCACGCCCGCTCCCCAGAAGATGGACGCCCGCGCGAAGGCGCGGCCGGGCGGGAGACGGCCTCCATCCTCGACGCGGACCACACGCGCCCCGACGACGCGCTGGCCGACGGTGCGACCCTGCCAGGCGACGAGGCCGCCGTAGTACAGGGCGCTGATCAGCGCTCCAAGCAGCCCGATGAGAAGAAACCGCCCGGTCAGGTCGCTCGGGAGGCTCGGCACCGGCGCCTGCTGTCCGGGGACGACCGGATGAGCCTGGTAGAAGGCCTCGTAGAACTGCAAGGCCGGCAGGTACAGAAGGAGGATGGTGACCGGCGCCTCCACGACGAAGAGGACCAGGGAATCCACGACATAGCCGAGGACCCGCCACCAGAATCCGGCGTACACCACCCCGGGCGCCGGCCCCATCTGCATCCCCACAAAGGGTCCGCCCACCGGGTACCCCGGCAGCGGCGGATACCCGCCACCCGACGCGGGATACGACGGCGGTGCCGGATACCCCGGCGCACCTCCCTCCGATGGTGGCACCACACTCATCCCAATTCCTCCGCGATCTCATCCCACAGCCGGGCAAGGGTGCGAATGCCCATCGCGTAATGATCGAGGTCGAACTTCTCGTTGGGCGCATGGATGCGATCGTCGGGCAACCCCACCCCGACCAGCACCGACTGGATCCCCAGCACCCGCTGGAACACCTCCACCGGGGGGATGGATCCGCCCTCGCGGATGATCACCGGCTCCGTGCCGAACACCGCCCCCATCGCGCGTGACGCCGCACGCACCGCCGGGTGGTCGGCGGGCGTCACCACCGGGTTGCCGCCGTGCTTGGCCACAACATCCGCGATCACCCCCGGTGGCGTCGCCGCGCGCAACGCCGCGGCCACCTTCTCTGCGATGTCGGCCGGCTTCTGCGCCGGCACCAGCCGGCAGGTGATCTTGGCCGACGCGTGGGCGGGGATGATCGTCTTGGTGCCCGGCCCCTGGTAGCCGCCCCAGATGCCGTTGATCTCCAGCGTCGGGCGCGCCCAGCGGCGCTCGAGCACCGTCCACCCCTCCTCCCCCACCGTCGCCGGGATCCCGCCCGCCTCAGAACGGAACACCGCCTCGTCGAACGGCAACGACGCGTACGCCGCGCGCTCCTCGGGCGTCGGGTCGATAACGTCGTCATAGAACCCGGGCACGGTCACGCGGCCGGTGGCCGGGTCCCGCAGAGACGCCAGCATCCGCGCCAGCGCCTCGATCGGGTTCTGCACGGCGCCGCCGAAGACGCCGGAGTGCAGGTCCAGCGATGGCCCGCGCACAGTCACCTCCACCCCGGCGAGCCCGCGTAGTCCCACCGTCAGCGACGGCACGCCGCGCGCGAAGATGCCAGTGTCGGAGATGACCGCGACATCCGCAGAGAGCCGCGGCCCAAGAGTCGACACCAACTGCTCGAAATGCACCGACCCGATCTCCTCCTCCCCCTCCACCAGCAGCTTGAGGTTGACCGGGAGTTCACCGCGCGTCCGCACGTGCGCCTCGACAGCCTTGAGGTGCATGTACACCTGCCCCTTGTCGTCGACCGCGCCGCGCGCATACAGCCGCCCGTCGCGCACCTCCGGCGAGAATGGCGGCGACACCCATTCATCAAGCGGGTCAACCGGTTGCACGTCATGGTGCCCATACACCAACACCGTCGGCAGCGACGCGTCGACGATCCGCTCCGCAAACACCGCCGGATGGCCCTCGGTCTCGACCACCTCCACCGTCGTGAACCCCGCCTCCCGCGCCGATGCGGCGAGGTGCTCGGCGTTGCGACGGACGTCCGGTGCGTGGTCCGGTTGGGCGGAGATGCTGGGGATGCGGAGCAGCTCGATCAGCTCGTCGACGAATCGCGGCTGGTTGACGGTGCAGTACTCGTCGAGATCGTGGGCCATCCCAGCCAGCGTAGCGGGGCGCGCCCACCGCCCGCGCGCCCGATGCGGGCTCGCGTCACCCCAATCCGTGCACTGACGCCGTTTCCGGTGTACGGTCAGCGTCAGCGAGGTCTCTCCGCATTCACTCCACGTCCTTCCCCAGGAGATCCCCCATGGCACTGCACGTCACACCCATCGAACCCCCCGACCAGAGCCGCGAGCGCCGCGAGCGCATCGTCGAACTTGCCGGCAACCCCCTCGCGGCCCGTGCCCCGGCCACCATCGACGACACCCCGGTCGTCCTTGCCCTGCAACTCCAGGCCATCGACAACTTCGTCGAGATGATCCGCCTGCGCACGGCCATCGCCGAGAAGGACCGCCGCATCGCCACCCTCACCGTCGGCCTGCGCACCTGGCGCGAGCGTGCCGTCAAGGAGGAGGTGGCGAGGCGGCACGAGATCGTCGACGCCCACGAGCGCGAGCGCGAGATCATCAGCCTGCTCCACCAGCAGATGCGCGTCGCCGACGAGGCGACCGAGGAGTTGGAGCGGATCCACGCCCTCCCGTGGTGGCGCCGCCTGCGCGGCTGACCTTCGCGCGCCCAGCCGAGCCCGGATCCCGCGCGGAGGAGTAGTCTTCCCCCCGAAGGGAATAGATCTCCGCGAGGCGGGCCCCGACGGCCGCCCCCACGGATCACGCAGGAAGGGCGATGAACGATCTCGGAAACCGTCCGCACCGGTCGGCGCGCCACCGCGCCACTGTGCTCGCCGCGCTGGCCACATCCACTCTCGGAGCGCTCGCGGTCATCCCGGTCATCGGCCATGCCTCGAGCCCCACCCCGCCGGGCTTCACCAGGCACACCGTCGATCCCGCGCTTGCGGGCGGCGAGCCGCTGGTCACGTACTACAGCAACGCCACCAACGGCGCCGACCTCGCCTACACCTCCCACGAGGGCACCACGCACCTGTTCCGCGACGGCATCGTCTCGACCGACCCGTCCAACGACAACATCTGCTCGGTCCCGCAGGTCCCGCCACAGACCGCGCCGGGAGGCTTCGTCTGCAGCTACAACAACCAGGTCAACGTGTGGACATCGACCGACCAGGGCGCCACATGGCAGCGCACCACCACTGTCGAGAACGGCGTCGGCCAGACGGGTCCGACCAGCCCGTTCGGGCTCGGCTTCAGCGACCCCGACTGGACAACCGACGAGGGCGGCTGGCTCTACAACACGGGAATCGACCTCGCCAACGACGCCGTCTTCGCGTCGCAGGACGGCGGCCGCACCTTCCCCGCCGGCAACAACAACTGCCACAGCGGCGACCGTCCGTGGCTCGCCGGTGGCACGGCCGGTGAGGTGTTCCTGGCCACCGACACCACCGCCGACGCCAACAGTAGCCTGAGCAGCGGCCACGAGATCTTCAAGGGCGTCATCCAGACCCCCGTCGGCGGCGTTCAGGTCCTGAACTGCTACGGCGCGGGTGGCGCGCTGATCCCCAGTGATCCGAGCGGCGCGACCGGCCCCGGCATCGCCGACTACGGCAACTCGAGCACCTCGCGAGGGGGCACGTACTCCGCGGCCGGCAAGCTTTTCTACGACCACAACGTCACCACCGACGGCTACCACGGCTCGATCATCGACCCGGCCCTGTTCACCAACAGTGACAGCAGCGCGGGCATCGGCATCAGCATCCTTCCCAACGCCGACGCCGCGTTCGCCAACCCTGCCACAACCCAGTTCCCCCAGCAGTTCGAGGTGCCCGGCACCAACGGCTCCTTCGCGCACTGGCCGTCGATCGGCATCGACGTCAACGACATCGTGTACCTGGTCTGGGACAGCAACACCACCAACAGCGCGGGCAACCTCGACAACGCGATCAAGCTGTCCACCTTCGACCTCAAGAACACCGCGGCGGGGTTCACCGCGCCGATCACCATCACCGCCCCGGGAGCGAGCGTGCTCTGGCCGTGGGTCGCCGTACCCACCACCGCGGCGGGCGCGGGCAACGTGGCTGTCGTCTGGTACCAGTACGACGGCACGACCAACCCCGACAGCGGTTCAGGCAACGTCTCGCTGCTCGAGTCGAGCGTGTTCCACGCCCCCACGGCGACGCCGACCATCCTCGGTCCCACCGACCCGGTCGGCTTCCCCATCCACACCGGTGGGATGTGTCAGAGCGGCACCACGTGCGTGGCCACCGGGCAGGATCGGCGGCTCGGCGACTTCTTCACCGACTCGGTCGACCAGAACGGCTGCGTGCTCATCGCCAGCGGCGAGACTCATACCCAACCGACGGCCGCCACCAGCCGTCCGCTGTTCCTCCAGCAGACCAACGGCACCAGCCTCACCGGCGCGAGCTGTGCCGTCCCCGGCACCAACATCCCCGAGGTGCCCGTGGCGCCATTGCTGCTGGTCGCGGGGGCCGTAGCGACGGTGTTCGCAACCGCGCGGCGCCGCCGTAGGCTGGCCGCGTAGAGGTTCAGCCGCCGGCCGACACTATCCGCTGACGGTGACCGTCACGGAGAACCTCCCGGTGCTGCCCTGGCACAGCAGCGCCTCCCCGCAGCTGCTGCGTGTAGCGGTGAGCACGGTGGTGCCGGCCGCGCGAGCGATGAACGTCGCCGTCACCGTGCCGCAGCCCCCGCCGGGGACACATCCGCCGAGTCGCGGGGAGGCCTGCGGGCTGGCCGACGGGAACACCACCGCCGGATCCGACGGCGGCTGCACCGTCCAGTATGTGTTCGCCAGCGTCACCACGATCGTGTCGCCCGCTCGCGCGACCACGGCGTGCCCGTTGTCGGCGTCGGTCACCGACAGCACCTGTGCACCCGTAGCGGCGGAGCCACTCGTCAGCGGCGTCGCAGCCGGCGTCGCAGAGCCGCAGGCCGCAACGACACCCGCCGACGCCGCCAGCAGCAGTGCTCGGCCCCGCATCAGCATCCGGTTCTCGTCACGAGGCTCTCCATTCGCGCCCATTGAACTCCGCGCCGTCCCCCACCCCGCAGCGACGTCACCCTACACTGACGCCCTCCCCTGACCTACGGCTCAGGGGAGCTCCGACCCATCCAGCGACACGCGCTGCGGCCGCCGCGCGCGCGCGCTTCTCGAGCCCCGCCCCGCTCCCAGCAGAGGCTCGACCGCATTGAGCATCCGCTCCGCCACCACGAACAGCGGCCGCGCGGTGTCGGCATCCGGGTCGAGGTGATCGAGCAGTTCCATGCCCAGGTAGATCGACAGCAGCGCGTGCGCCGCCTCGCGCGCCGGGATCAGCGACTCCAACGGCGTGCCGCCGAGAAATCGCCGGATGCTCTCCTCCGAGAACACGATCCACGGCTCCATGCAGCGCACGATCTCGCGCCCCAGCAGCGGGACGGACGACGCCCCCGCGACCAGCTCCACCAGCACCGTGATGTGCCCCTCGCGCACGTCGGTCTCGTACTGCTCGCGTGCCACGGCCAGGGCGGTGCGCAGGTCCGGCACGTCGGCCACCGCAGCGCGATACTGTGCGAGGCGCTCGGCGCTGACCGTCTCCAGCGTAGTGACAAGCACGTCGAGCACCGTGCCGAAGTGGTAGAAGATGAGCGCCTGGTTGAACTTTCCCCGCCGCGCGATCGACCGCGCGCTGGTCCCGGCGAAGCCCTCCTCGCGAAGGGTGGCGACGGTTGCACTGATGATCCGCTCGCGCGTCGAACCGATCCGAGGTTGAACCTCGCCCCTGCGCGCCGTCGTCGGCTTCACGATCCCACGTGCCGGCTCAGCCAGGCGCGATGCCCCGCATCGAAGATGACGACCAGGCGCGTCCCGTCATCAACCACGAGCGAGCGCCCCACACGCGGCGGGCACAACGCGGCAGCGGGTGAGCCGCGTCAGCGACGCGTGCACGTCGTCGCACGCGTGCACCAGTGGCGCCCCCACCGGCACACTCAGCCCGCACGCCGAGATGAGGTGGGTGTCGACGTCGTCCGCCACGGCGCGCCACAGCCCCCACGGCGCATGCCACACCCGGGCGCTGCCGACGCCGCCCCACATCGATGCGTACAGCCGCCACCGCGCCGTCAGGAAATGCTCGAGGGGCGACACATCCGCCGGCGCGATGCGCTCGCCGACCAGCACACGCGCTCGGCTCGACGCGCCCCGGTGCGGGTGGGCGGTGCGCCAGCTCGTGTAGGTGCGCTCGGCCGGAGTGCATCGCAGCTCCATGACCGCGCGGCGGTACTGCAGTCGATACGTGCGCCGCGCCGCCACAATCGCGAGCCATCGCGGCGCCTCGAGTGCCAGGAACCAGATGCCGGACCGGCCGTCGGGCCCGCGCACGTATGTCCGCACGTTGGTCTCCGGAAACACCCCGACCCAGGGCAACGCGGGGCCATGCGGCAGCCGCACCCGCAACTGGAACGGCACCAACCCCACCCAGGCACTCCCGTCGAACTCCTCGACGGTGACGCCGGCGGGAAGCAGGCGCTGCACCTCGCGCGCGTCGTACCGCCAGTGCAGGAAGCTCAGCCCCGCCCAGTCCTGCTCCATCACGGGGAACCGCACGGCGCTGGGACAGAGGCCCGCGGTGGCCACCACCCGCGGCGCGGAGATCGCCACAGCCATGGTGTGCCCTCCGTTTTGAGCGTCCGCGTTGAGCGAGTGCTCAAATCATACCCCGCGCGGGGCCGCCGGTCAAACGTGTCACGCCCCGCGCGGGGCCGCCGGTCAAACCTGTCACGCCACCGCCGGCCTGCTCGGCGTCGTCTACGGGAGACGGTGGCGGCGCAGATCCAGCAGGTGGGGCACGACGTGTTCGCGAGCGCCTTCGTCGACGCCATGCGCCCGACGCTGTTCATCGGCATGGCCGTCGTGCTCACCGCCGCCGCGGCGACGCTCTTCTCCCGCGCCCGATCCGACGCGGACGCGACGGGGGTGGCCGCATACCCCGCCGCACCGGAGCGTCAGGCCGCCGCCGTGTAAAGCTGGTGCCCGCCCTCTCTCGCCAACCCTGACGGCGGTTGAACCAAACCCGTGTACCCTGAGGGGGTTGCCGCCGCTTCTCCTCAGGACGTCTGCTCATGCTCAGCCTCTCCTCCGCCCGCGTCGAGATCGGCGCGCGCACCCTTCTGAAGGAGACCTCTCTGCTGATCAAGCAGGGCGAGAAGGTGGCCCTGGTGGGAGCCAATGGCATGGGCAAGACCACCCTGCTGCGCTCCATCGCCGGCGACCACAGCCTTTCGGCCGGCAGCGTCAGCATTCCACCGAGGACGGCGTATCTCCGTCAGGAGACACCACGACTGGACGCGTCAGAGGGGCAGACGGCTCTCGAGTACCTCCTCCAGACCAGCCCGCTGGCTGCAATGCGCGAGGACCTGGAACGGCTCACCGCCGTGATGGCATCCAGCGTCGACGATCACCTCGATCATGCCATCCATGAGTACAGCGAGCTGCAGGAACGGTTCGCGCACTCCGGCGGCTATGAGCTCGACGCCACCGCCGAACAGATCGCCAAGGGTGTCGGCCTCGACGAGGAGGCTCTGCTGACCCCGGTGGGTGCACTCTCCGGAGGACAGCGCCGCAAGCTCGACCTCGCCGGGCTCCTGCTCGCCGGCGGTGACCTGTTCATCCTGGACGAACCGACCAATCATCTCGACGTCTCCGCCAAGAGGTGGGTGATGAACTTCCTTGGACAGACCGAGGCGACAGTCCTGGTCGTCAGCCACGACGTCAAGCTGATGGACTCCTCCTTCGACCGCGTGCTGGCGCTGGAGAATGCCCAGATCGACAGCTACAAGGGCACGTACAGCGACTTCGTCCGGCAGCGCGCCGAGAACGAGTCGCAGCGCGCCCACCAGGCGAGGACCATCGGCAAGGAAGCCTCGCGCCTGGAGGAGACCAAGAAGGTGTTCTCCAAAGGCAACGCCACTCATGCCGCCAAGCGACGTGCTCTGCAGCGACGGATCGACGCTCTCAACGAACGGATGAAGGACCATGCGCCCGCGATCCGGCGCCGGCAGCTGCGGGTGCGTTTCCCGGAGCCCGCGCGAACCGGAGACCGGGTGCTCGACGTCAACGGATTGTCGAAGGCGTACGCAGAGCATCAGGTGTTCTCCGGGGTGGAGTTCAGCATCCGGCGCGGCGACATGCTCCTTCTGGTCGGCGTCAACGGTGCCGGCAAGACCACGCTGCTGCGCTGCCTGGCAGACCGGGAGACGCCCGACGCGGGCACGGTGCGGCTGGGCGCCAACGTCAAGGTCGGTTTCTACGCCCAGGAGCACGAGGAAATCATTCCCAGGGCGACGGTGCTCGACAACCTGCGCAGCAGCGTCCCCGACGCTTCCGAGGGAGAGTTGCGGTCCGTCCTCGGTCATTTTGGTTTGGTGGGGGACGTTGCCAGCCAGCAGGCGGGCACCCTCTCAGGCGGCGAGAAGACCAAGCTGGCCCTGGCTCGTCTGATGGTGGCCCGGGCCAATCTCCTGCTGCTCGACGAGCCGACCAACAACCTCGACCCACAGTCGGTCGAGGCGTTGCTCGCCGCGTTGCAGCACTACGAGGGCACCGTCGTGCTGGTCAGCCACGACGCCGAGTTCGTGTCACAACTCGCCCCGGAGCGGATCCTTCTGCTTCCCGAGAGCCGGCTGACGTACTTCGACGAGCGGGTCCTCGGAATGATTCCTCAACGCTAGGGTGGCCGCCGAAGTACTCGTGGTTGATGGGGCTCGACGTGGTCGGGTGCCCTGGCAGGCGTTGATCGGGACATCGGCGTACCAGGCCGGCGGTAGACTGCCCGCAATGGTCGGGAGTCGATGCGCAGCCGGCTGCTGATCCTGGCGGCCGCTCTCAGCATGTCGGCCTGCTCGAGCGATCCAACACCCGCGCCCCAGACCCTGCATGCGTCACCGACCGCCGATGTCCGCGCCGCGGCTGTCCGTGCCTACCTCCTCGCCGCCGGCACCTTCAGCGGTCAGACCGATGCGGTCCAGCGAGCCACGTGCGCGCCGGCGAAGACCGCGGCCCAGGTGAAGAACTGCTGGATGCTGCGGGCCGAGATCGAGCACACCTTCAACACGACGGTGCGCGCGATCGTCTTCCCGATCGACGTCGTGCCCACGATCCGCAGCCTCCTCATCGCGGACACCCGCCTGGAGGCGGCCATGGCGGGGCTGGGGGCGGCCCCGGATCCCGCCGCGGACAGGACCGACCAGAACATCTACGCGTCCGGAACCGCCGACCTCCTCAGCGTCGTCGAGAGCGTCAACGTCGCGCTCGGGCTCACCCTTGCGAACAAGAACACCCCGGCACCGGTCCTCGGCTGCGCCTCACCGATCAACGTCTGCTACCTCCCGGTGCCGACGCCGTGAAAGGGGTATAACGCGCGGCATGAACGACGCCTCCTCCCCTCCCCCATCACCGCCCTCGGGGCCGCCGCGCCCGCCGTCGCCGCCGGGCACCCAGCCCACGGCCGCGACCGGCGACGAGGTGGTCCTGTTCCGTGCCTTCCCGGCGGCGACACCGAAGGTCTGGCTGAAATGGCTGATCACCCTGGGGATCTACGAGTTCTGGCGGCGGCGCACCCAGTTCATCGTCACCAGCCGCCGGATCGTGGTCCGCCATGGCATGGTTCAGCGCACGGAACGCAGCGTGCCCATGAACCGTGTCCAGGACATCACCACGCGCAAGGGCATGCTGCACGGCGAGGTGCTGCTCTCGTCGGCGGGCGGCACGCTCGGTGTCGAGAGCCTCGGACCGCTCTGGAACGGCTCAGTCGAGCGACTCGCGGCCGTGATCGGGGAGCAGATCGAGCGCTGACCGGTCGCCGTCACCCTCCGGGATGAGCACCGTGTCGCCGTCGAGGAGGTGATCGAACGCGAGCGGGGTGCCCCGATCGCCTCCGGCCAGGCCGCGACCTGGGCGCGCATCTCCCCGGCCTCCGCCACCGCGAGCCCGTCGGCAAACGAGAAGAGCACGATGTGTTGCAGTCCCACAGCGCGGCCAGCGTGGGGATCCGCACCATCCCCTGTCAAGCCGAGTCATGCACGATTGGAGACCCGTCCCACACACCACACCGGAGAACCCATGAGCGACAGCACCCAGCACTTCACCATGGTCGCCGGTGGCGAGCCGGCGGCCCCCGGCCGCTACGTCGACGTCGCCGGAATCGACCCTGTCGAATTCCTTCCCGGCCTCGGCTTTCGCCCGGTGCTGGGCGAGCGGATGCTGATGAACTTCGTCACGTTCGACCCGCACACCGAGGCGCCGCTGCACGTGCACGAGGAGGAGCAGATCGTGGTCGTGCTCGACGGCGAGATGGAGTTCACCATCGACGGTGACGTGCGCACCATGCGTCCCGGAGACGTCGCCGTGATCCCCGGCTGGGTACCGCATGGCGCACGCACCAACGACACCCACTGCCGCGAGATCGACGTGTTCAGTCCGCCGCGACGTTCACTCCTCGACCACGCCCGCGGCCAGGCGGCCTCGGCGGGTGGAGGCGTCTAGATGGACCTCGGGCTGCGCGGCCGGCGTGCGCTGGTCACCGGTGGCTCCAAGGGGATCGGGCTGGCCGTCGCCGAGGAGCTTGCCGCCGAGGGGGTCGCCGTCGCCATCTGCGCTCGTCATGCCGGTGAGGTCGAGGCCGCCGCCGAGCGGCTCCGCGCCCACGGGCCCACCGTCCACGGGCAGGTCGCCGACGTGACCGACCCGGCGCAGGTCAGCGACCTCGTCGCACGCACGACCGAGGCGCTGGGCGGACTCGACATCCTCGTCAACAATGCGGGCGCCGCTCATCCGGGCAACTTCGAGTCGCTGACCGACGACGACTGGAAGGGCGACATCGACGTCAAGCTGTTCTCGCAGATCCGCTGCACGCGCGAGGCCCTACCCCACCTGCGGCGCAGCGCCGCACCGCGCGTCATCAACATCAACTCCGTGTACGCGCGCTACCCGAACCCGGCGTTCTTCGCCACCACCGTGGTTCGCGCCGCCTGCCTCAACCTCACCAAGGCACTCGCCCAGGAGCTCGGCCCCGAGGGGATTCTGGTCAACAGTGTCAATATCGGGTTCGTCCTCACCCCACAGTGGCAGAACATCAAGGCACGGCGGGCGCCCCACGCCACCGATCAGGAGTTCTTCGCCGGACTGGTCCGCGACGAGGTCCCGCTGGGCCGTTTCGGGACCGTCGAGGAGGTCAGCGGCCTGGTGGCGTTCCTCGCCGGAAACCGCGCCGGCTACCTCACCGGGACGTCCATCGATGTGGCCGGCGGGATGGGCAAGTACGTCTGACGGGCGGACGCGGAAAAGCCTTGCAGGTACGAACGTCTGTTCGCTATAATGAGCAGCGTGATCGAGGACTTCGCGCAGCGGATCAGTGAGGCAGCGGCCCACATCCACGCCGCCACCGCGGCCCTCGTCCTGGAGGTCGCCGGCTTCGACGAGCGCGGCGGCTGGCGCGGCGAGGGGATGCGCGGCTGCGAGCAGTGGCTGTCCATCGCCGCCGGCTTCGACGAGCGCACATCCGCCGAGATGCTCCGCGTCGGCCACGCCCTGGCCGCGCTGCCGGCGACGCGTGACGCCTTCAGCGCTGGTCACCTCTCCTTCGACAAGGTCCGCCTGCTCACCCCCGTCGCCACCGCCGAGGACGAGCACATCTGGCTCACCGTCGCCCGGGACGCCTCGGCGGCGCAGCTCGGCTCCATCTGCCGGGCCGCCCGGCGCGGGAGGGCGGCCGAGGATCCGGCCACGCCCCAGCGTCAGCAGGCAGCCCGGCGGGTGGCCTGGTGGTGGCGCGACGAGGACGGCATGCTCCAGCTGGTGGCGAGCCTCCCTCCCGAAGAGGGCCGCATCGTCATCTCCGCCTTCGAGGCGGCCGAGGTCCGGCCACTGCCTGCAGGGCCGGGTGACGATGCCGAACCTGAGGCCGATCCTGGGCCCGAGGTCGACCACCCCCACGGCGCCCGGCGTGCCGACGCGCTGGTCCGCGTCTGTGAGGACTGGCTCGCCGAGGCCGCCGCCAGCGCGCCAGCGGAGCGGGCCCCCCGCGCCCTCACCGTGCACATCGACCTCGAG
>CABDYX010000151.1_pt1 | contig 15377 bp, 16 predicted proteins | sample 3132131 | NCBI WGS metagenome assembly CABDYX01 (sample SAMEA5534339, study PRJEB31848) | metagenome | biome: tundra; feature: field; material: soil | place: USA | collected 2013-05 | depth 0.45 m | reverse complement strand
TGAAGACTTCGTCACCCTCGAGGACCCCGAGGGCAATCTCTTCGATGTGATTGACAAGGCCGGGGCATGAGTGGGGACTGTCAACGAGACGATGCTCGAACCCGGAGTCGGTTTCCCAACACGGACCCGCTTACAACGTCGCGCGGGGTTGTCAACGAGTGGTCAACCCCCTCTTCTCCGCAAAGTGCGCCCTCGACGCGCACTCCGGGTGCGGCGATGGCGAGGGCTGCCGACTTCTCAGGGGTTATTGACGTACCGCTGGGCTCCGGCGAAGACGAGCCGCCATTCCTGCCCACGCCCGTCATCAGCGAAGAATCCTCTAGCGCGCGCCGGATCAAGCGCGACGAACACCGCCGAGGGAAGAGACCGAGCTAGGAGTGCTGAGGCGGTCACGCCTCGTCGTGACCCAGCGCTTCGAACGCGAACCGCCTCAGGGACCTGCCGCGAAGACCTCTCGAGCCTCCACCGCGGCGACCACGGCGACCACGAATGCCGCAGCCGGGTCGGCCCACCACCAGCCCAGCGTCCGGTTGACGAGCAGGCCGGCCAGCGCCACCAGCGCGATGGCCGCGCCGACGCCGCTGAGCGTGCCATCGCCGCGCAGCGCGTGGCTGGACAGCGCTGTTCCCACGCCGCGCTTGGCTCGGGCCAGCGGCGGCAGCACCACCACCGATGCGGCGGCGACAAGGATCGGTCCAACAGCGGCAGCCGGCCCGGTTCCGTCGGCCAGCCGCCGGACCGACTGCACGGCGAGGAATGCGGCAACGACCGTCAGGGACGTGCCGACAACGAGGCGGGCAACGCGCTCAGCGGTCTCCGCCCCGTGCAACCGCCCGCGCTCGTGACCGAAACGCCAGATCAGTGCCAGGGATCCCGCCAGGTCACCGAGGAGGTTGAGGCCAACGCCGGTGATCGCCAAGCTGTGATCGAGCACGCCGAGGGTGAGGCTCGCCGTGCCCGACAACGCTGCCCACGCGACCGACAGCCACGACAGCCGCAGCGCGGTGGCAATGAGCGCCGAACGGTCGGCTTGAGCGCGTGTCATCCTCCGCGCAGGATAGTTGTGCCCATGCCGACAGTCCTGGACCCCGCCACTGCCCTCGTGCTCATCGACCTGCAGCGTGGTATCACCGCCATGCCGACGGTGCACCCTGCCGACGAGATCGTTGACCGCGCCGCTCGCCTGGCACGCGCCTTCCGGGCGCACCACCTCACGGTCGTGGCCGTCCGGGTCACCTTGTCCCCCGACCGCGGAGACGTCCTCCGGGCGCGCACGGCGGCGAGCGGGCCGGCGGCCAACCGGGGGCCGGACTGGGCGGAGCTGCGCCCCGAGCTGGAGATCGGTGGCGACGACCTGATCATCACCAAGCGGGGATGGAATGCCTTCTACGGAACGGAACTCGACCTGCAACTGCGCCGCCGACGGATCACCGGGATTGTCCTCGCCGGGATTTCGACCAGCATCGGGGTCGAGTCGACTGCCCGCGCCGCCAACGAGCGAGGCTATGAGCTCACCGTGGTCACCGACGCCGTGACCGACCTGGTGGCCGGCGCCCACTCCAACAGCCTCGACGTGATCTTCCCGAGGATCGCCGAGCTGGCCACCACCCAGGAGGTCATTGCTGCCCTCGACCGGTGAACGTGGCATCGCTCGGACTCGCTAGGTGGAGGGTGTTGGATCTTGGCTGCGGCAATGGTGTCCCGGCGACACGGATGCTCGCAGAGCGCTTCGACGTCATCGGTATCGACGTGGTCGGGCGCGAGTTCATCCCTGAAGAGCCCCATGGAGGCCACGAGTTGATCGTCGGGATCCGCCGGCCACCTCACATGGGGCGTTGACAGCGCATTGCGGGACGTTCGCGACGTGACTGTCGCACCGCGTGCGTACGATCCCCACATGGCGAACCGCCTGACCCGCGTCCCCGACCGGCCGGTGCCCTCGTTGCCCGGCTGGGTCCGTTGGGCCGTTCCTCTGGCCGACCTCTTCATGTTGCTGATGCTGTCTCGGCCGCGCTCGGGGTCGCTCAGCAGGACATGGGTCACGCCGGCCACCCTGCAGATGAGCATCGCCCTCGTGGCGCTGTGCCTGCTCGGCGGCGGCCTCGCAGCCTCCGGTGTGGTCCGAGGGAACGTGGCGATCGGTCTTGGCGCCGGCCTCCTGCTGCTCGCTGCCGGCGCAGGGGCGGTCGTACTGGTCGGAATGGCCCAACGCCGGACTTGAGTCCTGCTACAGCAGCGCCGCGTTGTCGTCGATGCTCTCGAGGATCTCCTTCACCGTCTTGACGAAGCGCGTCGCCGCCAGGCCGTCGTTGATGCGGTGGTCGAAGCTCAGGCCGAGGTTCATCATCGGACGGATGGCGATCGCGTCGTCGACCACCACGGCGCGCTTGACCACCGCGTCCATGGCCAGGATCGCCGCCTGCGGCTGGTTGATGATCGCGCTGGTCAGCACGGTGCCGAGCGCGCCGGTGTTGTTGAGGGTGAAGGTGCCGCCCTGGATCTCGTCGAGCTTGAGCTTGTTGCTGCGCGCCCGGTCACCGAGGTCCTGCATGGTGGTGGCCAGCCCGGCGACGCTCAGCCGGTCGGCGTTGCGCACCACCGGCACGATGAGGCTGTCCTCCAGCGCCACGGCGATGCCGAGGTGGATGTCGTGCTTGAGCAGGATCCCCTGGTCGGTCCACGACGAGTTCAGCGTGGGGTACTGACGCAGCGCCTCGCACACCGCGCGGGCGACGAACGGCAGGTAGGTGAGCTTGGCGCCGTAGCGCTGCTCGAAGTCGGCGCGCCGCGATGCCCGCAGCCGGGCGACGCGCGACATGTCCACCTCCATCGTCAGCCACGCATGCGGCGCCGTCTGGCGGCTGCGGACCATGTGCTCGGCGATGGCCTTGCGCGTCGGCGTCAGCGGCACCAGCTCGTCGCCACTGCCCTGCTGCGGCTGCGGTTGCGCGGTTGGTGGCGGTGCGGGAGCGCCAGCGGGTGCCGGTGCCGGAGCCGCGCCCTGCTGCGGCGCCGCGGCTGTGGGTGCCGGAGCCGCGCCCTGCTGTGGCGCCGCGGCGGCGGGCTGTTGCGGTGCTGCGGCCGCCGGCTGTTGCGGTGCTGCGGCCGCCGGTTGCTCCTGCCGCGCCGGACGGGGAGTGCCTCCCCCTGCGTCGCGCTGCTGCACGAAGTCAAGAACATCCTTTTTGGAAATGCGGCCACCGAGCCCGGTGCCCGTCACCTGCGAGAGGTCGACGTCGTGCTCGCGCACCAGCATCCGCACCGCCGGGGTGATGTGATAGTCCGCACTGCCGTTGCCACCGCCGCTGCCGTTGCCTCCCCCACCGCCGTTGGCGGGCGCGGTTGCCGGCGGCTGCGGCGCCTGGGCCGGGGCAGCCTGCGCCTGCGCCTGCGCATGTGCATGCTCACCCTCACCACTACGACCCTGTGGCTGCTCGCCGCCCTGCGCCTGTGCCTGCCCAGCAACGACCGGCTCCGGCGCGGGCTGCTGTTCCGGCTGCGCCGGTTGCTGCTCGGGCTGCGCCTGCGCGGGCTGCGCCTCCGCGGCCTGAGCCACCGCCGGCTGCGCCTCCGCGGCCGGCGCCGCGCCTGCCTGCGCCGGTGCCGCGTCATCACCCTGGTGCCCCGCCGAGTTGGCCTGCCCCTGCTCCACCGTCTCGATGGTGCAGATCGGCTCACCAACGGCAATCACCGCGCCCTCCTTGGCGATGATCTCGCCCATGCTGCCCTCCGCAGGCGACGGGATCTCCGCGTTCACCTTGTCGGTCACCACCTCGGCGATCGACTCGTACTTGGCGACCAGCTCACCCGGCTGCTTGAGCCAGCGGGCGATCGTTCCCTCGGTGACGCTCTCACCGAGCTGCGGCATCGTGACGGTCATTGCCATGGTGTGATGTCCTCTAGTACGCGGCCAGCCTGCGCAGCGCGGCCTCGAGCTTGTCGGGTGTGACCAGGTAGAAGTTCTCCAGCGCGCGCGCGAACGGCATCGCCGGAATCTCGGGGCCGCCGATGCGCATCACCGGCGCGTCGAGGTATTCGAAGCACTCCTCGGCAACGATCGCCGACACCTCCGACGAGATGCTCACCGCCAGGTTGGCCTCCTGCGCCACCATCACCTTGCCGCACTTGCGCGCGGTGGCGATGATCGCGCCGCGGTCGAGCGGGCGCAGGCTGCGCAGGTCCACCACCTCGCACTCGAAGCCGTCGCCGGCCAGCCGGTCGGCGGCCTCCAGCGCGGTGTGCACCATGATTCCGTACGTGAAGATGGCGATGTCACGGCCCTGGCGCACCACCGACGCCTTGCCCAGCGGAACCGTGTACTCCTCGTCGGGCACCTCCCCCTTCACCGAGCGGTAGGCGCGCTTGTGCTCGAAGTAGAGCACCGGGTCGGGATCGCGCAGCGCGCTGATCAAGAGCCCCTTGGCGTCGTACGGCGTGCTCGGCACCACCACCTTGAGCCCGGGGACGCTGCAGAACATCGCCTCGAGCGACTGCGAGTGATACAGCGCACCGTGGACGCCGCCGCCGAACGGGGCGCGCACCACCATGGGCACACTCCAGTCGTTGTTGCTGCGATACCGCATCTTGGCGGCCTCGCTGATGATCTGGTCGACCGCGGGCAGGATGAAGTCCTGGAACTGGATCTCCGCGATGGGCCGCATGCCGTTCATGGCGGCGCCGATGCACACGCCGACGATGCAGGACTCCGCCAGCGGTGCGTCCATCACCCGCGCCTCACCGAACTCCTTCTGCAGCCCCTCGGTGGTGCCGAACACGCCACCCTTGGCGCCGACGTCCTCGCCGAAGATCATCACCCGCTCGTCACGACGCATCTCGTCGCGCATGCCGTCACGGATCGCCTCGAGGTAGCTCTTTCTCGGCATCACCGATCCTCCGCGAACACGTGGAGGAGGGCGGTGTCGGCGGTCGGGTCGTCAGCCTGCTCGGCATATTCGGTGGCCTCGTCGACCTCGACAACCAGCTCACCACGCATCGCGTCGGCGTCGCCGGCAGCGAGCACCCCGAGGTCCTCGAGCAGCGCCCGGAACCGCGGCACGCAGTCCTGCTTGCGCTCGGCCTCGAGGTCCTCGGAGCTGCGGTACCGGCGCTGGTCGTCGTCCGAGCTGTGCGAGGTGAGGCGCTGCACCTTGGCCTCGAGCAGCGTCGGGCCGCCACCGGTGCGGGCCCGCTCGACCGCCTCCCTGGCGAAGCGGTAACAGGCGATGGCGTCGTTGCCGTCGACGCTGATCCCCGGGATGCCGTACGCCAGCGCCCGGTCGGACACGTTGCGCGTGGGCATCTGCTTGTCGAGTGGGACGCTGATCGCGTAGCCGTTGTTCTCGACCACGAACACGACGCCGAGCTTGTGGGTCGCCGTGAAGTTGAGCGCCTCGTGGAAATCGCCGCCGCTGGTGCTGCCCTCGCCCATGGTGGTGACGCAGATGGCGTCCTCACCGCGCATCGTGAACGCCAGCGCGATGCCCGCCGCATGGAGCAGCTGCGTGGTCACAGCCGAACCGGTGCTGATGATGTTGTGAGCGCGCGAGCCGTAGTGCGCCGGCATCTGCCGGCCGCCGCTGTTGGGATCCTCGGCTTTGGCGAGCACCGAGAGCAGGTGATCGCGCGGGGTCATGCCCATCACCAGCGTCAGCGCCAGGTCGCGGTAGTACGGGGCCAGCCAGTCGCGCGCCGGGTCCATGTTCATGCCGACGGCGACCTGGATGGCCTCGTGGCCCATGCCGCTGATCCAGAAGGATGCGCGCCCCTGGCGGTTGAGCACCCACATCCGCTCGTCGAGGACGCGCGACCGGAGCATGTGCCGGTACATCGTCCGGAGGGTCTCGGCGTCCAGCCCCTCCTTGTTGACCGCATCCGTTTTCGCCAGTGCCACGTTCGCCTCGCTCCTCTAGATGTGCAGGGCTTCGCCGGACACCGCGAGCGCGGCCTCCGCGAGCGCCTCACTGAGAGTGGGATGCGGGGCCACCGCCCGCGACATCTCGTAGGGGGTTGATTCCAGCAGCGCCCCGAGCGCCGGACCATAGATGAGCTCGGTCACCTCGTGACCGATGATGTGCACGCCGAGAACCGTGTTGCTCGCCTTGTCTGCGACCACCTTGGCGAACCCACCGGTCTCGCCCCACACCACCGCGCGGGCGTTGCCGCGGAACGGGAACACACCGACGGCCACGTCGTGACCGGCCTCGCGAGCCTCGGCCTCGCTGAGCCCGAGCGAGGCGATCTGCGGTGTGCAGTAGGTGGTGCGCGTCACCAGGCGCGGGTCGAGCGGATGCGGGTTGCGCCCCGCAATCGCCTCGACGGCGATGACGCCCTCGTGCATCGCCTTGTGGGCCAGCTGGAAACCGCCCGCGCAGTCACCCGCGGCGCTGATGCCGGCGACGTTGGTGTGCTGGGCGCCGTCGACGGTGATCATGCCGCGTTCGACGGCGACGCCGGCCTTCTCGAGCCCGATGTCCTCGACGTTGCCGGCGCGTCCGACGGCCACGAGAAGCACCGACGCCTGCAGCCGCTGCTCACCGTCCTCGCCGTGCACCGTCACCGCCACACCGCCCTCGTTGCGCTCCACCGACGCGGGGTCGAGGGTGGTGCCGGCGAGGCAGCGGATGCCCCGGCCCTGGAACTGCTTGTGCAGCTCGCGCCCGACCGCCTCGTCCTCCAGCGGCACCAGCCGCGGCGCCATCTCGACGAGGGTCACCTCGCTGCCCGCGCTGCACCAGAACGAGGCGAACTCGACACCAACCGCGCCGGCGCCGAGCACGATCGCGCTCGGCGGCACCTGGTCGAGGAACAGTGCGTCGTCACTGGTGAGCACCTGCGAGCCGTCGCTCTGCAGTCCCTGCACCTGGCGGGGACGCGACCCGGTGGCCACGATGATGTGCCCGGTCTCCAGCTCCACCTGATCCTCGCCGGTCTCGCCAGCCACGACCACGCGGCCGGTCTCCTCGATGCGCCCGCGACCGCGGACCACCAACGCCTGGGCCTTCTTGAGCAGCCCCTCGACGCCCTTGTGGAGCTGGCCGACCACGGCGTCGCGACGCCGCGCCGCCACCCCGTAGTCGAAGGTCACCTCGCCGGTGGTGACACCGAGGCGATGACCCTCGCGGACCTGGTCGAGCAGGGCCGCGCTCTGCAGCAGCGCCTTGGTGGGGATGCAGCCGCGGTGGAGGCAGGTGCCGCCCACCTTGTCGGCCTCCACCACGGCTGTCCGAAGACCCAGCTGGCCGGCCCTGATGGCGGCCACGTAGCCGCCCGAGCCCCCACCCAGGATGACGACGTCAAATCGCTCAGGCACGGCCGGAGTATAGGTCCGGTACGGGCGATATCGAGCGGTCTGGGCGGGGGCGGTCAGGCCCGGTCAGGCCCTGCGGACGACCAGGCTTCCGGCGATCTTGTCGTGCCAGCCCTGCTTGCGCGAATCGAATCCAACCCAGATCAGGCCGATGTAGACCGGGATGGTCGAGATGATGAACCCGACGTAGCGCAGGATGGACTTGCCGATGCCGAGGTTGCCGCCGGTGCTCGCGTCGACCACGCGCAGGCCGAGGACGCGCTGACCGACGGTGCCGCCGAAGGCCCACAGGACGATGGAGTACACGACGGGGATGGCGATCAGCACATAGAAGAGCGGCGAGATGGTGGTACCGGTGCACAGCGGGTTGCTGGCGTCGGTCACGCCCGCGGGGCAGTACACGGTGATGACACCCAGCGCCTTGATCAGGCCGAAGGTGACCGCGCCGGTGATCACCGCGTCAATGATGTAGGCGACGAAACGGATCCAGAACCCGCCGTAGCCGCGGGCGGCGGACGGCGAGACGGCCGCGTACGCGGGTGCGGCCGGTGGTGGTGGTGGTTGCATTGCCATTGGTCAGGCTCTCCTCGTGGTTCGGGCATGCCGGCCCGTGGCAGTGTCGTCGGCAGGGTAGGCGCTCGGCGCGATCCTGTGTGTCACGCGCCCAACGCGGACAGCGCGGCCTGGAGCTGCGCGTCCCCGGCGGCCGGCGGTGACTGGGTGTCGAGACGGAAGCGCGCCTCCACCTGGGGCAGCGTCACGGTGCGGTCTGGGGTGACGCCGCTGCCCTCGATGCTCTCGCCGTTCGGCCCGTACCAGCGCTCCACGGTGAGGTGCAGATCGGTGCCGTCCGGCAGCGGGAAGTCCACCTGCACGGAGCCCTTGCCGAACGTCTTCTCACCGACGACCATCGCGCGGTGGTAGTCGTGGAGCGCCGCGGCGGTGATCTCCGCGGCGCTGGCGGAGTCGCCGTTGACCAGCACCACCATCGACTCGGTGAGCGCCACGCCGCCCGGTTGGATGGCGTCGCTGACCACCTCCTGGGCGCTCGACGGGCCGCCGCCGGCGGTGAGCCGGCCGCGGCGCACCACCACGTTCTTCTGGGTCGCCGTCGGCTGCACGAACTCGCTGACCAGCGACTGCGCCGCGCTGACGTAGCCGCCGCCGTTCTCGCGGAGGTCGAGGATGACGGACGTCGCGCCGGCGGCGATGCCGTTCTGCAGCTGGGTGCGCGCCGCGGCGCCGGTGTCGGTGTCGAAGCCGGTCACCTGCATGTAGAGCACGTGCCCGAAGGCCTGGCTGTACACCGACGGAATGGTCAGGTTGGCGCGCGTCACCGTCACCGTGAGCCTGTTGCTGCGGCGCTGCACGGTGAGCGACACGGATGTGCCCACCGCGCCGCGGATCAGCGGTGACGCCTTGTCGATGCGCGTGGTCTCGTCGCTTCCCAGCGAGGCCAGGGTGGTGCCGCCGACGGCCACCAGGATGTCGCCGTTCTTCAGCCCGGCGCGGTCGGCGGGCTGGTTGACGAGCACGTCCTGGATGACCGCGGTGGTGGGCGCCTGCCCCGACGCGCACGCGGAGCCACCGCCGCAGCCCTCGGACAGCGCGATGCCGATGCTGCCGTCGCGCCTGCCGCCGAGCGTGGAGTTCAGCTCCTGGTACTGCTGGGCGCTGAGGTACGCGGAGAAGCGGTCGTTGTAGGTGTCGTGGAGGATCTGCACGATGCCCTGCTCGGCGCCTGTCGTGCCCTTGGCGCCGGGCACATCGCGGATCACGTAGTTCTGCTGGATGGTCTGCCAGGCGGTGTCGATGCTGCTCTGGTCGAGCGTCGACCCCGTCCCGACGTGCGGAAAGATGCGGTTGATGAAGCCGGAGTACATCGACGTTGTCGAGAGGTTGAGCACCAGCAGCGCGGTCAGGTAGCAGGCGGCGACGACGCCGAGCACGCGCGCAACCGATCCGCGCGCCGGCAGGCGGTCACGCAGCGAGCGCCGCCCCGGCGGTGACCACACCGGCTCGGCCGGCGGCCCGCCCTCCTCTCCCGTGACGCTCACGAGAGGTATGCGAGCGGGTTCTGTGGATTGTTGTTGAGGTCCACCTCGAAGTGCAGGTGGCAGCCTGTGCTGTTGCCGGTGGTGCCCTCGTAGCCGATCAGCTGGCCGCGGTGGACGGTCTGGCCGTTGCCGACCACGAACGACGACATGTGCCCGTACAGCGACACCCAGCCGTGGCCGTGGTCGATGAGGATGTGGTTGCCGTACCCGTAGCTGCTGTAGTACGTGTTGACGATCCCGCTGTCGGCTGCGTGAATCGCGGTGCCGCAGGGGTCGGAGATGTCGAGGCCGCTGTGGAAGTGCCGGTTCGGGCAGTTGGGGTCGTAGGGTTCGAACATGTACGGGGTGCAGCCGAAGCCCTGCGAGATCGGCCCCGTCTCCGGCCACGCGAAGTGGCCGTTGCCGCCGCCGGCGGCGAGAGCCGCGGCCTCCTCCGCCTGCAGACTGGCGATCGCCGCCTGCTTGTCTCGTTGAGCGGCCTCGTTCTCCGCGAGCTTCTGCTCGTCGACAAGCTGGGCTGCGGCCAGCCTTGCCTGCGCCTCCTTGCGTGCGGCGAGGGTGGCGTCGAGCTGCACCACGATCCCGTGCAGCGTGCCCAGCAGCTGCGCCTGCTGGGCCTTCGACGCGCTGATCTGGTCGACGTCGGCCTGCATGGTCTGCTGGTCGGCGGTGACGCTGGCGACGAGGCTGCGCTCATTGGCGCCGAGCCGGTTGACGTCGATGGCGCGCTGCCAGTACGCATTGAAATCGCCGGAGTTGAGGAAGTTGCTGAACGAGTTGGACGCGTTCTGCGCCTTGTAGATCACGACCATGTCGACGGCGAGCTGGTGCCGGTCGGCGGCCAGCTGCTCCTGCGTGTAGGCGAGGTTGTCCTGGGCGATCGACAGCTTGGTCTCGAGGGCGTCGAGCTGCGCCTGGGCGTCGTTCACCTGCTGCTCGGTCTTGGAGATCTGGGCGTCGAGGTCGCCGATCACCCTCTGCAGCTCCGCCTGCCCATCTTTGGCCGCGGCCAGCTCGGCCTTGAGATTCGCAGCCGCGGCGGTGTCCGCGGCAAGGCCCTGCTGGGTGGCGGTGATCTTGTCGGTGATCGCGTCGGCGGCGGCGTGGTGGTCGGAGCCCAGGCCGGCGGTGAGCAGCAGCGTGGCGGCGGCCACGGCGGCGACGACGGCACGGGGTGCGGAACCGGTCACGAATTTCACCGTCGTCTCTCAGCCGCCATCCATACCGCCGTCAGGCGGCGAGGAAGCGACGCACTCCCAGGTAGCTGCCGATGGCGCCGACGATCGCGCCGCCCCCGAAGAGCGCCGCCACCAGCACCAGCGTGAACGGCCCGTCGAAGGGGATCGCGAAGAGGTCGCCCTTGGTCGCGCCCACCGCCACCCTGTAGGCGAGCGCGATGATCCCGCTGCTGAGCATCGCGGCGATGACGCCGCCGATGATCCCCTCGAGGATGAACGGCCAGCGCACGAACCAGTCGGTGGCGCCGACCAGCTTCATGATCTCGATCTCGGTGCGCCGCGCGTAGACCGCGGTGCGGATGGTGTTCATGATGATCACCAGGCTGATCGCCAGCAGCATCACCGAGAGCACGATGCCGACCCACTCGATGAGCGTGATCGCAAACTGGATCTTCGGGGTGACGTCGGAGTTGTAGTCGGTCGGCTGCGTGGGATCGACGATCGGCGCGGCGCGGGCCACCTGGTCGAGCTGCACCAGGTAGCGGAGCTGCTTGACGTCGACGTTGAGCGAGGCCGGCAGCGGGTTGCTGCCCAGCGCGTTGACCGCGGTGGCGATGTCGGTGCCCTTGCTCTGCGCCTCGGTGTATGCCTGGTCCTTGTTCTCGAAGCTGACCGAGAGCACGCGCGAGTCGTTCTCCAGCTGGTGCTGGAAGTTGAGGATGACGGCCAGCGACACGCCGTCCTGGATGTAGATCTTCAGCTTGCTGGCGCGCGACTCCTGGTCGTGGAGCACGTTGGTGAGGAGGTGGGTGGCGAGCACGGTGGTGCCGACCAGCACGAGGATGAGCCCCATGGTGCAGACGCCGGCGAGGGAGACGCCGAGGTTGCGCCGGAAGTTCTGCACCGACGAGCGTATCGCGAACCACAGGGCGGCGATGAAGCGCCTCAAATCGTGGCCTCCCCATCGCTGAGGTACTGGCCCTGCTGCTCATCGCGCACCACCCGGCCGCCGTCGATGGCGATGACCCGGCGGCGCACCAGGTCGACGACCTCGCGGTTGTGCGTCGCCATCAGCACGGTGGTGCCGCGGTGGTTGATCTGCAGCAGCAGCTGCACGATGCCCCACGAGGTGTCGGGGTCGAGGTTGCCGGTGGGCTCGTCGGCGAGGAAGATGCGCGGCCGCGTCACCAGGGCGCGGGCGATGGCCACGCGCTGCTGCTCACCGCCGCTCAGCTCGTCGGGGAACTTGTGCAGCTTGTCCTCGAGCCCGACGATCCACAGCGTCTCCTCCACCCTCTCGCGGAGGTGACGCTGACCGGGATGGGTCACCTGCACGGCGAACGCCACGTTCTGGCCCACCGTGAGCGTCGGCAGCAGCTTGTAGTCCTGGAACACGATGCCGAACTTGCGGCGCAGCTTGGGCAGCTTGCGCCGCGAGATGCGGGTCACCTCCTGCCCGTCGACGAAGATGCGGCCGCTGCTGGCCTGCTCGTCGCGGATGAGCAGGCGCACCAGCGTCGACTTGCCCGCGCCGCTGGCGCCGACCAGGAACACGAAGTCGCGCTGATAGATGGCCAGGTCGACGTCGCGCAGCGCCACGGTGCCGCTCCCGTACGTCTTGCCGACGCCGTGGAAGCTGATCACCGGCCGCAGTGCGGGATCGCTGGCGAGGGCTGGACGGTGGGCGAGAGCCACGCTCACGGCACGCGGCGCCACGGCGCTGGACGCGGGTCGGCGTCGAGATGGGTCACGGTGGGGAATTCCAGCGTCCGGCGGGCCGTCTCCGTCGCCGTCCAGCCGGGTGGATCGGTCGGAGGTCCCGTCCGGTTCGCGGGTGACGTGGAGCGCATTTGGACCGGTGAGGGGACGCGCCCGAGTATACGACCGGCTCCTGAAATGCTCGGCTGATCGCGACACATCCGCGACACAACTCCCAGCATCCGCGCGATTTCGACGCGTTTGCGCCGACTGCGGCGAGCGTTACGCGGCCTCGCGCGCCGACCAGCGCAGGTACGCCTCCATGAAGGGGTCGAGGTTGCCGTCGAGCACGGCCTGCGCGTTGCCCACCTCCGCGCCGGTGCGGTGGTCCTTGACCATCGTGTAGGGGTGGAGGACGTAGGAGCGGATCTGGCTCCCCCACTCCGCCGGCATCGACTCGCCGCGCAGCTCGGCGACGTGCTCCGCGTGCGCCGCCTGCTTGAGCGCGAGCAGCCGCGAGCGCAGCACGCGCCAGGCCACCTCACGGTTCTGGTGCTGCGAGCGCTCGTTCTGACAGGTCACCACCACGCCGGTGGGCACGTGGGTGAGCCGGATCGCCGACGACGTCTTGTTGACGTGCTGGCCGCCAGCGCCGCTGCTGCGGTACACGTCCTCGCGCACGTCCTTGGGGTCGATGTCCACATCGGCGTCGTCCTCGATCTCCGGCGTCACCTCGACGAGCGCGAACGATGTGTGCCGGCGGTGCGCGGAGTCGAACGGGCTGAGCCGCACCAGCCGGTGCACGCCGCGCTCCGACTTGAGCAGCCCGAAGGCGTGCGGCCCGGTGATGCGCAGCGTCGCCGACTTGATGCCGGCCTCGTCACCGGGCGACTCGTCGAGGAACTCGGCGGTGTACTTCTTCTGCTCGGCCCATTGCAGGTACATGCGCATGAGCATCTCCGCCCAGTCCTGCGAATCGGTGCCGCCGGCGCCGGCGTGGATGCCGAGGATGGCGGCGTGCTCGCTGTACGGGTCGCTGTAGAGAAGCTCGAGCTCGCGGCGGTCCAACTCGCGCTCGAGCGCGTCGAGCTCGGTGGTGACGTCGGCGCTCATCGCCTCGTCGGGCTCGACGTCGAGCATCTCGGCGAGGTCGACCGCGTCGGAGGTGCGCTGCTCGACGTCGGCGACGCCGGCGATCTCCTCGCGCAGTCGCGAGGCCTCCTGGGTCAGCGACGCCGCGCGGCGCGAGTCATCCCAGAGAGCGGGATCGTTGATGTCCTCGTCGAGCTTGGCCAGGTGACCGCGCTTGGCATCCAGGTCAAAGATGGCCCAGCAGCTCGGCTGCCCGGGCCTTGACCTCTCGTGCGCGCGTCGCGAGCTCACCCATGACGCACCGAGTGTACCGGTGGCACACGCCGGGGCCACACGAGGGTGACGCCGCGGCATGCGACGCCAGCTGTTCCAGGCCATTGCCCCGGGCACCGCCCACGTGACCGCGCAGCAGATCTGCGGCTGTGCTGTGCCGGACAACTACGTGATCACGGTGCGGGTGGTCGCCGGATGAAGACTGCCGCCGGGGAGGCCCGGCGCCTGCGCGCGATCCACGCGTCCTCGGACGGCCGGCGCCTCGCCCACGCCGCGTCGACGTCGCCGAGGGCGGTGGGCGGTCGCGCAGTAGGATGCGGCTGGATGACTGACCTCTTCTCCGTGGCGGGCAAGACCGCCCTGGTCACCGGCGGCAGCCGCGGCATCGGCCTGATGATCGCCCGTGGCCTCGTCGACGCGGGCGCGCGCGTGTACATCTCCTCACGCAAGGCCGCTGTCGGCGAGGAGGTGGCGGCCGAACTGTCGAAGACCGGATTCTGCGTTTCGATACCCGCAGACCTCGGGGTGCCGGAGGAGGCGGAGCGCCTCGCCGCCGAGGTGCAGGCGCGCGAGCCCAGCCTCGACATCCTCGTCAACAACGCCGGCGCAGTCTGGGCGGCGCCACTGGGTGAGTTCCCCGTCAAGGGGTGGGACAAGGTGCTCGACGTCAACCTGCGCGGCGTCTTCCTGCTCACCCAGGCGCTGGTGCCGGCGCTGGTCGCCGCCGGCAGGCCGGGCGACCCGGCGCGGGTGATCAACATCGGCTCGGTCGACGGCATTCGCGCGCCGGGGTCGATGCCGGGAGACGAGGAGACGTACTCGTACGTCGCCAGCAAGGCGGCGGTCCACCACCTCACCGCCGTGCTCGCCAAGCGGCTCGGGCCCCGCGGGGTCACCGTCAACGCGATCGCGCCGGGGCCGTTCGACACCAAGATGCTGGCCTACACGCTGGCCGCTCACCGCGACGCCATCGTTGCCGCGAGCCCGCTGGGACGCATCGGCGAGCCCGACGACATCGTCGGAACGGTGATCTTTCTCAGCTCCCGCGCCGGCGCCTATGTGAACGGCATCGTGATCCCGCTCGACGGGGGCATGGTCGCCACGCGCTAGCTGTTGCACCCACTGTCAGCGGCTGCGCAGGGGTGCGCAGTGAGCGGCTGCGCAGGCGCGCGATCCACGTCGTCGGCGGCGGCGGCCATCACGGCGCACACGGTACCGCGCCGTGACCCCTACCATCGCCGCCGTGAGCGATCTCCTCAGCGTCCCCGACACCCGCGCCCGCTCAACCGCGCCGCTCGAGGAGCGCGAGACGCTGATCGCCTTCCTCGACTACTACCGCGAGACCATCCTCGTCAAGCTCGACGGTCTCGACCGCGAGCAGCTGACCCGGCGCCTGGTGCCCACGAGGACCACCCTGCTCAGCGTCCTCAAGCACCTCGTCGACGTCGAGCGGTGGTGGTTCGTCATCGTCTTCTCCGGTGAGCCGCTCGATCCCAACGTGCCCGCGGGCGAGGACGAGGACGCCGAATTCCTCATCACCGACGACGATACGGCCGAGGGGCTGGTGGCGGCGTACCGCGGCGCGTACGCGCGCAGCAACGACATCGTCCGCGCGGCGGGCTCGCTGGATGAGACCGGTCCGGGGCCGAAGCGTGCCGACCGCTCGCTGCGCTGGATCCTGGTGCACATGATCGAGGAGACCGCCCGCCACGCCGGCCACATGGACATCCTGCGCGAGCTCATCGACGGCCGCACCGGCGACTGACCGACGGC
>CABDYX010000149.1_pt1 | contig 15419 bp, 17 predicted proteins | sample 3132131 | NCBI WGS metagenome assembly CABDYX01 (sample SAMEA5534339, study PRJEB31848) | metagenome | biome: tundra; feature: field; material: soil | place: USA | collected 2013-05 | depth 0.45 m | reverse complement strand
GCGTCGGCGCAGAGCCGCTCGGGTGGATCAGCGCCGCGCTCGATCCAGTGCGCCCCGCCCGGGAGGGTGACGTGGCTGTGCGCGTCGACCATCGCCGGGATGGCCGTGCAGCCGGACGCGTCGACGATGTCAGCGCCGCTCGGGTTCTTTTCGCCGTCGATGGGCCGGATCCAGGCGACCCGGCCTTCCTCGACAAGGATGCTGACGCCGCGGCGCAACTCGGGCGAGCGCCCGTCGGCGATGCAGAGGTCGCGGTAGAGGGTGCTCAAGGCCGGGTGCGGGACGGCTACTTGAAGCCGTAGCGCCCCTCGTGGAAGTCGCCGGTGTCGACCCAGCGGTCGATGACCAGGTCGACGACGGCGTCGCTCACCTCGGTGAGCCCGAGCGTGCGAGCGTTCCCCTCGACGGCCTCGAGCACCTGGCCGCGCACGAAGTCCGGAATGCGGTCGAACCGCGACCGCGCCGACTCCGTCCAGGGGAGCGCATCGCGATCGCGCTCCTCGATGGCGTGCGACACCCGGCCCCAGAGCTCGTACTTCACGTCCATCTCGACGGGCGTGATGGTGGTACCGAGGCCGAGCTTGTGAGCGGTCCACTCGACGCGCCAGCGGGTGAGGTCGCGGCAGAACTCGGGGATCTCGGTGAGGCGCGCCTCCGCCTCCGGGGTCCAGGTGAACACCACCTCGGTGCCGGTGCGCTCGCTGAGGGGGTGGCCGTAGCCGAGCTTCTTGCCGAGCGTGCGCACGAAGAGGTCGGTGATCTCATCGACGCGATCGCGCTCGGCGCGCGCCTCGACGACGCGTTCCGCCATGGTCACCGCACGATCGGGGTCGATGCGGCTGACGCCAGCGCGCTGCCGGCCCGTCTGTGCTGCACGGCGGGCCTCATCGGTCCAGCTCATGGGCGGGTGCGCCGTCACGCCGCTCACCGGGCACCCTGCGGCATCGACGCCGTGCGGGACCGGGCACCGCGGCGCCTCGGAGTCGTCGGCCATCGCGCACCTCCCACGTGATCGCTGCGGTCGGGTCGATTCTACGCGTGCGGAGCGCCGTCCACGACGGCGCTGTCAGGGCAACGACCCGGATCGCTATCATCAATCTCAGCGTCCACGGGTGAGGCTTCGGTCGGTACCTGGCGCGTCACGCGGGGGCTTTCGACGTTCGACGTTGCATCTGCATGCCAGGGAGCGGATGTACTCCACCATCTACGTCGCCCTCGACAACTCCGAGCACTCGGACACCGCGAGCACGGTGGCGCTCGAGCTTGCCGGTGCGTTTGACGCACGCATCATCGGCATGCACGTCTACGCGGCGCGGATGCACGACTACCGCTTCAAGCAGATGGAGTACACGCTCCCCGAGGAATACCAGGACGAGGCGGAGCTGCTCCGCCAGCGGCGCATCCACGACAGCCTGATCACCACCGGGCTCGAGTTGATCAGCGACAGCTACACCGACGTGCTGCGCTACCGCTGCCTGGAGAAAGGCGTCGAGTTCGAGGCGCGCATGCGCGACGGCCGCAACTGGGAGGAGCTGGTCGCCGACATCGATGAGCGTGATGACGTCGACCTCGTGGTCATGGGCGCGCTGGGCACCGGCGCCGTCAAGGAGTCGCAGCTGGGCAGCGTCACCGACAGGGTGGCGCGGCGCGTCCGCCGCGACCTGCTCATCATCCGCAGCACCGGCGACGCGGCACTCGAGGGAGACATCCTCGTCGCCATCGACGGATCCCCGCAGTGCTTCGCCGGGCTGCGCACGGCGCTCGCGCTCGGCCGGGCGCTGAACAAGCGCGTCGAGGCGGTGGCGGTGTACGACCCCTACCTGCACTACGCCGTCTTCAACGGCATCGTCGACGTGCTCTCGGAGAAGGCGTCCAAGGTGTTCCGGTTCAAGGAGCAGGAGGCGCTCCACGAGGAGATCATCGACACCGGCCTTGCCAAGATCTACGAATCCCATCTCCGCGTCGCACGCGCGACGGCGGCGGAGGAGGGCGTCGACCTGCCCATCACACTGTTGGACGGCAAGGCATTCGAGCGCGTGCTCCGCCACGCACGCGAGACCAGGCCGTGGCTGCTCGTGCTCGGCCGCATCGGTGTGCACTCCGACCCCGCGATGGACATGGGCAGCAACACCGAGCAGCTGCTCCGGCTCGCGCCCTGCAACATCCTGGTCAGCAGCGGCAGCTTCACCCCGCCGATCGACGTCCGCGCCGACGCGTCGGTGGTGTGGACGCCCGAGGCCGAGGAGCGCATGAGCACGGTCCCCGGCGGAGCCCGCGGGTTGGCCCGCACCGCGGTGCTGCGCTGGGCGATGGAGCGCGGTCACAGTGTGGTGTCGTCGGGCGACGTGGCCACAGCCCTCGACGAGCTGATGCCCTTCGCACGCACCATGCGCCGCATCGCCGAGACCGCCGCGGCGGTCGACGAGGCGGAGCGCGCCATGCTCAGCGAGCCGCGACTCGAGGACGCGCGCGCGGTCTGCCGCACCTGCGGCTACGCGGCCCGGAGCGAGACGCCGCAGCGCTGCCCGGTGTGCGGCGGTGACGCCCAGGGATTCGAGCGTCTCGACAGCGACGCGCTCCGCGCTGCAGCTGCCGGCGAGGGCGATGCCGCCCAGACCGCCTTCGACGGCGCCAAGCTGGGGTGGACGGTGGAGGCCCGCCGGCTGCTGCAGCAGCTCCCGGCGGGCTACCTGCGCCGTCGCGTCAAGGCGATCGTCGAGAAGCACGCTCGCACCCGCCGCCTGCCCGCCATCACCGCCGAGGTCGCCGAGCCGTTCGTCGCGCCCGAGCTCGACGCGCTCGACGCCAACGCGGGGCCACATCGCGCGCCGCTGGGAGTCGAGGCGCACACCGGGCCCCAGATCGACCAGCGCCGCCGCCTGCCATGGAGCGACGAGGCCGACGACCGCATCGAGCGCATCCCCGCCGGTTTCCTGCGCAACCTGGCCACCGAGCAGGTGGAGCGGCTGGCGATTGCGCTCGGCGCTCCCGCGGTGGGCATGCTGCATGTGGAGGCGGGCATCGCCGAGGCGCGGGCGCGCATGAGGCGCGAGGGCACCCCGGACTCGGGCCCCGCCACCTGCCCGGTGCACCAGGCGGCCGGTGAGGAAAGCGCGACCGTGCGGCGGGGGACGGCGCGCGGCGGCGGCGGGCTCAACGAGATCACCGCCCCGGTCATCAACGACCTCGGCCGGCGGGTGACCACGGCGCCGCCGGGCGGCTGACGTGCTCGGTCTCCAGGTCACCACCCCCGACTTCCCTGGGATCGGCAACAACGCGTCGGTGGGGATCGTCTTCCTCATCCACATCCTCATCGCCGAGTTCAGCCTCGGGGCGATCAGCCTGGCGATCGCGGCGGAGTGGCACCACGTCGTGACCGGCGACCCGCGCACCGCGCGGTACGCGCGCAGCCTGGCCAACAGCTACTACCTGGTGTTCAGCCTGGGCGCGACCTTCGCCGTGTTCGCCGTGGTGCTGCTGACGGGGCTGTGGGCCAACGAGTTCGGCCAGCTGGTCAACAGGTTCATCTGGCTGGTGGCCGTCGCCTTCGGGCTGTTCTTCGTGCTGGCGCCGCTTCTCGTCTGGTACCGCAACACCTTCACCTCGATGCGGCCACGGCGTCACGCCATGCTCGGCACCGCCGTCTTCGCGCTGCAGACGCTCTTCATGGTGCTGATCGTCGGCATCGACGCCTACCTGATCAACCCGGTCAACGCCGGCCTGACCGAGCCCGTCTTCAACCCCGTGTACTGGCCTCTGCTGCTCCACCGACTCACCGGCAACGTCAGCTGGACCGCGCTCTTCTGCGCCGGGTACGCGGCGCTGCGCTTACGCTTCGGGAGCAGTGACGCGGCGGAGCGCGCCTTCCAGTCGTGGGCGGCACGGATCAACCTGCGCATCGGCCTGCTCTTCGCCCTGCTCATGCCCGTCGAGGGCTTCCTGCTCATCGAGATGATCCGCCAGAGCGAGCCCGGCTACTTCGCCAACCTGCTGAGCGGTGGCACGGCGGCCTTCATGGTCGCCCAGGAATGCCTGGTGGGGATCATCTTCATCGCGGGCAACATCGCCCTCGCCAGCGAGGACGGCGGTCCCCGGGAGTGGTCACCGGGCAGCTGGGCGGCGATCGCGGTCGCCGTCGCCGGGATGACGGTGGCGGCCCTGCCCAGTTCCGTGCTCAGCGGCGACCTCAACGCGCTTCGCTACTGGGGGCTCGGTGCGGCGACGGTGGTGACCGCGGCGCACACCGTGTCGCGGATGCGCGGCGTCCGGCGCCGCCAGGACGATTCCATTCGTGTCACAGGCTCGGCGTCGCGCATCGGCCGCAACGCGCTGGTCGCAGCGGGGACGTTCGCCGTGGCGACGACACTCCTGATGGGCTACATCAAGGAGCACGCCCGCGGCGACTACGCGGTGTACGGCGAGCTTCGCCAGGTCGACGCTCACCAGCAGTACCACCCGACGCAGAGCCTCTACCCATGAGCCACGCTCCGCTCGCCGTCGCCGCCGACTTCCAGGCCGCGTGGTTCTACTCGCTGCTGCTCTTCGCCATCCTGCTGCTCATCGTGCTCGGCACCGCGTACGCGCTGGTGGGGACGCGGCGGATGTGGCGCGCCGGCGAGCGCGGGCCGGCCGCGGTGATCGCCGCGGCGGTCGTCTTCAGCTTCATCGCGTTCACGGGCATGTACGCGACGGCGATCGGCGGCCTGATCGCCATCCACGGAAGCGGAACGTGAAGCAACTCTCCCGGCGCGACCTGCTGATCCGCGGCACCGGGCTCGGCATGGGCTTGGTGGGCGTGATGCTCAGCGTGCCCGCGATCGGCTTCCTAATCAGCCCGCTGTTCGCAAAGACGAAGCCCGCATGGGTGACCGTCGGCGCCATCGACGGGATCCCCTTCAACAAGCCGACGGCGCTGATCGCCGCCGTTCCCGAGGGCACCGGCTACCCGACCCCGCCGGTGCCACGGGTGGTTTACGTGGTGCGCAAGCCCGATGGCCGGACGCTGGCGCTCAGCAACATCTGCACCCACATGCAGTGCGATGTGCACTGGGACCCGGCGCTCAACAACTTTCTCTGCCCCTGTCACGGCGGCCTCTACGACATGGACGGCGCCAACGTCGGCGGGCCGCCTCCGCAGCCACTGGCGCAGTGGATCCACCGCACCCACACCGACGCGCAAGGCCACACCATCCTGGAGATCGAGAACATGCTGGACGAGTCGATCTAGAGATGATCGTCACGCGCTGGCTCACCCGCCCGTTCACCGGCCGGCTCCGCGCCGGGAGGGAGTGGTTCGAGGATCGGACCGGGGCCACCGAGCTGCTCCACAAGGGGCTCTACGAGGCGGTTCCCAAGAAGGGCGGCTGGGCATACGCGCTCGGCAGCGCGACGCTCGCGCTGATCCTCTTCCAACTGTTCAGCGGCATCTTCCTGCTGCTCGACTACGTGCCCTCCGTCAACGAGGCCTTCACCAGCCTCGACTACCTGCGCACCGACGACCCGTTCGGCGCCTGGGTCCGCGGCCTGCACCTCTGGGGCTCGTACACGCTGATCTTCGTCATCGGGCTGCATATGCTGCGCACCTTCCTGTCGGCGAGCTACAAGCGGCCGCGCGAACTCAACTGGGTGTCCGGCGCAATCCTGTTCTTCCTGGTGATGGGGCTGGCCATCACGGGTGCCATGCTGCCCTGGGACCAGGCGGCGTACTGGACGACCGTGGTGGTCACCAACATCCCGCATTACCTTCCGGTCATCGGTGACGGCATCCGCAAGCTGCTCCGCGGTGGCGACTTCGTGGGGCCGATCACCCTCACGCGGACCTTCGCGATCCACGTCTGGGTGCTGCCGTTCCTGCTCTTCAGCTTCATCGGCGCGCACCTGTATCTGCTGCGCCGCCACGGCGAGTTCGGCGCCTGGATCAACTACGACACCGACCCCGGCGAGGACGAGGAGAAGCAGATCGGAGAGCGGATCCGCAACGCGGAGCCGCCCTACCCGGCCAAGCGCATCGGTCGCCGCTACGCCGCTCCGCGGGAGACGGTGCCCTTCTTCCCCAACCAGCTCTTCAAGGACGTGGTGCTGAGCACGGTGCTGGTGGCGGTCATCTTCATCATGGGGTTGATCTCCGGTGCGCCGCTCGATGAGCCCGCCAACCCGGCGACGCTGACCTACGTGCCGACACCCGAGTGGTTCTTCCTTCCGCTGGACCAGTTCCTGGTGGTGGCGCCGACCAACCCGCTCATCGCGATCGCAGTCTTTGGTGTGGTGGGCATCGGCGCGGCGCTGATGGTCTTCCTGCCGTTCATCGATCGCTCGCCGGAGCGCAGGCCGCTGCGCCGTCCGGAGGTGATCATCCCGGCGCTGTTCATGGCGTTCACCGTGATCTTCTTCGCCGTCCTCGGCATCAACCGGCTGTACAACCTGTGAACACGCGACTCCTGCTCGACGGCCTCTCGCCGGTCTCCGGGACGATCTTCACCAACGGTGTCGTCGTCGCGGTGGTGGCGCTGCTCCACATCCAGATCGCCGCCTACCTGACCGGCTCCTCGACGCTCGCCACCGTGTCCGAGGCGATCTCGATGGCCCGCCACGACGAGCACCAGGGCCGGCTCGCACACATGATCGTGAAGTCGCAGGTGTACGTGTTCAGCTTCGGGTCGGCGGTGGCGATCTTCTTCCTCATCTTCGTGCTCGCCGGACTGTGGGCCATCTTCTGGACGGCGCTGCAGCAGGTCGCGTTCTGGGTGCTGGTCTTCGAGGCGGTGATGTTCCTCACCGAGATCGTGCTGCTCTACACGCTCTATGCCAACTGGGACCGGCTCGCCGGCCACCGCCGGGCGCGGCTGGCAATGATGGTGCTGCTGAACATCTCGCTGTGGTGGCAGATGTTTCTCATCGACGTCGTCGCCTCCTTCATGCTCACCCCCAACGGTGGCGACGTCAGCCTGCTCAACCAGGCGCTCAACCCCACCCAGCTGCCGCTGACCATCCACCGCACCATCGGCAACATCGCCTGGGCGGGGGCGGTGACCGGCGTGGTCGGCGCCTTCAACTACCTGCGCCTGACGCGGCACGCGCGCGAGCCACGGCCCGACGCGGCGCCAGTTCGCCCGCTGCGCTCCATCGGCGCGATGGCTGCCGGCCACCTCGACGCGCAGGCGAAGCGCAGCGAGATCCTCCACTGGGAGTGGGTCACGCAGTGGGGAGTGATGTGGGCGGTGGCGCTGACGTTGCTGCAACCGTGGGTGGGCTACTCGTACGCAAAGGAGGTGCAGCTGCACGCGTACGGCGCCTGGTACACGATGATGTTCGGCGACCTCTCCAACGTGTTCCTCCTGCAGATCTTCCTGCTCGGAACGGTCTTCAGCCTCGGGTCCCTGTATTTCTGGCGGCGCATGAAGCGGTCGGGCGCGCCAACCGCGCGACGGCAGCTGAGACTCGCCATCGTGCTGATCGTGCTCACCGTGTTCGCCGCGCAGCCGGCGTGGTTCGCGGCGACGTACGCCGACGCGGTGGCTGCGGGTGGCGACCGGCCGTGGTGGCAGGGCGGGCTCCTCAACCCGATCGGCAACTTCATCCCGTTCAAGGCGGCCGCGCTGATCGGCATGGTGATCGTCGGCCTGTGGTCGGTGACGGCCTACCTCACTGCGCTCTCCCGTGGACGGGTGAGGCCGGGGGGCAGCGGGCGAGGAGCGCAGCGACTGGCCCTGGGGCTCGGTGTGGTGGTCAGCGTCATGATGATGGTGATGGGAGTGATCCGCGAGCACTCGCGCCAGCCGTACCTGGTCTACGGCGAGATCACCCTGCACCAGCAGGTGACCAACAACGCGCCGACGGTGCCAGGGCGGCAGCAGGGACAGCCATGAGGATCGCGGCCGGAGCGGTGGCGCTGAGGATGCCCGTGTTCGAGTCCGCGCACGAGGAGCTGCACGACGCCATCGAGCCGCCGTGGCCCCGCTGGATGCGCGACCTGTACCGGCTCGGCGAGAGCCAGGACGAGGGCATCGATGTCGACGCGCCCGAGACCACGATCCCGGCCGCACTTGGCGCCCTCGGCGAGCGTCTGCGCCACCGCCTCGAGTTGCTGTCCTCGGTGGCGGGCGGCCTGCAGAGCCAGGGATGGGGCCTGCACATCGAGGGCAACACACTGATCGCCAGCCGCGTCGCCAATCCGCAGCACGCGCTCGAGATGCTCGAGGAGGCCGGTCTCGCCGGGCCTCTCTGCGCGGTCGCCGACCTCGACGAGTCGGGCTGGCCACGGCTGTACATCGGGGCAACGCCGGCGCGATGAGTGCCCGTCTCCTCATCGCCGAGGACGAGCCGATGATCGGCCGCATCCTCACCGAGAAGCTGACCCGCGAGGGCCACATCGTCACCCGCGTCGCGACCATTGCCGGGCTCGCAGCCGCGCTGGCTGCGTGCGACGTCGCCCTCGTCGACGCCACCCTGGACGGCGACGGCATCGACGCCATGCGCGAGCTGGCCGCCGCCGGCGTGCAGCCCGGGATGGGGTGGTTCGCGATGCTCGAGAGCCGCGCCGCCGCCGACGGTGGGCGTGCCGTCGACGCCGGCGCGGCGGGCGTGATCCTCAAGCCATTCAAGCCGACCGCGGTGGCGGCGCAGGTGAGCACGCTGCTCGCCGTGGTGGTCCGATGAGCGCAGCGCTCAGTGCGGCGCCGGCGATCAGCGCTCGCGGGGTGGTGCGCCGCTATCGCAACGGGCGCGGCGCGGGCCCGATCGACCTTGACGTCGGCGCCGCCGAGACGGTCGCCCTGATGGGCCACAACGGGTGTGGCAAGACCACCCTGCTGCGCGTGCTGGCGACGGTGTCACGACCGCAGCGGGGCGACATCCGCTGGTTCGGGGACGGGGCGGTGGCCGCGCGCCGGCGCATCGGCCTTGCGCTGGACAGTGCGCTCGAGGATGGTGGCCTCACCGGCCGCCAGGCGACGTACTTCTGGTGCTCCCAATGGATCGCCGAGCGCTCCGAGGTGATGGCGCGCACCTGTGCTGTGCTCGACACGCTCGGGCTGGCCGAGGCTGCCGACGACAAGGTGGCGTCCTATTCATTCGGGATGCGCCGTCGCCTGGCGCTCGCCGCCGCGCTGGTCCACGACCCTGCGGTGGCGCTGCTCGACGAGCCGACCGCCGGCCTCGACCCCGGCGGCTGCGCCGACCTGGCCCAGCTCATCACCGCGCGCTCGAGGACCGGCCGGAGCACGGTGATCGCCAGCAACGACCCCGGTTTCGTGGAGGCGGTGGCGGCGAGGGTTGCCGTCATGAACGACGGCCGGGTGCTGCGCTGCGCGCCCCCGCGCGAATTGCTGGCGGCGCTGCCGCCGGGGCGCGTGGCCGAACTGGTCATCGATGGTGGGGGCGATGGCGCCGCGCTGTGGTGTGTTCAGGGGGTCATCGACATCACCGTCGACGCGGGGACGACCACGGTGCGCTTCGATGGGGATGATGCGGTGGCGGCCCTGGTTGCCGCCGCCGACGCGCCGGGCGGGCGGCTGCGCCAGCTGCGCCTGCGCCGTCCCGACCTCGGCGACTGCGTTGCCGACCTCACCGGGCGTGGACACGAGGAGCGGCCGTGATCGGCGACGCCGCGAGGGTGGCGGTGGCGCCGCGGCGCACCGTGCTGATGCCGCGCACTGTGGCCGGTCGCGAGCTGGCCATCGTGCTCAGCCGGCCGCGCGCGCTCGCCATCAAGGCGGGTCTGCCCCTGCTGCTGGCGCTGGTGCTCGTCGCCGGCCACGCGCCGACGTTCTGGGCAGGGATGCTGCTCACCGTGCTGGTGGCGATGGTCGGCGCCGTCGGCACGGCGGTGAGCGTGAGCCGGGCGCGCGACGCCGGTTTCCTGACCCGGCTCGCGGCAACGCCCGGATCGCGCCCGCGGCTGCTCGCCGGCTGGGTGCTCGCCGCCGCCGCGGTCGACGTGGTGCAGCTGTTGCCGGTTGCGATCGCGGCCGGGATCAGTGGGGGCGGTGGTCCCGCCGCCGTCGGGGTGCTGGTCGTCGCCCTCGCCGGCGCACTGGTGGTCACCAACGCGCTCGGCTGCGCGGTCACCCTGGCCGCGGCCAACCCCGCGGAGGTGCTGCTCGACGTGGTCGTCGTGCTCGCCCCCCTGCTCTACCTCGGCGGGCTCTTCACCGGCGTCCCGGCGAGTGGATGGCGAGTGGTCGCCGGGGCCGTGGACCCGTTCAGTCATCTCCACTCGGCGTTCATCGGTGCGCTCGGCGGCAGCCCCGGCTACGACGGCATCGTCGATGTGGCGGCCGTCCTCGCCGCGGCGCTGGTGGCTCTGGCGCTGCTGCTGCCTCTGAGTCGCCGCATCCTCGAACATGAGTGATGGCCCGCGCCGGCGACACCGCCCCGCCATCGTGCTGCTCGTGACCTGTGCTGTGGTGGGATGCGGATCCAACGGCGTCACGCTCAACGACGTGACCCTCGGTCTGCCCCAGAGCAGCACGCCGTCGGCGCTCGCGACCGCGACGGTGTTCACCAGCCCCGACGGCGGCATCTACAAAAATGCCGATCATCTCGAGGTGATCCTCGTCCAGCGGCACAACGTCGACGCCGTCGCGGCACTGCTCGGTGACGCGCCGGCGTGGTCGCAGCTGCGCGGCTTCGGTGACTTCACGCTGGTGGCGATGCGGTTGCGCGACGACGGCAAGGTGAGCTCGGACCCGCGCCTCGGCGACCTGCAGATGGCCAGCGACTACGCGCCGACTGGGACCGCGACCGGCCCGCTCCGGCACTTCTACCACCCGACCTATCCGCTGGCGCTGGTTGCCGACTCCGCGCCCGGCGACGACTGCAGCATCCATCTTGACCCCGGTCATTCGGGGCTCGCCATCCTCATCTACCCGCCTGTGAACCTGCCGTCGACGCTGGTCTGGGGCCGGCTGGGCGACTTCATCCTCAGCGTGCCGACCGGTGGTGCGCTGCCCCCGCCGAGCGGCGCGCTGCGCGCCGTCGCGTGCGTACCCCCCGCCGGGGCGATCGGAACCGCACCGGCGGCGGCGCCGACGTGAGCGCGCGCGCCCGGCGCCGCCAGCGGCGGCATGTCGAGCTGCCCAGCGCGGGCCAGACGATCGCGTCGCTGACGCTGCGGTCGGTGGACGAGGCCGGGCCCTGGCCACTCACGCGAGTGCTCACCGCGCTCACAGCCCTCGATGTCGAACGCGTCGGGGTCGCCCGTGCTCTCGGCGACCGGCGCGGAATCCCGCTGGTGCATTCACAGGAGCTGCGCTGGCACGAGCAGTCGTTGTTCATCGAGGCGCGACACTCACGCGGCGGCTTTGACGAGCTGAGCGTGGAGCTGCCGCCGTGGGACGAGCTGGTGGCCGAGGTCGACCAGGACGAGGTGTGGGCGCTGCTCGACACCGTCGCAGCGGGAGCCGACGCCCACTTCGGCTCGATCGGCGACGGCGAGCCGCCGGAGACGTCTCTTCCCGATGACGCGGGCATGCTCGGCGCGCAGCTTCGCCGCCACCTCGCGCTCCTGCTCCCGCACTGGGCGAGCGAGGACGCCGAGGAGGCAGGAGGCAGCGTCGCCCGGCTGCTCGAGGCAAGCGGCCTCGTCCTGGTGATTCCGTGAGCGTGCACGCCCGCCTTGGCATCGCCGTCATCGTGGTCTCGCTGATCGGTGGTGTGCTCGCGCTGGTGGCGCGGAGTCGACCCGACCTGATCCCGACGGTGCGCGTCTTCGTGCGCCTGTGCGCCGCCACCGCGGGCGTGGAGGCGATCATCGGGTTGATCATGCTGGCCACCGGTCAGCGACCGGCCGAGGCCATCCATTTCTTCTACGGCGCGGCCACGGTGGTGCCGATTCCCGCGGCGGAGCTGCTCGCGCGGCGTGTGCGGCCGCGCGACGAGATGCTCTACCTGCTTGCCGGCGCAGCCGCGATGGTGCTGTTCGGTATCAGGGCGGTGACCACCGGCAACAGCTGATGGCGCACGACCGGCCTCAGGCCGCCGCGGTCAGCGGCGCGTCCTCGATGACCACGGTGTGGCGGCGGCGCAGGCGCACCAGGGCGCCGACGACCGGCCGCGCGAGCAGCAGGACGAGCACCGCGTTGCCCACGGCGCGGAAGCAGTCGTAGGCGAGTGAGGTGGCCAGGTAGAAGTGGCCGAAGCGAAGTGCGGCGGTGCCCGCGTCCAGGCCGGTGACGTAGCCGAAATCCGCCGCGCCGCGAAAGAATGTCCAGTCCCAGATGTCCATGACAGCGCCGTAGGCGAAGCCGGTGATGACGCCGACGACGGCCAGCGCAACGATGTCGCGCCGCTCGGGCATGCGTCCGCGACGTCCCGCGCCGGCGAGCCCAGCGGCGGCGCCGACCCAGCCCGCGGCGAGCATCTCGTAAGGCAGCCAGGGTCCCACCCCGGCGGTGACCAGCGCCGAGACCAGCAGGGTGGTGGCACCGCAGAGGAAGCCGAACTCCGCGCCCATCGCCCAGCCGGCGCAGAGCACGAGCAGGAAGATCGGGGTGAAGCCGCCGATGCCGCTGACCAGCGCCAGTCGCAGAGCCGAGTCGATGGCGGCGATGGCCGCGATCACCGCCAGTCCGCGGGTGTCGACACGCCGGCTCATCGTCTCGACCGCGAGCAGTGCCAGCACACAGCCGATGCTGACGGCCGCCGCCGCCGCCGCGCCCGGCGCGCCGAGACCGGTGAACGGCCAGAGGAAGAGCGCGGCACCGGCTGCACTCACCAGCGCCAATCTCACGGTGAGACCCTCACATCGGCCCGCCGCTGTTCGAGGAGCGCCGCCACCGCCTCGACGGTCACCGGACCCGGGGAGGTGAAGAGGCGGCCGAGCTGGGTGGCATGTTCCTGGGCGCCGCTCAGTGAGGCGCGCGGCGGGCCGCGGTCGTGGACATGACGATCGTCGATCACCAACACCCTGTCGGCCACCGACGCGGCCAACTCGCAGTCGTGGGTGGCGACGACCACCGACGCGCCTGCCGCGGCGAGTCCATGAAGCGCGGTGACCAATGCCTCACGGGTGGCGCCGTCCATGCCCCGCGTGGGCTCGTCGAGCAGCGCGATCCGCGGTGCCCCGCAGAGGATGGCGGCGACGGCCGCCCGCTGCCGCTGACCGCTGCTCAGGTCGCGCGGGTCGCGGTCGAGCAGCGGGGTGAGACCGAGGACGCGCACCACCTCGTTGCGCGATGGATCGACGGCATCGCCGCGGCGTTCTCCACGCAGCGTCCAGGCGATCTCCGCGCCGACGGTTTCGCGATGGAGCAGCGCCGCCGGGTTCTGGGGCAGGTACGCCACCCGGCCGGTCGCGCGCCACACCTCGCCCGCGCGTGCCGGCAGGAGCCCGGCGATGACGCGCAGCAGGGTGGTCTTGCCGCTCCCGTTGCGGCCGATGACCGCAATCACCTCACCACGACCGCCGCCGACGCTGACGTCACGGAGCAGGTCGTCGTGACCGGCGTGAACGCCCTCGACGCGCCAGGCCGGCTCTGATGTGGGAGCCGCCGCCGGGTGGTGCCCCGTCGTCGCGACCACCGCGCGCATGCCGACGTCGAGTGCCGCCGGGTCGAGCAGCGGCGGCGAGATCCCCAGACGGCCGGACAACCGCACCACCTGGGGCGCGCTGTCCAGGCGCGCGGCGAGAGCCGACGGGGCCGCGGGGCCCTCGAGCCGGCCGGCGGCGATGATCGCCAGCGCGTCGGCCACGGGCAGGACCTCGTCCAACCGGTGCTCCGACACCACGACCGCGGTGCCGGCGTCGCGCAGCTCGAGGCAGAGGCGGAGCAGCGCCGCCGCCCCCGCGGAATCGAGCTGCGAGAAGGGCTCGTCGAGCACCAGCAGCCGGGGTCGCAGCACCAGGGCGCCGGCAACCGCGACACGCTGACGCTCGCCGCCACTGAGCGTGGCGATGGTGCGATCGCGGAGATGAGCGATGGCGAGGTGCTCGAGGATGTCGTCGACGCGGCCGCGCATCATGGGCGCGGGAACGCCGAGGTTCTCCAGTCCGAAGGCGACGTCGCGGGCGACGGTGGCATGCACCGCCTGGCGCTCAGCGTCCTGGAACACGAAACCCACCGACCTCGCCAGCCGTCGCGCCGGGGTGCGCAGGATGTCGTGTCCGTCGACGGCGGCGCGACCGGAGACGTGACCGCCATACATGTGCGGTACGAGCCCGTTGAGCAGCCGCAGCAGTGTCGACTTGCCACCGCCGGACGGCCCGGCAACAACGCACAGACCGCGGTCGAGCACAAGGTCGATGCCGTCGAGCGCCAGCTCCACGCCCTCCGGGTAGCGGTAGCGCAGGCCGGCGATGTCTACGAGCGGCGCCATGCGACCAGGGGGAGGGCGAGCAGGAGGCACGCGATCACGGGGAGCACGGCGACGTCGGGCGCGACCACGGTGGGGAAGGGATACCAGTCGGCGAGGGAGCCGGTGACCCGCGCCACCACGACGAGCGCGATTGCCGCGAGTGCACCGGCGATCACCACCACGTCGGTGATGTGCAGCTGAACGACCGCGAATCGCGTGCGCGCGCCGGATCCGAAGCCGCGCACCTCCATCGCCTCGGCCAGCTGCAGCGAGTCATCGAGCGCGGACAGCACCACCGGGGCAGCGACCGCGCGCCAGTCGCGCAGGCGGGTGCCCGTACCGCCGCGCATGCGCTGCGCCTCGTTGATGGCGACGGCGTTGCGGGCGACGCCGGGCACCAGGTTGAGCGCGGCGCCGGTGAGAGCCGCGGTGCGCTGGAGTGGACGCGGGAAGGCGTCGATCAGGTCGTGGGGATGGAGGACACGGCTCAGCGGTGCGACCGCGAGCACCGCTGCCGCGATCCCGACGGCGACGTCGACGCCGTACACCACCGCCTCCGCGGTGATCGGTCCGCCGAGCCCGGGGATCTGCTCAGGCACGGTGACAAGAACATGGGCCCCGGTATGACTGAGCACGGTGTTGAGAAGGACGGCGGCGAGCGCCGCCACGCCGATGGCGATGAGCAGCGGACGCAACGCGGCGTCGGGGCGACGGAGGCTGAGCAGCACGTTGAGTGCCACCAGCAGGACCAGGACGCGGTACACGGGGTTGGTACTGGTGAGCACGACGACGAGCGCAGCAGCGGACCAGGCGGCAAACGCGCGCGAGTTCATCGCCGACAAGGGACTGTCTCTCATGGCAGCCCGTGCGGCGGCGACGGGCGTCGGCGGGGTCGTACCACCTGGAACACCAGAAGCACAAGGAGAACAGCGCCGAGAGCGGAGGCGGCCCACGCACCGGCGCCCGGGAAGCGGGGTTGCGAGGGCGGGGTCGTGGCGGCCGTGGGGACCGTGGCGCGGGCGGTGGCACTGCTCGCGGGATCAGAGGGTGCCGGCTCACTGGCGGTGGGCGGGGCCGCTGAGGTGGTGTTCGCGGCGGCCGTTGGCGATGGCCGGCTCGATGAGGGT
>CABDYX010000119.1_pt1 | contig 17352 bp, 14 predicted proteins | sample 3132131 | NCBI WGS metagenome assembly CABDYX01 (sample SAMEA5534339, study PRJEB31848) | metagenome | biome: tundra; feature: field; material: soil | place: USA | collected 2013-05 | depth 0.45 m | reverse complement strand
GCGCGGGGCGTCGCCGGGGGGGCGGTGGTCTGGGCCATCCGGTGCGGTCTCTCCCTACGCGCCGGCACGGCGGCGCATCGCTGCAGATCGAGCGTGAACTCGTCTTGATCGTAGCGAATTCGGCATCGATCACGAGAACCTGTGGGGCGGCGGTGAGCCGCAGACCTGCCAAGATTGGGTCTTGATCGGACAAACAACCTCCCGTCAGGCTGTGAGGTCATCGAACGGATGAGCGATCCGCCACCGGGCCGCGATCTTCGCGATCCCCGGTTCGAACACGACGGATGCGGGGTCGCGTTCGTGGCCACAACCTCGGGCCGCGCCGACCACCACATCGTCGAATCGTCGATGCGCGCCCTCGTTAACCTCGGTCACCGAGGCGCCACCGGGGCCGATCCCGACAGCGGCGACGGCGCCGGGATCCTCCTCCAGGTGCCCCACGACTTCCTCGCAGAGAGCACCCGGCTGACGCTGCCCGAGGCCGGCGCGTACGGCGTCGGTGTGGCCTTCCTCCCCCCGGCGGCCCCGCTGCGGCGCGTCTGCGAATCGCTGATCGCGGAGGCCTGCGCGGAGGAGGGCACCCACCTGCTCGGCTGGCGCGACGTGCCCGTCGACGAGAGCGTTCCCGGCTCGACCGCACGGGTGGCCATGCCGCGCATCCGCCAGTTCTTCGTGGCCGCGGTCGGCCTGGAGGGCGGCGCGCTGGAGCGCCGCCTCTACGTTGTCCGCCGGGTCATCGAGCGCCGCGCGCTGGCCCGCGGCATCGACCGCCGCACCCTCCACATCGCCAGCCTGAGCAGCCGCACCCTCGTCTACAAGGGGATGCTCACGGCCGAGCAACTGGAACGGTTCTATCCCGATCTGCGCAGCCCGTCCATGGCATCGGCGCTGGCCATCGTCCACGCGCGCTTCTCGACCAACGTCCTGCCCCGCTGGGACCTGGCGCAGCCGGCGCGCATGTCGGCGCACAACGGGGAGATCAACACCCTGCGCGGCAACGCCGCCTGGATGGCGGCGCGCGAATCGAAGTTCCGCAGCGCCCTGTTCGGTGGCGACGTCGAGAAGCTCCGCGACGTGCTCGACGCCTCCGGCTCGGACTCGACCCAGTTCGACAACGCGCTCGAGCTGCTGACCATGTCGGGGCGCTCGGTCGAGCACGCCATCATGATGATGATCCCCGAGGCGTGGCACGGCAACGATCTGATCGACGACGACCGTCGCGCCTTCTACGAGTTCCACGCCAGCCTGCTCGAGCCGTGGGACGGCCCGGCGGCGATCGCCTTCACCGATGGACGCCTGGTCGGGGCCTGCCTGGACCGCAACGGCCTGCGCCCCGCCCGCTACCTGGTCACCGACGACGGCCTGGTGGTGATGGCGTCGGAGGCGGGTGTGCTCGACATCCCCGAGGAGCGCATCGTCAAGAAGTGGAGGCTCGACCCCGGCCGCCTCCTGCTCGTCGACACCGAGGCGGGCGAAATCCTCGACGACGACGCCTGCAAGAGCCAGCTGGTCGCCCGCCACCCCTACGCGGAATGGATCAGCGCGGGTACCGTGCATCTCGACGAGCTCCCCCGCGCCGCCGACCAGCCCGAGCCGGACTCGGGCACCGTGCGCATCCGTCAGCAGCTCTTCGGCTGGACCGATGAGGACCTCCGCCTGATCGTCGCGCCGATGGCGCAGCGCGGCGAGGAACCGGTCGGTTCGATGGGCAATGACGCGCCGCTCGCGGTCCTCAGCGACCGCCCGCAACCTCTCTTCGCCTACTTCAAGCAGCTCTTCGCGCAGGTGACCAACCCGCCGATCGATCCCATCCGCGAGTCGTCGGTGATGTCGCTGGTGAGCTCACTCGGCGCCGGTGGCAACCTCCTCGAGCAGGGGCCCGGGCAGGCCATGCGGCTCGCGATGCCCCAGCCGGTGCTGACCTCGGCCGACCTCGCCACCATTCGCCAGGTCACCCAGCGCCAGTTCCCGGCCGAGACCATCACCGTCGTCTTCCATCGCGCGGACGGCGTCGCCGGGCTGCGCGATGGCATCGAGCGCATCTGCAGGCTCTCGTCCGAGGCCGTCGCCGCCGGACGCACGATCATCATCCTCAGCGACAGGGGCGCCGACGCCACCCACGCGCCCATCCCCTCGCTGCTGGCCACCGCGGCGGTGCACCATCACCTGCTCCGCGAGCGCACCCGCACCGGCGTCGGCCTGGTGGTCGAGAGCGGTGAGCCGCGCGAGGTGGCGCACATCGCGCTGCTGATCGGCTTCGGTGCCGAGGCGGTCAATCCGCACCTCCTCCTCGACACCGCCGCGGAGCTGGCGACCACCGGCGTGCTCGACAACATCGACGCCGCCACCGCGCAGCGCAACACCATCGCCGCCCTGCGCAAGGGGCTTCTCAAGACCATCGCCAAGATGGGCATCTCGACGGTGCTGTCCTACTGCGGCGCGCAGCTCTTCGAGGCGATCGGCCTCTCCGAGGAGCTTGTCGATCGCCACTTCACAGGCACCCCCACGCGCGTCGGCGGCGACGGCCTCGAGCGCATCGCCGCCGACGCGCTGAGCCGTCACGCCACCGCCTTCCCGGAGAACGGCGCGCCGTCGGATGCGCTGGAGAGCGGCGGCCGCTACCAGTGGCGCCGCGACGGTGAGAAGCGCGCCTGGAACCCGGAGGTCATCGGCGCGCTCCAGCACGCGGTGCGCTCCGGGTCGGCCGAGCACTTCGCGCGCTACATCGAGCTTGCCGACCGCGAGTCCGCCGAGCGCCGCACATTACGCGGCCTGCTCGCGATCACCGAGGCACAGACGCCGGTGCCGCTCGACGAGGTCGAGCCCGCAACGTCGCTGATGCACCGTTTCGCCACCGGGGCCATGTCGCTGGGCTCCATCTCGCCGGAGATGCACGAGACCCTCGCCATCGCGATGAACCGCATCGGCGGACGCTCCAACACCGGTGAGGGTGGTGAGGACGCAGCGCGCTTCACCAGCGATGGGCCCGATTCAACGCGGAGCGCCATCAAGCAGGTGGCGTCGGCACGCTTCGGTGTCACCGCCCACTACCTCATGAACGCCGACGAGATCCAGATCAAGGTTGCCCAGGGCGCCAAGCCGGGTGAGGGCGGCCAGCTTCCCGGCGACAAGGTCGACGTGACCATCGCGCGCCTTCGCCACGCCACCCCGGGTGTCGGGCTGATCTCGCCCCCGCCGCACCACGACGTCTACTCTGTCGAGGACCTCGCCCAGCTGATCTACGACCTGCGCTCAGTGAACCCGAACGCGAGGATCAGCGTCAAGCTCGTCGCCGAGATGGGCGTCGGCCCCATCGCCGCCGCCGTCTCCAAGGCCCGCGCCGACCTCATCGTCATCTCCGGCTACGAGGGCGGCACCGGCGCGGCGCCGCTGTCGTCACTGACCCATGCCGGCGCGCCCTGGGAACTCGGTCTCGCCGAGGCGCAGCAGACGCTCGTCGCCAACGGGTTGCGCGATCGCGTGGTGCTGCAGAGCGACGGGCTGATGCGCACCGGGCGCGATGTCGTCGTCGCCGCCCTGCTCGGCGCCGAGGAGTTCGCCTTCGCCACCGCCCCGCTCGTCGCCGCGGGCTGCGTGATGATGCGCGTCTGCCATCTCAACACCTGTCCGGTGGGCATCGCCACCCAGGACCGAGAGCTGCGCGACCGCTTCACCGGGAAGGCAGAGCACATCGTCACCTTCATGAGCTTCCTCGCCGAGGACGTGCGCCGCTGGATGTCGAGGCTCGGGGTGCGCCGCTTCACCGACCTGGTCGGCCGGGTCGAGCTGCTCACGCAGGTGCATGACGGCGGCGGCGTCGACCTCACCCGTCTGCTCGTGCCGCCCGGGGAGCCACGCCACTACATGCCGCGCGCGCCGCACCGCTGTGTCGGCGACATCGATGAGCGCGTCCTCGCGCTCGCCGGCGACGCAATGGAGCGCGGCACCCCCCTGCAGCTGGCCATGCACGTCGCCAACGGGGATCGCAGCGTCGGCGCCCGCCTCAGTGGCGAGGTCGTACTGCGCCACGGCGCCGCCGGACTTCCCCACGACACCATCCGCGTCGATCTGCAGGGCAGCGCCGGCCAGTCGTGCGGGGCCTTCCTCGCCGCCGGGATCACGCTGACCGTCACCGGTGAGGTCAACGACGGCTGCGGCAAGGGCCTCAGCGGCGGGCGCATCGTCGTCGTGCCACCCGCTCACGCGCGGCGGCGTGCCGATGACAACGTCATCGCCGGCAACGTGCTTCTCTATGGCGCCACCTCCGGCGAACTGTTCGTCCGCGGCGTCGCCGGCGAGCGCTTCGCGGTGCGCAACAGCGGGGCGCGCGCGGTGGTCGAGGGCACCGGCGATCACGCGCTCGAGTACATGACCGGCGGCATGGTCGTCATCCTCGGCCGCACCGGCCGCAACGTGGCTGCGGGGATGAGCGGCGGCCTCGCCTACGTGCTCGACGTCGACGGCCTGTTCGCCCAGCGGTGCAACACCGGCATGGTGCGACTGCTGGAGCCGGACGAGGAGACGGACGCCGACAGCGTGCGCGAACTGCTCGAACACCACCTCGCCTACACGCAGAGTGAGGTGGCCGAGAGGCTGCTCGCCGGCTGGCCGGCCAGCCTCTCCCGCTTCGTCAAGGTGCTGCCGCTCGACTACGAGCGCGTGCTCGCCGCCGGCCGCGTCGCACTGGGCGTCGCCGTCTGATGGCGCGCCGCGACTTCCTCGAGATCCCGCGACGCACCTCGCCGTACAGGGCGGCGGCCGAGCGCGTCCGCGACCACGGCGAACTGATCCATCCGCTGCCCCTAGCCACCGTCGAGACGCAGGCGGCGCGCTGCATGGATTGCGGCGTGCCCTTCTGCCACAACGCCTGCCCACTCGGCAACCTCATTCCCGAGTGGAACGAGATGGCCCGCCGCGGCGACTGGCACGGCGCCGTCGAGAACCTTGAGAGCACCAACAATTTCCCTGAGTTCACCGGCCGTCTCTGCCCGGCGCCCTGCGAGCCCGCCTGCGTGCTCGCCATCGGCGGTGACGCGGTGAGCATCAAGGAGATCGAGCGCACCGCCATCGACACCGCGTTCGCGAACGGCTGGATCCACCCGCGTCCACCGGCGTACCGAACCGGCCGCAGTGTGGCGGTGATCGGCTCGGGACCCGCCGGCCTCGCGGCCGCTCAGCAGCTGAACCGCAGCGGTCACCGCGTCATCGTGTACGAGCGCAGCGACCGGCCGGGAGGCCTGCTCCGCTATGGCATTCCCGACTTCAAGATGGACAAGGCGGTGCTCGACCGCCGGCTCGACCTGCTCAGCGCCGAGGGCGTCAGCTTCGAGTGCGGCTACGACTGCGGCATTGACGTCACCGGCGAGACGCTGCTGCGCCGCCACGACGCCGTCGTCCTCGCCGTCGGCGCGGAGTACGCCCGTGACGTCGACATCCCCGGGCGGCACCTGGAGGGTGTCCACATCGCCATGGACTACCTCACCGGCCAGAACCGCCGCGTCGCCGGCGATCCAGCACCGGTGATCAGCGCGGCGGGCCGGCGCGTGGCAATCATCGGCGGCGGCGACACCGCCTCCGACTGCCTGGGCGACTCCCATCGCGAGGCGTGCGCCTCCGTTCAGCAGCTGGTCATCTACCCGGAGCCGCCGCGGCAGCGGCCATCGTCCAACCCCTGGCCGCAGTGGCCACTGGTGCTGCGCAGCCATGCCGCGCACGAGGAGGGAGGCGTCCGGGCCTTCGGCGTCGAGGTGCTCGGCTTCGAGGACGACACGCAGGGGCGGGTGTGCGGCATCACCGTCGTCGACGTCGACTGGTCGCACGACGCCGGCGGGCGCGGCCTGGTGCGGCGAGCCGGCACCGAGCGGCGCATCGACGCCGACATGGTCTTCCTCGCCATCGGCTTCGCCGGGGTCCGCCCCTCCCCTCTCTTCGACCAACTCGGGGTGACGCTCGACGGCGGCGCCCGCATCGCCGTCGACGGCGAGTTCCGCGCCGGGCCGGTGGTGGTGGCCGCCGGTGACGCCGTGATCGGGGCCTCGCTGGTGGTCAACGCGATCGCCGACGGCCGCATCGCCGCTCTCACATGCGACCGCCTCCTCCAGGCCTTGCCCCGCGCCGCCGCCCTCTGACCCGCTAGCCTCGGGCCGATGGGCTCCCGCCCCTTCCTCGACCATCCGACCCCGATCGCCATCGCTCATCGCGGCGGTGGCGAGGAGCTGCCCGAGAACACCCTGCCCGCGTTCGACGCCGCCGTCGCCCTCGGGTATCGCCACGTCGAGACCGACGCCCACCTCAGCGGCGACGGGGTGGTGTTCTCCTTCCACGACACCGTGCTGGAGCGGGTCACCGATCGCCGCGGCCGCGTCTCCGAGGTGAGTGCGAGTGTCATCTCCGGCGCCGACGCCGCCTATCACTTCAGCCCCGACGGACGGAACTTCCCCTTGCGGGGCACCGGAATCGGCGTGCCAACGATGGAGGAGGTGCTCACCCGCTGGCCCGGCCTCTTCGTCAACATCGACGTCAAGTCGGACGCGGTGGTGCAACCGCTCATCGACCTGCTCCGGCGCATCGACGCGTTCGACCGCATCTGCATCGGCTCGTTCTCGGACAACCGGCTCCGCCGGGTGCGCCGGCTGTGCGACGGCGCCATCTGCACCTCGATGGGCCCGCGCGCGGTCACCGCGGCGTGGCTGGCCTCGCGGACCGGTCGGATGCCACGGCGCGACGCGGATTGCGTCCAGGTGCCGACCCGTGCCCGCCGCCTGGTCATCGTCGACCGCCGCTTCGTCGAGACAGCCCACCGCAGCGGTCTCCAGGTGCACAGCTGGACCATCAACGACGAGGCCGAGATGCGGCATCTGCTCGACCTCGGCATCGACGCGATCATGACCGACCGCCCGCGATTGCTCCGCGAGGTGCTGGTTGGCCGCGGCCAGTGGCATGGCGCTCCCGTCGGCGCGGGGTAACCTACGCCCATGCTCCCCAGCGATCCCGGCTCCCGGCACATCCCCACCCCCAACCGCGGTGACTGGTACGCCCCTGACGAGCACCTCCGCTGGCTGCTCCGCGAGAGCGTCGGCGAGTCGGTGTGGCCGGTCGCGGACAGCGCGCTGCGCGAGCTCGGCGAGCTGGTCCCGCAGCGCATCGAGCAGCTGGCCCGCGATGCCGATCACCACCCGCCCGTGCTGCACCAGTACGACGCTCGGGGGACGCGCATCGACGAGATCGAGTTCCATCCGGCGTATGACGAGCTGATCAGCACCGTCCTGGGGTTCGGCGCGGTGCGCTCGGCACACATCCCCGGCTGGCGTGGCCTCCCCGGTGTCGCCCCGCGTGCGCTCACCAGCGCGGTGTCGTACATGTTCCTCCAGGCCGACCAGGCAATCACCGGCTGCCCGGTCGGGATGATGGACGCGATGGCGCGCTGCCTGGCGCGCAACGACCCGGCGCTCGCGCAGCGTTTCGTGCCGCGCCTCGCCGATGACGGCGGCAGGCATTTCACCTCGGCGATGTTCCTGACCGAGAAGGCGGGCGGCTCCGACGTCGGCGCCAACGAGACGGTCGCAGTGCGCGACGACGACGGCACCTGGCGGCTCCACGGCGAGAAGTGGTTCGCCAGCTGCCCGCAATCGGACCTCGCGCTGGTCATGGCCCGTCCAGAGGGCGCGCCGCCAGGGCCGGCCGGGCTGGGTCTCTTTCTGATGCCGCGACTGACCGAGGACGGCACGCGCAACGCCATCGTCATCCATCGGCTCAAGAACAAGTTCGGCACGCGCGCGATGGCGTCCGGCGAGGTGGGCCTGCGCGGTGCCTTCGCGTGGCAGGTCGGGCAGCTCGACCGCGGCATGCGCCAGATGATGGACATGGTCTCGCTGACGCGCGTCGGCATCGTCGCCGCCACCGCAGGGGCGATGCGGCGCAACACCACCGAGGCGCTCGCCCACACCGCGCAGCGCAACACCTTCGGCGGTGTGCTCCAGTCGCATCCGCTGATGCGCGACAGCCTCGCCGAGCTGGTCGTCGATTCCACCGCCGCGCTCACCGCCACCATCGCAGCCAGTGAGCTGCTCGACCGCAGCGACGCGGGGGACACCGAGGCCGCCGGAGCGCTGCGGCTGATCACGCCGCTGTTCAAGGGGTACTTCACCGAGCGCGCCCGGATCAGCGGCGGCGACGCCATGGAGATCCGCGGAGGCAACGGCTTCATCGAGGACTGGCCCGACGCTCGCATGCTCCGCGACGTCTCGGTGCATGCCATCTGGGAGGGCTCGGGCAACGTCATCGCGCTCGACGTGCTCCGCGGGCTGCGCCGGGGTGCCGGGCCGCATTTCCTCGCCGACCTCGAGCGCCGCGCCGAGTCGGCGGGCGCGGGCGGACCGCTGGCACCGCTGGCGCGGCCGATGCTCGCCGAGATCACCGCCCTGGCGACGACGCTCGACGGACTCACCGACGCCGATGCGGAGGCGCAGCAGCTGCCGATCCGCCGGCTCGCACGGAGGATGGCGATCCTGGCGGTGGGCACGCGGCTCGCCGAGCAGGCCAACCGGCATGCCGCGGACACCGGCAGCGGCCGCCTCGCCTGGATCGCGGCGCGCTTCGTGGCCCGGCTTGGCGGCGATCCCGTGGTCGACCTCGTCGCGGCCGACACGGCGTGGCTGGCCCACGCGGATGCACTGCTCAACGGCGGCCCGGTGCCCCTCCAGGTGGGGGCCGCGGCGGCCACCGCCGTCGCCCACGGTCTTGCGCAGGCGACGGCGACCTCTGGGGTGGCTAGAGGGATTTGAACCCTCGACCTCCAGGGCCACAACCTGGCACTCTAACCAGCTGAGCTATAGCCACCCCGGAAGCTCAGCGATTATATGGCCCACACTCGATCGGGCCCCCGTAGCTCAGCGGATAGAGCAGCCGCCTTCTAAGCGGCTGGTCGCAGGTTCGATTCCTGCCGGGGGCACCTTTTGCGAATCTGAGTTCAGATACAGCAACCGCTACCTCCGTTCAGTGGCGGCCAACAGGCGCATACTCTGATGTGGCAGTCTCTGCAGTACAGGGACGAAATTCAGGAAACCTCTCCGACACTTCTGTGGAGGTACAAACGCCGATGAGTTCACTCAAGGTGGTCCCGGCCGTTGCCGACACGGCCTTCTCCCGACTCGTCGCCGACTACCTCCAGGACCGCCGAGCGGGTGGTGTGTCGCCGAAGACGGTGCGCATCTACACCGATGCGCTCACCGGCGTCCTCCTCCCCTTCTGCGCCGCCCGCAAGGTCACCGAGCCGGCCCGGATCACCAACCGGCTGCTCAACGACCTCGGTTCCGGCCTCATCGATGGAAGCCTCTCTCGGACCGGCCGGCCGCTGTCCAAGGCGACGGTGCACAGCTACATGCGCGCCGTCAACACCTTCGTGGCCTGGGCGAACGCCGAGGCCGGCGAGACCATCAGCGCCAAGGCGAAGCTGCCGACGATGGCACGACCGGTGCTCGACGTCCTCAGCCGTGAGGAGGTCGCGGCGATGGAGGATGCCGCTAGCACAGAGCGCGACAAGCTGATCGTCCGCCTGCTGTTCGAGACGGGCATGCGCCTCGGCGAGCTGCTGGCGCTCACCGGCGATGACATCCAAACGACAGGCGGCCGGTCGGTCCTGGTGGTGCGCCACGGCAAGGGTGACCGCGGGCGCCTGGTACCACTGTCGCCATCGCTGGCGCGACGCCTGGGCCGCTACACCGATCACAGCAGACGCGACACGCGCAGCGACCGGCTCTTCCTGGGCCTCAAGCGCCGCGCCTCCACCGGCGAGTTCGAGCCGCTCACCAGTTCGGGCGCGGAGCAGATGATCCACGTCCTCGCCGAAACCGCAGGCATCTCCAAGCGCGTCTACCCGCACCTGCTCCGCCACAGCATGGCCACGGACTTCTTGCGCCGCGGTGGCAACCCCATCCTGCTGCAGCAGATCCTCGGTCACACCTCGCTGACGATGATCACGCAGACCTATCAGCACCTCACGTTCGGCGACGCCCACGACGAACTGATGCGCGTGCTGCTTGGGGACGCGCGGCGCTGATCCGCGCACAGCGGTGGTCGGCGTGCCGCGGTCGTTGTGGCGTCTAGAAGGCCCAACCTTCGGAGCAGGCAGACCCGCTACGGTGTGCGGCGCAGGCGCCGCACATCAACCACCTGGATCACGCGCAACTCGTCGCCCGCGACTGTGTAGAAGACCCCCAGGGGCGGCACGGGCCAGTAGCGGACGCTGGGTCGGTCGCTCGCTTTGCCGAGCGAGAAACCGCGATCGGCCATGCGCTCCATGGCGTCGACGACCGCCCGGGCCTGCAACTGGGACCAGTCGGCTGCGGCCGCCAGGTCGTCGAGAGAAGAAGGCTCCCAGACCAGTCTCAAAGTCTGGGATCGTCGTCCGGCAACGGGGGCAATCCGACGATTCGACGCGCTTCGTTATGGGAGGCGGCTTTTCCCAGTTCGCCATCGCCGCGACGGCGTTCGAAATCGTCGAGTCGCTCGCGAACCGCGGGGTTGTCGAGCAACTCGGCCAACTCCTCATCAACCGGATCGACGGGCTCGGGCTTCACGACTGCCATACGCGCATCGTACAGCCCCTCCCGACCCCCCGTCGTCTCGACCGGGGACCACTGAGCTCCTGCCACGGATACCAGCACCTCACGTTTGGCGACGCCCACGACGAGCTGATGCGCGTGCTGCTCGGCGACAGCCGGGTTGGTTCTCCCACTATGGCCGTTAGTCGATGGCGATGCGCAGTTGGCCTCCTCCACGCTCCCGTCTTGGCTGGCGAGCGGCGCGCGGCACATGAGTACGCGAGGTCGGCTGCGCACTGGCGGCATCCGTTGCCGCTCCGTCAGAGCGCTCGCGGCCGTCCCCCATCCTGAGAGCCGACACAGGCGGACGCTCAACCCACTCAAGCAGCTCCGGGACGATCGGACAGGCTGCGACCGTTCGGGCCAGGCGCAGCGCGGTGGCCACGTTCACCGGCCGACCGCGGGTTGCTGCTGACGCGGTGGCCGTCGCCACCCGCGACCGCCGAGCTGCATCGGTGAGGGTGAGGCCACGGATCTGCATTGCGTAGCCGAGCTCTGCTCCGAAGGTGATGCGACCGCTCATGCGCCCACCGATACCTTCCCACGACTGCTCTCCTCGCAAAGAGCCGCGCTGCGGGAGGACGAGGCGACCGCGCCGGTGAGGCTGTCCATGCCGACACTGTACGAGGCGTACGTACGCATAGTGTCTACATCTTTCACGCAGTCGCAGTCCCTACTTTGAGGCCTCAGCAGCCCTCGATCCCATGACGCTCTGAGGTTCGGCTGACCTTCGCCGCAGCCTTTCGCTCCTCTCGCTCCCCACGTCGGCGTTCGGGCCTCGACCGGTGCGGAGGCGTCACCTTGGCGAGGAGCTCCTTGGCAGCGATGACCTCCTGCTCCCAATCTGGACGGCCGCCGGCGGGGTTGCGCGCCCCGACCACGGCGCACGCAGCTGCAGCCGCGGTCATCTCCTCGAGCACCGCGACTGCGGCATCGCTCGGAGCGTGATTGGCCCCACGCCAGAGGAGCCCGAGCCGGTCCGCTCGCCACCGTGCGATGCACCAGCGCCGCCAGGAGTGCCGCCGGTCAGCCTGCCGCTGTCGGGCACGGCGCGCCCGCTCCGCTGCCCGCTCAGCGGCCACCCAGGCCGCGAGCGTGGCGAGGGACAGATGACCGCGGGGGTGGGGCCAGCGATCAGCCGTCTCGCGGAGGCCGGCCTGTCGCCGACGGTATGCCGCGCTGCGGCACGCGGCGCCGCAGAAGCGGGCCGTTCGGCCCGCCCCGGAGGCAGCAGGCAATGCTCGTCCACAGGCGTTACAGCGCCGTCGGGAGGTGGGCATTTCGTGACGCACTGTGGCACCAGCGCACTATCAGTGCAAGTGTGTGCCGGCAATTCTATCGGTGAAGCAGCACGAGAGACGGGAGGCAGAAGGAGAGGAAGGAACAAGAGCGCGAGAATGGAGACTGCAGCGACGGAAAGGAGGCGGTGGGAAGGCGCGACAGAGGAGGACCGTCCGTCGGGAATGCGCTGCAAACGTGCGTGTCCGCGTGCCACCGGTCTCCGTTGCCCTGGGCCTTCCAGTCCGCGCAGAACTGCTGGGCCTCGGCATTGCCTGCAGGAGATGGCCTGGACGGGGTGTCTGCGCTGGACGATCGAGGAGAACTTCGAACTGGCCAAGGGCGAGGTTGGCCTCGATCACTACGAGGTGACCAAGTTGCGTGGCTGGTATCACCACATCACGCTGTCGTTGCTGGCGCTGGCGTTCATGAAGTCGGTGCAGAGGAGATGGGGGGAAAAAATCCGGCGCACTCAGCGTGCCCGAGGTTCGCCAATTGCTCGAGGTGGTGCTGCCGCGCGTGACTTGGGACGCGGCCACCGCGCTCGCCTGGCTGCGCCATCAGCACCGCCGCAAAGCCGCGGCCACCACATCCCATCGCAAGTGGTGGCTTCGTGAGCATCCATGACAACCAGCGTTGTAGTACTAGAAGCGGTCCGAACTGTCGAATCGCCTGCTTCCGCCCCCTCGCCTCAACCCGACGGAGCGACGTATCGACGCTGTCACGCTGACCATGAGACGCTATCGTCCGGCCAGGTCGCCGGCGGGCGCCACGCCGCCGGGTCTCTCCCTGATGATTCGAGCCACAATCGGCTGGCGCGCGCACCGCTGAGGATGGCCTGCGACACGCGGATTGTGAGGCGGTTGATGGCGCCCCTCCTCGACATGCGCGGGCCGATCTCCTGGCGGGCTGTCAGATCGTAGCCGCCCACACCGAGGCTTGGTGGGCCGCCGGCCGCGCGGGCGTTGGCGCGCTGGTGGGTCGGCAGACTCGTCGCCACGCGGACGTCGACATCATCATGGGCGATGACGAAGGGGAGCTGTCCGCGGTGATCGCTGGTCTGGGGAGTTGGGACTCTCTTTGATGCGGAGGAGTTCGATTACCAAGGTTTGGTGGACCAGCGGTGATCTTTCAACTCGTGGGGCCAGCGGCGGCGCGCTGATCGCGGAGCGAATCGAGCAGGCACAGGTCGTGTCTGTCGCTCGACCGCCACCGGTAGCCGCGACTCCTCACCTTGACGTGCAGCCAGCCGGCCAGGCAAGGCACCTGCTCATCACCGACGGTGCCGGTGACCAACGCCGGCTCGCCCCCGTCAGCGACGCGGAAAGGGACGGCGTCGAGGTTGACCGGGTACACCTCGACGCTGTGGCCAGCGCTATCCGCGAGCCAGATCATCCGCGGTACGGAGAAGACTGGTGCGCGTCGATCGTTGAGAACGCGCAGCCCGAGGTCACCCAACGCAGCGACCACCGCGTCGATCTCGCTCTCGTCGTCGCTCGTCCCCAAGTCGAGGTCGCAGTGCTTGCGTGTCTGTCGGCCTAGGAGAGCGTCGACACCCCAGCCGCCTTCCACCCACCAGCGGTCGGTCCGGGCGGCGACGGCGTGGCACACGGTTAGGACATCGGAAGCGGTCATCTCGACAAACGGATGGATCAGCGCCAGCACCGGCCGAGTGCCGCACACCCAACGCAAGGGTGAGCACGCTATTTGATTGTGCGCGCGCACCACCAGGCTGCGGGCGCGCGACGCAGACGACAGCTTGCCGGCCCCGCCAGCGATGCCCTGCCTTGTCTCAGCCACGCTGTGATCTTGCCACGCGCCGGGATAGGCCGCGCCATCCAGGAGGTGATGGTTCAGCACGGTCCGGTAGCAACCGGCGCGGGTCCCTTAGTGCTCTAGCACGGAAGTTCGGTGATGTATTCACGCGGCCTCCAGGAGGTTGGCGTGACCCTTCGCGGCGAGACGGGCGAGTAGCTTGGCGAGGTCGTTCCGGGTGAACTTCCACTCGAAGGGACGGGCCAGCTCTTCATAGCTGGACTGAAAGCCGAGGATGATGGCGGCGAGGTCCGCGAGCGACTCCGCCTCGGGCGGCGTGAGCACCTTGCGTTGCAGGACGGAGAAGTAGATCTCGATTTGGTTGAGCCAGCTGGCGTGGATGGGCAGATGCACTAGGACGAGATTCTTGTAGCGATCGAAGAGCCGATTGACGGACGCCTGCCCGCGGTGCGACGAACCGTTGTCGACCACCCAGAACACGTGCCGTGCGGAGCGATACGGCTCCTGGGCCATGACTTGGTGCACGAGCTGAGCGAACGGGGCGATGCCGGTGGTCGGCTCCAAGCGTCCGAAGAGCTTGGCGCGATGCACATCCCAGGCGGCGAGATACGCGAGTGCACCGCCACGCTCGTACTCATGCTCGACCAACATCGGATGTCCTGAGGTCGCCGCCACCGTGGGATGCCGGCGCAGACGGGCTTGGATCGAGGTCTTCTCGTCGGCCCAGATGACGAACTCGTCGGGCAGCAGCGCCCGGCCCTCCCACTCGCCCGCGTAGAGATCGAGCACCCGCGCGGCCTTGGGCTGGAAGTCGGGGTCGCGCGGGACAATCCAGCTGCGATGGGTCCAGGGCTTGATGGCGTCCTCGTCGAGCCAGCGCCAGATGGTCATCCCGGAGATGCTCGCCACCAGGCCCCGGCTGATCACCTCGGCACGAATGTCGGGAACGTGGAGGCGGGCGAGCGGGAGCCCGAGCCGGGCTGGCAGTTCACACGCGATCGCCTTGACGGCGATGACCAGCTCTGGGGGGAAAAAGCGGGCGGCGACCCGTGCGCGGGCGTTCCTCCAGGCCGGCTAATCCTTCTTGGAAAAAGCGCTTCCGCCACTTGCAGACGATTTGGAAGGGGAGGTCGAGGCGGCCGGCTATGGTCGCGTTCTCCACGCCTTCGGCCGCCATGAGCACGATCTTGGCCCGGACCACATCCCGATACGGTGATGTATATCTGCGGCTGCGGGCCTCCAAGGCTGCCCGCACGGCTGGCGAGAGTTTGATGGCGTAGGGGCTGGCTCTCGGCATCTGCTCCTCTCGGGTTGGACCGGAGAAGCATACTCCTCGACTTTCGGCATTCGTGAGTCGCTTGAGTCGCGTGACTCGATTGCAGTCATGAACTTGGCGGCGGGCACGCACAGGGCCTGAAAAGAGAGAGAGCATTGGCAGTGTAAACAACAACTCCACAAAGGAGACGCCGACGCCAATGCTCCCGAGCAGCAATTCTCCCACGTCCTTCCGCACTCTGCTCGCCACCTTCCGGCTCAACTTCACCGAACCGTCGTTCGTCACCTTCAGTGCCCTCGTCCGCGGGTTTGTCGCGCACGTCGGTGAGCGCAACGTCTGCGGCATGCTCACCGGCGCCGGTCTCACCCGGCTGTGGCACCACAGCCGCGCTCACAGCTTCTTCTCACAGCGCCGCTGGTCCGCCGATCGGCTCGGGCTCCAATTCGCTGTTCTCCTCGTGCAGCACCTGCTTCCTGCCGGCGCGGCCATCGAACTGGCGGTGGATGACACTCTGTTTCGGCGATCCGGGCGCAAGGTCTTCGGGGCCCGCTGGTGCCACGATGGCGCAGCCAAGGGCCCACGTCCCGTTGGATTTGGCAACTGCCGGCCGGCTAGCGTCACCACTCAAAGCGCGTGGTCACAGCCGGTGGATCAGCGAGCAGGTAGCTCGCGACCGCTTATCGCGTGCGGATCGCTGGTACCGTGACCCCCATGCTGCAGGAGGTCGGCTCGCCGCTCGATCCGAACGACGTGACCGTGGTTGTGGCGATGCCAAGCGAGGAGAAGCCGATGCGGCGCTTGGTCCCACAGCTTCGCCTGGTCTGTGCGGGCATGGGGTTGGGATCACTCACCGAATCGCTGGACACAGCGGTGGTACTCAGCGTTGGACTGGCGGGCGGCCTCGAGCCGGAGCTGCGCTCCGGCACGGTGGTGATCCCAGGTGAAGTCGGCCTCGAGGACGGGACGTTGCTGCCGTGCGACGCGGCGTGGAGTGCGGCGCTGGAACGCGCGTCGCTGCGTCTCGGCTTTCCGACGGTGACGTCGCCGCTGCTCTCCGCTGACGCGCTGGTCACGCACGACGGTCGCGCGGCGTGGTTCCACAAGGGTTTCTCGGCAGTCGATATGGAGACGGGATTGCTCGCCGGCATGGTCGCTCGGGTCGCTGCCGTGCGTGTCATCCTCGACACTCCCAGCCACGAGCAGTCCGCGGTTTGGGAACGTCCCGAGCGCGCCGTGGTCAACCCGAGACAGTGGCTTGAGGCGGCTTGGATCATGCGATCGGTGCCGCGCTACTGCCGCCGCGCAGCCCTGGTGGTCGCAGCTGCACTCGCCGACGCGAAGGTTACGTCCCACGGGTAGCGGTGGCAGTGCCAGCACGCGTCAGAAGATTCCGCGATTGGTACCGCTACCGTCACCGCCGTATGCAACAGGATAGCTCGTCCACCCGATCCGCGCGACGTGACGGTGGTTGCCGCCATGGGCGTGCAGGCACGCACGGTGGTGCTCAGCGTCGGGCTCGCCGGCGGACCCGGGAGCGTGCGCCTAAAGCCGGTACCGTCAGCGCTCCCGCGGGAGTTCCAACAGCGAGTGCCGGACCCAACCGCGGATGACATCGTTGCGCCAGATCTCCACGTGGCGGGCCGCCACCTGCACGGGCAGGCGCGCTTCGATACCGGGATCGACGCGATTCATTCGGCGTCCTTGCGCGATGGTGACATGGGGGATGATGGTCGAGAATTCGCCGCCGTACCGTGGATATTCCGGCCAGGCACGCTGGCAGTCGCCGATCAGCTCCACGAACGGTTGTTGCGGTTCGATGACGAAGTATCGGGCGTTGGTGAAGCTGCGCACACCGGTTAGCGAAAAGCTAAACGCGTGGTGTCCGCGCAGCACCCCCTCCACGGCTGCGACGATGTCGCCGTTCAATGCACCTGGTGGGACGAACGGGTAGAGGAGCGTGACGTGAAGCGGGATGGCGCGGCGCAACCAGTTGTGAGGGCGAGGAGGGAGAACCCCGAGCGGCAGCGACACCGGCACCAGCAGCACCGTCTCGGCGCGAGGAATTGCCCGTTGCGCGACGCGGTGGGCTGCACGTCCAACGCTGCTTCGCAGATCGGTCCGGGCAGCGGTCTCGGCATTCGCGCCGAGCATGCGCATGTCGTGGAGGTCCACCGACCGGGTCGAGAATTGGCCACGCTGGTACACCTGCAACGCCTCTGACAGTCACGGCACCGGCTCGCCCCCCACCACCCCGGCGCTGAACACCGGCGCATCTCCGTCGCTCCCGCGATACGGGGCTGCGTTGAGGTCGACCGGGAGCAGGTCGACACTGTGACCGGCGGCGTCGGCCAGCCACAATCGTCGCGGGGCGATCATCCACCCAAACTACACGATCATCACGTCCTTCGTGGTGATCGGGCC
>CABDYX010000118.1_pt1 | contig 17388 bp, 16 predicted proteins | sample 3132131 | NCBI WGS metagenome assembly CABDYX01 (sample SAMEA5534339, study PRJEB31848) | metagenome | biome: tundra; feature: field; material: soil | place: USA | collected 2013-05 | depth 0.45 m | reverse complement strand
CGATATGCAGCAGGCTCGCTCGCCTCTCGATCCGCGTGATGTGACCGTGGTTGCGGCCATGGGTGTGGAGGCACGCCCGGTGGAGCGGCGCTCGCCACAGCTGCGGATGGTCCGAGCGGGAATCGGACTTGCCAAGCTCGAGGAGCGGCTGTTGACCACGCCGGTGGTGCTCAGCGTCGGACTCGCCGGGGGATTGGAGGCGGACCTGGTGAGCGGGACCGTGGTGATCCCTTCGCAGGTGGCGCGCGAGGACGGGGTTCTGGTGGCGTGCGACCCGGCCTGGAGCGAAGCGCTGGAGCGGGCGGCGCGGCGGCTGGGGTACCCCACCTCGACGGCGCCGCTGCTCTCCGCAGAGGCGCTGGTCACGCATGCAGGGCGGCGGCTGTGGGCTGCGCGCGGGTTTGCCGCGGTGGACATGGAGACGGCGATGCTCGCGGGGATGGTGCCGCGCGTCGCGGCCGTGCGGGTGGTGCTCGACACACCCAGCCGCGAGATCTCGCCGGCGTGGGAGCGTCCGGGGCGCGCGGCGCTCAACCCGCGCCACTGGAGGGAGGTGTGGTGGCCCCTGCGCGCGTCGCCGCTCTACTGCCGCCGCGCTGCCCGGGTGGTTGCAGCGGCACTCGCTGACGCCGCCGGTCACGCTGATGGCGCCGAATAGACGCGTGGCGCCGGCGCGCCGGACTTGTCAAGGGTCTACTGTCGAGGCACCGCCTCTCCCGGTCGTGGCAGCGCCAGGCGCAGGCTGACCACAGCGGCCACACTGGCCAGCAGGGCGACCAGCGCGATCCCCAGCCAGCGCAGCAAGAGCGCCGAGTCGTGGTACACCGGCGGTGCCGGGATCGTCTGCAACTGGTGGACCAGGAGACCCTGGTCGGTGGCGGCGTAGAGGGATCTCGCCGGCTCGTCGGTCGCCAGTCCGAGCACGTTCTCCGGGAGCCCGGGATCGGCCCTCGTCCAGTCGTTGCCACCGTCCTGGGTGAGCAGGACACCGTAGCCGTCCGTGCCCATGTAGACGGCTAGCGATAGGGGGGTGGTGAAGGCGGCGAGCGCGGTCACCTGCGGTGGGGGCGAGAGGCCGCCGGCGGGCAGGAGGATGAACGACGTGGCCCACCGTCCCGATGGATCGCGGCGCCACACGTGGTTGTCGCTGCCGACGGCGACCACGACCCCGGGAGCCGCCGCGGGCGCCGCGATCAGGTGGGCGGAGGTGCCGAGGAACGGCGCGCTCGGGTCGGGGTGGAGCGCGTCCGCGGACCGCCCGGTGAGCACCACGCCGTCGCGGATGTCCCAGGCGACGCCACCGCTCACCAGCACCGTCGCCGCCGTTGGTGCCGCGCCGATGGAGCTGAAGGTGCGCCCACCGTCGGTCGACACCTCGTAGCCGGCGGCGATGTGCACCAGCAGGCGGCCGGGCGCGGTGCTCACGGAGTCGACGCGCTGGCCCGCGAACGCCTGCGGCTGCCACCAGGCCTGGGCGGCATGCGCGCGCGGCGGAAGCGTGAGCATGAGGACCACCGGGAGAAGCGCGAGGGTACGGAGCCGCCGGCGTCGCTCAGTAGCCATACAGGCCCGGGATGACGCCGATGGTGACGGCGATGTCGGCGACCGTGTGGACGATGATCGCCGGCCACAGCGAACCGGTGCGCTGCGTGATGTATCCGAACACGAGGCCGAGCACGATGGTCACCGGCACGAACGCGCCGGCAGGCCCCTGGTACTGCACCGCGATGTGGGCGATGCCGAAGAACGCGGCTTGGCCGAGGTTGGCGGCCCACGCGGGAGCGACGCGGTCGAGTGCGCCGAGCAGCATGCCGCGGAACTGCAGCTCCTGCGCGAGTGCCTGGAGCGCGCAGGCGGGAGCCGCCATCGGGAGGTCGCGGGCCAGCGCCACGGGGCCGATCCCCTCGCGGCCGAGCAGCGTGGCCGGGAGCGCCATGACCACCAGAAAGAACACCGCAACGCCCGCGATGGTGGCGACCAGTGCGGCCGGGCCCATGGTGCGCAGCCGCATCAGCGGGCGCAGGGCCGGCGGCGACGTGCGCAGCGCCAGCACGACGAACGCGGCCGTGATGATCGCCTCCGCAGCCGACGCCAGCAGCACCTGGGTGTTGAAATCGAACCTGTTCCCGGCGATGTCCTCGATCCACTGAGGACCTCCGGCGAAGACGCTGAAGGCCGCGGTCATCGCGGCGACGGCGAGAAGCACCGGACGTAGCGCCGCGAAACGGGCCCATACCAGCGCAACAAGGGCCAGCGTGAGCGCAACCGCGGTCAGCCTGAGCACGTAGGGGTCGATGCCGACCGGGTCGCTGAAGAGGCGCGGTGCGAGCAGCGTTGCGCCCAGGGCCGCTGCCGCGATCGCCAGCGCCGCGGACGGCGTCCACCAGGAGCGGCCGCGCAGCGGGGAGGAGGCGGCCTGCGTCACCGTGCCTGTATAGCCGACGGCTAGCCCGCGCGGCCGTGCCACGCCGCGATGGCCGCGCGGGGTAGGCTCAGGCGATGGACGCGACCGCGATCGCCACCTCCGACGTCAGGGCCAACGGGTTCGTCTTCGAGACCCTGCTCGCCGGCCCCGAGGCGGGCGACGCCGTCATCCTGCTGCACGGCTATCCGCAGTCAGCACAGGCGTGGCGCGGCACCCTGGAATGGCTCGGCGCGCGCGGCATGCGGGCCATCGCCCCGAGCCTGCGCGGCTACTCCCCCGGCGCCAACCCGCGCGACGTGAGCGCGTACAGCATGGACCAGCTGGTCGCCGACGTGATCGCCATCGCCGACGCGCAGGGCGTCGGACGCTTCCACCTCGTCGGCCATGACTGGGGAGGCGCCCTGGCGTGGTCGGTCGCCGGTGCCCACCCGGAGCGGCTGCTCAGCCTCACCGTGCTGTCCACCCCGCACCTCGCCGCGATGGCGGAGGCGTTGCGCACGTCGACACAGATGCTGCGCAGCTCCTACATGGGTCTCTTCAAGGTTCCGCGCATCCCCGAGGCGGTGCTGAGCTTCGCGGGCTTCGCCCAGCTCGGACTCGGCTGCCGCATCTCCGGCCTGCCGCGGGAGGCGTGGAGGCGCGATCGCGAGCATCTGCGCCGGGTCGGGCTGCGCGGTCCGCTCAACTGGTACCGCGGTGCCACCCGCAACGCGCACGCCGGGCGGCGCATCACAGTGCCGACGCTGTACATCTGGGGGCGCCACGACACCTTCTTTGGGCGGCGCGCCGCCGGGCTGACCGCCAAACACGTCATCGCCGAGTACCGCTTCGTCGAGCTCGACGCCGGTCACTGGATCGCCGAGCGCAACGCGGATGAGTTTCACGCGCGCCTGGGTGAGCAGCTGGACGCGCACGCTCCACCCCCACCCGCGCAGCCCGTCGCCGCGGCGAAGCGACCGGCGCGGCAGCGGCGGGCGCGCTGAGCTCAACCGCCCCGTCTTCGGGCAACTGGTAGGCTTCCCGCCGCGATGAGCGTCACCATCCTGGTGGGCGGACAGTGGGGCGACGAGGGCAAGGGCAAGGTCATCGACCTGCTCGCCGACCGCGTCGACATGGTGGTGCGCTCACAGGGTGGCAACAACGCGGGCCACACCGTCGTCGCCGAGGGCAAGGAGTACAAGTTCCACCTCATCCCGAGCGGGATCCTCAACTCCTCGACGGTGTGCGTCATCGGGCACGGGGTCGTCGTCGATCCCAAGGTGTTCCTCCAGGAGGTCGACAACCTCCACGCCGAGGGCGTGAGCACCGACAACCTGGTGATCAGCGAGCGGGCGCACATGGTGATGCCCTATCACCCCGAGCTCGACCGCCTCGGCGAGCTGCAGCGAGGTGATGACCGGCTGGGCACCACCTGGCGCGGCATCGGGCCGGCCTACGAGGACAAGGTGCGCCGAATCGGTTTCCGCATCGGCGACCTGCAGAAGCCCGCGTTCCTCGAGAAGAAGCTGCGCTTCGTGCTGCGCCTCAAGAACGAGGTGCTGACCAAGCTCTACGACGCGCCACCCTTCGATGAACACGCCATCCTCGAGGAGTACCTCGGGTACGCCGAGCGGCTCAACCCGCTGATCCGCGACGTTCATCCGATGATCCGCGACGCCATCGCCAGTGGCGACCGCATCCTGCTCGAGGGCGCACAGGGCGTGATGCTCGACATCGACCTGGGCACGTACCCGTACGTCACCTCGTCCGCGCCCACCGCGGGCGGCGCGTGCACCGGCAGCGGCATTCCCCCGTCGAAGATCGACAAGACCGTCGGCGTGTTCAAGGCGTACACGACGCGCGTGGGCTACGGCCCGTTCCCCACCGAGCTCACCGACGACCTCGGTGAGCGCATCCGCAAGGTCGGCGCTGAGTTCGGCACCACGACGGGCCGCGCGCGGCGCGTCGGCTGGTTCGACGCGGCAGTGGCACGCTATGCCGTGGACACCAACGGGATCGACTCCATCGTGCTCACCAAGGTCGACGTGCTCGACCAGGTGCCGTCATTGCGAATCTGCACCGGCTACGACTGGCGCGGCGAGCACTGGGATCACCCGATGGCGAACATCTCGCACATGAAGCACTGTGAGCCGATCTACGAAGAGATGCCGGGATGGATGGCGCCCACCCGCGAGTGCCGCACCTACGACGAGCTGCCCGAGGCATGCCGCGCCTACATTGCGCGCGTCGCCGAGTTGTGCGGCGCGGATGTCGACGTGGTGTCGGTCGGGCCTGACCGTGAGCACACGCTGGTGCGCCGGCCGCTGGTCTGAGCAGCGAGGGCGGCTGCCACCCGGGGTGGTCCGTAGAATGCCGGTACATGACCAGTTTGCTCCCGATGACGGTTGCCGTCATCGGCTTTGGCCGCTTCGGACGCCTCTGGGCATCGATACTCCGAGAGGACTGTGAGCTCGTCGTCCACGACTCGGATCCCGCGCTGTGCGAGGAGGCCAGAGAGCTCGGCTTCTCGACGGTGCCGCTGCGCGCCGCCCTCTCCTCCGACGTCATCTTCTACTGCGTCCCGATCTCCGCGTTCGAGGCGACGCTCCGCGAGCACCGTCCGTACTTCGAGGAGCTGCAGGGCGCGCGAACGCTCATCGACGTGCTCTCGGTCAAGGTTCATCCGCGAGAGGTGTTCGACCGGTACCTCCCGGAGACGTACCAGGCGATGCTCACCCATCCGATGTTCGGCCCGGACAGCGTCGCGGTGGGTGGCCTGGTGGGGCAGGCCATCGTCCTCGACAGCTATCGGATATCCGAGGCGGCGTTCACCGGGTGGAGGGAGTACTTCGAAGCAAAGGGCCTGGCCGTCGTCGTGATGACGGCGGATGAGCACGACCGGCTCGCCGCGGAGAGCCAGGGAGTCACCCACTTCGTCGGCCGGACACTGGAACGCTTCGGGTTCACACCGACACCGATCGACACGCTCGGAACCAGGACGCTCCATGAGATCACCGCCCAGGTGACCAACGACACGCAGCAGCTGTTCGTCGACCTCCAGACCCGCAATCCCCACACGCGCGCGATGCGGGTGCGGCTGTCGGAGGCACAGGACGCCGTCTTCGACCAATTGCTACCCAACCGGCTGGTGACCGACCGGATGGTCGTCGGCATTCAGGGGGGGCGCGGAAGCTTCAATGAGGAGGCCGCGCGCCACTACATGGGCCGGACCCCGGGCATCCCCTACGAGCTCGTGTACCTTCACACGACGGACAGCGTGCTGCGCGCGCTGCACGACGGGACGGTCGACCGCGGCCAGTTCGCCATCCACAACTCGGTCGGCGGGATGGTCGGAGAGTCCGTCACCGCAATGGCCAGGTACCGCTTTGCCATCGTCGAGGAGTTCGCGATCAAGATCTCTCACTGCCTGATGATGTCCGCTGACGGGGACTTTTCCGAGGTCGACACGGTGATGACCCACCCGCAGGTCCTCGCTCAGTGCCGCACCACTCTGCGGAGGAAGTACCCCACGCTGCGACAGACAAGCGGTGAGGGCGACCTGATCGACCATGCCAAGGTGGCCGAGCTTCTCGGTCAGGGCCGCCTGGCAGCCACCATCGCCACGATGGGAAGCAGCGTTCTCGCGGACATCCACGGCCTGCGGGTCATCGAGGACGACCTTCAGGACCTCGACGAGAACTTCACCAGCTTCCTGTGGGTCCAGCGCCCGGGAACGTGAGGTCCCCTAGGAACCAACCGTCTCCAGGCTGCGCATGAGAGCGAGAAATGCTCCGAACGACAGGCTCTGGGCCGCGTCCGAGAGGGCCTTGTCGGGGTCGGGATGCACCTCGATGAGAAGACCGTGGGCTCCCGCCGCCCGTGCGGCCCTGGCCATCGGGGCCACGTAGGCGCGGTAGCCCGTGCCATGACTGGGGTCGACGATGACCGGCAGGTGGGTGCGCTCGCGCAGGACGGGAATCGCCGACAGGTCGAGCGTATTTCTCGTACTGGTCTCGAAGGTGCGGATGCCGCGCTCACAGAGCATGACCTGTTGATTGCCGATCGCCAGGATGTACTCGGCCGCACCCAGCCACTCCTCGATGGTGCTCGAGAGGCCGCGTTTCAGCAGGATGGGGCGGTCCACCTTGCCGAGCTCACGCAGCAGGTCGAAGTTCTGCATGTTCCTGGCCCCCACCTGGAGGATGTCGACCAGCTCGGCCATCCGACGGACCTGGTCGACGGCCATTACCTCGCTGATGATGGGCATGCCACCGGCCCTCCCGGCGGCGGCGAGCAACTCGAGCCCGTCCCAGCCCAGTCCCTGGAACGCGTACGGGGACGTGCGGGGCTTGAAGACGCCGCCGCGGAGAATCTGGGCACCCGCCTCCCTGACGGCGCGGGCTGTGCTCGTGATCTGATCCGCGGACTCAACCGAGCAGGGGCCGGCCATGACGACGAAGCCGGAGCCTCCGACGAGGAGTTCTCCCACGGGGATGACCGTGTCGTCGGTACGGGCCGCGCGCCCGGCGAGCTTGTAATTGCTCGATGCCCGGACCTGCGGTGCCCCTGCCACGACGGCTTCGAGAACGTCAACGCCGGACGGCTCGGAGACAAGGGGCGTGGCGTCTCCCGGCTGGAATTCGACCTTGGTCGCCTTCGCCGGGTAGCTGCCGAGCATCTTCATGTGCAGTGATGTCGACCGCAGATCGTCGAGCGCGCTCGCGGTACGAGGGTCGGCGACGTTCCCCTCGAAGTCGAGGAAGAACATGTATTCCCACGGACGTCCGGGACGCGGCCGCGACTCCAGCTTGGTCATCGAGTGACCGCTGTTGCCAAGGACGTCGAGGGAGCGCATCAGCGCACCGTGCTCGTGCCGGGTGACGAAGATCAGGCTCGTCTTGCAGGGGGCGGTGAGATCGACCGCAACGGGGTGTCGAGCCAGGACCACAAATCGCGTGAAGTTCTCGGCCTGGTTGGCGATGCCTCGCCGCAGCACCACCAACCCGTGCGCAGCGGCGGCCTCGGGTGCGCCGATGGCCACCTGGGTTGGATCGCCGGCCTCTGCGACCGTGCGCATGGCGTCGCCGGCGTCGAAATGGAGAACGGGAGTGGCTTTCGCCAAGGCCTGGACGAACGCGGAACACTGCTCCAGTCCGTCGAGGTCAGAGAGGACGTGCCGGACCGCTCCGAGCGGGACCTCGCTGACGCCGGCGAGGCAATGGTCGACGTTCCAGGTCTCCTCGCCGACGATCGACACGTCGTTCTCACGGAGCAGGTCGTAGACCTCGTTGATGCTCCCCGCGATCGTGTTCTCGATGGGGAGCACGGCGAGGTCCACCTCTCCACTCTTCAGGGCGTCGAACGCTGCCTGATACGTGCGCGATGCGACGAGCTCCCCCTCACGTTCGCTTGCCGAGAGGTATTTCTGCGCGGCGAGGAAGCTGAACGTGTGCTCGGCTCCCTGCACGGCCACACGCACTCGCTCCTGTCGCGTGTGCCCGGCCCGGCCGGAGACCTGGCGGCTCACCGACTCGCCCAACAGGTCGCGGTACATGCGACGGACCAGGTCGACCGGTGCTCCCTCCACCCGGGCGATCTGTTCCACGGCGTCGAGGACCTGGCGCTCTCGCTCAGGGTCGCGGATGGCGGCGTCAGAGCCGGCCTTCTCCCTGCTCACGTCGGAGACGACACGAAAGCGCTCAGCGATCAGCTCGACTATCTTCTTGTCGAGGTCGCTGAGGTGCTCCCGGAGGGCGGGCAGCGGGACATCGGGATCAGCCACGAGGTGGCAGTCTACGGCCCCGCCTGGTTTGGTCAGGCGCTACCTCCGGCCAGGGGCGGCGCCATCGGCTGCACCAGCGGCGGTCGCGGTGCCTCCCCCACCGCCGGCGCGTGGTAATCCGCCTCGGTGAGCTTCCCCTCCGTGGACTGCCCAACCGCCGCGGCCAGCAGCGAGCCCACGCCCACAACCACCAGGTTGACCGCGATGGCCGCGAAGCCGATGTAGATCTTGCCGAGGCCGAAACCGAAGTCGTGCAGTGAGGTGGCGAACTTCTCCACCACGAGCGCGTAGGTGCCCAGCGCCATGCCCGCGACCCAGCCCGCGACCATCGCCCAGAGGTTGAGGCGCCTGACGTACAGCGCCACGATCAGCGCGGGCAGGGCGTTGATCATCCACACTCCGCCGGCGGTCTGGTAGTTGATGATGTCGGTGGTGGGCAGCACGAGGATGAACACCAGCGCGGCGACCTTGACCAGCAGCGAGACCACCTTGCTGACGTTGGCCTCCTCGCGGTGGCTCATCTGGGGGTGGATGTACTCGCGCCAGATGTTGCGGCTGAACAGGTTGGCCGCGGCGATCGACATCACCGCCGCGGGTACCAGCGCGCCGACGGCGATGGCTGCGAAGGCGACCCCGGTGAACCAGCTGGGGAACATCTTCTGGAAGAGGTCGGCGATGGCGCTGTTGTTGCCGAACGCGGCCGTGGGCTTGATGCCTGCGGCGATGGCCATGAAGCCGAGCAGGCCGATCATCCCGAGCATGAACGAGTACGCGGGCAGGAACGAGGCGTTGCGCTTGATGGTGCGCTGACTCTTGGAGCTGAACACGGCCGTCAGCGAGTGCGGGTAGAGGAAGAGCGCCAGCGCCGAGCCGAGCGCGATGCTGCTGTAGGCGTTGAACAGTGACGGCTGAAGGACGTCGGGCTTGGCCTTGCCGGCCGCTGCCACCGATGCGGCGTGCTCCACCTTGTTGAAGATGCTGCCGAAGCCACCGAGCTTGTACGGGATGTAGATTACTGCGACGATCACCACCAGCCAGATCAGCGCGTCCTTGACGATGGCGATGAGCGCCGGGGCGCGTATGCCGCTCACGTATGTGAAGAGCGCAAGCACCACGAAGGCGATGATCAGCGCGACCTCCGGGCTGATGCCGATGTTGGCCAGAACAACCTTGATACCGAAGATCTGCAGGGCGATGTACGGCATGGTGGCGAGGATGCCGGTGAGGGCGATGAGCAGAGCGAAGAAGCGGCTGTCGAAACGATCGCGCACGTAGTCAGAGCCGGTGACGTAGCCCTTGTTGCGCGACACCTGCCAGAGGCGGGGCATGGTGAGGAACACCAGCGGGTAGATGATGATCGTGTACGGCAGCGCGAAGAGCCCGTAGGCGCCGAGCGCGAACACCACCCCGGGGACGGCGACGAAGGTGTAGGCCGTGTAGAGGTCGCCGCCGAGCAGGAACCAGGTGACCACGGTGCCGAAGCTGCGGCCCGCAAGGCCCCACTCCTCAAGGTGGTTGAGGTCGGCCCTTCGCCAGCGGGAGGCAAGGAAGCCAATGACCGCCACCAGCACGCCGATGGCGACGACGATGACCAGCTCGTCCCAATGGGTCACGACTCATCCTCGCCGCGATCGAAGGCGTAGACGACGGCCGTGATGGTTACGCCGAGGATCACCCAGGCGAACTGGTACCAGATGAAGAACGGGATGCCGGCCAGGCGCGGCTCCGCATGGGCGTAGAGGGTGGGGACGAGCAGCGCCACGAAGGGAATGAGCAGGAGGAGCCGCGCCCAGCGGCCACGCCGTCGGGAGGTGGGTGACTTCTGCACGGGAGGACGATCCACGAACAGGCGCAGCTCTGTCAAGACGCCCGCGCCAACCGGAGCTGCCGCGAAGCTGGAGCGCCGGTTGGAGGCGCTACGACCCGGGCATGGCCGGGTCCGCGACGACAGCCCGCGTGCGCGCTCCCGAGCTGTGCGGCGCCGGCTGGTTCAACACCGACCGGCCGCTGACCATCGCCGGGTTGCGCGGCAGGGTGGTCCTGCTCGACTTCTGGACGTTCTGCTGCATCAACTGCCTGCACGTCATCGAGGAACTGCGTCCGCTGGAAGAGCGTTTCGGCGACCGCCTGGTGGTGATCGGTGTGCACTCGCCGAAGTTCCCCCACGAGGCCGACCACGCGGCCGTGGAGCGCGCGATGCGCCGTCATCGCATCCATCACCCAGTGCTCGACGACCCGGAGATGGAGACGTGGCAGCAGTACGGCGTGCGGGCATGGCCGACGCTCGTGCTCATCGATCCGCAGGGGTACGCCGTGGGAATGGCGTCGGGCGAGGGCAACGCGCCGCCGACACCGTCCACCTGACCGTGGCCCTCGACACCGGCGGCGAGGACGTCGATCCCGCCCAGGGACCGCCGGTGCGGGTGACCGTCAGCGCCGATCCGGCAACACTCCTCGGCCCCGGCCCGCGCAGCTGGGCGCTCGGCGGCCTGCCAGCGGAGGTGGACATCGTGCTCGGCGAGCCCGGTGAGGGGATCCTGGAGGTCGAGATCAGCGCGGCCACCTGCCGGGGCGATCTCTGCACCGTGCACCGGCGCGGCGAGGAGCGACCGCTGCGGGTCAGCTGAGCCGTCGCGGCCTGTCCGGGCGAGGCGCCAGCGCACCGCGGCGCTGGTATCCTGCGGGCGACCCGACGGCCCTGCGGCCGTCCTCCGCACCGGCGGGGCGCCGTCTCCCACTCGCTTTCCAGCGCCCGCCTCCCCCAACTGCGATGCACCTCACCACGCGCCGCGCCCCCGCGGCCCTCCTCGCCGGCGCCGCCGCCGCGATACTCGTCCTCTGCTGGGCCGGCGCCATTGCCGCGGGCGCGGCGTGGACTCGGGCGAGCACGCTGCCCGGACTGGGCAGCGGGAGGATCTGGTCGGTCGCCAGCAGCCCGACGACCGCCGGCTTCGTCGCGGCGGGAACGGACAAGGGCGTCGATGTCAGCACCGACAGCGGTTCAACCTGGACGGCCACAGCGCTCAACTCCGTGCGCGTCTGGACGGTCGGGTTCGATCCACGCGACGCCCACAAGCTCTTCGCCGGCACCGACGGCAACGGGGTCGTGCTGAGCACCGACGGGGGAGGCAGCTGGTCCACCGTCTCGACCGGCCTGACGGATGGCACGGTCCGCTCACTCGCGTTCGGGCTCGACGGCCTCGCCGCCGGCACCAATCACGGGGTCGCCCTCAGCGCGGACGGCAGGACCTGGCATGACGGGGGTCTCGATCAGTACTCGATCTCGACGCTGGCCGTGGCGGCCAACTCGCCGAACCTGGTTCTGGTCGCGGGCATCGACCGGGGCGACACCACCAACGGCTACCTCTTCCGCTTCGACAGCTCCACGAGCACCTGGCAGGCACTGCAGAGCGGCCTGCCGGCGTCCGCGGTGGTGACCTCGGTCAGCGCCGGGCCGCTGTCCAGTTCGGTGTCCAAGCGACCGCTGGTCGCGACCACCAGCAAGGGCGCCTTCCGCAGCGGCGACAGCGGCACCACCTGGACGGCGAGCACCGGCGTGCCCGAGAACCTGAACCTGACCACGGCAGTCTTCAGCCCGCTGGATCCCAACCTGGTGTACGCGGGCGCGGACGCCGGGGGGTCCAACGGCGGCGACCTGCTGCGCTCGACGGATGGTGGCGCGTCGTTCGGGGTGGCCGACCAGGGACTGCCGGACAAGCTGCGGCAGGTGGAGAGCATCGCCGTCGAGCAGGTGACCCCGCCCGTGGTGATCGCCGCGCTCGATCCCGCCGCCGGTGGCACCATCTTCACGGAGACGGACGCGACGGCCCCGTCGCCACCCGCGCTGGTCTCCGAGGCCCCTGGAGCGCCGATTCCGTCGACGCTGGCGACGCCGGCTCCGACAGCCAGGGCGTCGCACGCCGCTGTTCCCACCGCGTCGCCGGGTGACGGCGGGGGACTCGGCGGCATCGCCGGGACGGTCTTCCACTGGCCCGTGCCTCTGGTCTTCGAGGTCCTGCTCGCGCTCGCGATCGTGTACCTGCTGGTCCGCTGGCGGCAGCGCTACTACGTCGAGGGCCCCCCGTAGCGCCGACCGCATCTCGTGGCAGGACATGCGTACTGCGGTGAGGCTGGTCGGGGAGAAGGCGCCGGCTGCACACCGACACGGGGCGCCCGGTTGCTCCTCCGGGCAACGGGGGCGGGCGGCGACGCTGCTGGCGGCGCTGGACGAGCGGTGCCAACCAGAGGCCCCCGCGTACGATCCGCGGGTGATCGCGCTCGTGAGCCCATCGTATCCGCTCGCCTTCCTGGCGGGCCTCGTGTCGTTCCTCTCGCCGTGCGTCTTCCCTCTGGTGCCGGCGTACGCGGCCTACCTCGGCGGCCGCGCCGGCCAGGGAGTGGAGGCCACAGAGCAGGTCGGCGACCTCGTCGCCGTGGGCGCCGGCGGCGGCGCGCAGGTGCTCACCGCGCCCGCTCGGTCTGGCCAGCTCGGCACGCGCCGAGTTCCCATCCTCGGCAACGGCATCGCGTTCGTCGCCGGCTTCATGGTGGTGTTCGTCGCCCTGTTCTACGTGCTCCAGGCGCTCGAGGTGACGTTCCTGCTCCACCACCAGCTCGCGGTGAACCGGGTGGCCGGGGCGGTGATCATCGCGCTGGCGCTGCAGACGATGGGGGTGATCCGCATTCCGCTGCTGATGCGCGACTGGCGTTTTCACTCGGTGCCTCTCGGCGGCACCCTGGGCGCCTTTCTGCTCGGCATCACCTTCGCGCTGGGCTGGACCCCGTGCATCGGCGCACAGCTCGGGGCGATCCTGCAACTGGCGGTCAGCGGTGACTTCGGCGGCCTGCCATTTCTCTTGGTCTACTGCGCGGGGCTCGCCGTGCCCTTCCTCGCCGTGGCCGTCCTCGCCGACCGCATGCAGAACGTGATCCGCGCCGTCAACCGGCGAATGGGGGTCATCAACATCGTCGCCGGGCTGCTGTTGCTCGCCTTCGGCTTTCTGCTGGTGAGCAACGAGATCACCCTGCTCAACCAGTATTCGTTCCAATCGCCGTTCAACCTGTGACGCCGGGCGCGGCGGCGGCAGGGAACCACACCGTGACCGTGGTACCGGCTCCCTCGACGCTCTCGATGTCAACGTCACCGCCACCGGAGCGGGCGAGCCCCTGGACGATGCTGAGGCCCAGCCCGCTGCCACCGTCCTCGCGCGCACGGGCCTTCTCGCCGCGGTAGAAGCGCTCGAAGATGTGGGGAAGATCAGCCGCGGCGATCCCCGGCCCCTCGTCGCGAACCGACAGGTAGGCGCGCTCGCGCGTCGCCCACGTGCGCCATGTCTGAGCCGCCCCGGGCGCGTACCTGCGGGTGTTGATGAGCAGGTTGCGCACGATGGTGTCGAGAGCGTTGCGGTCGACCATGGCAAGAACGGACGGGTCGAGGTGGCGCTCCACCGTCTCCGCCCCGTTGGTAACGTGCTCGTCGAGGTGACGCGCCACCACCGCGCTGACGTCGACCTCCGCGGGGGCGGCCGCCGTCTCCGCGTCGAGCCGGGCCAGCGTGAGGAGGTCGATGACCAGCACGCGCATCCGCTCCGCCTCGCGTCCCATGGCCGCTAGCGCAGCGTCGAGCGCCTCCGGGTCAGGCGTGGCCCCGCGCCGGATGACGTCGATGTAGCCCTTCAGCGCGGTCACCGGGGTGCGCAGCTCGTGCGAGGCGTCGGCGATGAAGCGACGCGTGCGCTGCTCGGACTCCTGCTGGACGGCGAAGGACTCCTCGATCCGCGCCGCCATCTCGTCGAACGAGCGCGCCAGCGTTCCGATCTCGTCTTGGCGCCGCTCCACACCACTGCGCGCGCGCAGGTCGCCGGACGCGAGCTGCTGTGAGGTGGCGGTCAGGCGGCGCAGGGGTCGCAGCGCCCTGCCGGTGAGAAGGACGCCGGCGATGAGCGCGAGCAGCAGGGCCGCGCCGCTCCCGGCCGCGAGGAGCAGGATCTCGTCGCCCAGTACGCGCTCGATCGGCGCCATGGAGGTCGACAGCTGGGCGACGCCGCAGGTGCTCCCCGCGGCCACCCCGGTGCGAATTGGGAAACCGACGACGAGCTGATCCTGGCCAGCGGTTCCGGGTACCACCTCGGGACCGCCGCGTGTGCCCGCGACGGCGCGCTGGAGGGCGGCGGGGCTGAGGCGGGGCAGGTCGTTGCCGGCCGGCGCCTGCGCGGCGACCTGGAGGGAGCGGTCATAGACGATGACGCTGACCGTGCGACCGGTGGTGGCGGCGACCGTGGTGGCGACGGCGCGACCCACCAGGTCGGCGCCCGCGTCGGTGGCGCAGAGCACCCGAGCCCCACGCGCAGCGGGTTGGGCGGCCGCTCGAGCGAGCAGGGTGCGCGCCGTGGTCATGTCGTCCTGCAGCGAAGCCACTCGCGCGGCGATGAGACTCTGGCGCAGCGAGACGTACTGGTACACCCCGAATCCCGCGAGCAGGACGGCGAGTAGCGCGACGTACGTGAGGGTGAGGCGCCAGCGCACGCTGCGCAGGAAGCCGAGGCGGCTCACTCGGGCGCGGATGGGGAGGGAACACTGCCGCGCAGGCGGTAGCCGACGCCGCGCACCGTCTGGATGCGCTGGTGCGCCGTGTCCTCGAGCTTCTGGCGCAGGTAGCGCACGTACACCTCGACGTTGTTCTCGTCGCCGAAGAAGTTGTAGCCCCAGACCTCGTCGAGGATCCGCTGGCGCGGGAGCACCTGGTCGGCGTTGATCGCGAGGTAGAGGAGCAGGTCGAACTCGCGCGCGCTGAGACTCAGCGAGCGCTCGCCGACCATGACCTCGCGAGTCGCGGTGTCGATGCTGAGGTCGCCGACACGCACCACCCGCGAGAGCGACGGGTTGCGCCGGCGCAGCACCGCGCGGATGCGGGCGAGAAGCTCGCCGAAGTCGAACGGCTTGACCAGGTAGTCGTCGGCGCCGAGCTCCAGCCCCTGGATGCGGTCGCCGGTCTCGTCGCGCGCGCTGAGGATGATGACGCCGCGGCTGCGGTCCCCCGCGATGGCCTTGCACAGCTGCCACCCGTCCATGCGCGGCATCATCAGATCGACGACGACGAGGTGCGGTTTGAAATCATCGACAGCACGCAGGCCGGCGCGGCCGTCCGCGGCCGTCTGGACCTCGAAGCCCTCGTGGCGCAGGCCGAGCGATATGAAATCGCGAATGCTGGTCTCGTCATCGACGACCAGCACCCGAGTCGTCTCGGTCACGCTTCGAGTATAGGAGCGGCTCGGCACCCGCCAAGGCCAGAACGCGCGCTTCTCAGCGGATTCTCAATCGCGGCTCCCGGCCTGTACCCGGGCGCCGCGTAGACTTGCCCGCGTTGTGCCCCAGGTGCTTCGTCGCATCCGCCGCCCCGGCCCGCTGGTGGCCATCTCCCTTGCGTACCTCCTCGCAGCCGCCGGGATCATGATCTGGCGCGGCATCTCGGTGTCACCGGACTACATGCTCTTCCTGCTCATCCCGGTGGCCCTGTTGAGTGGGCGCTTCCTCGGATTCCTGCGCGACTGGGTGCCGTTCGTGGTCATCTTCCTGGGCTGGGAGGCGATGCGCGGTTTCGCCGCGGAGACCGACTTCACACCCCACGTGGCCGACCTCGCCCACCTCGAGACCGGGCTCTTCGGCGGCCACCTGCCAACAGCGGTGCTCCAGCAGTCACTCAACGTCGGCACCTTCGGCCGGTTCCTCGACTACGGCGCCACCGTCGTGTACTTCTGCCACTTCCTCTTTCCGCTGGCCGTCGGCATGGTTCTGTGGCTCGTCGACCGCACCCAGTTCGTTCGCTTCACCACCGCGCTGATGGGCATGGCGCTGGTCGCCTTCGTCATCTTCCTGCTCGTTCCCACCGCGCCACCGTGGTATGCGGAGCAGCAGGGCGTGCTCAGCGGCTTCGAAAAGATCATCGGTACCACGTTGCCGAGCGCGGTGAGCCCGTACTACCAGAACCTGAACCCCAACCCGGTGGCGGCGTTCCCGTCTCTGCATGCAGCCTTTCCGATGCTGGGATTTTTCGCTCTGTACCGGCCGTATCCGCGCGCCGCCTGGATCGCGTTCGCGTGGTGCCTCCTGGTGTGGTTCAGCGTCGTGTTCCTCGGTGAGCACTACGTCGTCGACGTGATCGGCGGCGTCGTCCTCGCGGCGGTGTCGTGGCTGGTGATGATGCGGGTGGCGGTGCCGCGCATCCGTGCTCTGCGGCCACCCGAACCGGTCGCCGTGACGGCAGCGGAGCCGGCAGTTGGCTGAGCGGCAGGCGTTGCGCATCGAGCTGGCGCCCGGATTCTCGGTGGCGGAGGTGCATGCGCACACGCTCTGCAGCGACGGCATGGTGACGGCGCCCGACCTGGTGCGCGCCGCGTCCGCGGTGGGTCTCTCGGTGGTGTGCGTCACCGACCACGACACCATCGGCGACCTCGCCGAGGCCGTCGACGTCGGGGCCGAACTCGGCGTCGACGTGGTGCGTGGCGAGGAGGTGACCTGCACGTTCCCGCCCGGGACGCACATCGTCGCGCTGTTCATCGAGAAGCAGATCCGCATGCACATGTCGGTGGAGGACACCATCGACGCCATCCGCGACCAGGGCGGCCTGGCGATCGTCGCCCACCCGTTCATGCCCACGTACTTCGCGTCGATGTCGGCGCGTCGCATCGACGCGCTGCTATCGAAGCGCACCGTCGACGGCATCGAGCTGCGCCACACTGCGCCGGTGCTGCCGAGGGCGTGGAAGCGCCTCGACGAGTACTACGCAGCCCATCGCGACCAGCTCGGGGCGGCCCTCGGCGCCGGGGACAGCCACTTCGGGATCAACGACATCGGGCGGATGGTCACGGTCTTCGAGGGCCGTGGGGCGCGTGCGCTGCGGGCGGCGATCGAGGGGCGGACGGCGTCTCCGCGGCGCGGGGTGCGGCCCTCACCACCGGGATTGCGGGCCCGGCTCGGCCAGCAGCAGCGGGCGATGTTCTGGCTGTCCCACCAGCGCCGGACGGGACGGGTGGGTCAGGGGGTGGGGCCGGCCCACTGAGCGACCTGGCCGGGCTGGCGGCACCGGCCGGTAGAATCTGGCCCTCGGGCCCGCTTAGCTCAGTTGGTAGAGCAGGGGACTCTTAATCCCAAGGTCACAGGTTCGACCCCTGTAGCGGGTACCACCATTTTGAATACGAATCGG
>CABDYX010000116.1_pt1 | contig 17394 bp, 18 predicted proteins | sample 3132131 | NCBI WGS metagenome assembly CABDYX01 (sample SAMEA5534339, study PRJEB31848) | metagenome | biome: tundra; feature: field; material: soil | place: USA | collected 2013-05 | depth 0.45 m | reverse complement strand
GGCGAGGGGGTGACCACGTAGGGCGTGTACGTCGGGCACGGCGGCAGCGGCTGCACCGGCGGCTGGTGGGAACCGGAGACCACCAGCGAGATGGCCACGGCGACGGCCCCGATGGCCACGGTGAGCACGAAGGTGATCGCCCCCCACTCGCGGCGGAACAGGCTCATGCCGTGACGGCCTCGAGCGCTTCGCGCAGCGCCCGCCCGAGGGTGGGATGGTCGAGGGCGAGCAGCGCGTTGGTGGCCAGCCAGCCAGCCAGTGTGCCCACGTCGAGCAGCTCGCCGGTGAACTCGACGCCGTGCACGGGACCGTCGGTGAGCAGCGCGCCGATGCCGTCGGTCAGCTGGATCTCTCCCCCTGCGCCCGGGGCGGTGGCGCGGAGCGCGTCGAAGATCGTGGGGGTGAGCACGTACCGGCCCATGATGGCCAGGTCGCTGGCGGCCTCGTCCGGTGCGGGCTTCTCGACCACCGCCGTGACGCGGTGCACCCGGCCATGCGACTCCGCGACGGTGGCGCAGCCGTAGCGGGAGATCTGGTCGCGGGGCACGCGCTTCAGCGCAAGGATCGGGGTGCGGTACTCCGCGAAGGCGTCGGCCAGCTGGCGGAGAACAGGCACGCTGCCATGCGAGAGGTCATCGGGGAGCATGCACATGAACGGATGGTCGCCGACCGCCTCGGCGGCGCAGAGCACGGCGTGGCCGAGGCCGAGCGGCTCGTCCTGGCGCACCCAGGTGAAGCCGGCGAGATGGTCGCTGGCGCGGACGGCCTCGAGCTCCTCCAGCTTGCCGCGCTGCTCGAGCAGCCGCTCCAGCGCGGGCTGGGCCGTGAAGTGCGCCTGGATCAGTTCCTTGCCGTCGCTGATGACCACCACCATCTCCCGGGCGCCCGCGGCCACCGCCTCCTCGACGCCCCACTGGATGACGGGACGGTCGAGCACGGGAAGCAACTCCTTGGGGAGAGCCTTGGTGGCGGGGAGAAAGCGCGTCCCCAGCCCAGCGGCCGGGATCACGCAATGGCGGAGATCCACGGCGGCGCATTGTCGCCTCTGGGCGCCTCCGCGTGCGTCCTCGGGGCGCGCGGACAGTCGCCCACTACACTGGCGCCTGCTCCGAAATGTCCTGAACAATCTCCCTGGAGGCACCGTGGCAGAGGCGAAATCGGTGGCTCTCGCCGTGACCGCGGCGCTGGCCACGGCCCTCGAGCGGGCAATTGCCGCCGGCGCCATCCCCGCCCCGGCGACCGCGCCCGAGATCGTGGTGGAGAAACCGCGGGATGCGGCTCACGGCGACGCGGCGACCAACCTGGCGATGCGCCTGGCGAAGACCGCGGTCGGGCCGGATGGGGCGGCCGGGCCACCGCCGCGACAGATCGCCGAGGCACTGCTCCAGCACCTCGACATCGGCGGGCTCATCGACTCCGCCGATGTGGCCGGGCCCGGCTTCCTCAACCTCCGGCTGCGGACGTCATGGGTCGTCGCCCAGCTCGCGGAGATCATCGAGGCGGGCGATCGCTGGGGCGACGTTGGCCTGGGCACCGGACGATCGATGCTGCTCGAGTTCGTCAGCGCCAACCCCACCGGCCCGCTGACGCTGGGAGCAACCCGTGGCGGCGCTGTTGGCGGGGCTCTGGCCAACGTGCTCGCGGCCGCGGGATACGGGGTGAAGACCGAGTACTACGTGAACGACGCGGGCAGCCGGATGCGCACCTTCTACGAGAACTGCGCGTGGTATTACCGGCGGCTGTGCGGCGTCGACGCCGCTCCTCCGGACGAGCCCTACCCGGCCGCTGAACACGCCGCCGAGCTGCTCCACGCCGAGCACAGGGACGGCCTGCGCGAGGAGCCGACGGATGTCATCGGCGGCCACGGGATCCGCGCCCAGCTGGCCGAGATCCGCCAGGACGTCGAGCGGCTGGGAATCCATTTCGACAGCTGGTTCTCTGAGCAGTCGCTCTTCGACAGCGGTGCGGTCGACCGGATGCTCGAGCGCCTGCGCGAGGCCGGGCTGGTGGTTGAACGCGATGGCGCGGTGTGGTTCGCGGCAACGCAGCTCGGCAACGACAAGGACGAGGTGCTGATCCGCTCCAACGGCATGCCGACGTACTTCACAACCGACATCGCCTATCACCTCGACAAGTTGGAGCGGCGCTCATTCGACTGGGCCATCGATGTCGTCGGGGCGGATCACCAGGGGCACCTGCCGCGCATGTTCGCCGCGCTGCGCGCGCTCGGACTCGATGACGCGCGGCTGAGCCTCGTCGTCACCCAGCTGATCACCGTCGGCGGCGCCAAGATGAAGAAGGCCGCCGGGCACTACGTCACGCTGGCCGACATCCTCGACCAGGTGGGTGGTGACGCCATCAGGTTCTTCCTGATCAGCCGCAGCTCGAACTCCACCATCGACTTCGACCTCGACCTGGCGGTCAAGGCCGGCAACGAGAACCCGGTGTTCTACGTCCAGATGGCCCACGCGCGCTGTGCGGGGGTGTTCCGGCAGGCGGAGGCTGAGGGGATCACGCCCAGTGACCCCGACCTGTCACTCCTGGGCGCCGACGAGTCGCCGATGATCCAGCTGCTGCTCGAGCTTCCCGACGTGGTGAGCGGGATCGCACGCGATCTCGAACCGCACCGGCTGGCGTTCTACGCCCAATCGGTGGCCGCGGCCTGGCATCGCTACTACCACGACCATCGGATCGTCGACGCTGCCGACCCGGCGCTGAGCGCTGCCCGTCTGCACCTCGCGGCGGCCGTGCGGGTGACACTGCGGCAAACCCTGCGGCTGATGGGCATGTCGGCGCCGGACCGGCTGTGAGCGCCGAAGCGCCCGTTGGTGCGGCCTATACTTCGACCCCCGCCCCGTTCGTCTAGAGGCCCAGGACACCGCCCTCTCAAGGCGGAGATCATCGGTTCGAATCCGATACGGGGTACCACGCCGGACAGGATGGTAGCGAAGCAGTGATCGCCGAGGACGCAGTCGCACCTGCCGTCGACGACGATGCCGAGTACCGCCGCGAGCCCGGCTGGACATTTCCATCCCCCTGCGGCCCGTCATCGCGTCGGCGATCGCGGGCCTGCTCATCTACGCGGCCTGTCTGGTGGTTTTCGAGGTCGGAACCAACAAGGGGGCAGCGTCTCAGGTGTCGAGTCCGACGCTCTCCCCCTCTTCCGGTGCGCCAGTGTTCATCACATTCCCACCCAGCCTCTCCGTGAGCCCATCCTCGCAGCCACCGTCAGTTTCCACGCCGACTCAGGTGGTTCCCACGGTGCCTCCACCGACACCGCTTCCGTAATCGAGCTGTTCGGGCTTGCGCGTGCCGGCCGTCCGGATCAGAGCGCGCGGATCGTGTGAGCCGCCGGATGACGGACCGCGCCCGTCAGCTGGATGCTGTCGAATGCCACCGAACTGGGCTAGCGGACGTTGTGTGAGGTCACGAAGATGCCGATGGTGACCGGCCCAGTCATGGAGATGGTGCCGTCGCCGTTTGCGACACGTAGTGGAACTGGTCGGTCTTGCCGAAGATGTCGGCGCCCGTGCCGTCGATGTAGACAGTCCCTGTCGATGCCGAATAGTCGGCCGTGCCGGGCAGGAGCGGCGCGCCGACGTCGGTGCTCTGCCATGGAGACGGCAGCGTGCCCTGCACCGCGTTGTAGACGGCGGTGTACGTCGCGCCCACGGTTGCGGAGGTGAACGAGTCGGTGAGCGCGCTCCCGTCAGCCCAGGGCACCGTTCAGTCCACGTAGCGAGATACGCCCGCGGCCGCGGGGGAGCCCATCGGGCGCCCACTTGAGCCACACAGGGCGACGCCGACCCGCTAGCCTCGCGCTGATGGGACCGCCCGGCGACAGCGCGCCGCCTCCGCCTCCGCCCGTAGGGTCGCCCCCTCCGCCCGCCGGGATGCCGCCTCCGGCGCCGCTGGGCGGGGATGGCATGGAACCGCCTGGTGTGGTCATCCCAACGGGCCGACCCTGGTGGCATTGGGCTGCGATCGCCGCCGGTGTGCTGACTGCCGCCATCGTGGTGCTGGCAATCGTCCTGGCGACGCGTCCTCCTCGATCCCCGACGCCATTGGCGATCGCGTCGTCGTCGCCGACCGTGACGGCGAGCCCGACCAGCACAGACACACCGACACCGGCACCGACACCGACACCAACGCCGACTCCCACTGTAACTCCTCTGGCTGCCACGCCTGCGCAGCAGGCGGCTCTGCTGTACCCATCAGGTGGAATGGAGTGCGGCGGCAACGGCAACTATTCCGGATGCCCAGTGACCCAGGCGCTGATCGACGCCGCCAATCAGTGGCGTCACAACCACAACCCGAGCGCGCCGGCACCGCTGTGCCGCTGCCCGGTCAACTACGCAACCCCCGTTGCGCAGCAGGACGACACGCTTCTGCCCGCCGGCGACCAGGGGAACCCGAACATGGGCGCGGTTCAGGTGCAGCTGTCGTTCCCACCGAACAGTCACGAGACGATGGTGGTGCTGTTCTCTCGTCAGGGCAACGGGACCTGGCTCGCGGTCGACACGTACTGCGGTAACCCCCAGAACCGCCTCGGAGCGGCTGGCGCCACCAGCTGCATCCAGTAGCGTCAATCAATCAATCGGGGATCAGCTTGCCAGGGTTCATGATCGCGGCCGGATCGAACCGCGCCGCCAGTGCACGCAGGGCGTCCACGCCGGTGGCGCCCACCTCGCGCTCCATGTAGGGACGGTGGTCGGTGCCGACGGCGTGGTGGTGGGTGATGGTGCCGCCGCCATCGAGGATGGCGCTGCACGCCGCGCTCTTGGCGGCGCGCCAGCGGGCCGCCGGGTCGTCACCCGGCCGTGCGAGCACGGTGAAATAGAGCGACGCGCCGGACGGGTACAGGTGGGAGACGTGGACGCCGATCAACGGGGCGATGCCGTCGTCGGTGAGCACCATACTCAGGCGGCCGGCCACGCTCCGGCGCAGGGCCGTAAGGTCGCTCCACGCGACGGCGGTCTCGAGCGTCTCGACGAGCACACCCGCGTCGAGAAGTGAATCGCGCAGGTACGGCCCCGCGTAGCGGCCGCGCAACCACGCGCGACCCGGCGACGCGCCGAGCGTGATGCCGCCGTGCCTCCGCGCCAGCCCGCGCGCAGCGCGGCGCCGCGCTGGCTGCACCGCCGCGTCGCTGTCCCAGCCGAGGATGAGCAGGCAGCCGCCCGCGTGGTGGCGAGCGTCGAGGTAGCGGCGACCGGCCGCTTCGATGAACCCGCCGTGAGCCGCCATCGCCATGCCCGCGCGCGTCTCATCCGCGTCGCTGAGCCGCGCGACGTCGGGGGTGACCGACGCCTGGGCCATGGCGCGGAGCGCCTCGACACCGCCGTCGAACGAGCGAAACGACCATGCTTCGTAGTGGCCCGCGTCGGGACGGTGGCGCACCCGCACGGTGACCTCGGTGATGACCCCGACCCGACCCTCGGACCCGAGCACCAGCTCGCGCAGTGACGGGCCCGCAGCGGTCGCCGGATGAGGGGTGGCGTTGAGCTCACCGCGTGGCGTGACGCAGCGCAGTCCCAGCACGACATCGTCGAAGCGACCGTAGCCACCGGACGCCTGTCCCGCGCTGCGCGTGGCTGCGAAACCGCCGATGGTGGCGTACTCGAACGACTGCGGGTGGTGGCCAAGGGTGAGCCCGTGCTCGCCCAGCGCGACCTCCGCCTGCGGGCCGGTCATGCCCGCCTCCAGCGTCGCCGTCATCGCCGTCGTGTCCACGCTGCGCAGCCGGTTGAGATTGCGGAGGCTGAGCGCGATCACCGAGCGGTGCTCACCGCGAAGCGGGGTGACACCACCCACCACCGACGTGCCGCCACCGAACGGCACCACCGCGCAACCGGCCTCGCCGCACGCGTGCAGGACGGCAGCGATGTCCCCGGCGCCGCGCGGGAACACCACCGCATCAGGCGCGTGCTCGAGACTGCCTCCGCGCAGCGCCAGCAGGTCGAGGTAGCTGCGCCCCGCAGCGTGTCGCAACCGCGCAACGTCCGACGTGTCGACGCCGTCGCCGGGGCAGATGGAGCGCAGTGCGTCGAGGAGCGCGCCGTCGATCGCCAGGGCCGGCAGCTGCGCCGGGTCCGGCTCCCGGTGGACCGCGGCGGCCACGGTGTCGATGTGCAGCTCGTCGCGGAGAAGAGCCGCCAGGCCGGGTGGGATCTCCGTGGGGCGGTCGCCCCAGCCCCACCAGCGCAGCGGCGGCGGCGGCGTGCTCACACCGGCACCGCGGCCAGCAGCGCATCGGCGAGCGGTTGCGCGCGCAGGCGTTCAGCGGAGACGAGACCGAGGCGCACCCGCCGGTCGAGGAGGTCGTCGACGTCGAGGGCGCCCTCGTGGCGGAGCCCGAAGAGGAGTTCGACGCCGAGCACCGGCGTGCCGTCGAACACAGGTTGCAGGAGCGACGGGTCCGCTGCGGCGAGGGCGGCCACCTCGGGCGCCTCGGTGCCGTAGCGCGCCACCAGCCGCGGTGGCGCGTCGATGCCGCGCAGCTGTGCGCGCGGCGCGGCGCCGACCAGCGGGATCGACGCGGTACGGCACCTCGGCCCGTGGTCGCCGACGACGCGGTCGACGAGGTCCTGGGCCATGCGGCGATAAGTGGTCAGCTTGCCGCCCACCAGGGTCACGAGGCGGCCATCCTGTGAGGCGATGATGGCGTGGCGGCGCGAGATGTCCGCGGTGGAACCGGTGCCGCTGTCGAGCAGCGGGCGGTAGCCGGCGTAGCGACCGATGACGCACTCCGGACCGAGGGGGTGGTCGAACGCGGTGGCCACGGTGGAGAGCAGGAAGTGCTCCTCCGCCGCGGTGACGGTGGGCTCGTCCTCGATGGGACCGTGGTGCTCCTCATCGGTGAGACCGACGATGACGCGCCCGTCACCGGTCGGTGTGGCGCCCACCCATCGCGCCGATTCCCCCGCCACGGGAACGATGATCGCGGCGCGCGGATCGCCCAGCGCGGCGGAATCGAGAACGAGGTGCGCGCCCTTGCTCGGGCGCAGCCTGACGGCGGGGTCGATGAGGTCGGCCCACACACCGGTGGCGTTGACGACGGTGCGCGCGCGCACTGTGAACGACCGTCCGGTGAGCCGGTCCGTGGCGCGCACCTCGCCGTCGGCGATGGCGTCCACGGCGCAGTGGGTGACGATGTCGGCCCCGTGCGCTGCGGCGGTGCGCGCCACCGTGACGACGAGATGGGCGTCGTCCTCCAGCTGCCCGTCCCAGAAGAGGATGGCGCCGCGCAGGCCGTCGCGGCGCAGGGCGGGCACCAGGCGACGAGCCTCGTGGGCGCTGATGCGACGCGGGCCGGGAAGCTGACCCCCGCGGGTGCCCGACGCGATGCGCAGCACATCGCCGACGCGAACGCCCAGCTCCGTGAGAACGCCACCGACCGGGCGGAGGCTGTCGTCGAGTACGGCCAGGAACGGCATCGGCCGCACCAGGTGCTGCGCCGTGCGGGTCATGAGGATGTGCCGTTCGCGGGCCGACTCCCAGGCGACGCCGACCTGGAGATTGCGCAGATAGCGGAGCCCGCCGTGGATCAGCTTGGAGCTCCAGCGGCTGGTACCGTGGGCGAGGTCGTGGGCTTCGAGCAGGGCGACGCTCAGTCCGCGACTGGCGGCGTCCAGCGCAACGCCGGCGCCGGTGATGCCGCCGCCGACCACGAGCATGTCGAGCTCCCCACCCGACGCGAGGCGCTCCAGTGCGGCGGCGCGCTGGGCCGCGTTGAGCGAGGCGGAGTGGTTCACGGCGCGACGTCCGCGGCGGGCCTCAGGTAGGCGTCGAGCATGTCGCGCAACTCCAGGTCGATGCGGGGGGTCAGCGCGTCGTCGATGAGGGCGGGCGCCGCCGCCACGACGCTGCGGAGGAGCAGCTCGAGCAGGCGTCCGGCCGCGGGTGCGTCGATGTCGCGGATCGAGCCGTCGACCCGGCCGGCGTCGAGGTGCCCGCGCAGCGCGGTGACGGCGATCTCCTGGGCGTGGCCGCGACGGGTGGTGAGGTACGGCAGCAGGCGTTCGCCGTCGAGCTCGATGACCCGCCGGATCACGGGGTCGTGGCGGAGCGCACCCACGGCGTGAAGGGTGGCCGCGATGAGCCGCTCGCGAGCCGTCGGCCGGACGCAGGCGGCCGCCTCCGCATCCGCGATGATCCCCCCGATCTCGCGGGTGAGCAGCGTCGACCACAGCGAGGCGGCGTCCGGGAACGTGCGGTAGACGGTCATGCGGCTGGCCCCGGCGCGGCGGGCCACGTCGGTCACCGTGGTGCGGGTGATCCCGCGCTCGGCCACGCAGGCCCGAGCGGCGTCGAGGAGCGCTCCATCGGAGTAACGCTGTGACATCTCGTGTCGCAGTGTAACAAGGCCTGTCCGGGCGCGCGCACGCTCGCTATGCTGCTGACGATGCTCCTCGCACCCGCGCCCTCGCTGGCCTACGTGATCCTGCTCCCGGCCGTTCTCCTGGCCGCGGTCTGCGTTCTCGGAGTTGCGACGTACGTTGCACTGGGCCGCATCCGCCACTAGCTGCGGGCGGACGCGCGGAGCGGCTCAGGTGGGCGACGGCCCACCGACGGACAGCAGTTCGACCTCGAAGATCAGCGTCGAGTTGGCGGGGATCGCGCCGTTGGCGCTCGACCCGTAGCCCAGCGACGGCGGTATCACCAGGCGTCGCTTGCCACCTTCCTTCATGCTCAGCACCCCCTCGTCCCAGCCGGCGATGACGTTGGGCGGGGTGGCGCCGATGACGAAGCTGAACGGGGTACGCCCCGTCCCGCGCGAACTGTCGAACTGGGTGCCGTTGGCCAGCCAGCCGGTGTAGTGGACCGTGATGTTCTGCCCCCTCTGAGGCGTGGCTCCCGTGCCCGCGACGATGTCGCCGTAGCGGAGACCGTCGGAGGTGGTGAGCAGGCAGACGGCGTCGCTGAAGCTGTCGGCCGACGACGCGGATCCCGCGTTGGCCGGCGCGGGCGCGCAGGATCCGCCCGCCGTCGCCAGCGGAGGCGCGGACTGGGCCGTCGCGTTCGTCGCCGGCGCCGTGGTGGGCAGCGCGTCCGAGCCGCACGCACCGAGCAGCACGAGCAGTGGGGCGGCACTGAGGCCGAGGCGGAGGCGGGATGTGGCAGGGGTCATCGGGGCGGAATCCTACCCGCTCGGCGGTACAATGCGACCCATGGCCAACACCATCAAGGAATCCAAGGGAGTCACCTCCCAGAAGGAGATCCTCACCTCACAGCGGTGCCCGATCTGCCACAACCTGATGCGCCAGAACGAGATCAGTGTTGAGATCGCGTTCCGCCACCAGCGCAAGCCGGGTGAGCCAAAGCGCGAACGCATCCTGAAACACTTCAAAAACTGTAAGGCCGCGTAGAGCGCCGGCTCCACGCTGACTCGCATGTCGGTGCGCCTACCGCTCTTCCCGCTCAACACCGTGCTCTTCCCGCACATGCCCGCGGGCCTGCACATCTTCGAAGAGCGGTATCGCGAGATGATCCGTGACTGCCAGGAGCAGGGCACCAGCTTCGGTGTCGTCGCCATCCGCGAGGGCATCGAGGTCGGCGCGGCCGCGCTGCCATTCACTGTCGGCACCTTGGCTCAGATCCACGAGGTCGAGAAGCTCGACGACGGACGCTACAAACTGGTCGTTGCGGGTGCGTCGCGCTTCGCGGTCGAGAGCCTCTCACTGACGCGCTCGTACCTCATCGGCACCATCCACTACCTCGAGGACGTGCGCGGTGACGAGGGCGCCATCCCCGACTTGGTGCGGCGTGTGATCACCGCGTTCAGCGCCTACAACGCCGGGCTGCGCAACCTCGCCGACGAGGAGGGCGCCGACAACGATGATCCGGCGTTGCCCGACGACCCCGAGCTGCTGTCCTACATGGTGGCGGCGTCGCTCAACGTCGAGGTCAATCGCCGCCAGGAGTTGCTCGAGGAGGATTCGGTGTCGGGACGGCTGCGCCACTGCCTGCGCGTGCTCCGCCGTGAGTCCGTCTTCCTCGACCAGATGCTGGCCCGCCGCGACCACCATGTCGTGCCGGTATCACTCAACTGATGAGCGCAGGCGTCGAGCGATTCTCGCTGGCGGGACGCACCGCGCTGATCACCGGCGGCAGCAGGGGGATCGGTCGCTCCATCGCCCTCGCGATGGCCGCCGCCGGCGCCAGGGTCGCCGTGTGCTCGCGCAAGCTCGAGGCGTGCAGCGCGGTTGTCGACGAGGTCACGGCAGCCGGCGGTGAGGCGATCGCCATCGCCGGCAACGTCGGTCGTGCGGTGGACGCGGCGACCATCGTCAGCGCCGTCATGGAGGGGTTCGGCTCCCTCGACATCCTCGTCAACAACGCCGCCACCAACCCGCAGTTCGGCGCGCTCATCGACGCGGAGGATGCCGCCGTCAACCGCATCTTCGAGGTCAACGTGCAAGGGCCGCTGCGCCTGGTCTCGGCTTCGGTGCGCGCGTGGATGGGCGAGCACGGCGGCAACGTCATCAACATCGCCTCGGTCGGCGGCATCAACCCGGAGCCGCTCATCGGCGCCTACAACGCCAGCAAGGCTGCGCTGATCAACCTGACGCGCACGCTGGCGCATGAACTGGGTGGATCGGGCATCCGCGTCAACGCCATCGCTCCCGGCCTGGTCGAGACGGATTTCGCTCGCGTGCTCATCGAGACCGCGCAGATCCACGACCACATCGTCGGCCAGACGGCGTTGAAACGACACGCGCAGCCCGACGAGATCGCCGGCGCCGCGCTGTTCCTCGCCAGCGATGCCGCGTCGTTCGTCACCGGCTCGGTGCTGGTCGTCGATGGAGGCTGGACCGCGTAGAGGGTCAGCCGTTGGGCGGCTGCGCCAGCAGGGTCTGCTCGGCAACCACCAGGGGCAGGAATGCCCTGGCGTTGGTGTTCGCCGCGGAGCCGCCCCGAGCGAAGACCTCGGTGACGACGCGACCGGTGCGCATCAGCGCTATGAAGCCGCGGTCGACCTCGGCCCCTCCGATCGGGGGTGCGGACGACGCGTAGGCGACGACGTCGTCAACGTGCTGGCCGGGCAGGCCACCGAGGGCGTCGAGGGTTCCCCCCTGGGGCACGCTGTTGAGCCGTGCCGCCTCCTCCTTGAAGTAGGCCTGGGCGCCGGCGGCGTCGTTGAAGATCAGCGCGTCGGACGTGATGTCGTTGAACGTGGGGTTACCCACCGTCGGTGGCGGCGCGTACTCCGCTCTGCCCCCGTGGATGAACCCGTCCGACACCAGCCGGGCGGTGACACCGGGGTCCCCCTTCTGATCAGCGATGGCCCCGGCGTTCAGGGTGAGGTCGGACGTGCGCTTGTAGTTGGGCACCAGCGACGGCGTGAGCAGGTAGATGGTCACCGACTGCGCCGGGCCGGTGGGGACGGCGAGCTGTGTCGGCAGGAAGGTGCCCGTATCGTCGCCGCACGCCGCCAGCAGCAGCGCGCCCAGCCCGAGGAGCAGGAGAGTGACTCTGCGCATCACTCGATCCTAAGGGCCGCGGCGCGATCGCAGCCCTTAGGATCGGCTCCCGCCGGCGTCAGTGCAGGTCGAGGACGAACCGGACCGGGCCGGTGAGGTACCCGCCGCTGAACGTGACGGCCTTGGTGAGCTTGACCCTGTATTGCGCCGTGCCGCCCTTGGTGGACACCAGCGTCACCGAGGCGATGGCGCCGCCCGGTGGCGGGCTGCCGGTCGAGCCGGCGGGGATGACACCGCTGAACGTGATCAGCATGGTCTGCGGGTCGCTGAACGCGACCACCGCCCTCGGGCTGGTGCCGCTCGAGCCACTGAGCATCCCGAGGTCGAACACGACGCGAAGGTCGCCCGGATGAATGCCGTAGCGGATGTCCTTGAGCTGGAACCCGGTGCCGTTGGAGCCGAAGGTCTGGGTGCCGGTGAGTGAGCCGGTGGTTGGCGCCGGTGCGCTGGTGCTCGGATGTGCGGGTGCGCTGGTGCTCGGATGTGCGGGTGCGCTGGTGTTGGGGGCCGGTGCCGCGCCGCCAGCGGCCGCCGCCGGCGTGTGGTGGGTGGCCGTGGCCGTCGGTGCCGGGCTCGAAGAGCCGCGGCTGATGAAAAGCGCCGCGCCAGCGATCACCACCACGCCGGCGATGGCGGCGAGGATGCGCCGGTCCGGGCTGGCCCCCGACGCCGAGTCGGCGGCCCGGTGTGCGCCGCCGGCGGCGGCCGTCCCCCCGGTGCGGAACGCGGTCGCGGCGGAGGCGCCCCCGGAGCGCAGACCGGCCGCGGCCGACCCTCCGCCAGAGCGAACCGCCGCCACCATGCTCGCGCCGAGGCGGCGCAAGCGCATGGCGAGGGTCACCTGGTCGCGCGCGACGGCACGGCTGTGGCGGCCAAGAGACCGCGAGGGGACAGCGGCCTGCTTGCGCAGGGCTTCGACGACGTCGTCATCCTCCGGGTCGTCCGCCCGGCGCGCGTACGAGGAGCCGGCGAAGGCGTTCCAGCGCGGCCGGTGGCGGATGGCCGGGGGTTCGATGGCCGGGGGTACCGTGGTCGGGGGTTCCATGGCCGGTGCGGATGCGTCGAGCCGCGACGATGTATCGACCGCGGCGGCGGGCTGGGCCATGACCGGCGGTTCGACCAGCGGGGATTCGATCGCCGGAGCGACGTGGTCGATCACCGGGGCCGGTCGATCCGTGGTGGTGAGCGCCTTGTGGGCGGCGATCCGTGCATCCACGGAGGGGCCGGCGGTGCCGGTCAACTCCACGGCGTCGCCGGGCGGAGGCTCAACCCTGCGTGCGGGCGCCGGACCACTGGTGATCTGCAGAGACGCCTCGACCGCGTCGGCACCGCGGGCCAGCGCCAGGCGGACGGCGACGGCGTCGCGGAACCTGGACCAGACCGCGGCCGGACCAGCCGCCGCGGCGGCACGGACCGGCGCCGACGGCTGCGGGCGCGGACCGGGAACGGGGGGAGCCGGCGGCGGATAGGCGGGCACACCGGAGACGATGTCGGGGTGATCCCACGGCTCGCCCGGGTCATCGGTATGGAGCGGGGCCGGCAGATCGGCCTCCCAGCCAGGGGTGGAGACCTCCGTCTGCGGCCACGCGATGTCGTCGTTCCACTCGTCGCCGAGTGGCTCGCTAGGGTGGGGCGCGGCCGCCTCCACCTCCGGGGGGGCCTCGGCGGTGAGCCTGTCGAAAGGAAGATCGGGCTGGACGTCGGCAGGGACGGCGGGCACGATCGGCTGCTCGTTTGCGGATCGGACGGGATCGGGGCGGCGCGGCGTCCAGGGGAGTGCGGGACTGGGCGACGCGGCGGCGGTGGCCTGCCAGGGCAGCTGGTCGGACGGCGCGGGCGGCGGCTGCAGCGCCGGCCGCGCCGGTGATGCGACGGCGGGCGCCCCGGTGATGCCGACCTGCTCGAGCATGAGCGTCGCCGACGCGTGCGGGACGCGCACGCGGGCAAGCTGGCCGACGCGTGTCTTCTCGTCACGCAGCGAGGCGGTGCCGGCGCTGCAGCGCGCGCACCCGACCAGGTGGGCGTCGACCTCGGAGCGGCGCTCCTGCGAGAGTTCCGCATCGATGTAGGTGCTCAGTGTGAGGAGGCTGCACTTCACAGCGCGATCTCGGTGTAAATGGTGCCGAAGTCGCGCCGTGCGGCAGCCAGCAGACGGCCCGCAGCCTCCGGCGAGCACTCCATCGCGCGCGACATCTCGCGATAGTCGAGCCCGGCGAGATCGTGCAGCAGCAGGGCGGCGCGGCGCTCGAATGGGATGGTCATCAGCGCGCGCTTGACGGTGTTCATCTTGAACGCCGCCTCGCTGTCGAACTCTGCGTGATACGCCGACCGCGGCCGGCGGAGGAACCGTCCCGGTCCCTGCGGGCGCGGCGGGAAGCGGTGCTGCTGCCGGCAGGCGCGGGTCACCGCCCTGTAGAGCGCGGCACGGCCGTCGACACGGAGGCGGGTCGGCGGGTACTTGGCGGCGTGGGCGAGGCCGCCGGCGACGAACTCGATGGCGTCATCGGGCGTGCCGGTGAGGTGAGTCGCATACGTCACGAGATCATCGAGATGCTCGCAGGCCAGGCCCGCAAGGTCACTCGCCTCGGGTGCGATGTGTGGTGGTGCGACGTGGATCATGACGTTGTTCGTGCGAGTGAGCACGTGCTGCGCGCAAGCATACATGCGAGTGGTAGTTCTGACAAGGTTGGCAGGAATGTCGCCGCCGAACGCGGCTCAGATCTCCCGCCGCCGGAAGGCAAGGATGGTCAGCGCGATGACCGCGATGACCCAGGCGGCCACCCAGCCGAGATAGGCGCCGGCGGGCGCCGTCAGCGACGTGAAGGGATTCGCCGCGGCCTCGCGACTGCCTGAGGCGACGGCGACCAGCGCCTCCGGCTCGAGGTTGAAGACCGCGCCGCGCCACAGACCGTCCGATGGAAGCAGCAGCCTGCTGATCGTTCCCGTCGCCTCGATGGGGCCGTTGTTGAGAACGGTGCCGACGGCCCCCGCCACACCGGCGATCCAGGTGATGAAGAAGAGCATGAGCGCGACGACCCCGGCGGTCATGCCCGGCAAGCGCACGCTGAAGAGCAGCGTCAGCGAGAGCAGCACGAGCCCCTCAGCGGCGATGAACGCGGTCGCGGCGGCGGGGTGCGGCGGCACGTACCCCGTCGCCCAGTTCACCACCACGAGCTCGATTCCGATGGCTGCGACCGCGTACGCCACCACGAGCACCGCGAGTCCGCACCACTTCCCCACGATCACCTCCGCCCGGCGGACCGGCCGCGCCAGCACCGCCAGCGCCTGCCCCGACTCGACCTCGCTGGACACCGACTGAGCCGACACCATCACCGCCCCCAGCCCGAGCACCGCGCTGAACATGAAGAAAACGAAGATGAGCAATTGCGAGCTGATCACGGTGACGTCCGCCGCGCTGATCAGCGAGCCGTCGCGGTTGTGGATCCCGGGCAACCGGCTGAACCCCCAGCCGGTCAACGCGATCGCGGCAACGGTCAGCACCACCAGCGCCAGCACCAGGCGGCGGCGGACGACCTCGAGCACGGTGATCGAGGCGATGGCGAGAACGTTCACGACGCGGATCCCGGGCCGGTTTCCTGGAGCAGCTCGAGGAAGCGCTCCTCGAGCGACAGCCGCTGCGGCTCGACGGCGTGGACGCGCCCACCGCGCTTCACCAGTTCCGCCACCACGTCGGCGGTGGCCTCAGCGTCGATGCCGCCGACGGTCATCCATTCGCCGTCGGTGGCAACCGCTCCCCACCGGGTCAGCAATTCGGCGGGATCGGCGATACCGGTGACGTGGATGCGCACCGACACGCGGGCGCCGAGGATCTCGCCGAGCGTGCCCGACGCGACGACGCGACCATGGTCCACGACCGCGACGCGATCACACACCTGTTCCACCTCGCTGAGGAGGTGCGAGTTGAGGAATACCGCCGTGCCACGCGTGCGCAGGGCGCGGATGATCTCGCGCACGTCGTGACGTCCCACCGGGTCGAGGGCCGAGGTGGGCTCGTCGAGGAAGACCAGCTCGGGTGCGCCGAGCATGGCGACGGCGAGGCCGAGGCGCTGCTGCATCCCCTTCGAGAACGTGCCGACCCGGTCGTGTCCGCGATCGCGCAGCCCGACCGTGGCGAGGCCGCTTTCCACCTCGTCGTCGCGTGCAGAGCGAGCCACCCCGATGAGCCGGCAGTGAAAGCGGAGGACCTCGGCGGGCGAGAGCCACCCCGGGTAGCGGAACAGCTCGGGGAGGTAGCCGACCCGGCGGCGCGTCTCGGCCTGCCCCACCGGCTCGCCGAGCAGCCACGCGTCCCCCGCGGTGGGCGCGGTGAGGCCGAGCAGGAGCTTGATGGCGGTGGTCTTGCCGGCGCCGTTGGGACCGAGGAAGCCGAAGACTTCGCCGCGAGGCACGGACATGCTCAAACCGGCGAGCGCCTCGATGTGCCCGTATCGCTTGGTCAGCCCGACCGCGTGGATCGCGGGAGCGCCGCCGGTGACCGCCTCAGCGGAGGGAACGGGCAATATCGACCACCTCGCTCTGGGGAAGCAGACCGCCGACAGCGTAGACCACGCCGTCCTTCTCCCAGATCACCGCGCTGCCGAGGCCGGACGAGTCGCCGCTGACGACACCCTGGACGTCGTCAATCTCAATGGTCTGCGAGGTCATGGCCCCGGCGATGATGGGGATGGGCAGCGTGCTCGACGGCTGACCGATCGCGCGGATCTCGGCGGCGAGCTGGGGCGACACGCCAGGCTGGGCCAGGAGGAAGTCCTCGAGCTGCTGCAGGCTGGCGCCGCTCGTCGACGCCGTGGGCCGGCGCGTCTCCGCGATCACCAGCGTCGGCATGCTGTCGCTGAGTGACGTCGCTTGCGGTGCGGCTCCGTACACGGCCAGCACGGCCGGGCCCGCGTCGACGGTCACCGATGTCCCGTCGAGGCCGGCCGGGATCACCGGCGCGGGGCGTCCCGCCCGTGCCGCGGCGGCGCCGGCGCTGGCCGCGTCGAGCGTGAACACCGCGGTCCCCTGGCTGACGACCTCCCAGCGCTGCCCGGCGGGGACGCCGGCAGGAAGGGATGAGGGCTGAAGCACGGTGAGGCCCGATTGGGCGGCGGCCGCGGCGGCGCCGGCGACGGAGTGCTCATCCAGGTTCCTCACCTGCATGTGACCGTAGGCAGACAGATCGGGAAGCCCGGCGAGGTCGCTTGCCGCCAGCGTGATCGGCGCCACCTGGGTCGGCGCGAAGACGGTGAGCCAGCCGGCGGCGTTGGCCGACACCACCAGGGCCGCGACGACCATCGGGACCGCAATCCCGCCGAGGACGAGGCGGCGGCGGCGCCGCTGTGGCGGGGGTGCGGGCATGCGGTCGCGACCACCAGCCCCGGATCCCGCACGCTCGCGCACGCGGCTCAGCGCAGCCTCCAGGCGCTGCGCCTCGGCGGTCGGCCCCAGCAGCGCAATCGCCAGCGCGGCGTCGTCGCCGACCCGCCGCGCGAGAGCGCCGCAGCGCGCGCACTTCGCCAGGTGGGCGCGCTCGTTGTTGGATGCGGCGAAGCGGTCGTCGTGCAGCCGCCGGAGTGTTCCCTCACTGAGATGACGCACGATCAACCTCCTTGCGCAGCGCCGATTCCCCGCGCCGCAGCATCGTTCCCACGGCGCCCTGCTTGACGCCGACGGCCGCGGCGATCTCCGCGTAGCTGAAACCGCTGTGTCGAAGGACCAGCACCGTCGCGCTCCGGCGGGGCAGGCGGGCCAGCGCAGCGCGCACCACGCGCCGATCGCTCGCCAGCTCCACCGTCGCGGCCGGGTCGAGGCGCTCCACCGGCTCGCTGGATGCCCTCTCGCGGCGGTTCCGCCGCCGGTCGGCGCGGAGGACGTTGAGCGCGAGGTGGGCGGCCGCAGCGCACACCCACCC
>CABDYX010000100.1_pt1 | contig 19211 bp, 19 predicted proteins | sample 3132131 | NCBI WGS metagenome assembly CABDYX01 (sample SAMEA5534339, study PRJEB31848) | metagenome | biome: tundra; feature: field; material: soil | place: USA | collected 2013-05 | depth 0.45 m | reverse complement strand
CACGGCGCCACCCTCGAGGAGCTGCGCGCCCACTACCGCAAGCGGCTCGGCGAGGTCACCGCGGACAGCGACCGCGAGGCCCTCGAGGCGGCGGCGCTCGAAGCGCTCCGCAACCACGTGGCCATCGACCTGCCCGAGACCATGGTGGAGCGCGAGATCGATCGCCAGCTCGCCGACCTCGACGCGCGCCTGCAGTCGATGGGCATGCCGTTGGACCGCTACATGGAGTACACGGGCACGAGCACGGAGAAGCTGCGCGGTGAGCGCCGCGAGCCCGCCGTCCAGCGGCTGCGGCTGGAGCTGGCCCTCGACACGCTCGCGGAGGCCGAGGGCATCGAGGTCGACGAGGCCGCCGTCGTCCGTGAGGAGCAGCGTCTTGCCGAGGGCCGCAAGCTCACCGCCCAGCAGCGCCGCCGGATTCACCAGGCCGCGCACATCGACCTGGCCAGACGCGGTGCCGGCGAGCGCCTCATCGAGATCGTTCGCGGCGAGGGCTGAACTCCCCCGAATCCGCGGAGCGCGTATAAGCTGCCACAGCCGTGTGGTGGAGCCCTCTCCTGCGTCACCGTCCCACCCGCCGCCCCGACGGAGGCTGCACGCTCGTCGCGCCCGACGATCCCGCGCTCTGCGCGCCCGAGCCGGTGGCGACCGTCGCGCAGCCATGGGTCGATGCCTGGCGCGCCGCCGTGCTGCTGGCAGCCCACGTCCACGCCGACGGTCCGCCGATCAGCGGAGCGGTCGCCGCCGCCGCGGTGATGCACCCGCTCACGGCGGTGGGCGACCCTCACAGGCACAGCGCCTGGCTCCTCCAGGGGCTGTACCACCGCATCGCCGGAGCTGAGGCACGCCGCCTGCACCGCGGCGACGACGTGGTGCGCGCCCACCAGATGCGGGCTCGCAGCGTGCTCCGTCTCGCCGCCACCAGCCCCGATCCCCTGGTGCGCCGCCGCGCCCGCACCGCGCTGCTGGGACTCGCCAGCGTCGCGGCGTGAACCCTCGGAGCCATTGGTGCTGCAAACACGTCAGGCCGATGAACGTCAGGGGCGTTCCTATAATGACCAGGCTATGAATCCGCAGAACCTGATCCCCATGGTCGTCGAGACAACGAACCGCGGCGAGCGCGCCTTCGACATCTATTCGCGTCTGCTCAAGGACCGAATCATCTTCATCGGGACGCCGATCGACGACCAGGTGGCCAACGTGGTCATGGCGCAACTGCTCTTTCTCGCCGGTGAGGACCCCGAGAAGGACATCATGATCTACATCAACTCGCCGGGTGGATCGGTCTATGCGGGGCTGGCGATCTACGACACCATGAGCTACGTCGAACCGCGTGTGGGCACGATCTGCATGGGCATCGCGGCGTCGATGGCGGCGGTGATCCTCGCGGGCGGTGCGCCGGGACTGCGCTTCTCCCTGCCCAACACCCGGGTGCTCATCCACCAGCCGTCGGGCGGGTTCAGCGGCCAGGCTGCCGACATCCAGATCCACGCACAGGAGATCCTGCGGGTGCGCCGCCGGCTTGACGAGATCCTCGCCTTCCACACCGGCAAGCCCATCGAGGTCGTCAACCGGGACTCCGACCGCGACTTCTTCATGAGCGCGGAGGAGGCCAAGGCGTACGGTCTCATCGACGAGATCATCCAGGGCAAGCCCAAGGGCGACGGCCCGGTGCCGCGCCTGGAGAGCAACGGCGGCGGCCCCCGCGGTGGCGATGACGGGGCTCCCGAGGCGGGCGGCGGCGCGGCGACGCGCTGAGCGTCCACCGGCAGGTCCGACGTACGGCCGACCCGTGGTACGGTGACCATCGATGACTGAGCGCGACGATCGCAGGCGTCACACCCGTTGCTCCTTCTGCGGCAAGGGCCAGGAGCAGGTGCGCAAGCTCGTCGCCGGGCCAGGCGTTTACATCTGCGACCAGTGCATCGATCTCTGCCAGGAGGTGCTCGAGGAGGACAACCGCTCGACCACGCAGAAGCGTGGCAAGGGCGGGACGATCCCCAACCCGCAGGTAATCGCGGCGTCGCTCGACCAGTACGTGGTGGGCCAGGAGCACGCCAAGAAGGTGCTCTCCGTCGCCGTCTTCAACCACTACAAGCGCATCGCCCACGCCAAGACCAACGGCGACGTGGAGCTGCAGAAATCCAACGTCCTGCTGGTCGGCCCCACCGGTTGCGGCAAGACGCTCCTGGCCCAGACGCTGGCGAAGATCATCGACGTCCCCTTCTCGATCGCCGACGCCACCTCGCTCACCGAGGCCGGTTATGTCGGTGAGGACGTCGAGAACATCCTGCTGCGGCTGATCCAGGCCGCCGACTTCGACATCTCGCGGGCCGAGCGCGGGATCATCTACATCGACGAGATCGACAAGATCGCGCGCAAGTCGGACAACCCGAGCATCACGCGCGACGTCAGTGGCGAGGGCGTGCAGCAGGCGCTCCTCAAGATCCTCGAGGGCACGGTTGCCAACGTTCCCCCCCAGGGCGGCCGCAAGCATCCCCACCAGGACTTCATCCAGATCAACACCACCAACATCCTGTTCATCTGCGGCGGGGCCTTCGACGGGTTGGAGCGGATCATCGAGCAGCGTATCGGCAACCGCACCATCGGTTTCAACAGCAAGCCGCACGGTCATCGCACCAAGGCGACGACGCGGATCCTCCGCGAGCTGCAGGCCCAGGACCTCCTCAAGTACGGGCTCATTCCGGAGTTCATCGGCCGGCTGCCCATCAACGTGTCGCTCGACTACCTCGACGAGGAGGACATCATCCGCATCCTCACCGAGCCGAAGAACGCGTTCGTCAAGCAATACGAGAAGTTCTTCGCGCTCGACGACGTGGAGCTGGTGTTCCACGAGGGAGCGCTGAAGGCAATTGCCCTGAAGGCCCTGGCGCGCGGCACCGGGGCGCGCGGGCTGAAATCGATCATCGAGGACGTGCTCCTCAACAGCATGTTCGAGGTGCCGAGCCGCCCCGACATCAAACGCTGCGTCATCACCGAGCAGTCGATCACCGACGGCGTCGAGCCGCTGCTCCTCACCGAGGAGCCGGCCAAGCGCGGCGCCGCCGCAAGCGCAGCGGCTGCCGAGCAATCCGCCTGAGCCGTCTGTGACCCTGCGGGCGCGGCTGATCGCGCTCGCCGTCGCCCTCGCCGTGCTGTTCTCCTTTGGCATCGTGCTGCTGCTGCGGTCGCGCACGTCCGACTGCGGGGTGGCGGCGCCCCGTCCCTCTCTGGCCCCGGCCCTCCGTGCACTCGGGGACTTCGACCAGGCCTACGACGTCGCCAACCCAGCGGCGCTCGAGGAGGCGGCGCTGCACGCCGCCACCGTTCTGCACGCCGGCCTGATCGGCACCACACCGGAGACGCCGGTGCCGGTGGCCTCGGCCACCGCGACCTCGCCGGACGCGGTGGTGGTGCCGCTGCGCGCCAACCCAAGCTCGTCGCCGGGGCCGCCGCCATTGGCGGGGCTGGTCGTCTTCCTGCGCGACTGCCAGGGCAACGCCTACTTCGCGCAGGTAGATGACCTGACCACGCTGCAACCGCCGGACACGGCGTTCCCCGCGATCGGCCGCGACCAGGCGGTGGTGCGGCTCGACTCGGCCTCCATCCGGCTCGAGTACACGACATCGCCGCTGCACCCGATGTGGGTCATAACCAGCGGGGCGTCGCGGTCGCTGGACGCCGGCTGACCTTGTCGACGGATCGCCGGGCGCCGCTCATAATCGGACGACGCCGGCAGCCTCGAGGAAGGAGCCACCGATGGGCAGATCGCGCCGCGGCCTCCTGATCGCGCCGGCGGCGGTTGTGCTGCTGGCGGCGGGCTGCGGTGACGCCGCCCCCGCAGCGGCGCCGCCGATAGCATCGACCAGCGTGTCGACCACCGCGCCCGCGGGAGCGATGGCCGGGTTCCTGACCGCGGCCGCCACCCAGGACAACTCCCGGGTGACCGCCTGGCTGGCGACCACGGCGGACGCGTTCGACCTGTCGGAGATCGTCAAGGTGTACAGCAACTTCGGCAACCAGACCGCCGGTGGCCTCTTCTGGGAGGTCACCGGCGTGCACGTCACCCGGGTCGACAGCGTCGACGCCACCCATGCGGAGGTGGCCCTGAACAGCGACATCGTCTGGTGCCTGGGCCGCGCCGCCAACGACCCCGCCGCCGCCTGCAGCGCGGTCGCCGGGCTCGCCGGCAAGCCGCACACCTATGCGGCGGTTGCCGTCGACGGCAGCTGGAAGGTCGACATCGACATCAATGCCAGCAGCCAGCTCGACCACAACCCCGAGGCGTCCCCGACCGCCAGCGCGCCGACCCCGACCCCGAGCCCCACCTGAGCCGGGCAGTTGGCGCCCGGGGCCGGGCGCCGGACCCTCCCTATACTCGGCGTCCACCGATGGAGAAGGCCTTCGACCCGCGCGCCGTCGAGCCAGTCTGGCGTGCACGCTGGGAGGAGCTCGGGATCGGCATCGCCGACGTGACGTCGGACCGGCCGGCGTACTCGATCGCCCTGCCTCCGCCGAACATCACCGGCGTCCTCCACCTCGGCCACGCCTGCGGCTTCTCCATCCAGGACACCCTGAGCCGCCATCGCCGCATGCTCGGCTTCGAGGTGGAGTGGTGTCCCGGTACGGACCACGCGGCCATCGCCACCCAGAACGTCATCGAACGTGAGCTCGCCGCCGAGGGCACCACCAAGGAGGAGCTGGGCCGCGAGAGGTTCCAGGAGCGCGTCGACGCGTGGTACCGCGAGTACGGCGGCCGCATCTTCGAGCAGATGCGCCGCCTCGGCTTCACCTGCGACTGGAGCCGCACCCGCTTCACCCTCGACGAGGCCTACGTGCGCGCCATCCGCACGGTGTTCAAGGAGCTGTTCGACGCCGGCCTGATCTACCGCGGCCCGCGCATTGTCAACTGGTGCCCGCGCTGCATGTCGGCGATCAGCGACGAGGAGATCGACTGGCAGGAGCACGGCGACACCCTGGTGCACCTGCGTTACCGAGTCGAGGGCGGCGGCGACATCGTCGTCGCCACGGTGCGACCCGAGACCATGCTCGGGGACACAGCGGTCGCGGTGGCGCCCGGCGACCCCCGCTACGCTTCGCTGGTGGGGCGGACGGTCGTGCTCCCGCTCACCGGGCGGCGTGTGCCGATCATCGAGGATGTCGCCGTACAACCGGAGTTCGGCACCGGGGCACTCAAGGTCACCCCCGCCCATGACCCCACCGACTACGAGATCGCCCAGCGGCACTCCCTCCCGATGATCTCCGTGATCGCCGCCGACGGGACCATGGACGTCCCCGACCTCCCGCAGTTCCACGGCCTGCCGGCGGAGGCGGCGCGTGCGCTGGTCACAGCCACACTCCGCGACGCGGGCGCGGTCGTCGCTGAGGAGCCGTACGTGCATGAGGTTGGCCACTGCGACCGCTGCGGGCACGTGCTCGAGCCGTTGATCAGCGCCCAGTGGTGGGTGCGCATGCGCGAGCTCAGCGAGCCGGCCATCGCCGCGGTGGAGAAGGGCGACACCACCTTCCATCCGCGTCGCTACACGGACGTCTACCTCGCCTGGATGCGCAATATCCGAGACTGGTGCATCAGCCGTCAGATCTGGCTCGGCCACGCGATCCCGGTGTCGACGTGCGCCAACGGTCATGTCTTCGCATGGATCGAACCGCCACCGGCCTGCCCGCAGTGCGGTGACCAATCCCTGCAGCACGATCCCGACGTCCTCGACACCTGGTTCAGCAGTGCGCTCTGGCCCTACGCGATCTTCGGCTGGCCGCAGGCCACCGACGACCTGGAGCATTTCTATCCCACCGACGTCGTCGTCACCGCCCGCGACATCATCTTCCTGTGGGTGGCCCGGATGATCTTCACGGGGCTGCGCTTCACCGGCACAACCCCGTTCGCCGACGTGATCATCACCAGCACCGTGCAGGCCGCCGACGGCACGCGCATGAACAAGTCCAAGGGCAACGCCGTGGACCCGCTGGTGATGATCGAGGACCATGGCGCCGACGCGGTGCGGGCATGGGCCGCGGCCGTCGGCACCGGTGGCCAGGACGTGCGGTTCAACCAGGAGCGGATCGAGAGCTACCAGCGTTTCGCCAACAAGATCTGGAACGCCACCCGCTTCCTTGTCGGTCGTCTCGACGACGGCAACGGTGTCATGGCCGCTCCCGTGGACGTCCCCGACGTCGACGATCTCCATCCCGAGGATCGCTGGATGCTGTCACAGGTGGCCGAAACAGTGGAGGCGGTCGACGCGGCGCTGGCGAGCTACCGCTTCCACGAGGCGATCGAGAGACTCTATGAGGTCACCTGGCATTCGTTCTGCGATTGGTACGTCGAGATGATCAAGCCACGGCTGCGCGATGACGCGCCGCCTGCGTCCCAGCGGGCGGCGGCGCACACAGCCATCACAACGCTCGACGTGCTGCTCCGCCTGCTTCACCCGTTCATGCCGTTCATCACCGAGGAGTGCGCTCAGCGGCTGCCGGACGCCGCGCCGACGCTGCAGAAGCGCGACTGGCCGGTGGTGGCGCCGGGCTGGCGCGGCACGCTCGCCGCTCGGCATCGCGCCGCCATCGACGAGCTTCTGCAACTGGTGCAGCGCGTGCGTGCGCTGCGTGACGAGAGCGGCGTGCCCACGGGTGAACGGCACCGCCTTCAACTGCGTGGCGGAGATGCGGCGGTGGCGGCGGAGGAGCGGGCGCGGCTGGTCACGGCCCTGGTGCCGGTCGACGTGGTCGACGGCGAACTCGACGGCGGTGTCACCATCGTCGCCGGGGCGCTCGAGGCGCGCTACCACCTTGTCGCGGGCGAGCGCGAGCGGGCCCGGGCGCAGCGCCGGCTTGCGGACCTTCAGGCCGGCATCGAGCGTCTCGAGACCCAGCTCGCCAACGACGCGTTCGTCACCAAGGCGCGACCCGAGGTGGTTGCCGCGGCGCGCCAGCGGCTCGACGAGGCACGCCGCCAGCAGAGCGCGTTGAGCGCGCAGGGGGAGACGGGATGAACGGGCTACTCGCCGACAGCGCCACCCTTGTGGTGCTCGGCATCGTGGCGGCCGCCGGCTATGTCGTCGTGCTCTGGGTGGCGACGGCCTTCTTCGTCTGGCGCGACGCGCGGCACCGCTCCGAATCCCTGCTGTTCCAACTCTTCGCTCTCATCCTCGGCTTCATCCCGCCGTTCCTCGGTGCACTCGTCTACATGGTGATTCGTCCACCCCGCACCCTCGACGAGGAGCGCACGCTGGCGCTCGAGGAACAGACCCTCCGCGAGATCGACAACGACGCGATCGCGCTGCGGCCATGCCCGTCGTGCGGGCGGGAAATCGAGGCCGACTTCATCGTTTGCCCGTACTGCCGCACGCACTTCGCACGCCGCTGCCACGCCTGTGACCGGGTGCTGCGCCTCGGCTGGGCGGTGTGCCCGTACTGCGCGGAGGAGGTGGGACACGCACCGCTGGGCCGCGCCGCCCGCACCGGCTGAGCGGCCGCGATGAGCGACGGCCTGCGGCTCGTGCTGCTGGTGGCCGCCCCGCTGGCCGGCGCGTGGCTGACCCACGAGCTGCGCCGTGCCCGCCGCGCCGCCCTGGTCGCCGCCGCGGCCTCGATCGCCGTCTGCGCTGGGCTCACCGCCTCGATCGCGGCCGGGGTGGCCGGCGGCGGCTCGCTCGAGCGCAGCCTCGGCACAGCAATCGCGGGCGTCGACATCACGGCCCGCGCCGACTCGGCATCGGTGGCCGTGATCCTGGCGGCCTGTCTCGCCGCCGCGGTTGCGCTGCCTCGGCACCGCGACAGCGGCGAGCGGCTCGCCGGCCTTCTCCTCTGCCTTGCGGGCACGGCCGCGGTGGCGGCGGGGGGCAACCTCCTGCTCGTCGCCGCCGGCGTCGAGGTGATCGCCGGTGGCGCCCTGCTGCTGTCCGGCGGCCGGGGGCCGGGCCGGCGATCGGCGGTGGTCGTGGCCGGAGTGATCGGCGGCGCCGCCGTCGCGCTGGTCGCGGCGGCCGCGCAGCTGGTCGCCGGCGCCGGCAGCAGTGACCTGGCCTTCGTCCCCCAGGGGGCCGTCGGCGGAGCCCTCGCCGTTCCCTGGGCGATGGCCGGGGCCGCTCTGCTGATCTCGCCCGTGCTCCTCGGCGACCCGGGGTCACCGGCGCGCCAGTGGGCCGCCGTGGGGACGCTCCCCTCCGGTTACCTGGTGCTCCTCCGCCTCCAGGAGAGCGCGGGCGGGCAGCTTCCCGCCGGCGCCGCCGCGGCCCTGTCCGTCATCGGAGGAGCCGTCGCGGTCTTCGCAGCGGTCGATGCCATGCGAGCCGCGACGCTGGCGGCGGCCGGGCGTGCCGGAGTCGCGGTCGTCGTGGGTGTCCTGGTCAGTCTCTTCGGCGGCCCGCTGGCCACGGACGGGACCGTCCTGGCCGGGCTCTTCCTCGCCCTGGAGCTGGCGGTGGTTGCGGCGCCGGCCTGGGGCGGGCGCGGCTCGGCTCTTTCAGCAGCCTCGGTCGGCGTGCTCGCCCTGCCCGGGGGCCTCGCCTTCGCGGTCGCCGCCACCGGGTTGGGACTGGTCGCCAGCCGGGGAGCCGGTGCATTCCCGCAGCTCGCGGTTCTCTGCACGGCCCTGACCGCCGCGGCGGTGGCCGCCGCACGTGGCCTGGCCACACCGCCGCGGGGCTGGCGCCCGGTGGCGCCGGGCTCGCTCCTCGCGGTGGCCGCGGCGCTGGCAGGTGGCCTCCTTCCCGGCCTCTTCCTGCGCCAGGTTGCGGCACCACTGGCCGGGGGCGGTGCCGCGGTCGACCTCGACGCCGGTGCGCTCCAGGCGCCGGGAGGTGGCTTCGCGGCGGGGTACTTCGCTCTGGCCGCCGCCGTCCTGGTTGCTGCCGCCGCCGCCGCCGTGGTCGTCACCGGCGATGGGGCCGTGGCCCGCGCGGTGGCCAGGACGCCCGCCGCGTCGATGCCGCGGCTCGGCCCGCTGCTGCGGCTCCGCCGGATGATCGCGTCACCGGCGCAGCGAGCCTCGACGGGGCTGTCCCGATTCGACCACTGGCTGGAATCCCAGCCCCAGCTCCCGCTGTTCGTGGTCGCGGCGGCCGCAGCCGTCCTCCTGTTCCGCTGATGGAGATCAATCAGCCCCTGTTCGCGGGGCTCGGTCTCCTTGCGGCCGTCGTGGTCACCCTGGCCGACCGTCGCAACGCGGTCTCATTCGCCGCGCTGGCCGCCGGCCTGGGGTTGGCGCCGTCCGTCGCCGTTCTGGCCGGAGCCGACGGTGCGCTCGTGCTCATCGGCGCGGGCGTGCTCGCCGCGGCGGTCGGTCCCCTCAGCCGCGCCGTGGCCCATCGGGTCAGCTGGATGGCCGGGCTGGACCCGGTCGTGCCCGTCGTGGCCCGGGCGGACGCGCTCTTCGGGCCCCGCAGCGTCCGCGTCGCCGCCGCCGTACTGGCGTTGCCCGCGGCCTCGTGGGTCAGCTTCAACGTGCCGGTCGGAGCGGCCACCACGATCAGCGGGGTGCTGTTCCCGGCCGCGCTGGTCTGGGGATGCTCGGCGATGCGGTTGCTCACCGCCCGCACCCTGGTCGACCTGGCCGTCGGTGTCGCCGGGGTGGGTGTCTCAGGTGCCGCGGCCTCCCTGGTCGCCGGGGGAGTCGGCACTCTGGCCGTCGCCGCCGCCGCCGCCTCGCTGGCGCCCGCGGCGGCGCTCACCGCGGGGTGGCTCAGCGGGCGGCACGCCGCGGCCGCGGCGGGGAGCCCGCCATGACCGTTGTTCCCGTCGCACTCACCTGGGCGGTCGCGGGCGTCCTCGGAGCCGTCCTGCTGCCGCGACCAGGCCGTCGCCGCCTGGCCGCGCTGGTGCCGCTGGCCGCGGCGGTCGCCGTGCTCGTCTGGCCGGGTGCGGGCCCGGACCTGAGTGCGGTGGCCGCCCCCGGCGGGCTCCTGCTGGGCCGGCCGGCCGGCGGGGTGGTGCTGGTCTCCGCGCTGGCGGTGACCGTGTGCCTGCTGCTCTCGCCGCCCCCGGACGCCGGCTCGATCCTGGTGATCGGCGCCTGCGGGGCGCTGTCGTCGGTGGCGCTGGCCACCGGGTCCCCCCTGGTGTGGGGGACCTGCTTCGTCGGTGGCACTGCCCTGGTCGGCATCCGCTGGCTGAGCGCCGCACCCGGTAGGCCCACGCTGGCCGCCGGCCGCGTCGCCACCGCGGGCGCCTCCGCCCTGGTTGCCGCCTCGCCCTTCCTGCCAGTCGACATCGACAGCGTGCTGCCGCGCGCTCACCTCGCCGGCGGCCTGCTCGCCGGTGGCATTGCCGCGGGGTTCGCGCTCTTTCCGCTGGGCGGCTGGGTCGCGGGCGGCGCCCGGCTGGTGCGCGGCGCAGCCCTGGCACCGTGGGCCCTGCTCCTCGTTCCCGCCCTTCTGCTCACCGTCCAGTCCCTGCCGACCGTGCTGCCCACCGACGCGCGCACCACGCTGGCGGCCATCCTGCTGCCCGCCGGCGCGGTGGGCGCGACGTGGCCGGCTCTCCGCGGGTTGATGGCCGCCGACGGCGACCGCTACACCCGGGTGCTTCTCGCCGACCTCGGGCTGGTGGCCATGGGTCTGGGCACGCAGCAGCCCGGGGCCCGCGTCGGCAGCCTGCTGCTCATGCTCACGCATCTCTGCTGCGGGCCATTGCTGCTCCAGGAGCCCGGCGCGCTGCCGGCGCGTCCACGCCGGCTCGCCTGGCTGGCGCTGTGCGGGGCGCCGCCGACGCCCGCGTTCTGGGGCCGCTTCGCGCTGCTCACCGCCCTCGCCGCGGCGTTCGGTGGCGCGACCCTCCTGGCGACCGTGCCGGTGACCGCGGCGCTGCTCGTCATCGCCCTCCGCGCCGCCATGGCAGCGCGGAGGGGCGCCGGCCCCCCTCCCGGTCGGGCGGCGCGCCTCGCCGCCTGGTTGCCGCCGCTGGCGGCCCTGACCATCGGCCTCGTGCCCGGTCCCGCCCTGCGCGCACTGCTCGGGGTGGGCTGAGGTGGACCCGACCGCGCTGCTCGCCGCCGTGCTCGCAACGGCCATCTATCCCGGTGCCGCCTTCCTGGTGATCGCGGCCCTCCTGCACCGTCGCCTCGCGGGCAACCCCGCGGGCCTGAGACCTCCCGGACCGCTGGCGCCGCGCAGCCTTCTGCCCGTCGTTGCGGCGATCGTCGCCACGGCGATGCTGCCTCTGCCGGGCTCGCCCGCGCTCCACCTGCCGCCGCCGTCGGGGGTCGCCGGCAACACCGTCGCCGTCGTGGTGCTCCTCGGCATCGCCGTCGACCTCGGCGCAGGTTCACGGCGTGTGTCCCTGCTCGCCGCGCTGGCCGCGCTTCCACTCCTGGCACTGGCGGCCGACGAGGGCACCCTGAGCCTCGCCGCCCTCACTGGCGCGACCGGCGGCCTGGTGACCGCCGCCCGGATCCTGGCGGCCGCTGTCCTGGTGCTGGCTGCGGCATCAACGGCCGGTGGACGTGCAGCATCGGCCGTCGCGGCGGCGCTCGGGCTCGCAGCGGCGGCCCTGGTGCTTCCCGCTGTGCTCGGCACCGCGCCGCCTCTTCTCGGCGCGGCGGCGGCGCTGGGCGTGGTGGCGTTGGCCGCGCTGCTCGGCCGCCTGCGCGCCCGCTGGCGGCCCCCGCTCACCGGCGTGGGGCTGGCCATGTCACTCGCCGGCGTGGTCGCCGCGCTGCTCTCCGACCGCGTCTGACGCGGGGGTCCGGCTTGGATGGTAGGATGAATACGGCTCACCCGTGCCAAACCGTCCGTGGGAGAGCCGGGAAAGGGGCCTTCCGTGATCCGAACAGCATTGCGCATGGGGAGTTGATGGCCCGTATCGTCCTCGCCTCATCGAGTCCCCGCCGCCGGGAGTTGCTCACCCGCGCCGGCATCCGGTTCACCGTCGTCGATCCCCCCGAGGACGCGCCGCTCCCTCCCGGGATCTGCGCCGACCTCGCCGCCCAGTTGATCGCCCGGCAGAAGGCCGTTACCGTGGCCGCGTCGCAGCCGCCCGGCAGCTTTGTGCTCAGCGCCGACACCATCGTCGTCGGACCGAGCGGGGCGCTTGGCAAACCAGGCACCCCGGAGCGCGCTCAGTCGATGCTCGTCGAGCTGCGCGGCCGCCGCCACACCGTGCTCACAGGCATCTGCGTCATCGTCGCCCAGAGCGACCGCGAGGCCCTGGGACTCGGCAGATCAGCGGTGACGATGCACGACTACAGCGACGAGGCCATCCACACGTACGTGAACTCGGGCGAGCCGCTCGACCGCGCCGGCGGATACGCCATCCAGGGCGGCGGCGGTGATCTTGTCGAGGCCGTGTCCGGCCGCATCGACACTGTGGTCGGGCTCGACGTGCCCCTGGCCCTGCGGCTGCTCGCCGAGGCCGGCTACCCGGACCCGCTGCCCGCGGCCACGGACGTGCCCTTGGCGCCGCCTCGCGCGGCCCGCCGCCCGCTGGCCCCGCTCCGCGCCGCCCAGCGCGCCTGAGCCGGGTTCCTCTCGGCCGGGCCTCCGTGCTGCGACGCCTTGCCACCGCCGTGGCGGCGATCCTGGTGCTCACCCCGGCCGTGCTCGCGCTGGCGGGCTGCGGATCCGGCAACGGGCAGCTCAAGGTGAGCATCAGCGGGCAGTCGGACAACTACAAGGTCTCGGACCACAACACCTGGGCGGCATACAAGCCAGGCAACCAGGCGACCTTCACCATCGACGTCGTCAACGCGGGACCGGGCACGGTGACCGGCGTGACCATCCACGTCCAACTGCCGCCCTCGTTCCACTACCGGTCGTCGTCGATCGTGTCGCACGGCTCCACCCGCACCCAGCCGTTGGACGCCGCCGTCAACAGCGGCGGACCCATATGGGGGCTCTGGACGCTGGACGCCCCTGGAGCCGCGGGCACCGACTCCACCGGCGCCGCGATCCCAATCGACGTGCAGGTCACCTTCAAGGCGGATGTCGACGGCCAGCCCGGCGACGTGCCGGTGCAGGGCTTCGCGGCGGGTGACGCCACCGCCGGCCAGACGGACGCGCCGCCGTACATGATCACCGTGCAGGGCGCTCCCGAGATCGGTGCGCTGGTCACCGTGGACCCGGGCTCCGTCAAGAAGGGAGGCACGGTCACGTACGAGGTGCGGGTCACCAACACCGGCACCGCCCAGGCGACCAACATCGGCGTGCTGCTCACGCTGCCGTCGGGGCTGACGTTCGCCTCGAGTGTCACCCCCTTCTCCGGCAACGGGTCGCGCAACAATGCGATGAACCCTTACAAGGGCTCGCTGGAGGTCTACTACGACGGCTTCGTGCTGCCCTCGACATCGAACGCCGGACCCGGCTTCGTGGCGATCGTTTTCAAGGCCAACGTGGTGGTCACCGCCGCGCCGGGCACCTACACGGTCGACTGTCACCTGACCGATGCCGCGGGCGACACCGTCAGCCTGCACTCGGTGGCGCCGATCACGATCAGCTGAGGCGGGGTGCCTCCCCGGCGCTGTGGTATCCTCCACGTCCGCGCCAGCCCCGCCGCACACGTGTGCGCGCGGCGCATTCCATCCATCTCTCACGAGCAATCATGTACGCCATCCTCTCGCACGGCGGCCGTCAGTACCGGGTCAGCGCCGGGGACCGGCTCGTTGTCGACCGGCTCGAGGCCGAGGTCGGCAGCGTCATCGCGCTCGAGCCCATCCTGCTCACCGGCGGGGACGGCGCGACCGGCCTGGGCCGGGAGATCGAGGGGATGCGCGTCGCCGCCACCGTGGTGGCTCACACCCGCGGCCGCAAGCTGCGCATTTTCAAGTACAAGGCCAAGAAGCGCTATCGGAAGGTCGCAGGCCACCGCAGTGACCTCACCGAGCTCCGGGTCGAGTCGATCCTTGCCAAGGGCGCCGCCCTGCCCGAGGCCCCGGCAGCACGGGCCGAGCGCACCGACTCCGCCGCCGCCGAGGCATCGGCCGACAAGGCAGCCGCCGCCCCGGCGCGGGCCCCGCGGCCACGCTCCAAGGCAGCTGCCGCGGACACGGCAACGCCCGCAGTCACAGCTGCCACGGCCCAAGCCCAAGTTGAGCAGAGCGACGAGGCTGCCGCCACGACAACGCCGGCTGCCACGGCGAAGCCCAGGCCCAAGCGGGCCACCAAGGCGGCGCCGAAGAAGAGCGAGGGCGGCAGCGCCGCCAAGGACGAGGAGACCGGCGATGGCTCATAAGAAGGGTGGCGGTAGCTCCCGCAACGGTCGCGACAGCGCCGGGCGGCGGCTCGGCATCAAGCGCCAGGATGGGGAGGTCGTCTTCGCCGGGACCATCCTGGTACGCCAGCGCGGCACCAAGATCCTCGCCGGCGAGAACGTCGGTGTCGGTCGCGACCACACCCTCTACGCTCGTGCCACCGGCCTGGTCGCGTTCGACAGCACCGGCAAGGATCGCACCCGCGCCAATGTCCGCTCCCTCCCGATCATCGAGATCGGCGAACTGGTCGAGCTGGACGAGGCCGTCGAGGCCGCAGCCGCCGTCGGTTAGCCGGGAGCACGGGCCACGTTCCTCGACGAGGTCACCATCGATGTCGCCGGGGGCGACGGCGGTCGCGGCGCGGTGAGCTTCCGGCGTGAGAAGTACGTCCCCATGGGTGGTCCCGACGGCGGTGACGGGGGCCGCGGAGGGGATGTCGTGCTGGTCGCCGACTCCACAGATTCCACCCTCGCCGGGTTCCGCGAGCGCCGTCGCTTCCACGCGCCCGACGGCGGCGCCGGCGGCAAGAACGACCGCCACGGCGCAGACGGCGACGACATCGTTCTTCACGTGCCGGCCGGCACCATGGTTCGCGACGCGGACACCGAGGAGTTGATCGCCGACCTCGACCGCCCGGGCGCGCGGGTGGTGGTCGGGGCGGGAGGTCGCGGCGGCCGCGGCAACACCCACTTCGCGTCGGCCACGCGGCAGACGCCGCGCGTCGGCGAGCTCGGCGAGCGTAGCCGCAAGTGCCGCATCCACCTGGAGCTCAAGCTCATCGCCGACGTCGGCCTGGTGGGCCTGCCCAATGCGGGCAAGTCGACGCTGCTCGCCGCTCTCACCGGCGCCCACCCGAAGATCGCCGCCTACCCGTTCACCACCCTGCATCCCAACCTCGGCGTCGCCCAGACGTCAGCCGGCACGACGCTGGTGATCGCGGACGTGCCCGGTCTCATCGAGGGCGCCCACCGGGGCGTCGGCCTGGGTATCGACTTCCTGCGTCACCTGGAACGGACCCGCGCGCTGGTTCACCTGGTGGACGCCACCGGCGGAATGGAGGGTGCCGTAGCCGCCATCAGCGCGGTGGATGCCGAGCTGGCAGCCTTCAGCGATGCGCTGGCCGAAAAGCCGCGCCTGCTGGTGCTGAACAAGAGCGACCTGCTCGACGACGCCGAGCGGGCCACGCTCCGCGCGCGCTACCCCGACGCTCCGCTGATCGCCGCCGCGGAGCTGGACGGCACCGCGGAACTGCTCGAGCTCGCAGCGGCCCTGGTGGCGAGCGCCCGTGCGGCGGAGCTCGAGGTGGCGCTCGCCCAGCCCGGCGAGCCCGGAGAGCACCGCCTCTACCGCCACCGCAGTCGCCGCCAGGCCCCGGCCGTGTCCCGGGAGGGCGAGGTGTATCGGGTCACCTCGGACGGGATCGAGCGGTTGGTGGCCATGACCGACATGGACAGCGACGAGGCGGTGGCCCGCCTGCAGCAGAAGCTGCGCAGTGCCGGCGTCGACGCCGCCCTTGCAGCGGCCGGCTGCGCCGATGGCGACACTGTGCGCATCGGGGAGCTCGAGTTCACGTACGCCGATGACTCCTGAGCTGCGCCCCGTCGCCGTTCTCGGAGGCACCTTCGATCCCGTCCACTTCGGGCACATCGCCCTCGCCCTGTCCGTGCGCGACAGCATCGGTGCCGGCGAGGCATGGCTGGTCCCCGCCGCGACACCGGCGCTGCGCGCCCAGCCTGTGGCGTCGGCCGAGGTGCGCCTGGCCATGCTCGAGGCGGCGACCCGCGACATCCCCGGCATGCGTGTCGTCGATGTCGAGCTGCGCCGTCCCGGCGTCTCCCACACCATCGACACTCTCGAGGCGCTCGCGATCGACCATCCCGGGCTGCAGCCGTGGTGGATCCTCGGGGCCGACGCCGCGCGCCGGCTCAGTGAGTGGCATCGCAGTGACGAGCTGCGCGCAGCGATCCACCTTGTCGTCGTGCAGCGCTCCGGAATCGCGCATTTCGACCAGGCGGAGGCGTGCTCGCTGGGACTGGATCCGCTGCGCACCGTGGTCCTCGACATCACCCCACCCGCGGTCAGTGCATCGGAGGTGCGCCGTCGGGTCGCCGCCGGTGAGGCGATCGGGGGACTCGTCCCCAGCGCCGTGGCCGACATCATCGCGACACGCGGTCTCTACGGCGCCGCCCCGGTGCGATAATGGTGACGGATGACGTCTGAGCAGCTGGCCGCACGAATCGCCGCCGCGGCATCCGAGAAGAAGGCCCGCGACGTCGTCACCGCGGACCTCCGTGGCAAGACCACCATGGCCGACTTCTTTGTGATCTGCGAGGGCGACACCGACCGTCAGGTTCGTGCCATTGCTGACAGTATCGAGCAGTCGTGCCGCGAGGTCGGGGTGCGGCCGCTGTCCACCGCCGGGCTCAAGGATGCCTCATGGGCGTGCCTGGACTACGACTCGGTCATTGCCCATGTGTTTCTCCCCGGAGAACGGACCTTTTACGACCTCGAGGGACTGTGGAACGCGGTTGCCGGGGCGCGCGCAGCGGCCGAATGAGCGAGAGTTCCACCGTCGCGCGCGGCCGGTCACGCGAGCAGTACGCCCTCCGGTGGCTTGGCGTGGGTGAGGTCCGCTTCGGCGACCTGGCGCCGACGCCGTCCCGGAGCCTCAACCGGGCGCGTCGGGAACGTGATGGTCGCCTCGAGCGAGAAGAATCGCTTGAGGATCGCGAACCAGTAGGTGAGAGGCAACCACACCAGGATCCTCCATTGGCGCCAGAACACCACGCTGAGGACGCTGACCACCATTTGGGGGATGTGCGCGATCAGGAAGACGACGAACAGGTGCAGGACGTTGCGCCGATACGAGGCCTGGAACAGCACCGTCTCGAGTATGTAGATGAAGCCCGCCATGTGGATCGGTGACGAGAGCCGCCGCCCGGTGCGTCGAAACATCGTGAACCAGAACCTCGGTCCTGCGAACCCGGCGGCGATCGGGTTGAAGCGGCCGAAGTTCTGGATGCCCCCCCGGTTCCAGCGGATGCGCTGGACTCGCAGCTGGCCGGTGGTGTTGGGAACGTCCTCGTAGGACCACACCCGGCGGTCGACGATGGCTCTCCAGCCAAGTCGGGCGAGGTTGCACGTGAGGTCGACGTCCTCGCCGAACAGGCCCTCCGCGAACCCGCCCATGGCGATCGCGGCCTTGCGCCGGAAGGCGGTGAAGGTTCCCGGGACGCAGGGAATGCCATCGACAACCGGGTACGCGATGCGCGGCAGGCCGAACGCAAAGGTGAGTTCGAACGTGCGCATACGATCAACCCAGCTGGTGTACGGGGCCTTTGGGAAGTTGAACGCGCCGACCAGGCCCACGTTGGGGTATTTCGAGAACCAGGGCATCGCGTAGAGGAGCGCCTCCGGGTGCATCCTGCAGTCGGAGTCGATGCGGACCACGATGTCGGCCGTGCACACTGACAGTGCCCGGTTGAGCGCGGTCGATTTGCCGGCGTGCTCGCCGTCGATGACCTCCCCCTTCGCCGCCGTGAAACCGGCGATCGTCTCAAGGGCGAGCTTCTTGGTGTCATCGGTCGACCCGTCGTCACAGAAGATCGCCCGCACCGGTCCACCGTATACACGCGCCGCGGCATCGATCGATTGCAGCAGCCCGACGATGTTCACCTCCTCGTTGAAGCCGGGGATGATGACCTCAACCAAGGGTCGTTCCTCACCGAGCACCGGCGGCCGCTCACCAAAGTTCCGCAGGAAGGCCAGCGCGAAGTACACGCCGAGTTTCACGTACGAGGGGATGGTGACGACGATGATGACGCGCACCAGCGCGTCGTCACCGATCTGTCCAATCAGCCACACGGCCAGCGAGCCGACGGCGGCGAGCACCGCGACGATGCAGAGCAGCAGCACCACGTCGTCCTTGACGTTGCTTCTGCGCAGCAGTGGGACCTGCGTGGGGCGGGGCAGCTGAAACGTGACGCATGCGAGCCGCATGGCCAGCAGGTACGCAATCAGGTAGTGGGTGATGATGCTGACGATCGGATAGGGCCCGACCGGCAGATGGGTGGTGATGCCGATGATCGCCAGGACCGTGTCCGCGCACGCGGCGGTGATCAAGAAGAGTGGGGCGTGCAGCAGCACCACCAACCGCCGCCCCGGGGTCGCGGTAATGGTGAGCGCGTGTGCCACCAGGTAGGCGACGACGCTGATGGGGATGATGGTGAGCAGCGAGCTCGTGTAGTTGTTGACCACGGCGGGCTCGTGCACAACCCACTCCGTCATGATGCCGGCGAGGTTGCGGTACGCCGCCGAAAGGTCCGGTGTGCGCAGACCGACGATCACCGCGCTGACCACCGCGCAGATCGCGAGAAACGAGAAGGAGCGCTTCAGGCTGGCGGGGTATGGCCGGGGCAGGACGATGAAGGCGCCCGCTCCCTTGTCCGAGTGGTCGAAGTCCCGCTTCAGCGGCCGGATGATGATGGCGGCGAGGACGACGAGGTCGACCGTGAGGAAGAGCGCCGCCCCGACGTTGACGCCGTTCATGCGCCCGGGACGGACATCCGCGACGTGTCCGTCATCAGAACTGGACGGTCGCGCTCATCCCAGGAAGCGCCCCCTGAGGGAATTCGGTGGCGTGGAAGATCACGTCGTAGGTCACCGTGCCGGGGACCTGCGCTGGGTCGGTGACGATGCTGTCGACCGTGGCGTCCACCGTCTTCGACAGCGCGGTGATGGTGACCGTCGCCTTCTCGCCGAGGTGGATGTTGGTGATCTGCCCCTCCGACACCTGGCCAACGATCGGCATGTCACCCGTCGAGTACACCGTCACCAGCGAGGAGAACGCGTCCTGCTGGGCTCCCCCGGCGGCCTGCGGAGCCGGTGGGAAGAGCGAGAACGAGGAGGAGATCGGCGCGACCGCTGCGGGGCCCGGGTAGTTGTGCACGCCGGTGTCACTCACCAGCTCACCCACGCCGCCGTTGACGTTGGCCACCAACCCGTCCGTGGG
>CABDYX010000096.1_pt1 | contig 19965 bp, 17 predicted proteins | sample 3132131 | NCBI WGS metagenome assembly CABDYX01 (sample SAMEA5534339, study PRJEB31848) | metagenome | biome: tundra; feature: field; material: soil | place: USA | collected 2013-05 | depth 0.45 m | reverse complement strand
CCGTAGCCGTCCATGACCCATCCGCCGGTGGCGACACCGTTGCTATCGGTGGCCACCTCGATGCCCCGGGCGATGTCCCAGCCCGGCCAGTACGACGACCCTGCGAAGGCCGACGCCGGTGCGTTGGGCCCGAACGCGTGCACCCCTCCGTAGCCGTCGAGCAGGTAGCCGCTCTGGTTGTCGGGAAGCACCACCAGGGCGCGGGCGATGTCCCAGCCGCTCCAGTACACGGGAGTGGTGATGGCCGGGGCGGCGCCCCAGTTGTGGATGCCGCCGTAGCCATCGAGTGTCCAGCCGCCCAAGCCGGCAGGAAGCACCACCACCGAGCGGGCGATGTCCCAGCCGCTCCAGTAGGGAGCGCCGGTGGTGTCGACTGTGGCGCCGCCGAAGGGATGGAGGCCGCCGTAGAGGTCGAGCACGACCCCACCCGTGGCGGAGGTTGCCCGGACGGGGGACGCCACGCCGAGCCCGGAGAACACCACGGTCGTCGCGGCCAGGAGCGCGAAGCCCACTCTGCGAAGCCTGCTCTGGAATGTGCGCTGTTGCCGACCGAGCACGAAACGTCCTCCGGGAACGATGGGAACCGCCCAATTGTGGCAGCCTGCGCTCAGCGTCAATCGAAGATGTCCGGATTGTTGCGGCTGATCCGTTCCCAGATCGGCTGGAATTGGAACCACCCGGCGAGCTCGAAACCGATCTGGCCGCGCGTCTGCGTGGCCTCGTCGTGACCGATCTGGCGCGGCGGGGCGCCGAGCCCCGCGGCCGCGGAGTACGCCATCAGCTGCGACTGCGAGGTGCGCTCGAGGGTGAGGAACCACCACGCGGCGCTGTCGACCGTCTCGCCGACGGTGAGCATGCCGTGATTGCGCAGGATCACCGCCTTGTGGTCAGCAAGCGCGCGGCCGATGCGCCGGCCCTCCTCGGGATCGAGCACGACGCCGGTGTAGGTGTCGTGGACTCCGATGTCCTGGTAGAAGGCGCATGCATCCTGCGTCAGCGGCTCGACGGTCATCTCCAGGGCGGAGAGCGTCTTGCCGTACGGGCCGTGGGCGTGCGCTGCGGCGACCACGTCGGGACGCGCCGCGTGCACCGCGCAGTGGATGGCGACCGCCGCGGCGTTGACGGCGCGGTCCCCTTCGATCACCTCACCACTGTGGGAGACACGGACGAGATCGCTCTGCTTGATCATGCTGAAGTGCATGCCGAAGGGATTGACCCAGTAGCTGTCCGGCTCGCCCGGGTCGCGCGCGGTGATGTGGCCGGCCACGCCCTCGTCCATGCCGGCGCGGCTGAACATCCTGAACGCCGCGGCGAGATGAACCTTGCGGTCGAGGCGCTCCTCCTCCACCGAGGTGAAGGTGCGCGGCATGGGCATGCGCAACTGACCACCGACGGCCGCGCCGGCCACACGCTCGGTTCCGCTGGGCTCCGTCTCTGCGGGTGCGGCGGTGGCGAGCTCCTCGGCGCTGGCTGCGACGACGGCGGCAGGTTTTCCGGATGTGATCACGCCTGTACTCCGATGCGGGTGTTGCCGCAGTATCGCGCACTCCCGGGCCTCGAGGCCAGTCCGCGGCCCCGCGGCACGGTAGGATCGCCGTCGTGCTCGCCTGGATGGACCTCGAGATGACCGGGCTCGACCCGGGGCGCCACGTCATCGTCGAGATCGCCACGCTGATCACCGACGACGACCTCACCGTCGTCGCCGAGGGTCCGGACATTGTGGTGCACGCCGGCGACGACGAGCTGGCAGCGATGGACGAGGTCGTCCGCGCCATGCACGGCAGGTCCGGGCTGCTCGACGCGATCCGCAAATCCTCCGTCTCCCTCGACGAGGCCGGCCGGCAGACGATGGACTTCCTCCGTGCCCACATCCCCAAGGAGCGCACGGTGCCGCTGTGCGGCAACTCGATCGGCACCGACCGGCGCTTCCTCGCCGCGCACCTGCCGGAGGTGGAGAACTTCCTGCACTACCGGTCGGTCGACGTCTCCACCATCAAGGAGCTCTGCCGCCGCTGGTATCCGGCCGCCTTCGCGAGCGCGCCCGTGAAGGCCGAGGCGCACCGAGCCCTCGACGACATCCGCGAGTCGATCGCCGAGCTGGCCTTCTACAGATCGGCCATCTTCGTCAGGTGAGCGGCGTCTTGCTCATCACGGGCATCGTGATGGTGTTCACGAGGGCGACAGACGTGGTGTGCGGGCTCGTGCCCACCAAAAAGTAAAAAGTCGTGCGGATGTTCGGGCGTCAGCCCTGCGTGTACGCGACGACGACCACGATGCACATGAAGAGCGACGTGGCCGCGATGGTGGCGAGCCCCCCCCAATAGCGGCTGTAGGGCGCCAGCAGTGGTGGGGCGTAGACGTAGCCCTCGGGCACCCACCCGCACAGCGGGCAGCGGCCGTTGCTGTGCAGCGGGGTGAACGTCCACGAATCGACAGGGCAGATTGCCCGAGCACGGGCGTCGGCACGGCGACGGTGCTGGGAGACCGCCCCCACGGCGGCGCGACGACCAAATCCCGACAGCGCCGCCGGGATGGAACGCACCGTCGCGAGCAGACCGCTCACGCGACCCGCCTCTGCGCCGACCGGCGCAGGTAGAGCGCCCCCACAAGGGCCAGCATCAGCGCCTGCCATGCGAGGTACGCAAGCAGCAGCCACTTGGGACGGGGCTGGGTGATCAGCGCCGCCACGGGCACGGTGCCGGCGGGTGCCGCCGCGTGCGGAGCAGCGGTCGCCGCAGCCGCGCCCCCCGTGCCGGCGCCGGATCCGGTGGTGGTGCTGGGAACCGTTGTCGTCGAGCCGCTGTTGTCGCCCGAACCGCCCGAGCCGGACTGGTTGGACTGCGTTCCCGTCGGCGTTGCCTCGTTGTCGAGCACGACCTCGCCCAGCGTGTGCCGCACGAACTGGGTGGGCACGCCCCCGGGCGCCACGGGCTGCACGAAGTCGACCACAACCCCCTCAGCGTCGACGTGGAGGGAACCGCCGTCCTGGGTGACCTCCGGCGTCACGGTGTGGGCGCTCACCCCTGCCCCGGCCAGGGCGGCGTTGACGGCTGCCTGTTCCGCCTGGATCACCGTGGGAGGAAGATTCTGCTGTTGCACGGTCACGCCGTTCTGATCGATGGTCACGGGAACCCCCCCGACGGAGGCACCGCCGACGGTGACCGAGATGGCCTTGGTGAACGTTCCATTGCCGGTGGTGCTGACCTGCACGCCCACGTGGACGTTGTCGATGACCAGCACACCCGCGCCGTACGAGGCGTGGTGCACCCGGGAATCACCCGTGGTCACGAAGCCCAGAGACGAGTCGAAATAGCTGGAAGTACTGGCCGTCCCGCCGTCGCTGCCGTCGGTCTGGCCGGTCGACGGACCGCCGGTGGTGCCAACCGAACCGTAGGTGGCCGCCGCGGTCGCCCCCGCCGGTGTGGCCGAGGCCGACGCGCTGGCGCTGCCGGCGCTGTACGGGTGCGGATTCTGCGTCCCCGGAGACTGGGCGTAGACGTACTGAGGTTGCTGTCCGGGAGGGCAGATGACTGGGTCCGGACAAGCTGGCAGCCCACCGAAAACGGCCTGGGCGAAGGGCCCAGTGTCCGCGGGACTCGCCGCTGCGTTGGTGCCCGCCACCGCCACATCGACGCGGGCGAAGGGGTAGTAGTTGTCGACCGCACCGCTGGTGAAACCGGAATCCACCGTGGTGCCGACCTGTTCACGGTCCGCTGCCGCAGCCACCTGGCCGTTGTAGATGCCGTAATTGGCGGCCAGCGAGTCGTCCTGCTGCGCGTGGCCGACGCTGATCAGCACTCCGTCACTGACGGCCACGGCCAGGGCCACGCTCACAATCACGGCCGCCAGCCGCCGTCCGCTGCGCTTCGAACCTTTCATCGCTGTGCTCCTGCTGTGGTCTGCTCATCAGTCGGTTGCGGCGCAAGATCGCCCCGGAGGGCTCGTGCCACCAGGTCGCTCACAGGCACGCCCTCGCGCTCGGCGCGCTCGCTGAGCGTGCGCATCAGCGCTGGAGGCAGCGACACCGTGACGTTCTCCCCGGCCGCGACGCGTGCGGGGTGCCGCGCGGCACCCGTTGTGGTGGGAGCGTCCGCGTCGGCACTCCCCAGATACGAGCTGCGCACGAACTCCGGGTCGGCAGCGAGCTCCTTGGCATCGCCGGCGTAGCGAACCTGACCCTTCTCCAGCACATAGGCTCGTGACGCCACAGCAAGGGCCTTGCCCACGAACTGCTCGACGAGCAGCACCGACGTGCCCCTCTGCGGAAAGCCGGCGACCAGTTTGAACAGCTGAGCGACCACGGTGGGCGCCAACCCCTGTGACATCTCGTCGATGAGCAGCAGGCGGGGACGCACGATCAGGCCACGCGCCAGCGCCAGCATCTGCTGCTCGCCGCCGGAGAGGGTGCCGGCAAGCTGGGAGCGCCGTTCGCCAAGCCGGGGGAAGATCGAATACATCTCGTCCATCCGGCCGGGGGTCTCGCCGCGCGGCACTCCGGCCACCGCGCCGGCCAGCTCGAGACTCTCGCTGACGTTCAGCGTGGGAAAGATGCCACGCCCCTCCGGAATGTGAACAAGGCTCGCCCGGGCGATGGCGTCGGCGCTTCGCCCGTCGATGCGTCGGCCGGCGAACTCGATCTCGCCCGCCATCGGCCGCAGCATCCCCGAGATGCAGCGCAGCGTCGTGGTCTTGCCGGCCCCATTGGCACCGAGCACGGCGACGATCTCGCCCTCGTCGACATGGAGATCGATGCCGAAGATCACCGGGATGCGCTCGTAGCCGGCGCGCAGACCGCGGACCTCGAGCAGGCTCATGCCGCCTCGCCCAGGTATGCGGTGATCACCGCCGGGTCGGAGCGGATGGACTGGGCATCGCCGGTGGCGATGACGCGACCGAAGTCCAGCACGGTGATGTGGTCGCAGACGCGCATCACCAGCGACATGTCGTGGTCGACGAGCAGCATGCTGACCTCGAGACGATCGCGAGCGCGACGGAGAAACCCGGCCAGCTCAACGGTCTCGCCCGCGTCCAGTCCCGCCGCCGGTTCATCGAGGAGAAGCAGCGCGGGACGAAGACAGAGCGCACGGGCCAGCTCGACGCGGCGCTGCAGGCCGGTGGGAAGGTCCTCGGCGCGGTGATCGGCGGTGCCCTCGATGTCCAGGAAGTGGAGCATCGCCAGCGCGCGCTCGCGGGCGCGGTGCTCCTCGAAACGCGCCCAGGGAAGCCGCAGGGCGTCGCCCACCAGGCCGCGACGGGCGAAGGCGTCGAACGACACCATGCAGTTCTCGAGCACGGTCATGCTGCCGAACAGCTGCAGGTTCTGGAAGGTGCGTGCGATGCCCAGCCGCGCGCGGCGGTGGGCGGACACGCCGGCCAGGTCGCGATCCTCGTACGTGATCCGCCCGCGATCCGCTGAATCCATTCCGGAGATGCAGTTGAACAGGGTTGTCTTGCCCGCGCCGTTGGGGCCGATCAGCCCCACGATCTCGCCGCGATGCACGGTGGCGGTGACGTCGTCGAGCGCCTGGACGCCGCCGAAGCGCTTGCCCACCCCGCGCACCTCGAGAAGGGACATCAGGCGGCCTCCGACGCGGCGGTCGACGGGACCCTGCGGCGCCGCGCTGCGACCGCGCGCAGCAGGTGGGCCACGTCGCGCTCCGCCTTGACCACCACACCGTCCGGGTTGAAGATGAGCTGCACGATCAGGATTGCTCCCAGGATGAGCGGAAACCACTGGTTGGACAGCGGGGTGAGATTGAGGAGTTCGCTGCCGAAGATGATGAAGAAGCCGGCCACCGCCGCCGAGAAGATCGAGCCGGCGCCGAAGACGGTGATCGTCGCCACCAGCGCCACCGAATACTGGAAGCTGTAGGAGCTCTGAGAACTACCGGCCACCGACTGGTCGGCGACGGCTCGCAGCGCCCCCGCGAGCCCGGCGAGCGCGGCCGAGATACCGAAGGCGGCGAGCTTCCAGGCGGCAACGTTGAGCCCCAGCGTGCTCGAGGCCACCTCGGAGTCGCGCACCGCACGGAGCACACGCCCGGTCTTGCCGTTGCGCAGGTTCCAGACCAACAGCGCGGCGAGGAGGAACACGCCGAGCGCGAACAGGTAGAAGGTGTAATAGTTGAGCTGCCGGCCGAACAGCGAGGGGAATCCGATGTTGGTCCAGCCCGAGCTGCCGTTCGTGAAGCCGTCCCAGGTGCCGGGGGCGAGCACGAACACATCGACGAAGAGAGCGACGGCCACGGTCAGGACCGCGAGCAGCAGGCCGCGCAGGCGCAGCGCCGGGATGCCAACGAGGACACCGCCGAACCCCGCGAACACCACGCCAAGAACTGTGGCGAGCCAGAAGCTCACGCCGTGGCCGATCACCAACGAGCCCACCATGAATGCGCCCAGGGCCGCAAACGAGTACTGACAGAACGACACCTGGCCCACCAAGCCGGTGAGCAGCACCAGCGACAGCGCCAGCAGAGCGGCGACCACCGCGTTGGTGGCCAGGCCCTGAACGGAGAAGTCGAAGAACCCAGGCACCGCCGCGGCGAGGGCGACGCCGACTGGGACGAGTATGCGACGCAGGGTGGAGGGCGCCATCACACCGTCCTCAGCGTCCGTACACTCGGCCGGAACAGAACTGCGAGCGCCAAGAGCACCACAGCGAAGGTGACCGCCTGCTGGTTGGCGCTGCCGCCGGCGCCGAACGTCGCCGGTAGCTGCTGGGCGAGGCCGAGCAGCATCGCGCCGACCACGGTGAAGGTGAGGCTCTGCAGCCTGCCGATCAGCGCCGCCGCAAAGGAGTTGACCACGATGAGCGTCATCGTGAAGGGGGTGAAGGTGATGAAGGGCGTGATCAGCACGCCGGCGATGGCGGCCATCGCAGACCCGATCACCCATGACAGGGCGGTGACCCGGTCCACGTTGATGCCCCACAGGCGGGCTCCGTGTGGATCGTCGGACACCGCCCGCATCGACGCGCCCAGGGTGGTGCGCTTGAGCAGCAGCGCGGTGGCGGCCGAGAGCGCCAGGGCCACGACGATGACCAGCAGGTTGTTGTAGCCGAACCTCACCGCCGTGAAGGGCACGCGAAAGGTTCCCTCCTCGCTGACCAGGTTGATTGGCGCGTGGTACGCGGTGAAGCCCCAGATCAGGCCGGCAAGCTGCTGCAGGACGAGCAGCCAGCCGATCGTGACCGCCACCTTGACGATCGCGGGCCGCCCGGTGAGAGGGCGGATGGTGAGCACCTCGATGAGGAACCCGAGGACACAGCCCGTGACGATGGCAGCAACCAGCCCGAGCAGAGGGGCTGGGACCCAGCCGGGGAGGGGCAGCTGGACGGCGAACGTGTAGGCGACGAACGCGGAGACCGTGGCCACCGCGCCATGAGCGAAGTTGAGCACGCCGCTGACCCGATAGATCAGCACCAGGCCGAGCGCTGCCAGGGCGTACACCCCGCCATCGGCCAGCCCAGTGGGCACGTAGTTCTTGAAGTCGCCGAGGCTCGCCACCGCCGCGGACAGGAGCAGGGGGGCGTGCACGTCAGAAGGGGTTGTAGGGAATGTCGACCCAGCCCGAGTCGGTCACCCAGCCGTCGGCCTGTCCGGTGGCGTTGTGCATCCACTGCACCCAGTGATTGGGGTTGTTCCTGGCCCCGCGGCCGTAGCTGAGTGGCTGGGTGAGGCCGCCGGTGTCGAAGTTCTGCAGTGATTGCGCCGCGGTCACCAGCGCCTGTCGGGTGACCGTGCCGTGGATGGCCCGCAGCGCCCCGACGAACACGTGGGCCGCGATCCACTGCTCCAGCGTGTAAACGTCCTCCGCCCCCACCTGGGAGGGGTAGTACTGCTTGACGGTGTTGAGGTAGTCCGCCATCGCCGGGTTGCTGGTGTGCCCGACGGACTCGAGAACCGGTGTGGCGGACAGGGCGTTCTTGAAGTCCGAGCCGTAGTGGCCCTCGGCCGTGCTCTTGTCCAGGCCGGCGCCGAGCAGCTTGGGATTGAACTGGGCGCGCTCCATGGCCTGGTAGAGGCGCCCCATCGAGAATGGGTCGAGACCGGCGATGACCGACTGAGTGCCGTCGGTCAGCCACGGCGTCACGATGCTGCTGTAGTCCTGCTGGCTGGCGATGTCGACGCCCACGTCGTCGTTCCCCGACGGTGCCTGCCCGCAGGTCGCCAGGCCCTTGAGGATCCCCGCGTTGGCGCTGCCGAAGGAGGGCGCGTTGAGGTACACGACCGCCGCCTTCGTGAAGCCCTGCGCGCAGGCGCGACTGCCCCCGGCGTAGCCCTGGGTGCCGAGCGGGGGGGCGACCGGGAAGGAGAGCGGCGACTGGAACTCGGCGTCGACGCCCAGCCCGCCGAAGATGGGGATCCCGCACTGCGGGCACGACGATGACTGGGTGTCGAGGAAGGGCGCCTCGTTCTGCTCTCCGCTCACCGACGTCCAGCCGACGATGGCCAGCACGCCCTGGCTGAGCAGCTTCTGCGAGCACTGGTGCGCCACCGACGGGTTGAATTGCGAATCGCAGTCGATCAGCTGCAGCTTGTTGCCGTTGACACCGCCCGCGGCGTTGACCCGGTCGAAGTACGCGCGAACGGTGTCGCGCTCGACGGTGGCGTCGAGCGCGCCGGTCTCGTCGAAGATGCCCCCGACGGTGATCAGGCCGTTGTGGACGAAGTTCTGCGAGCCGTTGATTCCGCCACCACCGCCACCGCCGGTGGTGGTGGTGGTCGAGCCACCGGTGGATCCGGGAGCCGCCGCGGCGGTGGGACCGGCCGTGGCCGCGGCGCCGGGCGTGGCCGCGGTGCCGCCGAGGGCCAGCGCTTTCCCGAGCGGCACCGTGACCGTCGCGGGTCCGCCATTCGCCAGGGTGACTGCGGCCGCTGAGCCCAGGCCAACTGTCGCCAGCAGGCTGATGGCCATCAACACGATGACCGCGCGTTCGCGGTAGTTCATGAACCCTCCCTTCCGAGGCACACCGAACAGGTAATGCCACCCCGCAGTAAACACCTCCGACGCGCCGCGGTCAAGTCGGCTCCGGGCCACGCCCATTTGGTTGGTCGCTCGACCAGACGGGTCCAATGTGTGGTGTGGCTGCCACCATTGACTGGTCATCCAGGCGCCCTGCGCTCTAAGCGCCGGCAGCGCATAGTCGCGACTCGGTCCCTCAGCTGAGGACGGCTGCGCGCACCAATTCAACGGGATGGCGCGCCACGCGGCTGGTTCCATGGGCGATCTGCTGGCGGCAGGAGACACCGGTCGCGGCGATGATCGTGTCGCCGTCCTCGGCATCGACGGCGGGGAACAGTCGCATCCCGCCGATCTGCATCGACAGGTCGTAGTGCTCCGTCTCGAAGCCGAACGACCCCGCCATGCCGCAGCAGCCGGCGTCGACCTCCACCACCGTGGCGCCTGGAATGCGTGACAGCAGCTGCACCGTCGCCGCCGTGCCGGCGAGAGCCTTCTGGTGGCAGTGGCCGTGGAAGAGGATCCGCCGATCCGCCAGCGGTGATGCGGGATCCATGCGCAGGTGTCCGGCGTCGATGGCCTCGAGGATGAGTTCGTCCACGAGGCGCGCCTGCGCTGCCACGACCTTCGCGTCGGCGCTGTCCGGCTGGAGCGCGAGGTGCTCCTCGATGAGCGTCAGGATGCACGACGGCTCGACGCCCACGACGGCGACCCCCTGCCGCGCCAGCCCGACCAGCCGTGCGGTCATCGCCTGCGCCTTCCGCGCCGCGTCGTCGAGCCGACCCTTGGAGATCGCCGCCCGCCCGCAGCACTGATCGCCGACGAGGTCGACCTGCCAGCCGGCCATCTCGAGCAACTCCACCGCCGCGATGCCCACGCCCGGCTCGGTGAAGGTTGTGAACGAATCGGCGAGCATCACCACCCGCCCGAGGAACGGCGTCTGCCGCCGCGGCCGCCCGGCGAACCAGCGCAGCAGCGTCGTGCGTGCGAACCGGGGCAACGGACGCCGGCGCGTGACCCCCAGCGTCCGCTCCATCAGCGCGCGCGATCCCGGCAGTGAGATGACAAGGTTCGACAGCGGCGCGAACGCCGAGCCGAGCCTGTTGAGGCGGCGTGCCGCGGCGAAGAACCGCGCTCGCGCCGGGACACCGTGGATCGCCTGGTACTGAAAGAGGAACTCGCTCTTCATCGAGGCCATGTCGACGCCCAGCGGGCACTCGCTCTTGCACGCCTTGCACTCCAGGCAGAGGTCGAGGATGTCATGCAGCCGCTCGTCACCCAGCGCGGCGCCCGGATCGGGCTGCGACAGCGCGCGCACCAGCGCGTTGGCGCGACCGCGCGTGCTGTGCTCCTCCTCGCGCGTGGCCATGTACGACGGGCACATCACCCCCGTCGATCCCTTGCGGCAGACGCCGATGTTCATGCACCTGTCGGCGGCGCCGCGCATGTCGCCGGTGGCGGCGAACGAGAGCCGCGTGGATAGCGGTCGCACCGCCGGCAATGCCACGTCGCGGATGTTCTCCGTCATCGGGGGCGCGTCGACGATCTTGCCCGGGTTCATCAGGCCCTCCGGGTCGAAGAGCCGCTTGACCTCGCGCATGGCCTCGTACAGCTCGTCGCCGAAGATGCTGCGGTTGAACTCGCTGCGGGCCAGCCCGTCGCCGTGCTCGCTGGAGTTGGCGCCACCGAACTCGGTGACCAGGTCGCGGATCTCCTCGGCCACCGCCCGCATGGTGGCCAGCTCGGCCGGCTGGGTCAGGTCCATGAACGGACGGATGTGCAGGCAACCGACCGAGCAGTGGCCGTAGAAGCCGGCCACCAGCCCGTGCCTCTCGAGCACGCCGGCAAAGCGCTCGGTGTACTCGGGCAGCCGCGCGGGGTCGACGGCCGTGTCCTCGATGAACGCGACCGGCCGGCGCATGCCCTCGCTGGCGGCCATCAGCAGCCCGAGCCCCGCGGCGCGGACCGTGAGCAGCGCCGCCTGGTGCGCGGGAGTGGTGGCTCGCAGGGTGTGGTAGCCGTGCCCGTGACGCTGCCAGAGGTCGGCGACCCGCTCAACGCCGGCTGAGGCCTCGGCCGCGCTGTCGCCGTTGCAGGTGACGAAGAGCAATGCGCCCGGGTCGCCCTCGAGGATGGAGCCGAGCGTCGCGTACTCGATCTTCTGTCGCGAGAGGTCGAGGATGGTGCGGTCGATCAGCTCCACCGCGCTCGGCTGCACGCTCAGCGCGTCCTCGGTCGCGGCAATGGCCTCCCCCACCGAGGCGAAATGGCCGACGGCGATCGCCTTCGCCCGCGGCAGGTGCACAAGCCCGACGGTCGCCTCGGTGATGACCACCAGGGTGCCCTCCGACCCGACGACGAACCGCGCCAGATCGAACGGCGACCCCGCGGCGAGGCGGTCGAGTCGATAGCCGCCGGCGCGGCGCCAGTACCGCGGGAATCCTGCGTCGATGACGGCGCGGTGCTCGTCGACCAGCGCGGGCAGCCGCGCGTAGAGGTTCCCCTCGAGGCTTGCCGCGCTCGCCCGGCGCGCCACCTCGGCATCGTCGACCGGCGCCAGGGTGGCGGTGCTCGCGTCGCTCAGCACAACGTCGAGCGAGTGGACGTGGTCGATGGTCATGCCGTACACGGCCGACCCACTCCCCGCCGAGTTGTTGCCGATCATTCCCCCGATCGTTGCCCGGTTGCTTGTCGACGTATCCGGTCCGAAGAGCAGCCCATGTGTGGCAGCGGCGCGGTTCAGGTCGTCCTGCACAACTCCCGGCTGCACCCGTGCGGTCCGAGTCTCCCCGTCCACCACGACGATCGTGTCCATGTGCCGCGACGTGTCGATGATCACCGCGCGCCCCACCGTCTGCCCGGCCAGGCTGGTGCCCGCGCCCCGCGGCAGCACCGGGACCCGCTGCTCCGCGCACACGGCGACGGCGGCGGCGACGTCGGCCGCGTCGCGCGGGAACACCACGGCGAGTGGCTCGATGCTGTACATGCTCGCGTCGGTCGAGAACAGGTGGCGCGTGTACACGTCATCACGCACCTCCCCCGCCATCGCGGTGCGCAGCGCGGCCCCCAGCTCGCTCACGAGCCGGGCGTCAGCGGCTGTCGGCAAGGTACTCGACGGCCGCGGCCACGCCGCCCCGCGCGCTCGGCACCATGGAGCGCATCAGCCCCATCTCCACGCCGCCGAGGGTGCCGATCAGCGAGAGGTCGTTGAAGTGGCCGATGTGACCGATGCGGAACACCCTCCCCGCGACCTTGCCGAGGCCGGCGCCGAGCGACATGTCGAACTCCTCGAGGATCGTCGCGCGCAGCGCGTCCGCGTCGTGCCCGTCGGGGAGGAGCACCGCGGTGACCACCGGCGAGTGCTCGCGCTCGTCGAGGCAGAGCACCTCGAGGCCCCAGGCGCGAACGGCACGACGGGTGGCCTGCGCGTGGCGCTCATGACGGGCGAACACCGTCGGCAGCCCCTCCTCGTCGAGCATGGTGAGCGCCTCGCGCAGCCCGTACAGGAGGTTGGTCGGCGGCGTGTAGGGGAAGAACCCGCGAGCGTTGAGGGCGAGGATCGGCGCCCAATCCCAGTACGAGCGCCGCAGGCTGGCGGTGGCGCCGGCGGCCAGCGCCCGCTCGCTCACCGCGTTGAAGCCGAGGCCGGGCGGCAGCATCAGCCCCTTCTGCGAGCCGGAGATGGTCACGTCGACGCCCCACTCGTCGTGGCGGTAGGCGACGGCGCCCACCGACGAGACCGCGTCGACGAAGAGCAGCGCCGGATGGCCGGCGTCGTCCAGCGCGCGGCGGATCTCCGGAACGCGGCTGCAGATGCCGGTGGACGTTTCGCTGTGCACCACCATGACGGCTCGGATCTTCGCGGCGGTGTCGGCGGCGAGTTCGGCGGCAAGCAGTTCGGGCGCGGCGCCGTGTCGCCAGTCGCCCGGGATGGTGATGACGTCGAGGCCCAGAGCGGCCGCCATGTCGCGCCACAGTACCGCGAACTGGCCCGTCTCGAAGCAGACGACGCGGTCGCCCGGCGACAGCGTGTTGACCATCGCCGCTTCCCACGCGCCGGTGCCCGATGACGGGTAGATGACCACGGGGCCTTCAGTGCCGAACACGGCGCTGACGCGCGGAAGAAGCTCGGTGACCAGCGCGGCGAAGTCCGGGCCGCGGTGGTCGATGGTGGGCATGGAGATGGCCCGCAGCACCCGGTCAGGCACATTGGTGGGCCCCGGGATCTGCAGGAAGTGGCGCCCGGGGTGGACCGTCACGTCGACGCCCTGGCCGAGCGGGGGCGGGAGCGGCCGCGGTGCACGAAGGCGGCGACGCCGCGCCGGAAGTCGTCGTAGTCGACGGGCGGACCCTCGGCGGTGCGAACGGGGGCGGCGAGTTGGGCGAGGGCGCGCTTGGCGGCGCGGACCGAGGCGCCCGACACGCGAAGGATGGCGTCGACCACGACATCGACCTGGTTGTCGAGCTGGTCGCTCGGCACGCACGCGTTGGCGAGGCCGAGCCGCACCGCCTCCTCCGTCTGGACCATGCGCCCCGTGTAGAGCAGCTCGCCGGCAACGGACGGACCGCAATGGACGGCGAGGCGATTGGCGAAGGACGGCGAGACGAGGATGCCGAGCAGTGCGATGGGCATGCCGATCGAGGCGTTGTCCGAAACGATGCGCATGTCGCAGGCGAGGGCCAGCTGACAGCCGGCGCCCGCGGCCGCACCACGCACCTTGGCAATCACCGGCACCGGGAGATTCTCGATGGCGTTGCACGCCGCCTCCATACGGCTGAAACTGAGCTCGACCTGTTCGGGCGTGGCCCGCTCCCACTCGCGGATGTCCGAGCCTGCGCAGAACCAGCCGGCGGCACCCTCGACGACCACGGCGCGCAGGGTATCGTCGTCGGCGAGCCCGAGCATCACGCGCTCGAGGCCGGCCCAGCCACCGGTCGTCAGGGCGTTGCGGCGCACCCCGGGGCCGATGACCACGCGGGCGACGCGGCCGTCACGCTCCATCCTCACCACCGGCGCGATGACATCGCTCATCGCACCACCCCGCTGTCGCGCAGGGCGGCGATGTCGGCCGCCGAGTAGCCGAGCTCGCCGAGGACCTCGTCAGTGTGCTCACCGAGCGTCGGCGGCGGGCGCCGCACCGTGGTCGTGTGGTGAGAGAGCTTGATCGGCGAGCCGGTCATGCGCAGCGTCCCGGCGGTGGGATGCTCGGCGGTGAGCACCATGTCGCGCGCCTGCACCTGGGGATGGACGAGCGCCGCGTCGACGTTGTTGATGGCGCCGGCGGGAATGCCGACCTGGGACAGCGCATCGGCCCACTCGGCCGATCCCCGGGCGGCCAGCGCCGCCTCGATGAGCGGGATCAGCTCGCCGCGGTGGATCACGCGGTCGGGGTTGGTGGCGAAACGGGGATCGTCGACAAGCTCCGGCAGGCCGAGCAGCGGGGCGAAGCGCCGCCAGAGCGTGTCGTTGCCGACCGCGACCATGAGGTGACCGTCGCCGGTGCGCAGTGCCTGGTACGGAACGATGCTCGGGTGCGCCGAGCCGTACCGCCTGGGCACCTCGCCCGACGCGAAGTAGCCGCCGGCGAGATACGTCAGCCAGGCGATCTGGCCGTCGAGGAGCGAGATGTCGATCCAGTCGCCGTGGCCGGTGGTGTCGCGCGCGTGGAGCGCGGCGAGGATCCCGATCACCGCCCACATGGCGGCGCCGATGTCGGCGGCCGAGTTGCCGACGCGCACCGGTTCACCGTCGGTCTCGCCGGTGACGCTCATCAGGCCGCCGAGCGCCTGGGCGATGGCGTCGTAGCCCGGCTGGGCTGCGTACGGCCCGGTCTGGCCGAAGCCCGAGATGGAGGCGTAGATGAGCCGCGGATTGCGGGCCGTCAGCTCGTCATAGCCGAGGCCGAGCCGGGCCGCGGTGCCGGGACGGAAGTTCTCGACGACGACGTCGGCGTGCTCCGCGAGACGCAGCGCGATGTCGCGTCCCTGCTCGCTCTTGAGGTCGACGGCGATGCCGCGCTTGTTGCGGTTCACCGCGAGGAAATACGCCGACTGGTCGCCCTGGTACGGGGGCGCCCACTGCCTGGTGTCGTCGCCCGTCAGGGGATTCTCGAGCTTGATGACCTCGGCGCCGAGGTCGGCGAAGATCATGGTGGCGAACGGCCCGGACAGGATGCGCGAGAGGTCGAGCACCCGCAGGCCGGCGAGCGGCCCGGTCGGCGGCGATGGCGGCTGCACGTTCATGACCCGGCTACTTCGTGAGCACGCCGACGTAGAGCTTCACCACCTCGTCGTTGTGGAGGAGGTCGCGCCCCTTGCCGTCGAGTCGGTTCTGGCCGAGGACAAGCACGTACGCCCACTGCGCGTGGCGCAGCGTCTCGCGGGTGTTCTGTTCGACGACGACCACGGCGACGTTCGTGGCGCGCACCTGTTCGATGCGCTCCCACACCGTGCTCTGGAACTTCGGCGAGAGGCCAGCGGACGGCTCGTCGAGAATGAGCACGGCCGGGTCGACCATGAGGCCGCGGGCCATGGCGAGCATGGTGCGCTGACCGCCGCTCAGCGTCTCGGCGCGGCGCTTGTGGGCGAGCCTGAGGTCGGGGAAGAGCTGGTACAACTCCTCGGCACGCTCCTTCAGCCCGTGCCTGCGGATGTAGCCGCCCATCTCGAGGTTCTCGTGCACGGAGAGCTGCGGGAAGACGTTGGCCACCTGGGGCACATACGCGATGCCGCGGCGCACCAGCTTCTCGCTGGGCAGCCCGGTGACGTCCTCGCCCTCGACTCTCACCGTGCCCGCCTTGGGACGGATGACCCCGGCGATCGCCTTGAGCAGGGTGGACTTGCCGGCGCCGTTGGGGCCGACGATGGCCGTGATGGCGCCGCGGTGGGCGCGGACGCCGACGTTCTCAACGATGGGTGGGCCGCCGTAGCCCGCGGTGAGGCCCTCAACGTCCAGTGCCGCGACGGTCTGTGCGGCCGGCGGCGCGGGATCAGGCGTCAGCGTCGTCATAGGTGGGCATCTCCCCGAGGTAGGCGTCGACGACGGCCTGGTTGCTGCGCAGCTTGTCGAAGGGACCCTCGGCGATCACCCTCCCCTCGGCCATCACCACGACGCTGTCGGTGACCCGCTCGATGAACGGAAGGTTGTGCTCAACGATGATCACCGACGTGCCGGCGGTGACGAAGCCGAGCACGGCGGTGGCCATGCGCTCGCCGAGGACCGGGTTGACGCCACCCATGGGCTCATCGAGGATGACCAGCCGAGGCTGGGCCATGCGGATGCGCGCGAACTCGACGAGGCGCTTCTGGCCTCCACTGAGGTTGCCGGCGCGCTCGTTGCGGAGGGCGAGCAGGCCGAACTCGTCGAGGATGGCGCGGGCGCGGGTCAACTCCTCGTCGGCGCGCCGCTTCTCAGCCCGGTTCGAGCCGCGCAGCGATCGCCAGAACCGCTCTCTCCGAGCCTCCCAGCGGGCCAGGATGAGGTTCTCGAGCACGCTGAGCCCCGCCCACTCGCGCGGCGTCTGGAAGGTGCGGATCATGCCCATGCGCGAGATGCGGTGCGGCGCCTTGCCCTGCACCTCGCTGCCCTCGAACAGCACCGTGCCGGTGTCGGGGATCTTGAAGCCGGACACGAGGTCGATGGCGGTGCTCTTGCCGGCGCCGTTGGGCCCGATCAGGCCGGTGACCTGACCCTCGGCGGCGGTGAAGGAGCACGCGTCGACCGCCTGCACCCCGCCGAAGTGCTTGTTCAGGTCGTGGACCTCGAGCAGTGCGGTCATGCCGCACCCGTGTCGAGCGCTGGACCGGTGACCGGTCGCTCCGCGGCGGCCGCCGCGTCTCCCCCACCGCTGCTGGGGCCCTTGTCGCGCAGCCGGCGCTCGGGCAGGATGCCCTGCGGGCGGAAACGGATGAACAGCACCAGGACGACGCCGGTGAGGATCAGGCGGAACGCGGGCGCGTAGCTGGGGTGACCGGCGACTTCGGGCAGGTAGCGGGTGGCCTCCTGAAGCCCCATCACCATGATCGCCACGCCGAGGACGACCCCGCGGGTGCTGCCCCGGCCGCCGACCAGGATCGCCGCGTACAGGATGATCGTCTCCACCGGTGACCAGGACGACGGATTGAACGCGGTGAGGTAGCCGGCGAAGAGCGCGCCGCCAAAGCCGCCGATGCCGGCGCCAAGGACGTACGCCTTGAGCTTCATCACGTAGATGTCGCGGCCGAACACAGCGGCGGCGCGCTCGTCCTCGCGCACGCTGCGCAGCGCCAGGCCGAAGCGGCTGCCGGAGAGTCGAGTGACCACCACCAGGACGATGGCCAGCATGACGACACACAGGCCGAGATAGAAGAACTGGTAGTTCGAGTAGTCGAGCCCGAAGAAGTCGCCCATCGGGTCGAGCAGCCCGGAGACCCCGTTGTAGCCGTTGAAGAGCGGCACGAACTGGCCCGCGAAGATGTACAGGACGTACACCGCGCCGAGGGTGACGATGGAGAAGTAGATGCCGCGCAGGTGACGCAGCGCGATCGCTCCGACGATGAGCGCAAGCAGCATGGAGCTGAGCACCGCAAGGATGACCGCGACCGGGAACGGCAACGACTGGCCGAGGATGTATGTCGCAGGATCGGTGGCGGGGCCGACGGTGAGCACCAGCGTCATGTACGCGCCGAGCGCGACGTAGCCGTAGAAGGCGAGGTCGAAGTCGCCCGACCAGCCCCAGACGATGTTGAGCCCGAGCGCCATGATCGCGAAGATCGAGCCCTCGGTGAAGATGGTGACCAGGTAGTCGATCATTCGAAGACGCTCCGCCGGCCACCCACGAAGAGACCGCGCGGGCGAACCAGGATCACCACCGAGAGGATCGCGAACGCATACGCCAGGTTGTAGCTGGCGCTGAGGTATCCGCCGACGAACTCGAGCACGATGCCGACGATGATCCCGCCGACCAGCGTTCCCAGCGCCTTGCCGAGGCCACCGGCGACGGCGGCGGTCAGCGTGATCAGGAAGAAGGTGAAACCCGAGTAGGGGCTGAAGGTGCCGACGCTCTCGGCGAGGATGAAGCCGGCGTACCCGGCGATGAGCCCGGCGAGCAACCAGGTGAGCGCCGAGACGCGGTGCGCGTTGATCCCCGACACACTTGCAAGGGAGCGATTCTGCGACACCGCCCGTAGCGACTTGCCGAACCGGGTGTGCTGGATGATCACGTACAGCAGCGCGGTGATCGCCACCGCGGAGACGAGGATCTGGATCTCGGTGTCGGTCCAGAGGAACGGGCCGACGGTGCGCGGCGCGCCCTGGGGGATCTGGTAGCCGAGGTTGGAGGCGCCGAAGAAGATCACCAGGATGTTCTGGATGACCAGTGACACACCGAGCGTGGCGATGAACGTCGGCAGCGCACCGATGTTGTTGCGCACGAACCGGTCGACGACACCGGTGTGCACCGCAAGCGCGAGCGCGCCGCCACCACCGGCGGCGGCCAGGCCCGAAAGGATGACGCCGCCGCCGTGCTGCTGCACCAGGTACGCGGAGTACGCGCCGACTGTGAGGATCTCACCGTGCGAGAGGTTGGCGACGTTGGTCACCGAGTACTCGAGCGTGAACGCCAGCGCCGAGAGCGAGAGGATGGCCGCGGCGACGAGACCGAATCCGAGTGTCAGCAGAACCTGGTGCACGAAGCCTGTTCTCCAAGGGCATGGCTGGACGGCGCGGGATGGTCAGGGGGCGAGTGGCGGCAACGCGCTGGGAGCATGCGCGTTGCCGCCCACGTGTTACGGAGTGGCGGCGGCGAGATCCGTTGCGGAGAGGAGCTGCACCTGCGACTCCGCGCCGCTGCTGGCATCGGCCTGGAAGGCTCCGTAGGGGCCGAAGACGTTGTTGAAATCATTGTAGATCAGGTCACCACTGGCGCCGTCCATCTTGATCTTGTTGCCGGCCTTGATGCCCTTCAGGCAGTCGCTGTACGTGTCGCACGTCGTGCCCGGCGGATTGGTGACCTGCTTCATGGCGGCGATGACCGCGGGTCCGTCGGTGGTGCCGGCCTTGTCCATGGCCAGCGCAAGGCTGATCACCGCGTCATACGCGTAGTTGGCGTTGGCGAGCGGCTGCGCGGAGCTTCCGTTCTGCGCGGTGAATGCCTTGGAGAAGTTGTCGGCCGCTGCGCCCGTCGTGTTGGTGCCGTAGACCGAGGTGAGATGGTCGTGCGCGACCGGGTAGGTGATCGCCTTAAGGTAATCGTCACCGCCGGTGATGTCCGTTCCGACGATCGGGATGGCGAGGTTGTTCAGCTCCTTGAAGTTCTGGAAGATGACCGCCGCCGTCGCCGCGTCGGTCTGCGTGAAGATGACGTCGGGGTGGGCGTTGATGATGTCCTGCACCTGGGTGCGGTACGACGTCTGATCGGGCGCCACGGTGGTGTTGGCCACGATGGTGCCACCGAGCTTCTGCCAGGTCGCGGTGATCGGCTTGGCGAAGGTCTGCGCGGCGATGTCCGAGTAGAAGAGGAGAGCCGCGGTCTTGTAACCCTTCTTCTGAGCGTACAGCGCCATGGCGACGCCCAGCTGCGAATCGGAGGGGCTGCTGCGCCAGAGGTACTGGTTGGCGTTCTTGTCGAAGTCCGTGCTGCCGCCCTGGAACTCGGTGGGGATCTTGGCGGCGCTGACGATCGGCGTCACCGCGGCGATCTCCTGCGTCTCCGGGCCAATGATGCCGGTGACGTTGTCGGACGCGAGCAGCTTGCGCACCGCGGGCACCGCGTCGGCCTCGTCGCACTGCGTGTCCGCGTGGGTGAGGTCGAGCTGCTTGCCGAGGACGCCGCCGGCGTCGTTGATGACCTTCTGCGCCACCTGCGAGCCCTGCAGCATCGACGCGCCGAGGCTGGCCAGTGTGCCGGTGAAGCAGGAGAGCACGCCGAAGCCGACGTGACCGCTGCCGTTGGTCTTGATGTTGCCGCCGCCGGTTGATGTGCCGCTCGTGCTGCCGCACGCGGCGAGGAGGACTGTGGCCGCCAG
>CABDYX010000094.1_pt1 | contig 20296 bp, 22 predicted proteins | sample 3132131 | NCBI WGS metagenome assembly CABDYX01 (sample SAMEA5534339, study PRJEB31848) | metagenome | biome: tundra; feature: field; material: soil | place: USA | collected 2013-05 | depth 0.45 m | reverse complement strand
GCTTCCTGGTGAACCCCAACTCGCCGACGGGGACGTGGCTGGAGCCGGCGGACCTCGCCACCCTGCTGGCCGGCGCGGCCGGGGTCACCGTCATCGACGAGGCCTACTGCGACTTCGCCCCGCGGTCCTGCATCCCGCTGCTGGCGGCCAACCCGTCGTGGCTGGTGCTGCGGACGTTCTCCAAGGCGCATGGCCTGGCGGGGCTGCGCGTCGGCTACGCGGTCGGCGCACCCGGCCTGATCGCCGATCTCCTCGCGGTCGGTGAGTCGTACCCCGTGGATCGCTGTGCCATCGCCGGCGCCACGGCGGCGCTCGAGGACCGCGACCACCATCGCGCGCTGGTCGACGCGGTGCGCACCGAGCGTGCCCGGCTGGGAGACGCGCTGCGGGCACGCGGCTGGTCGGTGCCACCGTCGCAGGCGAACTTCCTCTGCGCCCAACCGCCAGAGGCAGCCGGCGATGTCGCCGCTCGGCTGCGGGCGAGGCGCATCCTGGTGCGATCGTTGCGCGGCGGGGACGGCGCCCGGCTGCGCATCACCGTCGGCACCAGGTCGGAGAACGACGCACTGCTCGACGCGCTCTGGTGAGGTCCGCGCACGGGACGTGCCTACACTGTCGCGCATGAGCACTCGAGATGGCGTTGCCGCACGCCCCGGTGGCTTTCGGGACTGGCTGCCCGGCGCCGCAGCTGCCCGCCGTGCCCTGACGGGGCGGCTGCTCGACACCTTCGCCGGCGCCGGCTACCAGCTCATCGACACCCCGTCGGTCGAGTACGCGGACACCGTGGAGCGCGGCGTCGGCGCCGACGCGCAGGACGAACTGTTCCGTTTCATGGACGCCGATGGCAGCATGCTCGCGCTGGTCGGGGAGCGCACCGTCAGCGTCGCCCGCGCGGTGGCGACGCATCTTCGCCACGGGCCCTTCCCGCTGCGGCTCTGCTACGCGGGCCCGGTGGTGCGCAACCGCGCCCTGCTCGGCGGACGCAGGCGCGAGGCCATGCAGGCCGGCTGCGAGCTGGTCGGAGACGCCGGGCTGGCGGCCGACGCCGAGTGCATCGCCCTGGCGGTGGCGGCGCTCGACGCGGCGGGCGTCCCCGGGATCCAGGTGGACGTGAGCCACGCCGGCTTCCTGCCGTCGCTGCTCGCCGGTCCCGACGTCGATGCCGCGACCCGCGCGCGTGTGGCCACAGCTCTCGCCGCCCGCGATCTCGTCGCCGTCGAGGAGGCGCTGGCGGGCACCAGCGTCGGTGCCGCGGAGCACGAGCTTCTGCTCCGCTTTCCGGCTCTGCGCGGTGGACGTGAGCTGCTCACCAGCGCGAGCGCCGGCCTGCGCGGCGAGCCGTCCCTGCGGGCCATCGAGGAGCTGGGGCGCCTCTGGGACCTGCTCGGCGAGCGCCACCTCGACGACCGCGTGCAGATCGACCTCGGTGCGGTGCGTGACTGGGACTACTACACCGGGCCGACGTTCGAGCTCTTCAGCGGCGATCTCGGCTTCCCGCTCGGTGCCGGTGGACGCTACGACCGCCTGCTGGAGCGCTTCGGCCCGGCGCGTCCGGCCACCGGCTTCGTGGTCCACGTCGATCGCTGTCACGACGCGATGGGGCGGCGCGACGACGCCCGTAGCGTGGACGGCTCCGGCCTGCGCATCGCCGTGCCGACCGGCGCGCTGCTCGCCGGCGCGTGTGCGCTGCTGGACCGCGCCGGCATCGCCCCCGGGCTGTGCCCCGACTCCTTCGACCGTCGCCTGCAGCTGTCCATCGGTGGCAACGAGGTGATCACGGTGCGGCCAACCGATGTGCCCGTCTACGTGGAGATGGGCGCGTGCGATTGCGGCATCGTCGGCAAGGACGTGCTCTGGGAGTCCGAGCGCGACCTCTACGAGATCGCCGACCTCGGCTTCGGACACTGCCGGCTCGTGGTCGCCGCCCCCGAGGGCACGGCGCTGGCCCGCGGTGACTGGCCCGCATCGCTGCGCATCGCCACCAAGTATCCACACTCGGCGCGACGGTTCTTCGCCGCCCGTGGCGACGGTGCCGAGCTGATCAAGCTCCACGGATCGGTGGAGCTGGCCCCGTCCGCGGGTCTCGCCGACGGTGTCGTCGACCTGGTCGCGACCGGGGCCACGCTGCGCGCCAACCGGCTCGTCGAGGTGGCCACCATCGGTGAGTCGACGGCGCGCCTGGTGGTCAACGTGGCCTCGATGAAGACGCGCAGCGCACCGGTCGCCCGACTGGCGGCGACGTTGCGCAGTGCCGTGGAGGCCGAACGCGCATGACCACGCTGCGCGTGCTCAACGAGCAGCAGTGGCGTGCGCAGACGGGCGCGGCCGTCCGCCGCTTCAGCATCCCCGAACCCGACGCCGCCACCGCGGACCGCCTGCGCGCCGTCTTCGGTCGCGAGATCACCGCCGTCGGTGCCGTCCGGGAGATCGTCGCCGACGTGCGCGACCGGGGCGACGACGCCGTCCGCGACTGGACGGAACGCATCGAGGGCGTCCGGCTGAACAGTCAGCCGATGGATCCGGGATGGATGGCATCGTGCTGGGAGAGCCTGGAGGGCCCGCTGCAGAACGCATTGAGCGCGGCCGCGGAGCGGATCCGCGGCTTCCACGACCTCCAGGTCGACACCCGACCGCGCGGCGGAGCGGGGCTGTGTCTGCGGCCCGAGCCGCTGCGCCGGGCGGGATGCTACGTGCCCGGCGGACGGGCGGCGTACCCGAGCACGGTGCTGATGAGCGTCATCCCCGCGCAGGCCGCGGGTGTCCCCTCCATCGCCGTGACCAGCCCGGCCACGCCGGATGGTGCGGTGCACCCCCTGGTTGCCGCCGCCGCCCACCTCCTCGGCGTCGACGAGGTGCACGCCATGGGAGGCGCGCAGGCGATCGCTGCCCTCGCCTACGGGACGGAGAGCGTCGCCGCGGTCGACAAGATCGTCGGGCCGGGCAACCTGTTCGTGACCCTCGCCAAGCGTGAGGTCTTCGGCGCCGTCGACATCGATCAACTCGCCGGGCCGAGCGAGATCATGGTGATCGCCTCCGCCGACGCCGACCCGCAGCTGATCGCGGCCGACCTGGTCTCCCAGCTCGAGCACGACCCGCTCGCCTGGGCGCTGTGCGTCACGGATTCCAACGAGCTCGCTGTCGCCGTGGCCGCCGCGTTCGCACAGACTGCGCCGGTGGCGGCGCGCGCAGGCATCATCGCCGAGTCCGCCGGACGCCACGGGGCGGTGATCACCGTCGCCGACCTCGGCGCGGCCGTGGACGTCGCCGCGTCGTTCGCTCCCGAACACCTCTCGCTGCAGGGCCGCGACGCCGAGGCGCTGCGCGATCGCGTCCACGGCGCCGGCGCCATCTTCTGCGGCGCGCTGTCGCCGGTCTCGATGGGCGACTACATCGCCGGACCCAACCACACCCTGCCGACGCAGGGTGCGGCGCGATACCGCGGACCGCTGTCGGTGATGGACTTCGTGCGCTGGCCGTCGGTCGTCGACCTCAGCGGCGAGGATTTCGACATGCTCGCGCCGGTGGCGTGCGAGTTGGCGGTCGCGGAGGGGCTGAACGGGCACGAGCAGGCCATCCGCCTGCGCATGGAGGGTCGAACGGCATGAGCGGACGACGCGGAGAGACGCTGCGCGAAACCCGTGAGACGCGCATCGAGTGCGTGGTCGACGTCGACGGCGGCGGGCACGCGACCGTCGAACTTCCCCTCCCCTTCTTCGCGCACATGCTCGAGTCCTTCATTAAGTACAGCGGCATGGACGTGCGCATCGTGGGGCACGGTGACATCGACGTCGACGCCCACCATCTCGTCGAGGACACCGGGCTCGTGCTGGGCTCCGCGGTGGCCCAGGCGCTCGGCGACAGGGCCGGGATCGCGCGCTTCGGGCACGCCTACGCACCGCTCGACGAGGCGCTGGTGCGCTGCGCGCTCGACTACGGCAAGCGGCCTCACGTCGTCTATGAGATGAGCGGGCTGCGCGGCCGCATCAACGACTTCGACGTCGCCGTCCTCCAGGAGTTCGTGCGCGGCTACGCACAGAACGCGGGAATCAGCCTTCACCTCGACCTCATCCGTGGCGAGAACCTGCACCACATCGCGGAGGCGGCGTTCAAGGCGCTCGGCCTGGCCACGCGGCAGGCCCTGGCGGTGGTCGGCGACGGCATTCCCTCGACGAAGGGAAGCCTGTGATCGGGACTCCTTGGGTGTCGCCGGCGGTTCGCATCGGCATCTGCGATTACGGCGTCGGCAACCTGCGCAGCGTGGAGCGCGCCGTCGAGCGCAGCGGCGCGACCGCGGTGATCAGTGACGACGCCGGCGTGCTCGACGACTGTGACGGCCTCGTCCTCCCCGGCGTCGGCGCCTTCGCGGTGGCCGCGTCGGCGCTGCGCGAGCGTGGCCTCGACGGTGTGGTGCGCGCGATGGTGGAGACTCACCGCCCCCTGCTCGGCGTCTGCCTCGGCTTCCAGCTTCTCTTCACCGAGAGCGAGGAGGGCGACGGTGCGTACGGGCTCGACATCATCCGCGGCCGCGTCCGCCGCCTCCATCCGTCCGTGGGGAAGGTGCCGCACATGGGCTGGAACCGCCTCCAGCAGGACCGGCCGTCCACGCTGCTCGACGGCGTCGCCGACGGCGCGCATGTGTACTTCGTCCATTCCTTCGCCGTCCTCGTGGACACTCCCTCCGCCGTGATCGCCCACACCGACCACGGCGGCGAGGTGGTCGCCGCGGTGGAATGCGGCGAGGTGATGGGCACGCAGTTCCACCCCGAGAAGAGCGGCGCCGCCGGGCTGCGGCTCTACGCCAACTTCGCGGCGGCGTGCGCGGGCGCGCGAACGGCGGCGCGATGAGCGCCGCGGCCATGCTGGTCATCCCCTCGATCGACCTGCGCGGTGGCCGCGTCGTCCGGCTGCTCCGCGGCGACTACGGTCACGAGACTGTGTACGACGCCGACCCGGCCGCGGTGGTGCGCTCCTTCGTGGCGAGCGGGGCGCGGCGAGTCCACATCGTCGATCTCGACGCGGCCCGCGGCCGCAGCGACTCCGAATCGGACGTGGGCATGGTCGCGGCCGTGCGCGCGGTGAGCGACGCCGGCGCGGCGGCCCAGGTGGGCGGAGGCGTGCGCAGCGAATCGGCCGCGCGGCGCTGGTTCGGCCTCGGTGCGGCCCACGTCGTGCTCGGCAGCCTCGCGGTCACCAGGCCGGATGAGGCTCGCGCCGTCTGCGAGACGTTTCCGCAGAGGGTGCTGCTCGGACTCGACGTCCGCGACGGGGAGGCGCGTGCCCAGGGCTGGACGGTGTCCGGAGGCTCCGCGGAGGAGCACCTGCGGCGCTGGTCGGACTGGCCGTCGGCCGGCTTGGTCTACACCACCATCGAGCGCGATGGAACGCTGGCGGGGCCCGACGTCGCCGCTCTGCGGGCGGTGCGCGAGACATTCGGCGGGCCGCTCTACTCCAGCGGTGGCATCCGCGATCTCCACGACGTCTCTGCGTGCCAGGAGGCCGGTGCCGCCGGCGTCATCGTCGGCCGCGCGCTGCACGAGGGCCTGTTCGACCTCGGCGAGGCGGTGCGGCGGTTCCAGGACGAGGTGGTTGCGTGACCGTCGCCAAGCGGATCATCCCCTGCCTCGACGTGGACCGCGGCCGGGTCGTCAAGGGGGTCAACTTCGTCGACCTCCAGGACGCCGGTGACCCCGCCGAGCTGGCGGAGCGCTACAACGCCGACTCGGCCGACGAGCTCGTCTTTCTCGACATCACGGCGTCGCACGACGGGCGCGACATCCTCATCGACGCCGTGCGCCGCACCGCGGAGTCGGTGTTCATCCCGCTCACCGTCGGGGGCGGCCTGCGCACCGTGGCCGACATCGACCGCATGCTCCGCGCCGGCGCCGACAAGGTGTCGCTCAACACCGCGGCGCTGCAACGACCGGAGCTGATCGGCGAGGCCGCCGCCCGGTTCGGCGAACAGTGCGTGGTGGTGGCGATCGACGCGCGCCGCGAGGGCGAGGGGTGGACGGTGCTGTCGCACGGTGGCCGCCGCGGCACCGGGCGCGACGTCGTCGCCTGGGCGGCCGAGGCCGTCGAGCGCGGCGCCGGTGAGATCCTGCTCACCAGCATGGACCGCGATGGCACCCGCGACGGCTACGACCTCGAGCTCACGCGCGCGATCGCAACGGCCGTGCCCGTGCCCGTGATCGCCAGCGGCGGGGCGGGCGACCCCGAGCACGTCCGGGCCGCGCTGGTCGAGGGCGGCGCCGACGCCGCGCTGGCCGCGTCGATCTTCCATTTCGACGCCTTCCCCATCCCGGTGGTGAAGGACCATCTCGCGGCCGCGGGCGTGGAGGTGCGACGGTGAGCGCAGAGCCCCGCTTCGGCGCCGACGGCCTGCTGCCCGCGGTGGTCCAGGAGCGCGCCAGCGGCGAGGTGCTGATGGTCGCCTTCATGAACCGCGAGGCCTGGGAGCGCACCCTGAGCACGGGCCGCGCCTGGTTCTGGAGCCGCAGCCGCGGCGAGTTGTGGGAGAAGGGAGCGACCAGCGGCAACGTCATGACGGTGCTCGAGGTGCGGCTCGACTGCGACGAGGACACGGTGCTCCTCGTGGTCGACCCCGCCGGTCCGGCATGCCACACCGGAGCCCGCTCCTGCTTCTTCACCACGGTCCCGCAGGAGGACCGGTGACCTCGCGCACCGCCGCGGACGACCTGGCGCTTGCGCTCGAGCTCGCCGATCGCGCGGACGGCATCAGCCTGGCACGCTTCGGCGCCGCCGACCTGCGCGTCGACACCAAGGCAGACAACTCTCCCGTCACCGAGGCCGACCAGGCGATCGAGGCGATGATCCGCACCCGCCTGGCGAGCACGCGCCCGGGTGACGCGGTGCTCGGTGAGGAGGGCGGGTCGAGCGGTGACGGCGAGTGGCGCTGGATCGTGGACCCCATCGACGGCACCCGCAACTACGCCCGCGGGGTTCCAGTGTGGGCCACGCTGCTCTCCCTGCGCCACGGCGACGAGGAGGTCTGCGCGGTGGTGTCGGCGCCGGCGCTGCGGCGGCGCTGGTGGGCGATGAGCGGCGCCGGAGCGTGGTGCAACGGGGACGGCATGTCGGTCTCGACGCGCGACCGGCTCGAGGACGCCACCGTCTCATTCACGGACGTCCGCGACTTCGACCGCCACGGCTGGGGGACGGGATTCACCCGCCTGGCGGCGCGGTGCGCCACGATGCGCGGCTTCGGGGACTTCTGGTCGCACATGCTCGTCGCCGAGGGCGCCATCGATTGCGGCATCGAGCCGGTCGTCAACGAGTGGGACATCAGCGCCGCGCGCCTCATCGTCCGCGAAGCCGGTGGCCGGTTCAGCGACTTCGCCGGCGTCGACCACTGCCGCGGCGGCAACGTGGTGACCAGCAACGGGCTGCTCCACGACGCCGTGCTGGCGTGCCTGGGCGAGCGCCGGCCCTGATCGGAACGGGCGTGGGGTGTCCGCGGCGACGGGCCATGGTTCGAGTGCGCAATGACTGTTCCAGGAGGACGTGCGATGAACGGCCAGCAGTGCCCAGCCTGTGGCGAGTGGAGCGATGACGCGACGACGGAGTACTGCCCGGCGTGCGGCGAGGTGCTCCCAGTCGACGACCCGGCGACGTGACCCGTGAGGTCAGCGCGCGGCCGCGCGCTGGCCGACCACGGACTGCGCGTCGATCCACGCCTGCAGCGAGTCGCCGGACTCCCAGGACGTGATCAGGGCGTAGCGCGGCTGCGGGCCAGGGTTGTGGACCACGTGCCAGAGGCGCTGGGTGTCGATGATGAACTGCATGCCGGCGTGCAGCGGGATGCGCGACTCGGTCGCCTCGTCCTCTTTGTCCTCGCGAAGGATGAAGGCGGCGTTGTTGTCGGTCAGCTCCAACCACGAGCGCACCACCCAGCCCTCGCCGTCGGGGTTGAGGCGGTTGTTGTCGTCGAGGTGGAGCTGGCGGCGGGCAGAGGGCTCGTCGCTGGGATTGAGCTTGATGACGCGCACGCGCCCGTACCGCGTCTGCACCGCCTCGACGTAGCCCACCAGCGCCGGGGCGATGTCCCTGTTCTTGGTCCAGATGCCGTCCTTGTCGGGCTTGCCGTGGTCCCAGAATCCCGCGCACTCCATCTCGCCGAGCGCGGAGGCGAGGGGAGCGAAGTTGGTGTCGCCACCGCTCTTCCAGTCCATGTACTCCAGGCCGAGCCATTCGCTCGGTGGGATCGGCGGGCCGTCGTAGTCGCGGAGGATCACGAATCCCTTCTCGTCGAAGATCGGCAGCGTGCGATGGGCCATGGCGCGGGACTCCTGCTCAGGTGACTGGCTCGGACGGCGGTGCGGTGGGGTGCAAGGGTACGACGGGCGCCTTCCCCTGGCACGCCGCTAGGCTGGAGCGGTGACCAAGGCGCCGACCGCTCAGCTGGAGGAGGAGCTGGCCTTCGCGCACGAACTGGCGGACGCCGCCGACGTGCTCTCGATGAGCCGCTTCCGGGCGCTTGACCTCGTGGTCACATCCAAGCCCGACCTCACCCCCGTGACCGAGGCCGACCACGCCGTCGAGCTGGCCGTGCGCGAGCTGGTGGCCCGGCGCCGGCCCGGCCACGCGGTCGTTGGCGAGGAGTTCGGCGGCGACGTCGCGGCGACCGATGGGTGGCGCTGGGTGGTCGACCCCATCGATGGCACCAGGAGCTTCGTGCGCGGCAACGAGACGTGGGCGACGCTGATCGCCCTCCAGCACGATGGCCGGTCGGTCGCCGCGGTCGCCTCGGCGCCGGCCTATGGGCACCGCTACTCCGCCATCCGCGGTGGTGGCGCGACCGCCGACGGGCGGCCGATCCACGTCTCCAAGGTCACCAGCATCGAGGAGGCGATGATCACCCACACCTCGGTGTCGGGCTTCGCGCGTGCCGGCATGGCGGATGAGCTGGTGGAGATCGCCGCGCGCTGCTGGGATGCGCGTGGACTGGGCAACTCGCTCTCCCACCTCGCCGTGGCCCGCGGCAGCGCCGACATCGGCTGGACGGCGAGGGCCAACCTCTGGGACTACGCGGCCCTGTCGCTGATCGTCGAGGAGGCGGGCGGCCGGTTCCTCGACCGCTCCGGCGACGGGCCCCTGGGGGGGACCGGCCTCTCCACCAACGGTCTGCTCCACGCCGAGGTCCTCGCCCTCACCGGCGCCGACCGCAACCGACACCCGTAGTTACGGCTTCTCGCGCGACCACTCCGCCGCGTTGTCCTCGAAGTTGGCAGCATCCTCGGGACGCGACCCGGAGTTGCCGATCTCGACCGCGGCGAGCTGGTCGGCGTCGTGAACGTCATTGAGGGTCTCGTCGCGGTCTCCCGGATCGGGGGCGGCGCCCTTCGGGCTCACCTCTCCCTCGTCCTCCAACGCCCGGTCGGCGCTCTCCAGCGAGATCGGCGGCTCGGACGGCGTCGTCTCATCCGGCGGGCTGTCGGGGTATCCCTCGGGGATGTCGGTGTTGGCCACGATGATGTCCTCCTCAGGCCATCCTAGTCCGCTCGCACCGCCGGCCATCGCTTCGGCTCGCGGGCCGCGCCCCAGCCTCGTAGACTGGCGGCGATGAGCAGCAACGCCGTCTCTGCCGCCACCTCGCCGCGCGCGGGCGCCCAGGCCCTGGGACTTGGGGGCGCGGCCCGTGTCTTCGCCGGCTACGGCAGCCCCCGCATCATGGGGATCGTGGCCACAGCGGCGGTGGCGGGCCGCGTCGCGCTGGGGCGCTGGAGCCTGGGCGACCTGATCGTCGTCGGCGCCATCCTCGCCATCGAGCCGTTCGCGGAGTGGCTCCTGCACGTCTTCGTGCTGCACTTCCGCCCCCGCACCATCGGGGGCAGGCGCATCGACCCGCTGTTCGCCAAGCGACACCGCATGCACCACCGCGACCCGCGCGACATCCCGCTGGTCTTCGTCCCGCTGCCCGTCCTGGCGGGGTTCTTCGTGGCCCTGGGCGCGGTCAGCGGTCTCGCCTTCCCCGACCACCGGCTGGGGCTGACCGCTTTCGCGACGATGATGACGTTCCTCCTCGGCTACGAGTGGTCCCACTACCTGATCCACTCGCCGTACGTGCCCCGCAGCGCCGCCTTCCGGGCGGTCTGGCGGGCGCACATCCTCCATCACTACAAGAACGAGAAGTACTGGTTCGGCGTCACCAACCCGGTCGCCGACTATGTCCTCCGCACCCATCCGGCCAAGGAGACCGTGGCCACGTCGGCGACCGCGCGGACGCTCGGCGTCGACGACGAGTTCACCCTGCTCGCGGCCAGCGCCTGAGCAGACGGGCGCACGGCGGCAGCCACCCTGCCTACAGGTGGATGCCGCGCATCAGCATGCTGAGCGCGTACGCCTCCGCGCTGACGGGCGCCTCCTCACCATCGTCGTCGGCCTGCTTCTTTCCCCCGCTGTCCGGGAGCATGTGGTACGCCGCGCTCATGAGCAGGTTGTGCAGTCCCGGCAGAACGGCATGGGTCAGTTCGCCGAACTTGCCCAGCCGCGTGGAGACCTCGTGGGGGCGCGTGATCATCGCCTGCACCACCATCTCGGCAGCCTCCTCGGGGCTGATGGTCGGGAAATTCTTGTAGATGCCAGTCGGCGCGATCATCGGTGTGCGCACCAGGGGCATGTGCACGGTGGTGATGTCGATGCCGTCAGCGGCCACCTCCGACGCCAGGCAGCGCGAGTACGCGTCGAGCGCGGCCTTGCTGGCGACGTAGGCGGCGAAGCGCGGTGGGTATGTCTGGCCGCCGATGGAGGTGATGTTGATGATGTGGCCGCCGCCGTTCTCCTTCATGTTCGGCAGCGCGGCCATGATCAACGCGATGGCGCCGAAGTAGTTGAGCTGCATGGTTCGCTCGAAGTCGTGGAAGCGGTCGAGGGAGTCCATCACCGAGCGCCGGATCGAGCGGCCGGCGTTGTTGATGAGCACGTCGACGCGGCCGTGGTCGGCGATGACGCGCTCGAGCATCTCCTTGCAGGCGCCGGGGTCACTGAGGTCGGTCGGATAGAGGTGCACGGTGGCGCCGAGCGCCTCGGCCTCCGCCTTCATCTCCTCGAGCTTCTCGACGCCACGTGCGACGCCGATGATGGTGGCGCCCGACGCGCCCAGCGCGCTGGCGACGGCGCGGCCGATGCCGCTCGACGCACCGGTGATCACCACCACCCTGCCGGCGGCGACGCGCCGGACGTTCTTCGCGGTGGGCAGATCGGGGTCGAGGTGGCGCTCCCAGTGGTCCCACACCTTCCAGGCGTAATCGTTGAGCCGCGGGACGCGGATGCCGCTGCCCTCCAGCGCCGCCGTGGCGCCGGCCGCGTCGAAGGTCGCGGGATAGTCCATGTACGCCAGGGCGGTTTCGGGGATGCCGAGGCGGTCGAGCACCTGCTGGCGGACACGCTTCACGGCGGGCAGGTCGCCGACCACCTTGAGGGTGTCACCGGGGATCATCTTGGTCATGCGGCGATCGAAGCGCAGCGCGAACTCGGGCGCGTGCGCCGCGCGGCAGAACGTGTTCAGTGTGTCGCCGAGCGACAGCGGCCGGGGGTCGACGAGGTGGAAGGCGCGGTTGTCGAGCCCGTCGAGATGGGCGATGTGGTCCATCGCCCTGGCGACGAAGTCCACCGGGACGAGGTTGAGCGGGCCGCCCTCGGGACCGACGAACGGCATCCACTGGGGGAACTCGCTGCGCAATGTCTGGATCAGCTTGAAGGCGTAGTAGGGCCCGTCGATGCGATCTGCCTCACCGGTCTCCGACGAGCCGATGACCATGCCCGGGCGGTAGACACGCCAGGGCACCGTCGCCTCGTCGCGCACGATGCGCTCGGCCTCGTACTTGGTCGAGAAGTAGGGGTGGTCGAGGTCCTGGCCCTCGGCGAACATCGCCTCGGTGAACAGGCCCTTGTGGCGACCGGCGATGGCGATTGAGCTGACGTGGTGGAAGCGCTCGGCGGCGATGGCGTTGGCGAGCTCCACGGTGTGGTGGGTGCCATCGATGTTGGCGCGCGCGGTGTCCTCGGCGGAGGCGGTGAGGTCGTAGACGGCGGCGAGGTGGAAGACGGTCGCGCCCTGCAGGCGCTGGCGATCCTCGGCGGTGATCGCCAGGCCGGGCTCGGCGATGTCGCCGATCACCGCGTGAAGCCGGCTGCCGCGCGGATCGAGGCGCTCGCGGAGCGCGGCGAAGCGATGTCGCGAGCCCGGCCGGACGAGGACGTTGATGTCGCCCTCGCGCGCGAGCAGCAGCGGCATCAGCTGGCGACCGATGAACCCGGTCGCCCCGGTCACGAAGTACTGCACCGTCCACCTCCTGGGCCACAATCCACACAGCGGTCTGCGCGACGCGGAGAATAGCCCGCCGAACGGTCGGCGCATCCGCTGCGCCAGAATTGACATCCATGTCAACTTTGCTCGGAGGCCATCCCGCCCATGCCTGAAGCCGTCATCGTCGCCGCCGGTCGCTCGCCCATCGGCCGGGCGATGAAGGGATCGCTGGTCAATGTCCGCCCCGACGACCTGGGCGCGCACATCGTGACCAGCGTCCTGAGCCAGGTGCCGGAGCTCGATCCCAACACCATCGAGGACCTCATCTGCGGCTGCGGGCTTCCCGGGGGTGAGCAGGGCTTCAACCTCGGGCGGGTGCTCGCCATCCTGACCAACCTCGACGTTCCCGGCACCACGATCAGCAGGTACTGCTCCAGCTCCCTGCAGAGCACGCGCATGGCTGCGCACGCGATCCGGGCGGGTGAGGGCGACACCTTTCTCTCCGTGGGTGTTGAGTGCGTCTCCCGCTTCGTCAACGGGATCAGCGACAACCCCCCCAATCAGAACCCGCGTCTGCGGCCGGACAACCCCGAGGGCTTCCCCGACGTCTACATCGCCATGGGCCAGACCGCGGAGAACGTCGCCCGCCGCGAGCAGATCAGCCGCGAGGAGCAGGACCGCTTCGCGCTGCGCAGCCAGCAGCGCGCCGTGGCAGCCCAGGACAGTGGCTTCTTCGACCGCGAGATCATCCCGGTGCCGCTCCCGGACGGAGCCGGCGAGATGACCAAGGACGACGGTCCACGACGTGAGACCACCCTCGAGAAGCTGGCCAGCCTGGCGCCGGTGTTCCGGGAGGACGGCACGGTCACCGCCGGGAACGCCTGCCCGCTCAACGACGGCGCGGCCGCCGTGGTGGTCATGAGCGACACCCGCGCCAAGGAGCTCGGCATCACCCCGCTGGCCCGCATCGTCAGCACCGGGCTGTGCTCGCTGAACCCCGAGTACATGGGGCTCGGCCCCATCGAGGCAAGCCGGCAGGCCCTGCAGCGGGCCGGGCTGAGTATCGACAACGTCGACGTGGTCGAGATCAACGAGGCCTTCGCGGCGCAGGTCATACCGTCCGCGCGGGGCATCGGCATCGACCCCTTCGATGATCGCCTCAACCCGCACGGTGGGGCGATCGCGCTGGGCCACCCCTTCGGCATGACCGGGGCGCGCATCCTCTGCACCCTGCTCAACGACCTGCGCACGCTCGACAAGACCATCGGTCTGGAAACCATGTGCGTCGGCGGCGGCATGGGCATGGCGATGGTCGTGGAGCGACTCAGCTAGGGCCAGGGGTCAGGTGGCGGCGAGCCGCAGGGGCAGATGGCGCGCAAGAGCTTCGAAGTCGCGGTCGCTGTGCAGCAGCTCGACGTCATGCCTCACGGCGACCGCGGCGATGAGGCAGTCGGTCAGCGATCGGATCGTCTCACCCGCACGGCGGCACCGCCGGTACGCGTCCGCGGCCTCCTCGAACTCGGCGAGCCCGCCGACCGGGAGGAGGCGGGGTCGGGCGAGCAGGCGCCGCAGCCGCAGAAGGTGAACCTCGTCGCGAGCCCCGGCGAGAACCTCCATGACGATTGGTTCCGAGGTTGCCAACTCCTGCTCGCCGGCGATCAACGCGTGCAGCCTGTGATTCGCGGGACTGCCGGTGGCGCGGAGGTACTCGATCCAGGCTGAGCTGTCGACGAGGATCACGAGGCTGGAAGGTCGGTCCGCCGCATGGCCATCAGATCACCCTCCCATCCGGACCCCTCCAGCGACAGCGACTCCTCGCGGGAGAGCGGCGCCCCGACCAGGCGTCGCAGAGCCAGGTCGACCGCCTGGCGTTTGGTTGTCACCCGGTATCGGCGCATCACCTCGGTGATCAGCCGGTCGTCGATGTCGATGTTCGTCCGAGCCATGGCAGTACAATACACCTCGTGGTGTTCACAGGTGTCATTGGCAGAGCGGCGCGCCGGCCCGCAGCACTATCGCTGCGCTGCCTGGCGGCGGGCGCAGCCGCCGCATTGCTCGCCGGCTGCGGCTCGACGGGGGGCACGAGCTCGGCCCCGACCGCGACGGCTGTGGCTGCGACTCCCACTCCCGCGGCCGCCACCACGGCCGACCTTCAGGCGGTGTTCGCGCTGCTCTATCCGTCGTCGGCCGGCGGCGGCGACTGCTTCCAGGCCAGCGCCGGCCCCACACCGTCGGTGGCGTCCTGTCCGGTCACGCCGCGTCTCGCCGCCGCGCTGACGGCGTCGGTGAGCAATGGGGCTCCGGCGGGCGGTGCCGACCCGGTCTGCGGCTGCCAGAACATCGACGCCGCCCAGAGCGCCGCGTACGTGGTCGGCACCCCGGCCGGGGGCGGGATGATCAAGCTCACCTCGTTTGCAGCCGAGCGCCTCACCTATGTCGTGATCCGGTCGGGACGTGCCTTTCTGGTCGACGACATCTGGTACTGCGGACCGACGCCGAGCAGCATCTATCCGGCCGAGACCGCGACCTCCTGCTGAGGGTGCCGCGGCGGCCACGCTCCGGACGTCACCGGATCAGCAGCACCTCGACCGAGAAGATGTCGCCGGCCACCCGCCAGAGTGCGTCGGCAGTGATCACCGCGTGGCCGAGCACGGCGGCGGCCGCGAGGCAGCAGCGGTCGGCGATGCCCAGTCCGGCCGGGAGCTGCCTGCGGAGCCGCCCAGCACGCCAGGCCATCTCCTCGGTAAAGGGGACAACGGGCAGCGCCAGGGAGGTGAGCGCACGCTCGACGGCTCCCGCTGCCATCCCCTCCCTGACCAGGATGCCGACCACCTCCTCGAGATTCACGGCCAGCACCGCGGCGTCGTGAACATGCTTCGTGACCATCTCTGCTCCGGCTTCCCCCTGCAGGAGAGCGAGCACCGCTGAGGCGTCGAGGAGGACCGTGGTTGGACCGCTCAGGGCTGCTGCTGCTCGCTTCCCATCGAACTGCCCACCTCACCCGCAACGTCACGACGTCGCTCCGCGAGGAGCTCGTCGACCAGGCTTCGACCGGGCGGGATGAACCGGCGGACCAGTGCCTGAGCTTGATCGACGGCAGCCCGTCGCGATACCAGCCGGACCTCGCCCAGCGCATCCCCGGCGGTGAATATCACCTCATCACCCTCATGCAGCTCGAGCTGGCGCCGAATCGAGACAGGGAGCACGAGGCGGCCACTGCGGTCGATGCGAGCGGAACGCGGTTCCATTCCCGGAATCTACCACAATGCCCGCATATGCGGGAAAGTTCTTCACTACGGTACCTGCATGAAAATGCGGTGGAGAATCAAACTCCGGGCTCGCCGTCGTCAGCGAATGAACGGACGACCTACCCTGGCTCCGTTCCAGTCGCGACGGGTCGCGAGGGATCGCTGACCCATTCGCTCCACGACCCCGGGTAGAGCGCGGCCCGGATCCCGGCAACCTCGAGCGCGAGCACCTCGTGCGCGGCGGTGACCCCCGAGCCGCAGTAGACCCCGACGGTCACGCTGGGGCGGACCCCCTCGGAGGCGAAGCGCAGGCGCAGCGCGGTCACCGACAGGAAGCGCCCGGCGGCATCCAGGTTCTCGGCGGCCGGCGCGCTGCGAGCACCGGGGATGTGCCCGGCGACAGGGTCGATCGGCTCCACCGCGCCGCGGTAGCGCTCCGCGGCGCGGGCGTCGAGGAGGACCCCGTCGCGGGCCAGCTGGGCGGCCCCCGCGGCGGCAAGGACGGGCAGGCCACCGGGGCGCGCGGCGAAGTCACCCGCCGCGGGGCCGGGCTCGTCGGTGGCGATGGGCAGGCCGGCCTCCCGCCAGGCGGCGAAGCCACCGTCAAGGAGGCGCACGTCGTTGTGGCGGAAGTAGCGGAGCAGCCACCACGCTCGCGCCGCGCTCAGCCCACCGCCTCCGTCGTAGACGACCACCGGTCGGTCGCGGGTGACGCCGGACCGCCGCATCGTCCTCTCGAAGCCGGTCGCGTTGGGCAGGGGATGGCGGCCGCGGCCCGCCCCGGCCGGTCCCGCCAGCTCGCGGTCGAGGTCGATGAACCGTGCGCCCGGGATGTGGCCGAGCAGGTACTCGTCGATTCCGGGCGGCCCACCGAGGCGCCAGCGGACGTCAAGCAGTGCAGGCGCGTCGGACGAGCCGATCGACGCCGCCACCTCCTCCACCGACACCAGGGGATCGCTCATCTGCTCACTCCATGAAACCAACCGCGGCCGCGGGGCGTTCCCCTCATGACGCCGCGTTTTCACGCGCTCGCGCGGCATCCGATCCGGGAGCGCATGGTACGGTTGAACTCGATGACTTCACATCGTCCCCTGGTGCTCGCCGCCCTGCTCGGCGGGGTCAGCGTGCTTGCGGGATGCAGCTTGCCCTCGGCGGCCAGCGCGCCGGCCGGCGGCAGCGCACCGGTGAACGCCGTCTCGGTGGCCGCGCCCCCCGAGGTGGCCATCTCCCCCGCCGACCACGCCGCCGGGGTCGCTCTCGACGCGCCGGTCGTGGTCACCAGCAGCGCCGGCAATCTCACCTCCGTGGTGGTCACCAAGGTGGGCAGCGGCGACACCGTCCCGGGGCAGCTCTCCACCAACCGGCGAAGCTGGACGGCGACCGACGGCCTCGACCCTGCGGCCAGGTACCAGGTGGTCGCCCTGGCGGCCGGCGCCGACGGCTCGCACACCAGCGCGCAGACGACCTTCGCGACCATGACTGACGTCACCGGCCGCCTGCTCACCGACGCCACCCCCGGCGACGGCGCCACCGTCGGTGTGGGCCAGACGATCAACCTGCGCTTCAACACGGCCATCCCCGCCACCCAGCAGAAGGAGATCGTCAAGCGCCTCCAGGTGGTGTCGACGCCGCCCCAATCGGGCGCCTGGCACTGGTTCTCCGCGTCGGAGATCCACTATCGCCCCGAGAATTACTGGCTGAGCGGCACCACCGTCACCCTCAACGCCAACCTCCACGGGGTCAGCGCCGGCAACGGCGTCTGGGGTCTGAGCGGGTTCTCACGGTCCTTCACGGTCGGCGAGAAGCACGTCTCGCTGATCGACAACACCACCCACCAGATGCAGGTGTTCAGCAACGACAAGCTCCTCTACACATGGCCGGTGAGCCTGGGCAAGGCCGGCTACCCGACGCTCGAGGGGACACTGGAAGTTCTGTACCACGTGCAGAAGCTGAAGATGAACTCGTGCCAGACGTTCGGAGGCGCCGCCTGCGTCCCCGGATCGACCAACTTCTACGACGAGTACGTGTACTGGGACACCGCCGTCTCGACCAACGGCTTCTTCATCCACGCCGCGCCGTGGTCGGTCGGACAGCAGGGCTTCGTCAACGTGTCCCACGGCTGCATCAACCTCAGCACCGACCGGGCCATCACCTTCTACAACTTCTCCCAGTCGGGTGACGTCGTGGTCATCAGCCACACCGGCAACGTCGCCGATCTCAGCAACGGTGAGGCCGACTGGCAGATTCCCTTCGCCCAGTTCGACAACACCGGCGTCACCGCCCCCAGCGACACCGTCCCCACGGGCACGCCGGGCGGCGCCTAGCCCCGAGCGTCAGCCTCGCGGGCGCAGAGCGCGGCGGAGGATCAAGCGCTCCTCCGCGTCGGCCGTGCGCAGGACGAGGAGCATTGCCGCGTAGATCACCGCGGCAAGCCCGGTGACCAGCAGCAGCGCGAGCCGGCCATGCGGGTTGGCGAGCGCGACGAAGCCTCCCATGACGGCGCCGGCGATCAGCGGCCTCCAGCACAGCGCGAGGACGCGCACGCTGCCCAGCACACTGCGCAACGCCAACCAGCCGGTGATGACCAGGCCGATCTCGGTGGCCACCGTTGCCCAGCTCGCGCCGATGTACCCGAACCTGGGGATGAGGACGATGTTGAGTGAGAGGTTGATCACCAGCCCGCTCAATGCCACGTAGGCGAAGAGCTTCTGGCGGTCGATGGCGTTGAGGACGGCGGCGAACGTGTTGTCCACGAACATGAAGACGATCGCCAGGGCGAGGATGCGCAGCGCGGCCGCGCTCTGCGGGAAGAGGTTGAGCAGGTCACTGAACTGCTGCGCGAGCAGGAAGAGGCCGACCGTGATCGGCCAGCCCATGATCGCGAGGATCTTGAACAGCTTCTCCGCCGAGGCGAGGACACGGTTGGGCGCGTTGCGGTAGTAGATCGACAGCACCGGGAAGACCACCGTGCGCAGCGTCGCCGGGATGAAGAGGAGCGCCTCGAACGGGCGGTAGGCGAACGTGTACCAGCCCACCTCCGCGTAGGAGCGGAAGTGCTGGAGGATGGGCACGTCGAGCTTGAAGTACACCGTGGTGAGCACGTAGGTGATCGCCAGCGGGATCCCGGCGCGGATCCACACCGCGAACAGGGCGGGCTCGAGCTGCCAGCGCGGCGCGAGAATGCCCCGGCCCAGCAGCACGGTGATGAAGTAGACGGTGGCGAAACCGGCGCTGGCCACGTAGGCCCACAGGAAGTAGCCCGGGCCGGCGTGGATGTGCGCCCCGACCAGGGCCAGGATGAGCACGACGGCGGTCTCCGGGACGATCTCCGCGATCTCGAAGTTGAGGCGCTGCAAGGCATAGAGCGTGCTGCGCAGGAGCAGCGAGTAGCCGCTCAGGACCAGCAGCGCGAATGAGGGCAGCAGCAGCGATTCGATGCCCGAGAACCACAAGCACCCGGCCAACATCGGCAGCGAGACGGCGATCAGGAACAGTTTCACGGACGCGACGTTGTTGAAGTAGCGGGTCAGGCTTTTCTGATCACGCGCTCCCTCGCGAACGTAGAGCGCCGTGAAGCCGATGTCGGTGATGGCGCCGACCAGCGCGGTGTAGGTCACCGCCGTCTGCATCTGGCCGAACCGGGTGTCCCCGAGGGCGTTGCCGATGGCCACCACGGCCACCAGGGCGAGCAGCCGCGAGACCAGCCGGGCGACGAGGATCAGGATGGCGAAGCGCAGGGCCCGCGAGCCGAGACCGCTTGTCGAAGTCGGCGTGACGGCGCTGTCATCCTGCAAGGCGCCCCATTCTACGAATGCAGTCGACGCCTCAATCTCGCCTCGCGGCGGTCCCAGTCGAGGTCACCGTCAGCACCCCCACCGCGCAGGCGCTGCCACCACGGTCCCAGCTCGGCACGGGTGCGGCGAACGGCCACGCATATGTCGAGCGCAGCGGCGAGATCACCGCCGCGCTCCAGCCTGATCGCGTAGCCGCGCGCCGCGCGGAGGTCGTGGCGATCTGTCGCCACCAGCTGCCGCCAGATGGCCAGCGCCTCGGCCACCTCGCCACGACGCTGCAGGACGAGCGCGAGCCGGTGCGAGGCCCTCCGGGCCCAGGGATCCACCCCGGCAGCCGCGGTGGCGCGCAGCTCGGTCTCGGCGGCGTCCGCCACCCCACGGCGCTCGAGATGGCGGGCGAGGTGGAACGAGTCGGCCGCATGAGCCGGGCGGACCCGCTCCCCGGCGACGTGCGCCGCCAGTCGGGCGGCGACCACGACGGTGCTGACGATGTCCTGGAGGTTGTGCTCCACGACCCCTGCGAGAACTGGGGCCGGCGCACCGCGCAGCCAGGACCGGTAGCGCCCCGGGGCCTCGATGCCCGGCACGTCGTCGATGCGGTGGTGGTTGATCAGCGACATCTCGGCGTGCCGCAGCGTGCACTCGCCGAGGCGTTCCGCGAACAGCCGCCGCACCGGGCCGAGCACGTCGCCGTGGAGGCGCGGCACAACGGCGGCGGGATCGAGACGGTTGACCGTGCACCGCGCTGACAGCACCGGCACGTCGAAACTGCGCCCGTTGTAGGTGAGCCAGAGACGGTGGGCGCCGATCCGCCCCGCGATGGCGGCGAGCATGGCCGCCTCCCCGTCGGGCTCGACAAGGAGGTACTGCTCGGCGTGGAGCACATCGCGGTGTTGCACCCCGAGCCCGACCAGGAACGCCATGACCCCGCTGCCGCGCAGGCCGAGCGACTCGATGTCGAGCACCCCAACCCCCTCCCCGCTCACCCA
>CABDYX010000090.1_pt1 | contig 21035 bp, 21 predicted proteins | sample 3132131 | NCBI WGS metagenome assembly CABDYX01 (sample SAMEA5534339, study PRJEB31848) | metagenome | biome: tundra; feature: field; material: soil | place: USA | collected 2013-05 | depth 0.45 m | reverse complement strand
CCCCGATGAACGGCGGCCCGTTGAGGGCGAGCGGCGTCGCCAGGCGGGGGAATCGCCGTGCGTCAGCCTCGGCGGCGAAGCGGCCGGCGACGCGCAGGATCACCTCGTTGGCATCGCCGGCGAGGGTGGGATCGGCGGCGTCTCCGTGCAGGGAGTCGATGCCGATGTACTCGGTGACCTGCTCGATCGGGACAATCCCGGCACGCTCGGCGAGCCGGTCGATGAGCACCGCCGCGTGCCGCGCCTTGGCATACGCCTGGGGCCACGAGTAGCCGATCATCGCCGCGCCGAGCCAGCCGTCGAGGTGTCCGAGGATGGCCTTGAGCTGCTCTGGCCGCGCCGTGCCGCGCGCGCCGGTGACGGACACGGCGTCGGGGCCCGCCTGTTCGAGACGGACGGACGTGAAGTCAGCGACCACGTCCGGGTTGAGATATCGCCGCGGGTCGAGCACCTCGTACAGAAGCTGCTCCGAGACGGTCTCGACGCTCACCCGCCCCCCCGTGTCGGGCGGCTTGGTGAGCAGCGCCGAGCCGTCCTCGTTGACCTCACATACCGGGTACCCAATGCGGTCGAGATCGGGGATGTTCCACCAGTCGCCGCTGAAGTTGCCGCCGGTGGCCTGGCCGGAACACTCCATGAGGTGGCCGAGGACGACTCCGGCGGCGAGTCGGTCCCAGTCGTCCCATGCCCAGCCCAGCTCATGCACCATCGGCGCGACGAACAGCGATGCGTCCGCCACCCGGCCGGTGACCACGACGTCGGCGCCGCGCTCGAGCGCCTCGACGATCGGCCGGGCGCCCAGGTATGCGACCGCGAACACGATGCGTTCGCGAATGGTGGCGATGTCGGCACCGGTGTCCATGTTGGCCAGCGCGATGCCGGAGGCGCGCAGCTCGTCGATGCGGCCGGTGATGTCGTCGCCGGTGACGGTGGCGACACGCAGCCCGGCAATGCCCAGCTCGCGGGCGACGTCCTGCACGGCCTGCGCGGCACCGGCGGGGTTCATGCCGCCCGCGTTGGTGATGAGGCGGATCCCCGACCGCCGCGCTGTGGGGAGCAGGGCACGCATGAACTGAGGCAGGTCGCGGGCGAAGCCGCCGGTGGGATCGCGCAGCCGGTCCTTCTGGAGGATCGCCATGGTGAGCTCGGCGAGCGCATCGCAGCAGATGTACGACACGCCACCGCGCTCGGCGACGGCCACGGCGCCATCGGGGGTGTCGCCGTAGAAGCCCTGCCCGGCCCCGATGCGCACGCTCCTCATGGCGGCCGACGTTCGCAGCGATGGGCCGGTGGAGTCAACAGTCGCCGGGCGCGATCGGGCCGTCAGGACTTGTGCTTGATGGGACGGCGGACCATGGACAGCCGCACCGCTCCGCTGGCGTACAGTCGGCCCATGGCGACGCCGCAGGCCACCAGCCACATCCACCGGCTCCTCGACGAGCACTGGACGACCACTCTCGGCGTCGAGCCGTCGGTCTGGCGGGACACCGAGGTGGTCATCGCCTCCCACCCCGAGCCGTCCCACGCCGACCACGTCTACTTCCTCCGCCGCGAGGAGAGCTGCGTGATCGTGGTGCCCCAGACCCTGGTCGGCAGCACCACCATCGCGTGCTCCTCGTGGCCGTCAGCGGCGGTCTTTGACCGCGCCTTCATCCGCAGCCTCTACGGCGACGCCGTGGACAGCATCCACGGCCCCTTCTGGCTCGGCTACGCCACCGCCGAGAGCTTCCGCACCGTCGACGGCCGCGGCAGCCGCCGCCTCGAGGGCTCCGCGGACGAGGCCGCCCTCGCCGCCCTCGGTGCGTTCTTCTCGGAGCACGAGGTTGTCGACGCAGGCTTCGACGTGCCCGCCCACCGCGACTACGGCTGCTTCCTCGGCCACGAGCTGGTGTGCGCCGGAACGCTCACCCCGTTCCGCGGCCAGGCCGCCAACATCGGCGTGCTCACCCATCCCGAGCACCGCAACCGGGGCTTCGCCACCGCCATGGTCAGCACCCTGACCGCCGACGCGCTGAAGGAGAGCGGCACCGCCCAGTTCCGCGTCCTCGAGGAGAACAAGCCCGCCCTGAGGATCGCCCGCGTTCTCGGCTACGTCGAGGACGCACACACCATGGAGGTGGTGCTCAAGGTTCCCACCCAGGGCGCGGCCTTCAACGACTGAGGCGAATCCTCACCCGTTGACCGCCGCCATGTTCCAGTGGCGCTGGCCCTTCACCGCCCCGCGCGGCACCGCCGCGTCGAGCTGCGCCAGCTCCTCCACGCTCAGCTCGATGTCGACTGCGGCCGCGTTCTCCTCCACCCGGGCGCGGCGCTTGGTCCCGGGGATCGGCACCACGTCGTCGCCGCGGTGCAGCACCCAGGCGAGCGCCAGCTGGGCCGGCGTCGCTCCCCGGGAGGCGGCGAGCTCACGCACCTTCTCCACCAGCGCCATGTTGGCGTCGAGGTTCTCCTCCGCGAACTGCGGGAAGCGCTGCCGGCGAACGTCGTCCGCGGCGAGCGACTCCACGCCGGCGACGGCCCCGGTGAGCAGGCCGCGGCCCAGCGGGCTATAGGCCACAAACCCGATGCCGAGCTCGCGCAGCGCCGGCAGCACCTCGTCCTCCATGTCGCGCGCGAACAGCGAGTACTCGCTCTGCACCGCGGTGATGGGGTGGACGACGTGAGCCCGCCGGATGGTGGCGGCGGCCGCCTCGGAGAGGCCGATGAAACGCACCTTGCCGGCCGCGACCAGCTCGCCCATCGCCCCCACCGTCTCCTCGATGGGTACGTCGGCGTCGACGCGGTGCTGGTAGTAGAGGTCGATGTGATCGACACCGAGCCGCTCCAGGCTGGCGTCGCAGGCGCTGTGCACATGCTCGGGGGTGCCGTTGATGGTCATGCCCCCGTCCGGCGTGCGCTCGAAACCGAACTTCGTGGCGACCACGACCTCGGCGCGATGCCCGGCAATGGCCTTCCCGACAAGCCGCTCGTTGGTGAACGGCCCGTACATGTCGGCGGTGTCGAGGAAGTCGACGCCAAGCTCCAGGGCACGATGGATGGTGGCGATCGCCTCGCCCTCATTGCGGTCCGCGGCGGAGCCGTAGAAGTCGGACATGCCCATGCAGCCGAGCCCGATCGCGGACACCTCGAGGTCGCCGAGCCTGCGTCGCTTCATGGTTGTGCCTCCTGGTGTTGCTTCTGCTCTATTCCCGCGCCGTGACCGTACTGGCGTCGGCGCCGCCGATGCCGACCGGGACCCGCCGGTCGGGCAGCGCGCTGTGACGGCCACGCACGGCGATCACCCCGCCCAGTGCAGCGGCGACGGTGGTGGGGCCCACGATCAGCAGGTAGAGGCCGGTGCCGAAGCGCCCGGTGATCCAGCCGGTGAACAGGCCACCGAGCGGAGCGGTGCCGAAGAAGGCATAGGCGTACAAAGAGAGCACCCGGCCGCGAAGCCGGTCCGGGACCACCATCTGCAGCGACGAGTTGCTCTGCGACGCGTACAGCGAGAAGCTGACGCCGACCAGGACCAGGACGACGCAGGCCAGCCAGACCGTCGTGACCGGGGCGAGCAGCAGCAGCGACGCACCGAAGCCGAGCGCACCGATGAGCATGATCGAGAGGCTGGCGCGCGACAGCGACGCCGAGGTCAGCGCACCGACCAGGGCGCCGACGCCGAAAGCGCCACTCATGACGCCGAACACCTCCGGTCCGGACCTCAGCGTCTGCGCGGTCAGAACCGGGAGGAGCACGTTGAAGTTGATCGCCAGCGTCGAGATCACCAGCATCAGGACCAGGACCAGCCGCACCGTCGGCGTGCGCCAGGCGTAGCCGAGACCCTCGCCGACGCCGCGCAGCACGGTGGGGCGGGAGGCGCCGAGGTTGAGCGGGAACAGCTCGCTCTCGCGCATCAGAAGCAGCGCCCCGACCACCGCGAGGAAGCTGACCGCGTTGATCAGGAAGCAGATGCCCACCCCTGCGGTGGCGATCAGGAGGCCGGCGATCGCCGGTGCGAAGACACGCGAGGCGTTGAACAGGCTGGAATTCAGCGCGATGGCGTTGGGCAGTTCGGAGCGACCGACCATCTGGATGGTGAAGGCCTGGCGCACGGGGGTGTCGAGGATGAGGATCGAGCCGCTGGCGGCGGCGAGCACGAACACCTCCCATACCTGGGCGACACCCGTGAGCGCGAGCACGGTGAGCGCGACGGCGACGAGCATCGACGCCGACTGCGTGAACACCAGCGTCCGGCGCGCGTTGAGCCGGTCCGCCAGCGAGCCGCCGAACAGGCCGAGGAGCGCGTAGGGGCCGAACTGGCACAGCGCGAGCGCCCCGACGGCGAACGCGGAGCCGTGGGTGAGCTCGATGATGAACCACGCCTGGGCCACGTTCTGCATCCAGGTTCCGCTCAGCGACACCACCTGGCCCACGAAGTACAGGCGGTAGTTGCGGTGGCGCTTCAGCGAGGCGAAGGTCCGCGACGACGCGGTGGCCACGCTCATGCCCTCATCGCTCCACCAGGGCGCGCAGACCGTCAAGGGCCGCGTCGATGGCGCGGAGCTGGTCCTCGGGGAGGTCGCGGAGGCGGGCCGCCAGCCAGGCGGTGCGGCGCGAGCGGACCGTACGGAGCACGCGCGTCCCCTCGGCGGTGCAGGCCAGGCCCACGCGGCGCCTGTCGCTGTCGCCGCCGCGGCTGCGCGTCACCAGCCCGGCGGCCTCGAGCCGGTCGATGTGGTTGCTGATCGACGGGGCAGAGGTTCCCTCGCGGGCGGCCAGCTCGCTCACGCCGATGCCCGGGTTGCCGTGGATGGCGGCGAGAAGCGACACCTGGCTCGAGCTCACCCCGAGGGTGTGCAGCTCGTGGCGCAGGTGGCGGCCGAGATGGAGCAGCACCGGACGGAGGCTGTTGGCGACCGCGACGGGATCGAGCGCGACGCCGTCGAGCGCGAGCGGCGCGGCCGGGATCACCTGGTCTGCGGTCTCGAGCACTCCGTCCGTCACGGAGATGATTATATAGGCTAACTACTGTTAAGACAACCACGTCGGCTGCTCCGATGCGACGATGCGACGGTGAACCGCTTTGTGGCGCGCCGTGGCCGGCGCGCGGAGTCCGGCCGGGGACCGCGGAGCGCCGCCGCGGTGGTGTTCGCGATCGTGGCCTCCCTGGTCTGGTTCGAGCTGCCGGTGGCGGCGCTCACCACCAGCGTCGGGCCCACCGACCGGCCGGCGGCCACCTCCGGCCTCTCCTGGCTGTCCGTCCGCGACCGCCGCATCGTCGACGAGTCGGGGCGCACCGTCCTCCTCCGCGGCTTCAACACCTCGACCCTGCTGGAGCCCACCGTGCCCCACCTGCCGCTCGACGAGACCGACGCCACGATGATGGAGTCCGACGGCTTCGACGTCGTCCGGCTGGCCGTGTCGTGGGGCCGGCTGGAGCCGCAGCGGGGCGTGTGGGACGCCGGCTACCTGCAGAGCATCGCCGCCACCGTGGACCTGCTCAATCGCCACCACATCTACGTGGTCATCGACATGCACTTCCTCGATTGGAGCTCGGCCTTCAGCGGATCGGGGGCACCCGCGTGGGCGTCTCTCCCGCTCGCCCCTGACCTGCACTTGCAGGCTCTGGGCGACTGGCAGCGCCACCTCTCGCCCGCCGTCAACGGGGCCAACACCTATTTCTGGGTGTCGCCCGACTGGCAGGCCGATTACATGCAGGCGTGGCAGCGGATCGCGCAGCGGTTCCGCGGTGACAGCGGCGTCGCCGGCTACGACCTCTACAACGAACCGCACGCCATCCCGCTCCCGCCCATCCGCTTCGAGAAGAGCTTCATGTGGCCGCTGTACGCCCGCACCATCGACGCCATCGGGTCGGTCGACCCCAACCACATGTTCATCGTCGAGGGCGAGCTGCTCGCCGACTACGGCACCACCATCGTGCCCCTGCAGGCGCCCAACCTCGTCTACTCGCCCCACGAGTACACCGGCTCGCTGGTGCCACCGATGTTCGACGGCAACGCCCGGCCGATCGACGACCACGTGCAGCAGGTGGCCGATGAGGCATCGCGCGTCCCCGCCGCGCTGTGGGTGGGCGAGTGGGGGATGTCGGCGACGCAGGCGAAGGCCACCACCTGGATCGACGACACCATAAACGCCTTCGACAGCGCCGGTGCCGGCTGGGCGTGGTGGCAATGGCGAGAGGATTCGCCGTGGGGCATCCGCGACAGCGCCGGCCACACCGACACCGCGGTGCTCCGTCACCTCGCCCGCCCCTACCTTGCAGCCGCGCCGACGGGAGTGCACAGCCAGGGGGCGGACGGCATCGCTGGGATTCTCACCGTGGTCGTGGATCCGGGCTTCCAGGGCGGCGCGATCGACGTCGCCTGGCCACTCCTGACGACGGCGGCGCCACAGGTCGGCGGCACCTGCGGCGTCGTGCCCCGGTGGGACCAGGTCCGGGCCCGGCTGACCATCGTGATCGACGGGCCGGCCCCCTGCAGCATGCACATCACCGCCACGTCCTAGCGACGAGAACGCCACCCTACCGGCCTCACACCTCCCGCTCCCACGTGACGGTGTCGCGGATCCTGCCGCTCTCCACGTCGTAGACGAAGCCTGCGATGACTCGCAGCGGCCTGAGATACGGCGTGGCGCTGAGCAGCTCGATGTCCGCGCGCAGCGCGGCGGCGTGGTCGTCGATCGGGTGAAACCCGAGGTCGGCGCCGGTGCGGACGCGCAGCTCCTCGTCGGTCACGCCGGCGAGGCCGCAGCCGGTGTGCTGCATCACCACGGCGGTGTCGACACCGAGCACGTGGCTCGACAGCGCCAGACTGCGCAGAACATCGTCGGTCACACGGCCGCCGGCATTGCGGATGACGTGCGCCTCACCGAGATGCAGGCCGAGGACGGCGAACACGTCGGTGCGCGCGTCCATGCAGGTGACCACCGCGAGGCGGCGGGCCGGGCGCGCGCCGGCGACCTTCGCATGGGAGGCGGCATAGCCTTCGTTGGCGGCAAGGAGACGGGCTATCTGTTCCACACTGATCTGCCTGTGCGACTGTGTTCCTGCAGGGTGGCTGCCGATGGCGGGCGCCTGAGCGTGCGGCACTGTACCGGAACCGGCGTCGCCAATCGGTCGCCGGGGCCGGCCGTCGTCTGACCGCGGTGGGGTATCGTCGCACCGCAATCACCGACGGGAGGAAGCAGGCATGGCGGTCGAGGTGGGCGAGGTCGCCCCGGATTTCACGCTGCGTGACGAGGACAACGAGGAGGTGCGCCTCTCCGACCTGCGCGGGCGCAACGTCGTGCTCGTCTTCTATCCGTTCGACTTCAGCCCGGTCTGCACCGGCGAGCTGAAGGAGCTGTCGGCCACGCGATCCCAGTACGACGCCGCGGGCGCGGAGGTCTTCGGCATCAGCGTCGACTCCCGTCACGCGCACGCCGCCTTCAAGCGCGACGAGCAGCTCGAGGTGCGGCTCCTCGCCGACTTCCACCCCAAGGGCGAGGTATCACGGCTGTACGGCGCCTACCTCGAGGATGCCGGCTTCGCCACCCGCGTCACCGTCGTCATCGACAAGGACGGCATCGTCCGCCACCGCACCGAGTCCGCGGTGCCGCAGGCGCGCGACCAGGACGAATACCTGAGGGCGCTGGCCGACTGTCCGGTGTGAGCGCCACGCGCTCGCCGCTCTGGAGGCACGCGGACTTCCGGCGGCTCTGGATCGGCAGACCATCAGCGAGACCGGCAGCCGGGTCTCACTGCTGGCTGGTCGAATGCTCGCGATCAATCGTGAAGAAGCCCTGCCTGGCGGCACCGCGGGAGGGGACACACCAGCCTGCTCCCCGGTGATGGCGTCCTCGCCGCGGATACGAACGGTGCCCGCGCGATAGCTACCGCCGGCGCACGGCGTCGGCCAGCGCGACCGCGCTAAGCGCGGCGGCGCCGAACACGCGCGGGCCGGCGATGCGGTGGCGGAGGTGCACCACGAGTAAGGCAGCGTTGCCAGCAGCGAGCGTGCCTGCAAGAGCGAGCGTCGCAGCACCGGGCCGGCGGCGCTGCGCGAGTGACGTGACGGCGAGCCCGAACCACAGTGCGCCGAAGGCCGCGCTACCGAGAGCACGGCCGCGTGCCTCGTGGAACAGGTGGGGCCGCTGCACGAGGAACCACGCCGTGTCGGCGGCGCCGGCAAACGCGGCGGGAGCGGTGACCTGCAACTCTCCCTCCCGCTCAGCCCGTCGGGACGAGCAGAAAGCTCTCTGCGCTGCGACCCTCACCGAGGCCATTCGACTCGGCGTTGAGGCGTGCCCACTCGCGGATGCGTGAGGAGAGACCCTCCCAGTCGTCGTACTGGCTGGCGTGGCAGTGCAGCGCGGCGAGCTTCTTCTCGATGGTGTCGGTGATGTCCACCACGATGCCGCCCGGCGCCGCCGCCATCAGGTACACCTCGGGGACGGTGTGCGGCTCCAGTCCCTCCTCCAGCAGCTCCGGGTGGGCGAAGGGATTGCGAGCGTCGGGGTACACGGCGCAGAGCGCCGCCTCGCCGGCCGCGAGATGGTCCGGGTGGCTCGCAAAGATGCGCTGGTAGTTGCGCTCGGGCGACTGCGTGACCACTCGATCCGGTGTTCGCTGGCGGATCACCCGGCTGATGTCTCGTCGCAGCTCGATGCTCGGCGTCACCCGGCCATCCGGGTGGCCGAGGAAGGCGATCTCGGTGACCCCGACCTGCGCGGCGGCAGCCGTCTGCTCCCTGCGCCTCAGTGCGGCCACGTCGGCGCGGGTCGCTGAACGGTCGGACCCCCCAGCGTCGCCGTCGGTGACGATGCAGTAGGACACCGAGCGGCCCTCGGATGTCCAGCGTGCCGTGCTGCCCGCGCATCCGAAGTCGCAGTCGTCGGGGTGCGCGACCACCACGAGGATGCGCTGGGCGGTATCGGACTCGGGCACGAGCGTCGATGGTAGCCGAGGGTCCCGCAGCGGCGGCCCGGGGTCGCGGTGATGCCTCACCTAGACTGCGCGCGTGACCAAGCCCAATGCCGGCCTCGCGGAGCTCGGCCCCCTCTCCCGCCTCATCGGAACCTGGCGCGGTGAGGGTCGCGGCACCTGGGGAACCGCCTCCTTCGGCTACCTCGAGGAGCTGGAGTTCGCCCACGCCGGCAAGCCGTACCTGCTTTACGCCCAGCGCACCCGGTCCAGCGACGACGGCCGGCCGCTCCACGCCGAGCGCGGGTTCTGGCGCGCCGCGGACGGCGAGGTCGAGCTGGTCATCGCCCATGGGATCGGCATCGCCGAGACGTCGCTGGGCACGTGGGACGGCGACACCCTGAGCACCACCAGCACCGGCCTGTTGCTCACGGCGTCGGCCAAACCGGTCACCGCCGTGCGCCGCACCTACGCGATCGACGGCGACGTGCTGCTGTGCACGATGGAGATGTCCACCACCGGCGGCGATGTGCTGCCGCACCTCGAGGCGCGGCTGGAACGGACCCGGTGAGGCACGTCGCCCGGCTGGCCTTTGTCCTGGTGGTGGCCGGGGCGCTGGCGGCCTGCGACGACGTGGACAACGCGGCGTTCGACTCCGCCTACCAGCACATGAGCGCCGCCGAGGTGACCGTCCGGGCCACCGTGACCACGCTGCTCCCGGATGCCCCGGCGGGGCCCGATGGCCCGCACCAGCGCTTCGACGTCAGCGTCGACGGGGTCACCGTCGAGATTGACCACAACCTCGACCTCGCGCAGCGCGTTCCCGTCGGCGTCGCCGAAACCGTGGTGATCCACGGGCAGTTCGAGCCCGACCCCGGGACCCCGGTGATCCATTACACCCACCACGCCACCGGTCACCACGAGGGTGGATACATCGAGCTCAACGGCAGTACCTACCAGTGAGGAGGCCGCCTCACCCGCTGCGAACGGCTCCCGGAAGCACGTGGCGGCGTACCGTGGGAGGCGATGCAGATCCCGACGCGGGCCGACGTCGCCGCCCTGCTGACGCGGCCGCTGCCCTACCGCGACCGTCGCCTGCCCATCGCCGACCGAAGCCCTGACCCCGGGCTGTTCGGCCCGGGCTCGGTGACCTGGCGGGTGATGGCGGAGCCGCTGCTCATGCTCGGCGGCGGCCGGGCGCTCCTGATGCAGGCTGCCCATCCGCTGGTCGCTCAGGGGGCCATCGACCACAGCACCTACGCGACCGATCCCTTCGGCCGGTTCCAGCGGACCGTCGAGTGGGTCACGGTGGTGTGCTTTGGGACCACCGCCGAGGCGCGGCGGATCTCGCGGCAGGTCAACCGACTCCATGGAGCCGTCGAGGGGAGGCTGGGGCGCGCCCACGCGACCCGCGGCGTGCGCGGCGGGACCGCCTACACGGCGCGCGATCCCGAGCTGCTCCGCTGGGTGCACGCGACCTTCGTGGACACCATGCTGGTCGCTCACGACGCCTTCGTGGGTGGGCTCTCCGCTGACGACGCGGACACGTTCGTGCAGGAATGGGATGCCGTCGCCGCCCTGATGGGGGTTCCCGCATCGATGCGCTGGCCCGATCGCACCGCGCTGCGCGCCTACGTCGCCGCCAGCATCCGCAGCGGCGTCGTCGCCCCGGGGGACGGTTCGCGCCTGGTGGCGCGGACAGTGCTCGACCCGCCGCTGCGCTCAGCGAGGATGCGTCCCGCCTGGGCGGTGCTCGGCTTCACCACCGTCGGGCTGCTCCCCGACCCGATCCGCCGCGGCTACGGGCTCGGTTGGACGCCGGCGCACAGCGCCGCCCACGCGGCGCTGCGACTATCGGTCCGGACGATGCGCCCCGCACTGCCGCGCCGGATGCGGGTCTCGCCCGTCCACGGGTTCGCCATGGAGCGGGTGCTCGCGCGTACGGCCGCTGCCGGCGAGATCGGATGATCGCCACCGTACTGTCATTGTCCCATGGGTGTGCTACAGTGCAAAGTGATAGCTGAGATGTAGCTATTTGATCTCAGCACCGCGTTGTGGCCTCATGGTGTGACGCCCGACCACGCAGGAGGAGACCCGATGGACCCAGTAGACGTTCGTGAGGAGAGGGTGACCACCGGGGTCGCGCCGGTTGCCGCCGCGCCGGGCGGCGCCGCGCCCGTCGGCGCCGCACCGGGTGCAGCCGGAACTGGCGTCTATTCGAGCCGCACCAGTGTCTACCCCGCCGGCTATCGCGGCATCCAGATCGTCTGGCTGATCGCCGGTGTCGTCGACATCATCCTGGCCGCGGACTTCATCTTCAGGGCGGCGAGCGCCAACGACACCGGCTTCGCCAAGCTCATCTACGGCCTCGGACGCCGGCTTGCCGCTCCCTTCGACGGCATCTTCAACACCACCGCCGTGGCCAACGGCACATCCGTGTTCCGCTGGTCGGACGTCCTGGCCATCGCCGTGTACTCGATCCTCGCGTGGATCGTCACCAAGGTGATCCGGATCAGCGCGACGCCACGCAGCGGCGCCAACGCGTCCTGACCCAATTCGCCCCCCTTTTCAGAGGCCCGGCCATGCGGTCGGGCCTCTCTCTGTACGGGGATGTGACGGGCGGTCTGCGTCGCGGGCCACAATCGGCTCTGATTCCAGCGAAGGGAGGGCATGGCATGGACGGCACTGCGGTCGTGGTCACAGGCGCGTCGACCGGCATCGGGCGCGCCACCGCGCTCCACCTCGACTCCCTGGGCCTCCGGGTCTTCGCCGGGGTTCGCCGCGAACAGGACGGCAGGGATCTGCAGCGTGAGGCGAGCGACAGGCTCACGCCGCTGCAGCTCGACGTCACCGACGAGGGCAACGTGGCCGAGGCCGCCCGGGTCGTCGGCGACGCGGTGCGCGATTCCCGGCTCGCCGGCATCGTCAACAACGCCGGCATCGCGGTCGCGGGACCGGTCGAGTTCGTGCCGCTCACCGAGTGGCGCCGCCAGCTGGAGATCAACGTGCTGGGGGTCGTCTCGATGGTCCAGGCCTTCACTCCGCTGCTGCGCGAGAGCCACGGCCGGATCGTCAGCGTCAGCTCGCTCGGCGGGCGCCTGTCCCAGCCGCTGGCGGCACCCTACTGCGCCAGCAAGCACGCGCTGGAGGCCATCAGCGACGCGCTGCGCCTCGAGCTTCTCCCCTGGGGAATCCGGGTCGCCCTCATCCAGCCGGGCGCCGTCAAGACGCCGATCTGGGACAAGGGGATGCGAGCCGGTGCGGAGCTGATGCGCGCCGCCCCCAGAGAGCTTCGCGACCTCTACGGCGCCGCCGTGCAGATCGCCACCAAGATGGCCATGCACGAGAACGAGACCGGGGTGGATCCGATCCAGGTGGCCCGCGCGGTGGAGCATGCCCTGCTCTCCTCGCGGCCGCGGACGCGCTACCCGGTGGGCAGGCAGGCGAAGCTGTTGATCCCGCTGACACGGTTCATGCCCGACCGCCTCAAGGATGAGCTGCTCCTGCGCGTCAGCGGTCTGCCGCGCAGCGCCGACGCCACCGGGTTCACATCCGACCGGCGGGCGGAGGCCGCGGCCACCGCCTGAGCCGATTGGACAAGCATGTCCGCACCCGCGAGGATGCGCACGTGCGCCAGCGTCGCGGTACCTTCAGCGGAGTCCGCGGTCTTCCGATCGCCCATCGCGAGTGGCTCCCCGACACCGACGCCCGCGGCTCGGTTGTCATCGCCCACGGCATCAACGAGCACGGCGGCCGCTACGCGCATGTGGCCGAGCGGTTGGTGCGCGACGGCTGGCTGGTCGGGGCGCTCGACCATCGCGGTCATGGCCTGTCCGGCGGCCGCCGCGCCGCCGTGGAGCGCTACGACGACTGGATCACCGACCTCGACAGCTACATCCGGGGCGTGCTCGTCGACGCGCCGCGACCGCTCTTCCTGCTCGGCCACAGCCTGGGCGGCCTGATCGCCACCGTCTACGCGCTCCGTCACCAGGAGGTGCTGGCCGGCCTCATCCTCTCAGCGCCCGCCGTGATGCTCCCGGAGAGGACGTCGCCGGCCACCATCCGTGCCGGCCGGTTCCTGGCGCGATGGGCCGCCAACCTGCCGGTGATCGCACTGCGGCTCGACGCCATCAGCCGCGATCCCGCCGTGGTGCGTGCGTATCACGAGGACGCGCTGGTCCACAAGGGCCGGGTGCGAGCCCGCACCGGGGCCGAGATCCTCGAGGCCATCGAGGAGGTGCAGCGGGACATCCCGCAACTCCGCTTGCCTGTGCTGGCCCTGCAGGGCACCATCGACCTGCTCGTCGATCCCGGCGCGGCCCGGTGGGTGGACGGCCAGGTGGGCTCGGAGGATCACACCCTGCGCATCTACTCCGGCCTCTACCACGAGATCTTCAACGAGCCCGAGCACGATGCGGTGCTCGACGACGTCGCGGCCTGGCTCAGCGAGCACTCCGCGGCGTGACCACCACGGTGAGCATCCCGTAGTAGGTCGGCGCCTCGTAGGCGAGCAGCTCGCAGTCGTACGGCACGCCGTTGTGGCGGAGCGCGCCGAGCAGCATCAGCATCTGCCACCACGAGTCGGCGAGGGCGGCGTGAACGTCGCCGGCGCTGATCGACAGCAGGTCGTCAAGGCGTCCCCCGCGGACGATGGCGGCGACGCGCTCATCGAACGCGGCCGACTCGGCATGGAAGCCGTAGCGGCCGTCGTGCGCGTGGCCGTGGCCCTGGTCGGCGCTGGCGATGAAGGCGATGCGCCGCGACTCGCTCGCCGCTGCGGCGGCGATGGCCGCGCCGGCGTCCACGTGCGCCTGTGCGCTGAGGTCGCGCGCCGGTGAGACGATCACGACGGGCAACCCGGGGGCGTGGCGATGAATGTGCCACAGGGGGATGCCGGCGCCCCAGTCGAGCGGCATCACCGCCTCGGCGGGATTGTTTCCGCCATAGCTGACTTCAACAACCGGGATGTTCGCCGCTGTCATGGCCGCGACGGCAGCCCGCGCCAGCGGAGTGTCCAGCTCGCAGGCCATCGGCAGCGGGACCGGTGCATCGTCCAGCCGTCCTGCCGCTGACGCCCCCGTCACCACGGCCATGTGGCCGGCGACATGGATGCCGTGCGGCGTCACCACCACGGCACAGTCCGCGCCGCTCGCGGCGACCCTGCGGGCCATCGTGTCCATGGCGCGCTGCGTCGCCGCAGCCAGGCCGCGCGTCGCCTCGTCACAGGCCTCGGCGATGGCCAGGTCGCCATGTGGGGTTATGGCCCCGATGGCGACGGGCGTGCTCACCGCAAGCCGATCAGTGCGCGGAGCGCGGGGCGGCGAGGTTGTTGAGCAGGACGCGGGTCGACGCGCTGATCTGTTCGACCGCATCGTCGAAGACGGCACGGTTGGTGGCGGACGGCTGCCGGTATCCGCTGACCTTGCGAACGAACTGGAGCGCGGCGGCGCGCACGTCGTCGTCAGGTATGTCGTCGGGGCTGCGCAGTGTCTTGATGCTTCGGCACATGCCGACCAGTCTAGTGCGCGACACTCGCCGGCCCGTCACCGCGTGGTTGAATCAGGCTGTGCCTCCGGTGATCTCGATCGACGACCACATCGAGCGGGTGCGGGTCGAGGGTGAGCGTCTCGCCGCGGTGGTCGCGGTCACGTCCTGGGACGCACGCGTGCCGGGGTGCCCGGACTGGGACGTCGAGGGCCTGGTGCGGCACATGGGTGACGTCCACGGCGGCGGTGCCGGCGGTCGTCCTCAGCCCGCGGGCTTGCGCTGTCGTCAGGGCGCCGGACCCGCCGAGGCGAGGACTTGCTCAACCAGGGCCGCGAGCTCCCGTGTGCTGAATGGCTTGGTCAGGTAGCCGCTGCAGCCAAGCGACGCCGCGAGGTGGCGGATATCTCCTGACGCGTGTGCGGACGTCACAATGATGCGCGCCTCGTGGAAGCGCTGGTCGGCTCGGATCCGGCGGACGACCTCCAGCCCGTCGATTCCGGGGAGCGCGACGTCGAGGATGGTCACGTCGGGCGGGCTCACGCCGAAGAAGGCCAGCGCATCCTCCCCGGTACTCATCCCAACGACTCGATAGCCGTGGGACTGCAGCGCCAGCCGTATCGTGAGCATGACGTCGGGCTCATCCTCGACCACCAGAACGGTCTCGCTCATAGCACTGCTGGGAGACTTACCCGGAAGCACGCGCCGCCGCGCGGCGAGCGCGTCTCGTACCAGATCTCGCCACCCATGGCCTCAGCCAGGCGGCGGCATAGCGCGAGCCCAATCCCGGATCCACCAACGGCATTCGATCCGGTGCCCCGGGTGAACGGCTCGAAGAGTTTTGGCACCAGGGCGAGGTCGACTCCCCCGCCATCATCAGTAACCGAGAGGAGCACCCGGCTTTCCTTGCGCTCAGCATGGATCGACACCGTCGTTCCGCCGTACCGATACGAGTTCACAAGGAGGTTGGTAAGAATCTGCTCGAGACGGACGGGGTCGGCACGGACTGAGAGCCCGCGGGGTGCTGCGGTGGATGCTGAGCTGCCCTCGGGTGGAGGCGCTGACTCGAGCACGAGATCGACAAGGGGTCGGAGCTCCGTATCGACGATTGTGAACCCGGCGCGACCGCCCTCGACCTGCGAGAGGTCGAGGAGGTTGGCGATCAACACGCGAGCCCTTTCGCCCTGACGGGTCATCGCCGCCAGGGCGTCATCGATGTCCGTCTGCGCCATCACATCGAGACTCCCCGCGAGAGTCTCCCCGAGCCCGGCGAGGGTGGTGAGGGGCGTGCGTAACTCGTGCGCCGCGTTGCGGATGAATTCGTCTCGCACGTTCTCGAGGCGGCGGCGCTCGGTGACGTCGCGAATGGCCGCGACCGGGTGCACGCCATCCTTGGTGGGAAGCGAGGACAGTTGGATGTCGACCGGAAACTCCGTACCATCCCGTCTGCGACCGTAAAGGTCGAGCCCGCCTCCCATCGACCGCGTCTCGGGCTCGGCCGTGAAGGCGCGGCGGTGGCCGGCATGGCCGTCGCGGAAGCGCTCCGGGAGCAGCATTTCCAATGGCTGTCCGACCAGTTCGTCTCGTCCATAGCCGAAAACGGCTTCAGTCCGGGCGTTGATCGCAGTGATCGCTCCCTGACGATCGATGACGACGATCGCGTCGGGCGCGAATTCGAGGAATGCGCGCATCTGATCCTCGGCTCGCCGTCGTTCGGTGACGTCACGGGCAATGACCGATGCGGCAACGATGGCACCCTTTGCATCCCTGACCGGAGAGATGGTCAGCGATGCGTCGATCACTGCGCCGTCCTTCCGGATGCGAAGGGTTTCCAGACGGTCCACGCGCGCTCCCGACCTCACACGCTTCCGCAGTAGAGGCGCTTCATCAGGCCGATCCGGAGGCAGCACGATCGACACGTGCTGTCCAATCGCCTCCGCCGCGGCGTACCCATAGAGCTTCTCGGCCGCGCGGTTCCAGCTCAGGATGACCCCATCGAGGTCCTGGGAGATGATTGCATCGTCCGAGGAGTCCACGATCGCGGCCAGGGTGTTGCGGCTCTCGGTGAGCTGCTTTCGCTCGGTTACATCCTGGATCGCGGCGACGACGAACATCTCGACGCCCGATTTCATCGGAGAGAGGCTGATGTCGAGGGGAAACTCGGAACCGTCCGCACGCAGCCCCGTGAGCTCGAGGCCAGACCCCATCGGGCGGGAACGCGGTTGGGCAACGTAGCCGGCGCGCTGATTCGTATGGGAGTGGCGAAATCGCTTCGGGAGGAGGATCTCCAGCTGCTGGCCGAGCATCTCCGCTCGACTGTGGCCGAACACAGCCTCGGCGCGACTGTTGACGAACACGATCGTGCCGTCGGCACTGCTGATCACGACGGCGTCCGGCGAGGTGAGCAGGAACGCCCGGAACTGCTCTTCGAGATGGAGGTCCGATGGGGGCGCTGCCGGGTCACCAACAGCAGTCGGGATCGTGTCCGTCGGGAGCGTGAAGACGACCGCAGTCCCGCCGCCCGCGGGCTCGTCGATCCAAAGCCTTCCCCCGTGTCTCGCTACGATGGTCCGGCAGAGCGTCAGACCAATGCCCGGTCGGTCCGGGTCGAGGCCGGGGTCGAGTCGCTTGAACAGAGTCAGCACTTGCTCTCGGCTGTTCCTGGCGATGCCCGGTCCGTGGTCCCGGATGGTGATCGTCCAGTCTGCTGGTCCGCGTGTGGCGGCGATGTCGATGGTCGGTTTGCGCCCTGCGCTGTACCGTAGCGCGTTGTCGAGGAGGTGATGAAAGACGAGGCGGATGGCCGTGCCGTCAGCGCGAACCACAGGCAATGACGCCGCGGTGATCCGAGCCCCCCGGTCCGCGATGCGCGACCGGAACTCGTCGAGGCAGCTGCTGAGAACGGCGTCGAGGTTGACGGCGGTGAGCTCCAAAGGAGCGCTGCGCGCGCGGAGATGGGCGACGAGGCCATCGTTCAGCGCCTGCATCCTCTCTGCCCCGGTGATGATCTCGCCCAGGTAGCTCCGCTCCTCGTCATTGAGCCGCTCAGTCGCATTGTCAACGACGAGACCGGCGAAGCCGCGCATGGCCCGCAGAGGGCCGGAGAAGTCGTGCGATATCAGCGTGGCGAAGCGGGCGAGGTCGTCGGCCGCATCCACGTCCGGCGGCGCGCCAAGGGGGTGGATGGCGCTGTTCGCTGGAGCGCCAGGCGCGGCCATCGCGTGCCTCACCAAACGGGGTCGCGTTGCAGCAGCTCGGTTATCTTCTCGGCCGGCAGGGGGCGCGCCATGTGAAACCCCTGAGCCATGTCGCAGCCGAGCTGGCGCAGCACAGCCAGCTGCTCGGCGTTCTCGACACCTTCCGCAACCACGGTCAGGCCGATGCGCCGCCCCATGTTGATGAGCGACTGGACGATCGCGAGGTTCTTCTCGTCGACGCCCAGTCCAGCAATGAACGCCCGGTCGACCTTGAGGATGTCGACGGGCAGGCGTTGCAGGTAATTGAGCGACGCGTAGCCGGTGCCGAAGTCGTCGACGGCGAGCCGCACGCCCAGGGCTTTCAGCGCGGTGAGACGCAGCGCCATCGCCTCGATGTCCTCGAGCAGCACGGTCTCGGTGACCTCGAGGCAGAGGCAGACCGCTCTGGGGTCCAGCCTGGCCTGGGCCAGCGCGGTGGCCACGACATCCACGACGCCGGGCTCGAGGAGCTGCCGCCCCGAGAGGTTGACGGACATCGTGAGCAGGTCGCGATTCGGGAAGCAGCGGCGCCAAACGGCCGCGTGATCCAGCGCCGCCCCCAGCGCCCACGATCCAATCGGGATGATGAGCCCGCTGTCCTCGGCTGAGGAGAGGAAGTCGGCCGGCCACAGGCGCCCGCGCACTGGCTCGTCCCACCGCAGTAGTGCCTCCATCCCGGAGATGCGGCCGCTGCCGAGATCCACCACCGGTTGATAGTCGAGGCTGAACTCTTCACGCTCGAGTGCACGGTGCAGCGCATTGTCCGTGGCGTGGCGCACCTGGACGACCACGCGCATCGCCTCCTCAAAGAACATGAAACGGCCCCGGCCGCCGGCCTTGGCGCGGTACATGGCGATGTCAGCGTCCCGCACCAGCCCGTCGACATCGGTCGTCCCGGGCGGTGCCAGCACGACGCCGATGCTCGCCCCCACGAACACCTCCGCGGCATCGAGCACGACCGGTGCCGAGAGGACGTCTATGATGCGCTGCGCCACCGCCGTGGTCTCCTCCACCGAAACCACCCCCTCGCACAGAACCGCGAACTCATCCCCGCCGAGGCGCGCCACCGTGTCACTCGGGCGGACCACGGCCAGAAGACGGTGCGCCACCGCTTGGAGGAGGCGGTCGCCGCTGCTGTGCCCCAGGCTGTCGTTGACCACCTTGAAGTCGTCGAGGTCGAGGACGATCACTGCTGTCGTCTTCCCCTCCGGCACTCGAGCGCGACTCCCGCGCCGCGGCCCGTCGGCAGGCGGCACCGCCCGGCGCGAGTGCGCCAGGGCGATGCTGAGTCGATCGGCGAAGAGGGCGCGGTTGGCAAGCCCAGTAAGCGGATCGTGGAAAGCCATGAAACGGATCTGTTGCTCGGTTCGCATCCGCTCGATCGCGTAGCGGACGGAGCGGGCAAGCAGCCGGCTGTCCACGCCGTCCTTGACCAGGTAGTCCTGAGCCCCGCCCTGCAAAGCCTGGAGGCTGACGGTGTCGTCGTCAGTTCCAGTGAGCACCACGACCGGGACCTCGGGTGCGGCGACCCGGATCCGAGTGATGCCCTCGATACCCTCCGAGTCCGGCAAACCCATGTCGAGCACGATGCAGGCGGGCTGGTGCTGCGCGAGTGCGGTGATGCACGTGGCCAGTCGATCGACACGGACGACCTCGAACAGTTCCCCCAGCGAGCTCGAGCGGATCATCGCCGTGTACAGGGCCGCGTCCTGCGGGCTGTCCTCCACTAGTAGGAGGGAAGGGCCCTCTTCAGCTTCGCCTTGAATCGTCACCCGAGCTAGTATCGGGGGCGTTGACGTGGCACGGATCACGGCGCCGTGTCGGCATGGTTACGGGCGTGACAGCGACGCAAAGACCGCTCTCATGGGTTCACCCCAGTCTTCACCCCAGTTGGGCGCGACACCCACCGCCACACGCCGTCACCCACCGTCACCTCGGCCGCGTCGGCCGAGTTCACGCTGGCCCGTGTCGACCCTCGGCGACACCTCCCTTCCAGACTTGCTGACCGCTGCCGCTCGCCCTCGGGACACCAGGCTCGCCGGAGACTGAACGGAGAATGAACCTACGGGTGTGAGCTTTTGGTGGCGTGCCGATCAACCGGTGGTGGGTTCGTCCTCCTCACTCAGGACGTCGGCAAGGCGCTGAGCTGCGCCCTCGTGCATCCCGGGCATCACATGGCTGTAGGTGGCGAGCGTGAACGCTACGCTCGCGTGGCCCATTCGCTCGGAGACCACCTTTGGGTGCTCGCCCGCGGCGAGCATGAGCGTCGCCATGCTGTGGCGGAGACCGTGCAGCCGGATGCGAGGGAGACTGGCCTCAGCGAGAGTGCGGTTGAGATGCGCGCGCAACGTGATTCCGGAGAGTGGCCTACCGAAGTCGTTCGGGAAGACGAGGTCGAGATCGGCCCATGTCGGCGCTGCCAAACGAGTCTGAGTCTGGCGCGACCGATGCTCGCGCAGCTCTGCAAGCAGCTGCGTAGGCAGCGACAGCGGACGGTCCGCGCGGTGAGTTTTCGTCTCTTTGAATCGCGGCGTGCCGTCGTCAGATTGGAGATCCAGCGCCTGGCGGACGGAGAACCGGCCATGGGCCCAGTCGATGTCGCGCCAGCGCAGAGCGAGGAGTTCGCTGAGCCGTAGCCCGCACAGCAAGGCGACCCGCAGCTGCAACCCGTACGGACGGGAGCGGAGTTCCCGCAGCAGCTGTGTGGCCTGCTCAGCGTTCAGCGATCGGATCTCGGTTCTCGGGACCACTGGTCGGTCGACGGCGTCAACGGGGTTGACGGCGAGCGCCTGCCAGCGCACGGCGTGCGTCATGGCGCGATGCAGCACGTTGTGGACCTTTTGCACCGCAGCGGGGCCGAGCCCGGCACCGGTTCGCCGATTACCCGCTGAGCGGAGCCTCTGCTCGAGAGCGATGACATGCTGTGGCCGGAGCTTCTGCAGCGGCAGCCCGCCGCTGTTCGGCACCAAGTCGTGCTCAATGATCTCCCGGTACCGCGCCTGCGTGCGCAGGGCGAGAGACGGCTCAACGTAGTCGCGCAGCCAGCGCCGAAGGAACTGCTCCACGGTGTCTTGGCTCGAGTCGACGAACGTGTTGTTCGCAACGGCCGACAGCTGTGCGGCGGCAGCGAGTTCCGCCTCGCGCTTCGTCCCGCGGACAGTGAACGTCCGCCGGACTCGTTTGCCCGTTTGAGGGTCCCGCCCAACCTCGAGGATAACCTCCCACGAGCCTTTCGACCGTCGGTGCATCCTGGCCATTACGCGAGCCTGGGGCTCAGCCGGAAATCGTACTCAAAACTGGCGACCCCGATCGGATTTGAACCGACGATCTCCACCTTGACAGGGTGGCGTGTTAGGCCAGGCTACACCACGGGGCCGCGGAGAGCGGATCATAGCATCGGGGTTTCGGCCATCCTCCCG
>CABDYX010000086.1_pt1 | contig 21272 bp, 19 predicted proteins | sample 3132131 | NCBI WGS metagenome assembly CABDYX01 (sample SAMEA5534339, study PRJEB31848) | metagenome | biome: tundra; feature: field; material: soil | place: USA | collected 2013-05 | depth 0.45 m | reverse complement strand
GACATGTACATCAACACCAACACGACGACATGGGCAGGCAACGAGCCGGCATACGACCAGAAGACGGGAGTTGGGACAACGCTGTTCTACAACGACTCGCTCGACGCCAAGGGACACAGCAACATCTACGTCTTCGGCACCATCCATGCACCCACGATGCCACTTGACACATGCTTTGGAACTGGAGCCGCCCAGGGCGCAGCGTATGGCGTGCCGGCGGGCCCGGCCAACCAGTACGACCCAAGCCTGCCGTTGTCGGCGCAAGGCGGCGCCAACAACATCCCGCCCTGCAACGTGCTGCATCCCACTGTGGAGTACGACGGGATCGACAACACTTGGAAGCCGAAGGGCGACCCTCTCAATCCGCCAACGGGTGGCGCCATTCCCGACCCCATGGACCCCGCCAACGCCAGCCTGGGTGCGTGCCCGGGCGTCGTGTACCCCACCTTCACGAGCGCCACTCAGGTCCCTGGCTATGTACCCCTGACCGGACAGTACAGCCTCCCGCTCGAGCCGGGTGTGTACGCCTATGCGATGAAGATCACCTCCAGCGTGGACTTTGCTGACTGCTCCCCGAATGGGGTGTGGGCGTATGACACCACTGCCACTCCGTCAAATCCGAACAACTTCCCCGGCCTCTTCCGCTTCCCGTTGGGCCTACAGATCAACCTGCAGCACGCAACCGATGTCGTGCGCGGTAACAACGTGATGTTGGCCATGGGCAGTCCGCTCGCGCTACCCGGCAACGTCCCGGGCACATACAACGCGACGACAGGCGCCTTTACCGCCACCGGCGCGGGCAACGGCGGACCCTGCGTTCCCCTCAACGCCAAGAGCGATGACAATGGCGGCACTCTGCAAGCCGACGCCGACCAGAGCGCCGTCACCTGCCCAGGGACCAGCGGGCTCTACCCCTCCATCAACTACGCGAACAATGCGGTCCCTGCCAGTACTCACCCGAACGGACCCGACGGCAACGGCGGCAACTTCTCCCTGCTGGTCGGCGGCGTGGGTGGCTCCAAGGTGACGCTGATGCCCCCGTACTCAGGTCCGTACCTTCAGGTTCTCGCCTTTCAGAACCGCACGACCCCGGCGAACTTCGGCTTCGACGCGATGCCCGGCGACGGGGCCACCGACAACTTCACCGGTCTCATCTATAACGCGTCGCGCCCGAGCTCCGCCCCGTTCGGGTTCTGGGATCCCACTGGCATCCCCTTCAACTCCGGTGGAACACTCCAAGCCGGCTATGGCATCACATCGGACTCAGGCGCTGGTTGGAACCCCTCGACGACGACATCGTCCGTGACGGTCAACGGGATCTGTGTCGTGGACGACTTCAACACCGACGGCGCCACCAACATCACGATCCTCGGGACCACGTACAAGTTCCCCACCGGTGGTCTCGGGCCGAGCATCGTGGGCTAGAGGATGACCGCGCGCCACAGGCGGGCCAGCCGCGGACAGAGCATGGTGGAATTCGCGATGGTGTTTCCGATCGCCACCATGCTGTGCCTTGGGATTATCGCGGGATCGTACCTGTTCTTTCAAAGCTCGACCATCAGCGACGGTGCGCGGGCCGGTGCACGCATGGCCTCGATCGAGACGTCACTCCAGGACACAAGCGCCAGCGGCGGTGGCCAGTGCTCGAGCAGATCAGGAGAGTCGACGATACCGGAGACGATTGAAGATGCCGTCGCCAAGGCGTCACCGCAGCTCAGCATCAACCCAAATCGGCTGTGCAGGGATGCAACCTACACGGGCACACCGACGCACCCATATCAGCTGGTCCAAGCCGCCGCAGGTGGCGTTGGCAACATTACCGTTCAGGTGACGTACGACACCACCCAGCTTCCTGCAGCGCTTACGGCTGTGACGGTCACTGTGACGTTCGGCGCCAAGGGCATCGCGTGGCCCTTGCAGGCGCTCTATCCTCTGTCCGGACACAGCACCGCGCCCGTCTTCGCGCCCGTCGCATCGTAGTACAACAGCTGCGACACCTGCTACAAGATGGTTGCTGGACGCAGATCCGCGCAGACCCCTGCGACGGCTGTGGCGCGCCGGTTGCCTGCCAGATATCTCGCCAGCCCCGTTTCACCTCCGGCGGGCAGCGCCTCGGAGTTGCTCACTGTCTCGCTCTTGGGGCGCGCTTGGGTCTGTGTTCCGACGAGTTTGCCGGCCGGCCGCCATTGCCGTTGCGCTCGAGCATCCGTGCCCGGGCGCGGCGCCCCGGCGCACCGACCAGCCGGCTGAACCCCGGATAGAGGGTCACAGTCCCGAAGAGGGCGATGACGTCGGACAGGGCGATGAGCAGGCCGTCACTCAGCTTCAGGTTCCGGATGAACTGGTCAGTCGACTGCGCGGCACTGGCAGGGTGCACGAACACCGTGCCGAGCATCAGTGACAGGAGCGCATACATGACGCCGAGCGACAGCGACTCGAGGAGGCGGAGGTTGCGGGGCTGACCGGTGAACCTGCGTGCCAGGGGCATCACCACCACGCAAGCCACCACCAGGTACTGGGGCTGGAAGAAGAAGACGTCGATGATCAGCGGGTTGGTGTGCGAGGTGAGGTTGATGATCAGCCCGATCGGGATCTGCAGGGCGAAGGCGAGCCCCAGCAAGGCCAGCAGACCACGGCTCGTCCAGGGCACATCCCGGGCATCGATGAGCGGCGTCGCATGCCTGCGCCGAGGCCGGGCCACCGTCGTCGTCGCCGGCGCAGCCGCCTCCACCGCGGGTTCAACGACCACAGGGGCGGTCCTGCTCTTGGCGGGGCGGCGGCGCTTCTTCGTTGCCATGCCTATTCGTCCAGCTTGAGCACGGCCATGAAGGCCTCCTGTGGTATCTCGACGTTGCCCACCCTCTTCATCCGCTTCTTCCCCTCCTTCTGCTTCTCGAGCAGCTTGCGCTTGCGCGTGATGTCACCGCCATAGCACTTGGCGAGCACGTCCTTGCGCATCGCCGAGACCGTCTCGCGAGCCACGATCTTGCCGCCGATGGCCGCCTGGATGGGCACCTCGAAGAGCTGGCGCGGGATCAGCTTGCGCAGCCGCTCGGCGAGCTTGCGCCCCTGCAGTGACGCCTTGTCCCGGTGGACGATCATCGAGAGCGCGTCGACGCGCTGACCACCGACCAGGATGTCGAGCTTGACCAGCTTCTCGGAGCGAAAGCCGGTGATCTCGTAGTCCAGGGACGCGTACCCGCGGCTGCGCGACTTGAGCTGGTCGTAGAAGTCGTGGATGATCTCGCCGAGCGGCAGGTCATAGATGAGCGCGACGCGGTCGCCGGGTTGGTACTGCATGTCGAGCAGCTCACCGCGACGATCCTGGCACAACTCCATGAGGGGCCCGACATAGTCCTTGGGCGCGAAGATCGTGGCCCGGGTGCGGGGCTCCTCGATCGCCTCGATGTTGGCCGGGTCGGGAAGGTGGGCGGGGTTGTCGACGGCCACCATCTCGCCGCTGCGCAACCGCACCCGGTACTCGACGGTCGGCGCCGTGGTGAGAAGCTCGAGGTCGAACTCGCGCTCCAGCCGCTCCTGCACGATCTCCATGTGAAGGAGGCCGAGGAAACCGCAGCGGAAGCCGAAGCCGAGCGCCACCGACGACTCCGGTTCGTAGACCAGGGAGGCATCGTTGAGGTTGAGCTTGCTCAGCGCCTCCTTGAGATCCTGCACGTTGTCGGACTCGAGCGGGAAGATGCCGGCGAACACCATCGGGGTCACGGTGCGGTAGCCCGGGAGGGCGTGGCCGGCCGGCCTGTCGGCGTCGGTGACGGTGTCGCCCACCTTGCTGTCACGGACGTCCTTGATCGAGGCCACGACATAGCCCACCTCGCCCGGGCTGAGCGCCATCATCGAGGTCATCTGTGGGCGGAAGACGCCGACCTCGTCGACGACGAAGTCCTTGCCCGTGGCCATCATGCGGACGCGCTGACCCTGGCGGATGGCGCCGTGCATCACCCGCACGTAGACGATGACGCCCCTGTACGTGTCGTACTTGCTGTCGAAGATCAGCGCCTGCAGCGGCGCGGCCACGTCACCGGACGGCGGCGGCACCCGGGCCACCACGGCCTCGAGGATGTCGTCGATGCCGATCCCCTGGCGGGCGCTGGCGAGCACCGCGCCATCGCCGGGAAGACCGATGACGTCCTCGATCTCGCGACGAACCAGCTCGGGATCGGCCGCCGGAAGGTCGATCTTGTTGATCACGGGGATGATCTCGAGGTCGGCCTCCAGCGCCGCATAGACGTTGGCCAGTGTCTGGGCCTCGATGCCCTGGGAGGCGTCGACCACCAGGAGCGCCCCCTCGCAGGCCGCAAGCGAGCGCGAGACCTCGTAGGCGAAGTCGACGTGGCCGGGGGTGTCGATGAGGTTGAGCTGGTAGGTGCGCCCGTCGGCCGCGGTGTGGTCGAGGCGCACCGCCTGTGCCTTGATGGTGATGCCGCGCTCGCGCTCCAGGTCGAGGGTGTCGAGCAGCTGATCGTGCATGTCGCGCAGCGCGACCGTGCCGGTGCGCTCGAGCAGGCGATCGGCCAGCGTCGACTTGCCGTGGTCGATGTGGGCGATGATGCAGAAGTTGCGGATCAGCTCGAGCGGCTCAGAGGACACAGGCGGCCATCCTAACGGCGACCGCCACGCGGGAGGCCCGGCGCGACGGCCGCGGCCACGGGGAGATCACGCGGTGCTCGCTCCCATATGATCGGTAGATGCCCACGCGCCGGCGCCCGGTGACCAGTCGTCGCGTCGCACCCGACCCCACCGGCGGGAAGCGGGCGCTGGTGCTCTGCGGGGGCGGCATCACCGGTCTCACGTACGAGATCGGTGCGCTGCGCGCGCTCGACGACCTGCTGGTGGGCAGCAGCGTCAACGACTTCGACATCTTCGTCGGCACCAGCGCAGGCTCGATGGTCGGCGCCCTGCTCGCCAACGGGATCACCCCCACCGAGATGGCGCTGGGGCTCGAGGGCAGCAACGAGCGCTTCAGCCCGCCCACGCGCTGGACGATCTACCGGCCCAACCTCGGCGAGGCCGCCTCACGCTGGCTGAAGCTGCCCTGGGTCGCCCAGCAGATCCTCAGTGAACTGGTCCGCCATCCCGGACGGCTCAACCCCATCGACGTGCTCGGCATGCTCAGCCCACTCCTCCCGTCGGGGTTCTTCAGCAGCGGTGAGCTGGTGCGCTTTCTGGAGCGGCTGCTCACGTCCGAGGGATGCAGCGACGACTTCCGCAAGCTCGGTCCGGAACTGCACATCGTCGCCTGCGCGCTGGACTCCGGTCAGCGGGTCGTCTTCAACCGCTTCAACGAGCGCGCCGAGGTTCCCATCTCCGCGGCCGCGGCGGCGTCCAGCGCCGTCCCCGTCCTCTTCAGGCCGGTCCGCATCGACGGGGTCGACTACGTCGATGGCGGCATCAAGGGCATCTCCGCGATCGACGTCGCCGTCGACCGGGGCGCCACGCTGATCGTGGCCATCAACCCGATCGTCCCGGTCGACACGCGCCACCTGTCGGTGCCCACGGGGGCACGCGAGGTGATCGGCGAGCACCTCACCGACATGGGCATGCGCGGCGTCTACAACCAGGTCTTCCGGGGGATGCTCCACGACGGGCTGCTCGACCACATCCGGCTGGTGCGCCACAACCATCCCGACGTCGACATCGTGCTCATCGAGCCGCGCCCGGACGACGAGAAGATGTTCTTCCACGAGGTGATGTCGTTCAGCGCGCGGCTGATGGTGCTGCAGCACGGCTACGAGTCGGTCAGCAACGGCCTCTACGACAGCTGGGGCTACCTGCGCCGCATCCTCCCCAGGCACGGCATCCACATCTCCCGCCGCATCATCGAGCGCAAGCCGGTGCAGGTGCCGGTGGAGAGCTACCGCATGCCCACCCTGCTGCGCCGGCTGATGCGCCAGACCGTCTTCGCCCGCCGGCCCTTCCTGTCGGTCCTCGACGATGAGGACGAGGCGGTCTAGAGAGGCTCCCGGCCCACCGCCCGGCGCATCACCTCGCCGAGGTCGATGTTACGCTTGGTGCCGGCGACCGCCGGCTTGACCCGGTGGGCGAGCACGGCCGGCGCCACCCGCTCGACATCGTCGAAGGTGACCTGGTCGCGATCCTCGTAGGCGGCGAGCGCCTGCGCGCTCTTGCGGGTGACGATGTCGGCTCGGTGGCCGTCCACCTCGAGCTCGATGCCCAGGGCGGCGATGCCGACCAGGATGTCGCGCTCGATCTCCACGTCGGGCAGGCTGCGCATGGCCCGCGCGATCCGATCGGCCTCGGCGTTCTCGGATGCCTCGTAGGTCTGCGCGAACGCCTGGGGATCGGCCTCGAACTCCTCGCGGCGCTCGACGATCTCCACCCGGCGGTTGACGTCCCTGATCCCGGCGACGTCAACGCAGAGGCCGAAGCGGTCGAGCAGCTGGGGGCGCAGGTCGCCCTCCTCGGGGTTCATCGTCCCGACCAGGATGAACCTGGACGGATGCGAGACCGACACGCCCTCGCGCTCGACGGTGTTCAGGCCCATCGCGGCGGCATCGAGGAGGACGTCGACGATGTGGTCGTCGAGGAGGTTGACCTCGTCGACGTAGAGGATGTTGCGGTTGGCCGCAGCGAGGACGCCGGGTTCGAATCGCTTCTCGCCGGTCTTGATCGCCGCCTCGATGTCGATGCTGCCGACCACCCGGTCCTCGCTGGCGTTGATGGGAAGCTCGATGACGCGCATCTGCCGCGTGGTCACCACCAGCTCCTCCCCCGCCGCAACCCGGGTGCTGCAGTCCGCGCACTGCTGCTCATCAGCGTCGGGTGGGCAGCCGAAGTCGCAGCCGACGACGACCTCGTGCTCGGGGAGCAGGCGCGCCAGGGCACGCACCGCGGTGGACTTCGCCGTGCCCTTCTCACCGCGGATGAGCACGCCGCCGATGGCGGGGTTGATGGCGTTGAGCACCAGCGCCTGGCGCATCGGCTCCTGGCCGACGATGGCGGTGAAGGGGAAGACGCTGCGACCGACCTGCATCACCGGATTGTCCCTGTTTGCTGCGCCGCGGCGGCCTCCCGGTTCAGCGTCCCCGCAGGCTGCGCTCCACGCCGGCCAGGATCGCCCCCTGGCTGAGGTCGTAGAGGCCGAGGTACTCCCCGCCAGAGCGTTCGGCGAGGTCGAGGCAGGCGTTGAAGCCGTACCCCCCGCTGAACAGCGGCGAGCGCGCCGGCTGTGCGGCCGCGCCGACGCGTGGCAGCGGGGTGGCCGCGATGTGGTCACGGGCCGAGTCGATGACCAGCATGCGCACGTGCTCGGCGCCGATCTGGGCGGCCAGGCGCTGGGCCTCGAGCAACGGCTCCTCGCCGAAGAGCGAGATGTTGCCCCGGCCGTCACTGATGAGGACGATCAGGGGATAGACCGACGAGTCGCGCAGCCGCTCGGTGCGGACCACCTTGAGCCCGGCGACCAGCCCGTGCGTGAGCGGCGTCGTGCCGCCCACCGCGAGCCGCTGCAGACGCTCCTCAGCGAGGTCGACACTCGAGGTCGGCTGGAGCACGACCCGGGCGCTGCGGCCGGAGAAGACCACCAGGGAGACCTTGTCGCGGCGCACGTATGCGTCGCGCAGCAGCGAGAGCACCGCACCCTTGGTCGCCTGCATCCGCTGCTCGGCGTCCATCGACGCGCTGGCGTCGACGACGAACACGATCAGTGTCCCAGTGCGGCGGTGGCGCACCTTCTGGCGCAGGTCCTGGCGTTCCAGGTGCAGAGCAGGGGCGTCCAGCGTGCCGGCGGCGGCCGCCTCGTCGCGGCGGCGCAGCTGGTGCGGTGCGGCGGCGCGAACGGTCGCATCGAAGGCGACGTCGGTGGTGTGCTCCGTCTGGACGGCGCGGACGTAGCGGCCGCGGCGGTCGCGGCTGCGCGACTGGGCTCGCTTGCCGGTCGCCCTGCGGCTGCGCCGGTCGCGGGGAAGAGTGATCTTTCGTACCGGGAACAGGTCCCCGGTGTAGAGCTGGGCCGGCGAGGAGGAGGAGGATTCCGGACCGCGCGCCTGGTCACCGACCGATGCTCCCTCGCCGGCCTCGGTCGATGACGCCTCCTGGGGGACGGCCTCGCTGTCGTCGGACAGCCCCTCCGACTCCGACTCGCCCGCGGTGGCCTCGGCCTCGCGGCGCATCTCCTCGAGCCGCTCCCGGGACGCCTCCGCCGGTGAGGGTGTGCCGGACGGGTCCTGCGACGACTGCTCACGGCGGCGGTGGGGCAGAGCGAGCTCGGCCGCGGCGATGACGTCGGCGGCGGCGACGGTGAGCGCATCCATCCCGGCAACGGGGTCCATCGACCCTGTCGGAAGCAGCGCCTCGGCCTCGCGCCACGCGCAGATGGTCCGCGCCGTCCGGCTGATGACGATGTCGGCACGATGACCCACCGTGCCGGCGTCGACGCACACGAGCGCGATGAACTGGCGCATCGCCGCTGGGATACCGACCAGGGGAAGCAGTTCCGTTGCTCGTGCGATCACGGCGCGGAGATGCTCCTCGGCGGCGGCCTCGGCCGCCGGCGTCGCGCCGGTCCACCGCGCCGCGCGCTCCATGACCCGCACCCGCTCATCGACCGAGGTGAGACCGCCGACGTCGACGCAGAGCCCGAACCGGTCGAGCAGCTGGGGGCGGAGGTCGCCCTCCTCGGGGTTCATGGTGCCGACAAGCAGAAACCGCGCGGGATGGGAGAGCGACACGCCCTCGCGCTCAACGGTGTTGACGCCCATCGCGGCGGCGTCGAGGAGGACGTCGACGAGGTGATCGTCGAGAAGGTTGACCTCATCGATGTAGAGCAGGTTGCGGTTCGCCGCGGCGAGCAGGCCGGGTTGCAGGTGGCGCTCGCCGAGCTTGATCGCCGCCTCGACATCGATGCTGCCGACGACGCGGTCCTCGCTGGCGTTGATCGGCAGCTCGATGACGCGCATCGGCCGGGATTCGGACCGCATCGTCTCGCCCGCGTCCGAGCGCGCGCGGCACTCGTCACACCACAGCCCCGGCGTGCCGGGGTCGCACTGGAAGCGGCAGCCGGCGACGACGGCGACGGCGGGCAGAAGGGCGCTCAGCCCGCGCACCGCGGTTGACTTGGCGGTTCCCTTCTCGCCGCGGATGAGCACGCCGCCGATGGCCGGGTTGACGGCGTTGAGCAGTAGGGCACGCTTCATTGTGTCCTGGCCCACGAGGGAGCTGAAGGGAAGAACCCCCGCGCGCTCGATCATCGCGACCATTCTCGCAGGGCGCCCGCGGGGAGCCGACGGTGGTAGAAGTCGCGGCATGCGCCCGCCCACCGTCCTCTTCGACACCAGCTGCCTGCGCGACGCCCGTCGCGACGCGGGAATCGGGCGATACGCAGCGCAGCTGCTCACAGCCCTGCGCCGTCGCGATGACATCCAGGTGGTCGCGCCGTTGCTGGGAGGCGCGCCGCGCAGTGAGGCCCGGCCGTACCGCTGGCTGCGCTCGCAGCCGGCGCTCGCCCGCGAGGCTGTGCGGCACCGTCCCGACGTCGTCCACGCCCCAAGCGGCGAACCCGCCATCGGCATCGGCGGGGATCGCCAGGTGGTCACGGTGCACGATGTCGAGATGTGGCGCGGCGACGGACCACCCGGCCTCCGTGGCGCCGCCCTGCGCCTGCACCGGACCGCCGTGGCGGCGCGGCTCCGCCGCTGCGCCGCGGTGATCGCCATCTCGCGGGTGACCGCCGAGGAGGCGTGCGCGATGCTGGACCTGGATCCCCGGCGCATCCACGTCATCCCCCACGGAGTCGGCGCGGTGTTCGACATCGCGCGGAGCGCAGGCGACAGCGCCCACCTCGCCGCCGCGGGGGTGGCCCGGGGCGAGTACGTGATCTGGGTGGGGAGTCTTCGCCATCACGACCCGCGCAAGGGCCTCGACCTACTCCTCGAGGCGATGGCCCGTCTCGGCGCCGGCGCTCCGCCCCTGCTGCTGGTGGGGGCCACCGGGCCCGAGTCCGAGCGGGTGCTTGCCGAGGCACGGCGCCGGGGGGTCGCGGCGCGCGCCGCCGGCCGCCAGTCGGACGTGGTCCTGGCCGCGCTCTACCGGGGCGCGCTGCTCTGCGTCATCCCCTCACGACACGAGGGTTTCGGGCTGCCCATGCTCGAGGCCTTCGCGTCCGGGACCCCGGTCGTCGCCACCGATGCGGGCAACCTCCCCGACCTGTCCGGCGGTGCCGCCCGGACGGTGCGCAGCGGGGACGCGATCGGCTTCGCGGCGGCCGTGGGAGAGCTGCTCGCCCACCCACAGCGGCGCGCGGCGATGCGCGCGGCCGGGGTCGAGCGCGCTGCGCGCTTCAGCTGGGATCGGTGTGCCGAGGAGACGGCGGCGGTGTACGCGACCGTGGCCGCCGGCGCGCCGCGGCGGCGCTGACCGCGCCCGTCAGCAGTTCTGCTCGAGGCGATACTCGAACGCGTCGCCGGGGGTGACCAGGAGAATGTCGCCGGCGCTGCGCAGGAACACGTGCCAGTCACCGGAGTGGTCGATCTCCCTGCCCGCGGACGCGGTGCCGGGATGCCCGAGCCTCTGCACCTGCACATAGGTGCCGCCGAGGTACACGATGGCTGCCGGCGCATCGTTCGGGTATTGGACAGTCAGGGCACAAACTCCCGGAGCAGAGGTGCGGAAGCCCAGCAGGGCTGTGTCCGGATGACCGGGCACCCAGGCCGCCTGCGTCGTCGTGTCACCGCAGCCGGCGAGGAGCAGCATGCACACCAGCAGCCGTGCCCGCGGCGCGCCGCGCATCACCCGCCGAGGTCGGCGGCGATCACGCGCACCTGCTCGGGGCTCAGCGCCACCTCGGCGCGGCAGCGCGGGTGCTCGCAGACGGCTCGCACCTGGCCGCCGCCGGCCAGGTGCCTGCGCTGCTCGCCGTCGGGCGCGAACACCAAGCGAAATGCACCGGTGCCCGCGTCCGCGGAATCGCCTCGGGCCGCCACCCGCTGACCGGCGACCTCGAGGAACACGGCGCCGGCGATGCCGGTGAGCTGGGCGAGGCGATCGGCCAGCGCGACGGGGTCGGCGACGTCGACATAGAGGGTGGCCGCCAGCGCGTCCGGTGACGCCAGCATCCCGGCGAACGCGGCCGTCTCGCTGGCCACCTCCTCGGGGCCGCCGAGGCGCTCGGAGCGCAGGCTCTCCTCCAGCGCCCCCCGCACCGTGTCGCGCGTCTCGAAGACGAGCACCAGGTCGTCACCGAGGGCAACCCGGCGTCCCTCCGCGGCGGCCGCCAGGCCGGTCCTCTCGCCGGTGCGCACTGCCTCGTAGGCGGGCCCGGTCCGGACCTCACCTTCGGTGAAGGCCTCCCCGCTCACCGGTCGAGCGCCGCCGCGCGGCGGAGCACGCCGACGTGCACGGTCTCGGCCGCCACCAGCGAGTCGAACCATTCGGCGACATCGGCGAGCCCCGCCTGGCGCGCGGAGGCGGCGAGCTCACCGTAGCGCTCGACCGCCCGATCCTCGGTGTCGATCACGGCCGCGAGATCGCCGGCCGCGTCCCCGCCCCCGGCCAGGGGGTCGCCGGTCTCCTCGAGGAATTCGAGGTGCCCGAAGGCCTGGCTGATCTCGCCCTCGGCGATGGAACGGAGCACCGCGGCGATGTCGGCGCGACCCTCGACGTCGGCGCGCCGGGCGTAGAAGAGGCAGCGGAGCACGCTCTCGGCCTCGCGGGCGAACGCCTCGCGCAACTGCTCGCCGAAGTTCTCGCCTTTCGCGGGCACGCCGGTAACCTCGCCATGGTGTCCTGCTGGGAGCGCCGAGCGTACCCGTTCGGCGGCCGCCGCGACACACGTGAATCCAGACTGTTTCGGTATGCTTTCCGACCATGCCGAACGTGCCCTTCGACCGCAGCCCGCTGAAGGTGGGCCAGGTGATCCTGATCACCGGGCTGCTCGCCAGCTGGCTGGTCGCCCTGGCCCGACCCGCCGCCGCGATCGCGCTGCCGGTGTTCGCCGTGATGCTCCTCGGCAGCGCCCTCTCCCCGGCCACCAGCCTGCCGCGGGCGCTCTACGCCGGCGTGCTCAAGCCGCGAGGCCTGGTGCGTCCGCGGGTGCGTGTCGAGGACCCGGCACCCCATCGCTTCGCCCAGCTGGTCGGGGGTGCCTTCCTCGTCGCCGCCAGCCTTGCCGCCGTCCTCGGACACTTCAACGTCGCCTGGACACTGGGCTGGATCGTCATCGCCCTCGCCTTCCTCAACTTCGCGTTCGACGTGTGCGTCGGCTGCATCGTCTACGCGCAGCTGGTGCGAGTCGGCGTCTTCCCGGTGGGGCGCCGCAGCCAGGTCACGGGCTGACCATGGCCGGGCCGCTGGTGGCGCCGCTGGTCGCGCTGCTGCTGGTCGGCGCGGCGGCGGTCGCACTCCGCCTGCAGCGGTCGGGACAGCGCCGCCACCTCCTTCGCGGGGCGAACGCACCGGTGCCCCCAGCGGCGGCGGACATCCTCTACTTCACGGGCGAGAACTGCACGGTCTGCCACGTCGCGCAGCGTCCGGCGATCAGCCGGCTGCGCGAGGCGATCACGGACCTGGCCGTGCGCGAGATCGATGTCGCCGCCGATCCCCAGACGGCGCGGACGTACCGCGTGATGACGCTCCCCACCACCGTCGTCCTCGACCGGCTGGGGCGGCCGGTGGCGGTGAACGCCGGCTTCGCCAGTGACGCGGTGCTGCGCTCGCAGGTCGAGGCGGCACGGGCGAGCGGCGACGCCGAGGCGGCGGTCGCCTGACGCGCCCGCACGGCGGCCGCGGGCGGCGTGCTTCAATTCGACGGTGACCTCAACCCATCCCACGAAGGCGCCGCCGATGCCGGGTGCGAGCGACCTCTACGCGGTCGACGACCTGCTCTCCGAGGACGAACGTCTGATCCGCGACACGGTCCGCGCCCTGGTCCGCGACCGCGTCCTTCCCGTCATCGGCGACCACTTCGAGGCCGGCACCTTCCCGAGCGAACTGGTCGCCGAGGTGGCCCGGCTGGGGCTGCTCGGCATGCACCTGCAGGGCCACGGCTGCGCCGGCACCAGCGCCGTCGCCTACGGCGTCGCCTGCGAGGAGCTCGAGGCAGGCGACAGCGGGCTGCGCTCGTTCGTCTCCGTCCAGGGATCGCTGGCGATGTTCCCCATCCATGCCTACGGGAGCGAGGAGCAGAAGCAGAGGTTCCTGCCCGAGATGGCGGCGGGCAACCTGATCGGCTGCTTCGGGCTCACCGAGCCGGACGCCGGCAGTGACCCCGGAGCGATGCGCACCACCGCCCGGCGCGAGGGCGACGGCTGGGTGCTCAACGGCAGCAAGATGTGGATCACCAACGGGTCGGTGGCCGGCGTGGCGGTGGTCTGGGCACAGACCGACGGCGGGGTGCGCGGCTTCCTCGTCGAGCGGGGCGTGACCGGGTTCACCGCCTCCGACATCCACCGCAAGCTCTCGCTGCGCGCCTCGGTGACCAGCGAGCTGCATTTCGACAACGTCAGGCTCGCGGAGTCGGCGGTGCTCCCCGGCGTCACCGGGATGCGCGGGCCGCTGTCGTGCCTCAACGAGGCCCGGTACGGCGTCGCCTGGGGCGTCAACGGGGCCGCCCGTGCGTGCTTCGAGGCGGCCGTCGACTACAGCCGGGCGAGGCGGACCTTCGGCCGGTCCCTGGCCGGCTTCCAGCTCACCCAGGCCAAGCTCGCCACCATGGCAACCTCGCTCGTCCAGGCCAGGCTGGTCGCCCACCGGCTGGGCACCCTCAAGGATTCGGGCTGCCTCCACCCCGTCCAGGTGTCGCTGGCCAAGCGGGCCAATGTGCGCGCCGCCATCGAGACCGCGCGCGAGGCGCGGACGATCCTCGGGGCCAATGGGATCACGCTCGAGTACCCCGTGGTCCGCCACATGACCAACCTCGAGTCCGTGCTCACCTACGAGGGCACGGAGGAGGTGCACACCCTGATCCTCGGCAAGGCGATCACGGGGGAGGACGCCTTCAGCTGAGCCGCGTCAGGCCGCGGCCGCAACGTCCCAGCCCTCCACCTCACGGAAGGAGTGCTGGCCGCGGGCCGCCACGATGAGATGGTCGAGCATCGGGATCCCGATGAGGGCCGCGGCACCGCGCAGCGCCTCAGTCACCACCCGATCTGCCCGGGACGGGGACGGGTCCCCGGACGGGTGGTTGTGGGCCACCACGAATGCCGCCGCCCCGCTGCGGAGCACCGGCGCGAGGACATCCCGCGGCACCAGGCGCGAGCTGTTGATGCTGCCCACCGCCACCGTCTGACGGGCGATCGGGCGATGGCGCGCGTCGAGCATCAGCACCCACACCTCCTCCCGAGCCGCGGTGCGGAGGTCGCCGAGCACCAGGGCGGCCTCGCGCGGCGACGTGATCGCCGGTCGCTCGTCGGGGAACCAGCGTTCGACCAGCTCCCAGAGCGCGGCCAGCCGCACGGCGCGATCGCGCGACACGCCGTGATGACGGACCAGCCCGCTGGCCCCGAGCACGCGTCGCTCCCACAGCGGGATGCGGGCCACGCGGGCGGCACAGCCGGCGACGGCGGCGGACGGCGCCCCTCCCCCGAGGACATGGGCGAGGAGCTCTGCATCGGTGCGGTCGGAGAGGCTGCCCGCGGCGTCGCGCTCGTCGGTCATCATACATTCCAGTGTATCACACAGGAATGTGGTGCTGCGGTCAGTGCGTCAGGGCAAGTCCCAGGATGAGGACGACGACGAGCACGTTGCCGATGACCACGGCGGCGTAGCGGCTGTTGAGGGCAGCGGAGATGCGGTCGAGAGGCGAGGATCCGTCGCGGACGCGGCGTCCCGCCGCCGCTTCCACGTCGACGTGGGGGTCGGCGACGTGGGGGTCGCCGTCGATGGAGAAGATCTCCACCCGGCCGGCCGCGTCGTCGGCCACGTCCATCCGCTCCACCAGCGCCGGGGTGACCTGCGCGCTCCGCCGACGCCGGGAGAACCGCTCCGGGCTTCGGGACCACGGCTCCGTGTCCGGATGGTTCCGTGGCGCCGGGGCCCCGGCGGCGGGCGCGGACACGGGCTGCGCGGGCGGCGGCGGCGCCGCGGGCGGCGGTGGTGGCGGCGGGAGCGCGGCGCTCAGCGGGCGCCGCGTCCCGTGGGCGCCACCGCGTCCCAGATGGCGTTGAGGCGGCGCTGCTCGAGCCCAAGGAGGGCCAGGCCACCGAACAGCGGCAGTGCCAGCAGCAGGGCGGTCGCCACCGGGCGCACCTGCCTGTCGGTGGTGACGCCGAGGTGCTCTTCGACAGAACGGAGCCGCTCCAGGGTCATGACCACCGCCACGAGGCTGAACGGCAGCAGCAGGGTCAGGTACGGGATCGCCAGCAGCCCGGCGAGCAGGTAGTAGCCCTGGCCCGCGGTGATGTGGGGATCGAAGGGCAGGTGCACGTTGAGACGCGACGTGATGACCAGCGCCGCGCCCGCCACGCTGGTGAGCAGGCCGATCAGCCAGGGGACGGCGACGGCGAGCGCGCTCCGGCCGGGACGGGCATGGAGCTTGGGATCGAACTCCTCCATCTCCCGGTTGACGCGCTTATGCCAGACAAGCGCGTACACCCCGAGGGTCACCGCACTGAGCACCGGCACGAGCAGGGCGGAGCGGGGGCGCCCGACGGGCCCGAACAGGGGCTGCTGCGCCCTGGCCGCAGGCGGCGCCGCCGGGGTCGGTGGCGCGAGCGGCAGCTCTGCCTGGTCCCTGTTGCCGGGCGGCGGTGCCGGCGATTCCTCCGGCTCGACGGCGGCAACCGCGAAGGACCAGCTCGGGACGTCCGCAGCACCCTGGTGCGGTGGATCGTCGGCGAGCGTCGCCGTTGCGCCGTCGGACTGTGGCCCTGGTGGAACGTGTGCTGTGTCGTCGGCCATGTCCTCTCCTCTGTGGAGTGTGTCGGTGGCTCCGGGTACTGGATTCGAACCAGTGACCTTGCGGTTAACAGCCGCCTGCTCTACCGCTGAGCTAACCCGGAAAGTATTCGCACTGCGCCCGCAGTATACGGAGCGAACGTTCGTGCAGACCGTAACTCGCGACTATTCGAGGTAGTCGCGGAGCGCCCCGCTGCGTGAGGGATGGCGCAGCTTGCGCAGCGCGGTCGCCTCGATCTGCCGGATGCGCTCACGCGTCACCCCGAATCTCCGGCCCACCTCTTCGAGCGTGCGCTGGTGCTCATCGACGAGGCCGAAGCGCAGCTGCACGACGCGGCGCTCGCGCGGTGTCAGCGTGTCGAGGATGTCGTCCACATGTCCGTGCAGCATGGTCTGCGACGCGGCGTCCGCCGGGGCTGTGGCGCCCTTGTCCTCGACGAAATCCCCGAGGCTGGCATCGTCCTCCTCGCCGACGGGCGTTTCCAGCGAGATCGGATTCTGCGAGATCTTCCTGATCTCGCGCACGCGCTCCGGGGTGATGCCGAGCTCGTCGGCGATCTCCTCGTCCGCCGGCTCGCGCCCCAGTTCCTGGAGGAGGCGCCGGGACACGCGGATCTGCTTGTTGATGGCGTCGACCATGTGCACGGGCACGCGGATGGTCCGTGCCTGGTCGGCGATTCCCCTGGTGATCGCCTGGCGGATCCACCATGTTGCGTACGTCGAGAACTTGTAGCCGCGGCGGTGATCGAACTTCTCGACGGCGCGGATGAGGCCGAGGTTGCCATCCTGGATGAGGTCGAGGAGGGACAGGTCACGGCCCATGTACTTCTTGGCGATCGAGACGACCAGGCGAAGGTTGGCCTCGGTGAGGGCGTCCCGGGCGGCCTGGTTGCCGCGCTCGATGAGCTTGGCGTAATGGACCTCCTGCTCCGCCCGCAGCAGCGGGACGCGCCCGATCTCGCGCAGGTACATGCGCACAGGGTCGTCGAGGGAAGCCGAGTCGACGTCCTCCGTACGGGCGACCGCCTCCGCGTCCTCGATGTCGTCAACAGCGTCGACATCGCGCTCGCCGTCGCTGACGGCGATGCCGATGTCGCGGAGGGCGTTGAAGATGCGCTCGAGGGCGTCGGGATCGGCCTCGATGTCCGGGAACGACGTGAGCACCTCGTCGGGGGTGACCACTCCGTGCTCCTTGCCGCGGACGATGAGGCTCTCGGCGGCGGCGAGCAGAACGTCGTCGGAGGGCGCCACTGTCATGTCCGCACCTCCTCTGTGCCGCCGCGCACGTGCGCGACCGATTCCGAACGTCCGCATGGCGCACGGCCCGGTGGCCGGGGACGCCCGGCACCACTGTTCCTCGCCGGCCGGCGGCGCAAACATCGTCGCCGGTGGCGGCTCAGCGCGTCCCAGCGGTGCGGCGCAGGTGCGGCGACTCGGTGGCGAGCCGGCGCAGCCGCGCGGCCAGCCGGCTCACCTCGGCGTCATCGCCGCGCTCCTTGGCGGCGGCCATGCGGCGGCGCACGTCGGTGATCTCGGCGCCGAGCTGGGCCTCGTTGACACGCCGCACGCAGTCGGCGATTGCCGTGTCCAGGTCGCTGACCCGGCTCTCGGGGAGGAGCTCCGGCGCGGTGCGCGTCAGCAGCTCGGCGGCGAAGTCCCGCTCGCGTGCCGGCAGCGACGTCAGCGGGAAGCCCTCGCCCGGCGGCGTGGCGAGCGCCACCTCAACCATCCGGCGCGCCAGCGGGTGCTGGATGGCCGACGTCTCGAGTCCGAACTCGGCGGACAGACGGGAGGCGAGCTCTGGCCGGTGCACGCAGAGCATCGCCAGGTGGCGGTCCCAGGCCGCGGGCGGAGGCGGCGGCGGCCCCGCGTCGCCAGGCGCCGGCTCGGACGCGGGTGGCGGGGGTGGGGCGCTGACCCGCAGCGGCCGGCCGCCGCTGGCGCCCCGCAGCGCCGCAGCGACGTCGGAGCCGAGCGTTGCCGCAGTCAGAGTGAGGCGGCGGGCAGCCTGCTGCATGTACAGCTCCCGTGCCGCGGCCTCGGGAATCCGGGCCAGCAGGGCGACGGCGCGCTCCGCCGCCGACCGGCGGGCGTCGATGCTGCCCCCCTCGTCGTCCCCGAGCGCGCGGTCCAGCAGCACCTGCCACTCCGGAGGCGCCTCGTCGATGGCCGCCGCGAACGCCTGGGGATCGCGGCGGACCAGTTCATCGGGATCCTTGCAGCCGTCGGGAAGGACGCAGATCCGGGCGGGGAGCCCCTCTGCGGCGACCACGTCGACGGCGCGGGAGGTGGCCGCGCGTCCGGCGTCGTCGGCGTCGAAGCAGAGCACCACGCTGTCGGCGTGGCGCGAGAGCACCTTGGCCTGCTCGTGGGTCAGCGCCGTCCCGCTGCTGGCCACGGTGTTGGCGACCCCGCCGAGGTGCGCGGCCATCACGTCGAAGTACCCCTCGACGATCACCGCCACCCGCCTGTCGTGCATCGCCGCCCGGGCCAGGTCGATGCCGAAGAGCGCGCTTCCCTTGTGGTACACGGAGGTCTCCGGAGAGTTGAGGTACTTGGGCACGTCGTCACCGAGGGCCCGGGCCCCGAAGGCCAGCGTCTCGCCCCGCTCGTCGCGGATCGGGAAGACGAGGCGGTGACGGAAGCGATCCCGCAGCCGTCCTCCCCGGGCGTGGTGGGCAAGTCCGGCGTCGACGATCTCCTCGGACGTGGCGCCGGCCTTCTCCTTGAGGTATCGGGAGAGGGCGTCCTCCGCGGCTCCGCCTGCCGGTGCGAAGCCGACGCCGAACTGGCGGGCGGCGGACTCCTCAACGAGCCGGTCGGCGAGCAGAGCGCGGCCGTCGGCGCCGGCGGGGCTCGACCAGAGCACATGCTCGAAGAACGCGGCGGCCCGGGAGTTCAGCTCGAGGGTGCGCTTGCGCCGCCGTGCGGCGCCGCGTCGCTCCGGGCTCTGCGCCGCCGCCTCCAGCTCCACGCCCGCCTTCTCGGCGAGCAGCTCGAGCGCCTGGCGGAAATCGGTGTGCTCGACCTTCTCGACGAAGGTGAACATGTCACCGCCCTCCTGGCAGCCGAAGCAGTACCAGGCCTGGCGGTCCTGGCTGACGTTGAAGGAGGGCGTCTTCTCCGAATGGAAGGGACAGAGGGCGCGATGGCCGCGGCCGGCGCGAAGCAGGGTGACGTAGCCGCCGACGACGTCGACGATATCGAGGCGAGCCTTGATCTCGGCGACTGCGTCACGAGCCATGCCCGAGATGGTAGGCCGCCACCGCCGGCGGCCGGCGCAGCCGCAGCGAGGGCGGCGGGCGCGGAGGTTTTGCCGATTCGCGGACGTTGTAGAGGTGATGAGAAATACTCGCCGCCTTCCGCTGCTCGCCGCCCTGGCCTTCGCCGCCCTGCCGCTGTCACCGCTGGGCTCGCCGGCGACCGCCCACGCCGCCGCGTTGCCGCTCAGCGGTCTCGCACCGCTCACCGCCTCCGGGTGTCCGGGCGGCATGACCGCCGGTCCCACGGTCTCACCCGTCGGCGGCCAGCCCTTCATCGTCTGCACCGGGCGGATCCGCAGCTTCGACGGCACGCCGCTCGACACCGACGTGACCATCCCCACGGCGACGCCCACCGGGACACGTCCGCTGATGATCTTCATGCACGGCTGGGGCAACTCCAAGACCGACTGGGAGTCGACCACGCTGGCCGGCGACGGCGGCGGCCAGTACCACTGGAACAACGCCTGGTTCGCCTCCCAGGGCTACGTGGTCCTCAACTACACGGCCCGCGGGTTCCACGCCTCCTGCGGCAAGGACAGCGGCAGCAGCTACCTGTACAGCAACGACTCCACGTGCAGTGACACGACCGGCGAGGCGAGCTGGACGCACCTCGCGGACCGGCGCTGGGAGACGCACGACTCGCAGTACCTCGCCGGCCTCCTCGCCGACGCGGGGCTCATCAATCCACAGAAGATCGTGGCCAGCGGCGGCTCCTACGGCGGTGGCCAGAGCTGGGACCTCGCGCTGTCCCAGGACCAGGTGGTCACCAGCACCTCGACGGACCCCGCCGCCCCCCATCTGGTGCCGTGGACCTCGCCGCTGGGCACGCCACTGCACCTCGTGGCCGCGGCGCCGATGTATCCCTGGACCGATCTCGGCGACGCGCTCGTTCAGAACGGCCGGGCCGCTGACGGCGCCAACGGCGGCCCCGCCGACGGCGACCACCACAACCCCGCCGGTGTCGACAAGCAGACGTACGTGGCCGGGTTGTTCGCCAGCGGCGAGGCGAGCGCGCAGTACTCCGCGGCCGGGACCGACAACACCGCCGACCTGAGCAGCTGGTTCGCCGCCTTCAACGCGGGCGAGCCCTACGGGTCCAACCCATCCGTTGCCACCGCCCTCGCCCAGGTGGGTGGCGCGTTCCGGTCGCCGTTCGCCATGCCGGTGCCCACCGGCGCCCACGAGGTGCCGGTGTTCGTCATCCAGGGCGAGACGGACCCGCTGTTCCCGAGCTTCCAGGCGCTCGACATGGTCAACCACCTCAAGGCGGCTGACCCGAACTGGCCTGTCACGGTCTTCCTCGGCGATGTCGGGCATTCGTACGCCAGCAATCCCACCGACGTCTGGCACCAGGCCCACGACGCGAGCAACGCCTGGCTGCAGTCGGTGATGGCGGGTGCGGCGCCGGCCAACCCGGCCGTCACCGTGACCACGACGGCCTGCCTCACCGGACAGACCCACGCGACCTACACCGGCTCCAGCTACGGCACGATCGCCACGTCGGTGCTGCACCTCACCAGCGCGGCGGCCCAGGCGACCACCAGCAGCAGCGCCGCCACCAACGAGGGAGCCAACACCGACCCGATCGCGCACAGCGGCTGCCGCACCATGGCGGCGTCGCAGAGCGATCCCAACCAGGCCGTCTACACCTTCCCGGTGCCCACCGGAACGCTGCTCGGCGCGCCCGCGGTCAAGGTCGACGTGGCGGTGAGCGGACTGAGTGCCGAGGTCGTCGCGCGCCTCTGGGAGATCGATGGCTCCGGCAACCAGACGCTGATCACCCGGACGGTGTACCGCATCGAGGAGACGACGCCCACCGCCACCGAGCACCTCAACTTCGAGCTCTACCCGCAGGCCTGGCAGTTCCAGCCCGGTGACACGCTGAAGCTCGAGCTCAACCAGGACGACTCCCCGGTGTGGCGCCCCGACAACCTGTCGTCGAGCCTCAGCTTCACCAACCTCGACCTCTCGCTGCCCCTGATCGGCTCCCCGGCGGTCAACGTGGCCGAGGCACCGCTGGCACCGGCACTCCCGGCGGCGGCGCTCATCGCGGTGGCCGTGGCGGGATGGCGGCGCCGGACGGGGCGGAACAGTCAGTCCTGATCCCTCTGCAACGGTGAAGATCGCCATCCTGGGGTCTGG
>CABDYX010000083.1_pt1 | contig 21527 bp, 24 predicted proteins | sample 3132131 | NCBI WGS metagenome assembly CABDYX01 (sample SAMEA5534339, study PRJEB31848) | metagenome | biome: tundra; feature: field; material: soil | place: USA | collected 2013-05 | depth 0.45 m | reverse complement strand
TGGCGACCCCGATCGGATTTGAACCGACGATCTCCACCTTGACAGGGTGGCGTGTTAGGCCAGGCTACACCACGGGGCCGCGGAGAGCGGATCATAGCATCGGGGTTTCGGCCATCCTCCCGCGCCGTTAGGCTGGACGGATGCCTCGTCGCCGCCCCAACGAGATATCGGCCGGGGGCGTGCTGGCTCGGCGATCCAGCGACGCCTGGGAGGTATGTCTCGTCCGTGCCGGGCGACACTGGGGGTTCCCCAAGGGCCACGTGGAGCCCGAGGAGACGCCGCCGCAGGCCGCGCTGCGTGAGATCTCCGAGGAGTGCGGGCTGCCGATCGAATCACTGTCGGTCATCGCCGAGTTGCCCAGCGCGGAGTACGTGTACCGCCGGGCCGGGCGGTTGCGATTCAAGCTCGTGCACCACTTCCTGGTGATCGCGCCTCCCGGCTCCGAGGTGATCCCACAGCCCGGCGAGATCGACGAGGCGGCGTGGTTCGCCATGGACGATGCCATCCGGCAGGCGGCCTTCCCGGCCACACGCACCGCGCTCAAGGCCGCTCGCCCACTGCTCGACGCGGCGGGCTGATCACCCGGCCGGCTCCCCACCCCTCTCTACAATCGGGGGACGTGCAACTCTTCGACACGGCCACCCGAGCGCTGCAGTCACTGACACCGCGCGACGGCCGGGTCGGGATGTACGTGTGCGGGATCACGCCCTACGCCGGCGGCCACCTCGGCCACGCGTTCACGTACCACACGTTCGACCTCATCGCGCGCCGCCTACGCGCAGATGGGATCAGGGTGCGCAGCGTGCGCAACGTCACCGACGTCGACGACGACATCCTCCGCGTCGCCCGTGAGCGCGGTGCCGACTACCGTGCGTTCGGCGACGAGCAGCTCGCCAGGTTCGACCGTGACATGGCCGACCTCGGCATCGCCGATGTCGACGCCGAGCCACGCGCCACCGCGCGGGTCCCCGAGATGGTGTCGTGGATCGCACAGCTTGTCGACGCGGGTGCGGCGTACGACCGCGACGGATGGGTGTACTTCGACGTCACCCGTCACCGCCGCTACGGAGAGCTGAGCGGGCTCGACGAGGCGACCATGCTGCGACTGTCCCGCGAACGCGGCGGCAACCCGGACGACCCCCGCAAGCGCAATCCGCTCGATTTCGTGCTCTGGCAGCCGTCGCTGCCCGACGAGCCCAGCTGGCCCGCGCCGTGGAGTGCGGGCCGCCCCGGCTGGCACATCGAATGCACCGTGCTCTCGGCAGCGGAGCTGCCGCTGCCGATCGACATTCACGGCGGCGGCGACGATCTCATCTACCCGCACCACGAGTCCGAGCTGGCCCAGGCGCGGGCGGCGGGCGTGCCCGCGTACGTGCGCCACTGGGTGCACGTGGCCATGGTCGGCTACCAGGGCGAGAAGATGAGCAAGTCCCTCGGCAACCTCGTCTTCCTGCGCGATCTCCTCGAGCGCGTCCCGTCGGCGGTCATCCGTCTGGTGCTGTGCGCCCACCACCACCGCACCGCGTGGGAGTACACAGACGACGAGCTGGCGGCGGCGCAGTCGCGCTGGCTCGCCTACCGGTCCGCGATCACCTCGGGCGCGGGCCTGGACAGCGCGGCCGCGCAGGTGGTGCGCGACGACGTCCTTGCCCGTCTCGACCACGACCTCGACACCCCCGGCGCGATCGCTGTCCTGGACGCGGCGGCCGCGCGGCTGGCGGAGCCGGGTGCTCCGTCGGGCGGCCATGTCAGCGCGGCGCAGCTGCTGGCGCCGCTCCTCGACCTCCTCGGCGCGCGGATCGCCCCGGGCTGAGAGCCGCGGCGCGACCGGTCAGGAGGTGGCGGAGCGCTGCTCGAGGTCGGCGGCGCGCTGCAGCGCCACCTCGACGGCGATGTGGTCGAGGAAGAAGCGGCGGAAGAGCTCGCGCTGATCCAGGTCCGCCTGGCTGTCGACCTGCTGCCCGGCGCGGCGCCGTGTGATCCATGGCGGCACGCCGCGGGCGACGACGTTCGACCCCACGCGGACATCGATGAGAGCGTCGTCCTCATCCTCGGCCACCTGCAGCGCCACCTTGAGGTTGATGCCGGTGTTCTCGATGAGCTTCCAGCTGCGCTCCCAGCGACGGCGCCGGTTCTGGTCGAAGACCACGGTGACCTCGGACTCGGTCTCGACCGTCTCGGACCCGCGCGCCGCGCTGTGGAGCAGTTCCTCGACCGCGGGGCTGATCTCCACCGCGATCCAGTTGACCAGCGAGGGGCCGCGGTTGTGCAGCTCCGGCAGTCCGCCGCTCGCCGAGGCCGAGCCGAGCGCCGTGATCGTGCCGCCGTGGCGGCGGCAGTAGATCGACCCCTGGACCATGTCCCAGTGGTGCGAGCAGAACGCCATGCCGCACACCTGTCCGCGCCGATCACGGTAGGCGCAACTGATCGCGGTGTGGTCGGCACAGCCATGCTCCGAGCAGGGCAGCGTGCCCGTCGGCATGACGAATTCAGCAGGGGCGTGGCGTCGGAATAGTGGCATGGTGGCTTCGCCGAGCGGCGTGGCCTGATCCTAACCCCCGCAGTTTCGATGCGGGCTACCCCACCATCTCCTGTTGCAGGGCTGTGACCAGGCGGCGGACGTCGCCCATGAGCGTGGTGAACTGGTCGAATGTCAGCGACTGGGGACCGTCGCTGAGCGCGTCGTCGGGCGACGGATGCACCTCGATGAGCAGCCCGTCCGCCCCCGCCGCAACCGCGGCCAGGGCCATCGATGGAACAAGGTGGCGATGGCCGGTGGCGTGTGAGGGATCCACGATGACGGGCAGGTGGGACAGCGAGTGCACCAACGGCACCGCCGAGAGGTCGAGCGTGTTGCGCGTCCCGGTCTCGAAGGTGCGGATGCCGCGCTCGCACAGCACCACATTCGGGTTGCCGTGGGCCACGATGTACTCCGCGCTCAGCAGCCACTCCTCGACGGTGTTGCTCAACCCGCGCTTGAGCATCACCGGCTTGCCCGCCTCTCCCACCGCCTCGAGAAGGCTGAAGTTCTGGGCGTTGCGCGTGCCCACCTGGAGCATGTCTGCGGCCTCGGCGACCGCGGCGACGTCGTTGGGCGTCAGCACCTCGGTGACAACGGGGAGCCCGGTGAGCTCGCGGGCACGGCGGAGGTGTTCCAGCCCCGCCGAACCGAGGCCGCGGAAGGAGTACGGCGAGCTCCGGGGCTTGTAGGCGCCACCGCGCAGCAGTTGCGCGCCGGCGGCGCCGACATGCCTGGCCGTCGTCACCAGCTGTTCCTCGCTCTCCACGGCGCACGGGCCCGCGGCCACCACCAGCGCGCCGGTGCCGATGCGCACCCCGGAGACATCGACCACCGACGTCTCCGGGTGCCACTCGCGCCCGACCAGCTTGTACGGCTTGCTGACCGGGATCGCCGCGACCACGCCGGGCAGTGCGACCACTGCGTCGCGGACCGTCGAGGGGTTGCTGCCGAGCACACCGATGGCGATGCGATCGGAGCCGGGCAGCTCGATCGGCCGGTACCCACGTGCGCTCACGTGGGCGATGACGTTGGCGATCTCCGCCTCGCTGGCCTGCGCGTTCATGATGATGAGCACGCGCCCGATCGTGGCAGAAAGGGAAGATCGGGCGATTCAGGAGATCGTCAGGACGTCCACTTCCAGGCGGCGAGGACGGACTGGAGGCCGGTCAACTGCTGGTTGAAGGCGAACTGTGACGTATTGAGAACGATGTCGTAGGTGCTGCCGCCGTGGTTGACGATCATGTCCTGGCTCTCGCCCGGCGTGCCCGAGACGTCGCGGTCGTAGACGATGTACTGGCCGGTCGCCCCGTCGAGGGTGAAGGCCTGGGGCGAGCTGAGGTTGGTGGCCCCACTGCTGGAGACGCTGCCGAGGTACTTGGGCACCTGGTTGTCGGGGACCGGTGTGGTGAGCAGCAGCACGTTGACGTTGGCCATGATGTCATTGACGTTGGACTGCTGTTGGCCGGGTGGGCCCTGCTCGACCAGGAACAGCACCTGTCCGTTGGCGCTGAACTTCTGCACCTCGGTGGCGACATCGATCTTGTTTGTCCAACCCTGGGGGACGACGGTGCCGAACTTCGCGGTGGTGATGGCGGTGCCGCTCACCGAGGCCGAGGCCGTGGTCTGGCTGCTCGAGGCGGACGGTGTGGCCGCGCTGCCGCAGGCGGTGACCAGGCCGCAGGCGACCATGGCGGAGACAGCGATGGTGCGGGCGCTTGTCACTCTGAGCGGACCTCGTGATCGGGGCAGGCGTCGCAACCAGTTTAGAGGGCACACCCGGGACGGCAGCTGCGCCACACGGCCGCCCGGACCCTGGCTTTGGCGACAATCGAGCGATGACGCAGCTGACCGCCGGACGGGTGGGCCCCACCGAGGCGGCGGCGCTCGAGCGGCTGCTCGGGAGCGACCCCGTCCACAACGTCTACCTTCGCAGTGAGCTGCGTCTGCTCGGCACGTCCGCCCCGTGGTGGTGCGTCTCCGACGGCACGGAGCTGCGCGCCGCGGTCCTGGCGGGGCCGCTGACGGTGCCCTACGCCCCCGACCCGGCGGACGCCTCGCGCCTTGCCGAGGCCACCCGCACGCACACCCCACCGCACCTCATGGTGGGACCCCGTGAAGCGGTGCTCGCGCTCCACGCCTGCCACGGGCAGCGACGCCGAGCCCGGGAGATCCGCGACCCCCAGCCGGTGATGGTGGTCGACCGCCGGCGTCTCCGCGTCCTGCCTCCGGCGCCGCTGCGGCGGACCACCCGCCGCGACGTGGACCTGCTCGCCGCGGCGGCCGGGGCGATGCACCGCGAGGAGATGAGCGACGACAGTGCCCCCCCCGACGGCAGCGCCTGGCGGTCGCGGATGACCCAGCTGGTCGACCGAGGCTGGAGCTGGGCGTGGATCGAGAACGGTGAGCTCGTGTTCAAGGCGGAGCTGAGCGCCTGGATGCCGGATGTGGTCCAGGTCCAGGGCGTGTTCACCGCCCCGAACCGGCGCGGACGCGGGGTGGCGACGGCGGGGATGGTCTCGCTCTGTTCGCTGCTTCTCGAGACGGTTCCACTGGTCACGCTCTACGTCAACGGCTACAACGAGGTCGCGCTGCGTCTCTACCGCCGGGTGGGCTTCGAGATGCAGGGCGAGTTCGCCACCGTGATGTACTGAGGGTCGCCGATGATCGAGGCCAGCGCCACCGCCAAGCTGCCCGTCCCCGCAGCCACCGCCTTCGCCGTCGTCAGCGACCTCTCCAACGCTGACTGGCTGCCCGCCGTGCGCGGCGTGAAGCACATCGGCGGTCCCAAGAACGGCGTGGGCGGCCGCTTCGAGGTGGAGGCCGGGATGGTCGGACGGCACCTGCGCGGCGTTCTCCTCCTCAAGGAGCTGGAGGCGCCCAGGCGGATGGTGCTGGTGCTCGAGGAGGGCCTGGATCTCACCGTGACGATCGACCTCAAGCCGCTCCGCGCCGGCTGTGAGGTGCGGGTGGAGGCCCGCTACTCGGTGGGGGGAACGTTCGGGGGCGTGGCGGAGCGTGCCAGCCAGCCGGCGGCGCGCCGCGAGGTCGCCCGGGCGGTCGAGCAGCTGTCGGCGCGGTTCGGACGCGAGGAGGAGGCGGCGGCGCCGCCGAGGCGACGGCCTCCGGCTCGCAGGCGATGAGCAGCCGCTTCACGGACGACAGCGAGCTGGACGCGGTCGCGGCGCAGGTGCGCTCGTTCGTACCGCTCTCGGCCGAGGAGGTGGCGGGGTTGCTCGACGAGGCGCGCACCTCGCCGGGGGGCGGCGCGAGCCAGCGCCTCGTCGAGGAGCACCTGGGCGCCGTGCTGGGCAGCGTGCTCGCCCGGCGCGGCCCCGATGTGAGCGTCATGGATCTCTACCAGGAGGGGTCGGTCGCGGCCACGGTGGCGGTGGGCGAGTACGCGGCGCGGGGCGGCCCCTCCGGAGGCCTCCGGGCCTACGTGGCCAGGGTGGTCGACACGTTCCTCGACGACGTGCTCGAGCGGGTCGCGGCGGAGCGGGTCGCCGATGCGCTGGTCGTCGAGCAGGTGACGCTGTTCGAGGCGGCGGAGCTGCTGCTCCGGGGGCGGCTCGAGCGCGAACCGACCACCCTGGAGCTGGCCGCGGCGATGGACTGGACGCCCGAGCGGGTCGAGGTGGTCCGTGACGCCCTGCAGCGCGCCCGCGAGACCTCCGACAGCGAGATCGTCGCCTACCTGGACGACGCCGACGACGCCGGGGACACGTCCGACATCTGACCCGCGGGCGCAGCGGCTTCGTCCGCGCAATGTCCGTGGATACGGTGCAGCGTGCCCTGCTGATGCCCGGCCAGCGGTTCGAGGGCGCCGGCGCCGTGGACCCGCGGGTCGCTCTCTTCCTCGCAGCGGAGTTCGGCGAGCGGATCGAGGCAGATGGGGACGAGCTGCGGCTGTGGATCGCTCCGCGATGGCGGGACGACCCGCTGGTGCGCGTGTTCCTGTCGCCGGGGGAGGAGTCGATCCGGCTGGGTTGAGCGCCGCTGGGAGGGCCGGTCAGCCGCCCAGCGAAGCGGGCATCGCAGCGTGCTCGTCACGACCGGGCCACCAGCCCTCCGGCTCACCGGTGAACCCCGGGTCGCGATGCACGGCGCGCACCACCGTCTTGATGTTGCCGCGCACGTTGAAGTCGCCGATCACCTCGCAGTGGAGCGGCGCCAGCAGGTCCACAAGGTCCGACAGGATGCCGTTGACGACGTCCTCGTGAAAGACGCCGACGTTGCGGAACGCGTTGATGTACATCTTCAGCGACTTCAGCTCGACGCAGCGCGGACCGGGAATGTAGCGCACGTGCAGCGTCGCGAAATCCGGGAAGCCGCTGCGCGGGCAGAGGCAGGTGAACTCCGGTAGCGTGAACTGGATGGTGTAGTCGCGCTCGGTGGTGCGGTTGTCAAAGCACTCGAGAAGGGTGCGCGGCGCGGGATCGCCGGTCACGCTGCGGCGCCGGCGCGTGCGGGGATGCCGCTGTCACGCCCGGGCGTGAGCACGTACCAGCGGCGGATGGGCGACAGCACCAGCACCGCCAGCGCGGTCATCCACAACTTGCCGACGATCTGCCCCTCCACATGGGCGATGGAGCCGAAGGCCAGCCAGAGGAACAGGACCGAATCCACCACCAACCCCGCGAGGTTGGCCGGGATCAGCGCCCGTAGCCAGCCGCGCTTGTAGAGCGGCGTGTAGACCGCGAAGTCGGCCAACTCGCCGAACAGAGCTGCGGCACCCGAGGCCAGCGCGAAGGCCGGCGACACGAAGTACGACAGGGCCGCCGCGATGAAGATGGCGAGCAGCGAGAACCAACGCCCGAGCGTGTTCTGCGTCAGGTCGCGGAAGGTGAACGCCAGGCCGATGAAGTACGTTCCCGCCGGCGCGGTCAGCCCGAAGCCGACCGGGACGAACCCGTACCGCTGGACGGCCCAGTTGGCAGCGAAGACGGTCCCGATGTAGGCGGCGAATGCGACCAGGCCGGCAGCTGTGCGCAGGGAGACCGTGGGCATCGCGCAGAAGGGTACCCGGGGCGGCGAGGTATCCGCGAGCGCGGTTACGCGAGAGCCGCTGTGGGTGCGCCCGTCTCGATGACCAGCTCCTGGTCGCGAGCCGTCACCCTGGCGGTGCCGCCGTCCTGGAGCCGGCCATCGAGGATGGCCATGGCGAGCGGGTCCTGGAGGCGGCGCTGGATGACCCGGCGCAGCGGACGTGCCCCGTAGGTGGGGTCGTAGCCCTCGGCGGCCAGCAGGTCGAGCGCCGCCTCGTCGGCCTCCAGCGTGATCGAGCGTGCCGCGAGGCGCGACCGCAGCCCGTTGATCTGGATCTCCACGATGTGGCGCAGCTCGGTGCGGTCGAGCCGCGTGAAGACGATGATGTCGTCGACCCGGTTGAGGAACTCCGGGCGGAAGTGCTGGCGCAGCACCCCGAGCACCTCGGCGCGGACACGGTCGAGCTCCTCGTCGTCCGCGGCCGCGGGCATCTCCGCGATGACGTGGGAGCCGATGTTGCTGGTCATGATGACCACGCAGTTGCGGAAGTCCACGGTCCGGCCCTGGCCGTCGGTGAGCCGTCCGTCATCGAGGAGCTGGAGCAGGATGTTGAACACATCAGGATGCGCCTTCTCGATCTCGTCGAGGAGCAGCACCGAATAGGGGCGCCGGCGCACCGCCTCGGTGAGCTGGCCACCCTCGTCGTAGCCGACGTATCCCGGTGGTGCGCCGACCAGTCGCGACACGCTGTGCCGCTCCATGTACTCGCTCATGTCGATGCGGACCATCGCCTGCTCACTGTCGAAGAGGACCTCGGCGAGGGCGCGCGCCAGCTCGGTCTTGCCCACACCGGTGGGCCCGAGGAAGATGAACGACCCGATGGGCCGCTGCGGGTCGCTGAGCCCGGCGCGGCCGCGGCGCACCGCGGCGGCGACCGCCCTGATGGCGTCGTCCTGGCCGACGACGCGCTGGTGCAGGCGATCCTCGAGCTGCACCAGCTTCTGCATCTCCCCCTCGAGCATCCTGCTCACCGGGATGCCCGTCCAGCGGGCCACGATGGCCGCGACGTCGTCCTCCTCCACCTCCTCCTTGAGGAGCGGGCGCTCGCCCTGGAGGTCGCTGAGCCGCTTCTGCTCGTCGGCGAGCCCGCGCTCCAGCTCGGGCAGCGTGCCGTAGCGAAGCTCGGCGGCGCGGCCGAAGTCCGCGGCCAGCTCGGCGCGCTCGGCCTCGTGCTTGGTCTGCTCGATTCTCTGCTTGGTCTCACGGATGGCCCCGATGGCGTCCTTCTCCTGCTGCCAGCGCTCACGCATCTCCTTGGCGCGCTCCTGCAGGTTGGCCAGCTCGCGCTCCAGGGCGTCGAGCCGCTCGCGCGAGGCTGCGTCGGTCTCCTTGTTGAGCGCCTGGCGCTCAATCTCGAGCTGGCGGATCTCGCGCTCGACGGTGTCCAGCGCCGTCGGCAGGGAGTCGATCTCGATGCGCAGGCTGGACGCGGCCTCGTCGATGAGGTCGATGGCCTTGTCCGGGAGGAAGCGATCCGTGATGTACCGGTCGGAGAGCACGGCGGCGGCCACGATGGCGGAGTCGGTGATGCGCACGCCGTGGTGCACCTCGTAGCGCTCCTTGAGGCCGCGCAGGATGCTGATGGTGTCCTCGACGCTTGGCGGGTTCACCACCACCGGTTGGAAGCGGCGTTCCAGCGCGCCGTCCTTCTCGATGTGCTTGCGGTATTCGTCGAGCGTGGTGGCGCCGATGCAGCGCAGCTCACCGCGGGCCAGCGCCGGCTTGAGCATGTTGCCGGCGTCCATCGCGCCCTCGGCCGCCCCGGCGCCGACCAGCGTGTGCAGCTCGTCGATGAAGAGGATGACCCGACCTTCGGAGCTGGTCACCTCGTTGAGGACGGCCTTGAGCCGGTCCTCGAACTCGCCGCGGTACTTGGCCCCCGCGACCATCGAGCTGAGGTCCAGCGACACCACCCGGCGGTCCCGCAGTCCCTCGGGGACGTCGCCGGCGGCGATGCGCTGCGCCAGTCCCTCGGCGATCGCGGTCTTGCCGACCCCGGGCTCGCCGATCAGCACCGGGTTGTTCTTGGTGCGCCGGCTGAGCACCTGGATGACCCGGCGGATCTCCTCGTCCCTGCCGATGACGGGGTCGAGCTTGCCCTGCATCGCCGCCTCGGTGAGGTCGCGGCCGTACTTCTCCAGGGCGTCGTACTTGGCCTCGGGATTGGGGTCGGTGACGCGCTGCGAGCCGCGCACCGCCTCGAGCGTCGCGTAGATGCGGTCGGGAGTGACCCCGGCGGAGGCGAGCAGTGTCTGCACCGCCCCACCGCGGCGGCCGGCGAGGGCGAGCAGCAGGTGTTCGGTGGAGACGTACTCGTCCTTGAGCCGCGACATCTCGTCGAAGGCGGCGATCAGCACGTCGCGGAGCGCGTTGCCGATCGCCGGCTCCCCACCGCCGTGCTGCTTGGGACGCGCCTCGAGCTGGGCCTCGAGCCGCGCCGCCAGCGGCCCCGGGGCGACCTCGAGGCGCTGCAGCAGTGACGGCACCAGGCCGTCCTCCTGGCGGAGCAGGGCAAGCAGCAGGTGCTCGGGGTCGACGCTGGCGTGCTGCAGTTGGGACGCCGCCTGCTGCGCGGCCTGGAGAGCTTCCTGGGAACGTTCGGTGAACCGGTCGAGGCGCATGTGCCTGGTGTACCTCCTTCCGCAGAGCCGCTCGCCAGCGGCGCTGCGCCCCATTCTGTACCCACAGTCAGGCGACCCGTACACAGTGCCCAGGGGCATGCCCGGCGAGCGTCGCGTAGGATGCGGCCAGCACCCGATGCCGTCCGCACTCCGCCGCCCTCGCTCAGTTGTGGTCATCGCCGTGGTGACCGTCCTCTGCGTGGCCGCCGTACTCGGTGCCCGCGCCAACCGCCTCCCCGATGTCCACGCGCGGGCCGCCGGGGTGACCGGCGTGACCGACCTCACCCGTCCGGCGTGGTACGGGCTCCGGGTGCTCAGCGGTCCGACCGGGTTCGTCGCCACCGACGCCGGCCTGCCGCCACCCGACATCCGCGCCGCCGGCGGCATCCTCGTCGACATCGATCGCGGCACGATCCTCTGGCAGCACGACGCCCACGCCCAGCTGCCCCCGGCGAGCACGGCCAAGATCCTCACCGCACTGGTCGCGCTGGAGAACTTCAGCCCCGCCGCCCGCGTCACCGTCCCGGCCTCGGCCGTACACCTGGAGTGGGACGAGACGCGCATGGGCCTCGCCGCCGGCCAGGCATTCACCATCCAGGAGTTGCTCACCGGGATGATGCTGGTGAGCGGCAACGACGCCGCCAACGCGATGGCCGACGGTACCGTCGGCATGGAGCGTTTCGTCGGCGCCATGAATGGCCAGGTGGCGGCGCTGGGGCTGCACGACTCGCACTTCACGAGCCCGGTGGGACTGCAGGACCAGGCGCAGTACAGCTCGGCGTACGACCTCGCCGTGATCAGCGCCGCCGCCGTCCGGCAGTTCCCTCTCTTCCGTCAGATCGTGGCCATGCGCACTGCCACGCTCCCAGCGACAGCTGGCCATCCGCAGTTCGACATGCAGTCCATCGACACGCTGCTCGCGATGTACCCGGCGGCCGTCGGCATCAAGCCGGGCTGGACCGGTGACGCCGGCTACTGCGAGGTGGGCATGGCGGTGCGCGACGGCCATCGCCTCATCTCGGTGCTCCTCAACGCCAACTATTCGTTCAGCCAGTCGCGCCGCCTGCTCGACTGGGGGTTCACCACGGAGGGGCTGGCCTCGACGCTGCCGCCTCCCACGGCGGTGCCGTCGCCGCATGCCTGAGAGCGGCGTCACCCGGATCACCGTCCTCGGCAGCGGCGACGCCTTCACCGGATGCGGCTGCAACGCCGCGTACCTCGTCGACGATCGCGTACTGGTGGATTGCGGCGCGCCCGCTCACGTGCTCCTGCCGCGCGCCGGCGTCGCCGTGTCCTCCCTCGACCTGGTGCTGGTCACCCACTTTCACGCCGACCACACCTTCATGCTCCCGCTGCTGCTCGGCTCCCGCGCCTTCACCGGGGAGCACCGCCCCGGCCTGACCATCGCCGGGCCGGTCGGCACCCGCGAATACGTTCTCCGCCTGCTCGCCACGGGGTATGGCCAGCACCTCGTCACACTCGTCGAGGAGAGCGTCCAGCCGCAGTGGGCGGTGCTCCAGGACGGCGATGTCACCGCACTCGCCGGCTACACCGTCGCCGCGCGCTCCGTGGTGCACAGCACCGGCCCGTCGCTTGCCTACACCGTGCAGCGCGACGGTGGCGCGGTCATCGGTTTCAGCGGCGACACGACGATGTGCGCGGGGCTGCGCCGCACCATCGCCGCGTCGAACCTCATGGTCTGCGAGTGCACCGGCGGGGACGAGCCCGCCGAGGGAGGCCACCTGTGGCGCGGTGACCTCGAGCACCTGGTGAGCGACCACCCGGACACCCGGTTCCTGCTCAGTCATCTGGGCAGCCGGGGTCCCGTGGCCGGCGCGCTGATCGCGCATGACCTCCTGTCACTGGACATCCGGCCGCCCAAGCCATAGCCGCCGCCCGCTACGGCGTCACCGATCTGCGCAGCACGGCGCGCCAGCCCAGCCTCGGTGCGACGCGGGCGATCCGCCGCCAGGCGCGGCGCATCCGCACGGTCTCCCGGGGATGGGCGCTGCCGGCCCCGTAGGTGACGATGTCGCTGACCGCCGCGATCTCCGCCAGCGCCGCGGTGACCCGGCGGCGCAACGGCATGGCGCCGGGCCTGCCGCCACCGTCCCGGTGCCAGATCCGGGTGGTGTCGGGCGGGACCGCTCCGGCGAGCCGGCGGGCGTACTCCGCGAATGTGAGCGTCGGGTCACGGCGCACGCCGAGCACGCGGCCGATCAGGCCGACGCGCCGCCAGACGCCGCGGATGCCGCGGGGGCGCAGGAACCAGGTGGTCGTGGTGATCAGCAGCACCACCAGCGCGATCAGCCCGAGCGTCACCACGACCAGCGCGACGGGAGCGGTCGGGCCCCCGGGCGCGTCCGGGGCCACCGGGGCCTCGGCGATGGCGGGGGTGGACGACGCTCGCGGCGCAGGTGTGTCCGACGGCTGCGCGGTGGCGGCCGGCGCCGTCGACGGTGCGGCGGTGGCGCCGCCACGCTGGAACGTCTGGTAATCACCCTGCGGCGAGGAGGGCGTCGGCTCGAAGGGCACCCATCCGTAGCCGGGGAAGTAGGCCTCGACCCAGGTGTGCGCGTCGTTGCTGGTGACTGTGTGGGTGAGGACGTTGTTGCCGTGGCCGGCGGCCTCCGGCGCGGAGCCCGGGCCGTAGCCGTTGATCAGGCGAGCCGGAATGCCGAGGCTGCGCAGCATCGCGCCCATCGCCGACGCGAAGTACTGGCAGTAGCCGGCGTGGCTGCGGGTGAGGAAGTACACAAGCGGCCAGCTGCCATCGGTGGGCAGCGAGGGGTCGAGCGTGTAGTGGAAGAGCTGCGGGTTGCGCAGGTGGTTCTCGATGGCGCTGGCGCGGTCGTAGGCGTTGGTGGCGTTGACCGTCCACTGCGCGGCCAGCTGGCGGATCTGCGCGGCCCCGCCGGTCTGGTCGTCGGGCAGGAGGACGAAACCCTCGCGCTGGATGAAACTGGGGTACGCGGTGCCGGCGTTGCGCAGCTGGTCCGCGGTCGCCGTCGAGACGGTCCCGGTGGTGATCAGCGAGACACCGACCAGGCTGCGGGTGGACGACACCGAGTCGACGGTGAGCAGGCCGTTGAAGTCCCCCGGTGGGCTCGTACCGGTGACGGTGGCGGCCTCCGAGATGGTGTCCGGCTCACCCGGAAAGGGGACGACGTTGCTGCCCGAGCTGTCTGCGCTGACCAGGATGGTGGCGGTGAGTCGTGTCCGGAGGTCGCCGACGCCGCCGTCGGAGATGGTGCGGTCGCGATCCAGCGGCCCGGGGCGGACCGTCTGGCCGACGACGTCGGCGTTGTTGTCGCTCGTGTCCGGCTGCCAGTTCCCGGCGAAGAAGACGGAGTCGGCCGCCATGCGCAGGTACGGCGTTGCCGTCGTGTTGGTGCGGTAGGTGAGCACCGGCTGGTTGCTGAGCGACAGCCGGCCGCCCAGGACGGTTGCGGGGTTGAACTGCACGATGCCCTCGCCCCCGTGCGCGCCCCTGACGGCGTGGACGTTGGGCCCACCCCCACCGACACCGAACAGCCGGCCCGAGATGTCGGTGCTGGTGAGCGGTGGCAACACCAGGGCGAGCAGTAGGACGAGCACGCCGCCACCCGCCGCGGCGATCGCGAACCGACCGTCGGTGCCGGGGAGGACCGCGACCTGGTGCCGCCGCCAGCCGGCGCTGAGTCGATCGAGGTGCACCGCGGCGATGAGCATGATCGCCGCCGCCGCCGCCACGGCGGCAGGCAGGTCCGCGCGGCCGGTGACCGGGGCGTTGATGACGCCAACGGCCAGAACTGACCAGCACGGTCCCGTCGCGACGGTGCCGCGGCGCTCGCGCACCGCAAACCAGGCGGCCCACGCGCCGCAGACCCAGAGCACCGCGCTGAGGCCGACGTTGAACTCCCACTGCGCGTTGCCGAGCAGGCCGGTCGTGGCCGCGCTCGCGTACTGGGCAACGACGTGCGAGACGCCGCTCGCCGCTGCCGGGCGCGCCCCAAGTGTGGTCGGCAACAGGCTGACGAAGAGCAGCACGGGCGCCAGCGCCAGCGCCCCGAGTCGGGGCATCCGGACGCGCGCGAGCAGCAGTGCCTCGAGCATGCCCGCCACGCCGACGAGCAGGGCTGACGGTGAGCTCTCGGCCCATCCGCCGTCGAGCACCGACCAGCCGGTCGCCAGCACCAGCAGCGCGGTCAGCGCGACGGTGGACGACGCGCGCAGGGACAGGGGACGCGTGCTCATCGGGACCGCGGCCACGCCCATCGTCAGCTCCCGGCGGCGCGGGCCCTCTCGCCGCTGCCGAGGACGTCGCCGCGTCGCACCAGCCACCAGTCGAGGGCCAGCCGCCACGCGGCGGGGATGCGCATCGGCGGCCCGGGCGCACCGAACGACGATGTCTCGAGGAGGACGGCGAGGTGGCGCTGACCCCGGCTGCTCGAGTCGACGAGGGCCTCGACCCAGGCGGGGTCGCGGTCGGCGGTCACCACCACCATGCCGCCGCGACCGCGCCAGCCGTCACCGTGGCGGCTGATCACCTGTGCCAGCGGTGCTGTGCCGTCGTCGTCGGCGGTGGCCAGGTAGTCGAGGAGACGCATCCGCTGCAACTCGCCGCGTCCGGCACCGAAGGCGCGCATCTCGCCGTCGTTGGTGATCAGCCCGATGGCCTGGCCGCGCCGAGCCACCGCGTGGATGATCGAGGCGGCGATCGACACCGCATACTCCAGGGAGGACTCCGGTGCGGCACCTGCGTGGACGCCGGCGCGCAGGTCGAGGATGACCAGCAGGTCGGCGCTGTGACGCGTGTCGTAGGTGCGGCTCATCAGCCGCCCGGTGCGCGCGGTCGACGCCCAGTGGATGCGGCTCATGCCGTCGTGGGCGTCGTAGTCGCGCACCGACGACACCTCCGGCGGGACGTCGATGGGCCGGCCGCGGCGCATGTCGCCGGTGCCGTTGCCACTCCACAGCGGGCCGATGTCGTCGAGAGGGTGAAGCGCCGGGTACACGGTGACCTCGCTGCGCGCGGCCACGCGGGCGGTGCGGCTGAAGAGACCGAAGGGGTCGCCGACGCGAGCCTCCAGCGGCCCGAAGCGGTGGCGGCCGCGGCGCACGAACCGGCCGCGCGCGGTCCACGACACGCTGTCCCCGCCGCCCAGCGCGCAGGCGCGGCCGGCGCCGTACCCGGGGATGTCGCTGCGATCGTGCACCTCGCAGTACGGCACCCACAGCACGCTGCGGTTGTGCACGGTGAAGCGCTCGCTGAAGGCCTCGCCGACCGAGTGCGTGCCGCGCGGCGAGCTCCGCTCGACGTCCACCCGCCGTGCGATGACCCGCGTCCAGATGAACGCCAGGATGAGCAGGGCGACAAGCACGTAGGTGAGGGTGTAGGCGAGGTGGATTCCGGTGATGCCGGCGAAGAAGCTGAGCGCCGCGATGCCGGCGATGAGTGGGACGCGCGAGCTCACGATCCTTCGCCGGCCGATGCCCGGCGTTCGGCGGGGACAGCCTCCCCGGCGAGGATCTCGTCGATCACCTGGGCGGTGGTAACGCCGCGCAGCTCCGCGTTGGCGCGGAGCACGACGCGGTGCTCAAGGACGCGGTGAGCGAGCTCCTTGATGTCGTCAGGCGTGACGTAGTCGCGCCCCTGTGCCGCGGCGCGCGCCTGCGACGCGTGCAGGAGGCCGAGGCTGCCGCGCGGTGATGCACCGAGCGCGACGTCGGAGTGCTCGCGGGTGCCCTGCACGAGACGCACGCAGTACTCCTTGAGGGAGTGATGACACCAGACGGTCTGCAACTCGTGGCGGCACGCCTCGATCTCGGCGGCGCCGGTGACGGCGCTGAGGGTGTCCAGCGGCGACTCGCGCTGGAACCGGTCGAGCATGGCGACCTCGTCGGTGAGCTGCAGGTAGCCGATGTTCAGCTTGACCAGGAAGCGGTCGACCTGGGCCTCGGGGAGCGGGAAGGTGCCGCCAAGCTCGATGGGGTTCTGGGTGGCCAGCACGATGAATGGGGAGGGCAGCGCGTGGGTGTCGCCGTCGACGGTGACCTGGCCCTCCTCCATCGCCTCGAGCAGCGCCGACTGCGTCTTCGGCGTGGCCCGGTTGATCTCGTCGGCGAGGAGCACCTGGGCGAAGATCGGCCCGCGGCGGAACTCGAACTCGGTGGTCTTGGGATTGAAGACGGACACGCCGGTGACGTCGCCGGGAAGGAGGTCCGGGGTGAACTGGAGGCGCTCGAAATCACAGCCTGTGGCCCGCGCCATTGCCTTGGCCAGCATGGTCTTGCCCACACCGGGGACGTCCTCGATGAGCACGTGACCCCCGCAGAGCAGGGCGAGGACGCAGAGCTCGATCTCGGGCTCCTTACCCACGATGACGCTGCCGACACTCTCCACGAGCCGGCGCACCACGCTCTGGACCAGGGCCATGGACATGCTCCCCTGCCGCCCGATTCTGTACGACCTCCGAGTATACGGACGGCTCGGTTGGTTCGATCGTCTCATCTGGTGTACAGTTCGGGAATCGAGACAACCGCTCCAAAGGTCGAGATGTCGGAGCGCGGTGGACTCGAACGATCAGGAGGGACACGGATGGGCCAGACCCAGGAACAGATTCTCACTACCGGCGAGGCCGCGGCGCTCTGTGGCGTCTCCCGGTCGACGCTGCGGCGCGCCGTCGCGCAGGGCCACCTCCAGGCCTGGCACACCCCCGGCAAGCACCTCAGATTCGCCCGCTCCGCCTGTCTCGAGTTCGCCCGCTCGCTCGGTCGCGTCGACCTGGTCGGCCAGCCCTACGGTCGCGAGGCCGCCATCACCCCCGCCCCTGAGCCAGCCCCTAGCGCGGCATCGGCGAGGGCGTGATCCCGCGCTAGGAAGCGTCCCCGCCGGGCTCGATCACCGGCGGCGCGAGAGCAGTCCGCCGATCGATCCGCCCACCAGCGCGAGCATGTCACCGCTGATGAGGCCGCCCATGCTCATCGGCCCGAGATCGACGAGCGTGTGGGTTCCGCTGGCCAGCGAGCTGTGCACGATCTGGGCCTCCTGGCCGAACTGGAAGAGGGCGCCGACGGCGATGAAGCCGGCACCCACCACCACGCCCTGGTAGAGCCCGAACCGCCCGGCCAGGCGCGCCGCCAGGTAGCCGCCGAAGAGCACCGCGAGGAAGGTGGACACGCCCACGATGCCGCCGTCGGCCGACTGGAATCCGGCGCTACCGAATGCGGCGTTGGCGACGCCCAAGCCGACATTGCTGAGCACGAAGAGCGTGACCTCGCCGCAGAACAGCCCGACCAGGCACCACAGCCAGGCCACCTGGCCGCGCTCACCCTGGGCGGCGCCGCCGTGTGCGGGTCGCGGCGCGGACACGTCCGGACGCTTGGGACGGGCCGTGGACCGGCGCGCACTCGCCTTGGACATCGCGCCGAGTATAGGAGCGGGCGCCTCGCCGGCGGTCGCGGCGATCAGCTGGTGTTGGCTCCCTCGGGGGACTGGTTGATGTGGTTGTCGTAGAACTTCTGCACCTCGGCCATGTTCAGCGATGAGCCGATCGGGTCGAACCAGTCCCAGGAGACGATGTCCCACTTCTCCTTCTGCTGCGGATACGGCACCGCGATGAACTTCGCGTAGCCGACCCCGCCGGGGTCGGGCGCCAGCGCCTTGTACCACGTGTTCAGCGTCGCCAGGTCGCTGTCGCACCCGCTCGGGCAGTTGAAGGTGACCGCGATGTAGCCGTGCTCGATGTTGTGCATCCAGTACTCGGCGGTCAGGGTGCTCGCGCTCGCAGCGGGGTAGACCCCGGGCTTGATCGGGGCGACACCGGTACCGAGGCTGTAGTGACAGCCGCTGGTCGGCGGGTTGTGCTCATAGGTGATCCTGGCGGGCGGGGCGACGTGGGTGTGAGGCATCTCGGGGATGGCCTGGCCGACCGGCGCCGTGTTGGTGTTGGGCGGCGACGGCGAGTACGGCGTCTGCCCGCTGGTGAGGCAGGTGCTGTTGCCGACGAACTGCACGGTGACCGCGCCCGGGGGGGTGGAATCGCCGCAGGCGGTGAGCACGACGGCGGCGAGGAGGAGGAGGACAGCGAGGCGTCGGTGCATCGTGCGGCACTCTAGCAGGGGGCCGATCCTCCACCGCCCTGCGTGGGCGCGCGGTGTACGGTGCGTCGATGCGGCTGATCGGCCTCACCGGCGGGATCGCGACCGGCAAATCGACGGTGGCGGCGATGCTCGCCGCGCGTGGCGCCGACATCGTCGACGCCGACGTCTTGGCGCGCGAGGTGCTCCTTCCCGGCACGCCCGCGTTCGACGACGTGGTGGCCCATTTCGGCGAGTCCGTGCTCGACGCGCACGGGGCCATCGACAGGCCCACCCTCGGCGCCATGGTCTTCGCAAACCCGGCCCTGCGCGCGGAGCTCGAGGCGATCACCCATCCGCGGATCAACGAGGCGATGCGCGAGCGCATCCTCGCGGGGCTCCGCGGCGACGCCCCACTGGTGGTGGCCGACATCCCGCTCCTCTTTGAGAACGATCGCGAGGCGATGTTTGACGGCACTCTCCTCGTCTACGCCCCGACGCCGGTGCAGCTGCACCGGCTCTGCAGCCGCGACGGCCTCGACGAGGCCGCGGCGCGCCAGCGGCTGGCGGCGCAACTGCCCATCGAGGACAAGCTGGGACGCGCCACGTGGGTGATCGACAACGGAGCCTCCCTCGACGCCACCACGGCCCAGGTCGAGGCCTGGTGGTTGCAGATCAATCCGGGCGGGCGGCCATCCCGTTGATGAGCAGGGCGAGAAGCTGCTGCTCGTCATGCGCGTAGGCATCCTGGTCGGTGCGGGGCAGGCTGCCGATGACGTAGCCGGTGAGGACCATCTCGGCGACTCCGAAGACCACGTATGACGCCAGCCGCGGATCCACGTCCGCGCGAACCTCGCCGTTGCTGCGGCCCTCGGCGATGATCCGCTCGATGGGGTCGAAGGCGACGAGCACGGCGCTGATGTCGTGCGACTCGAGGAACTCGTAGCTGCGCGTGATCTCGTTGATCATCACCGTCATCAGGTCACTCTCCTGGCGGTAGGTCTCCACCCAGAAGTGCACCAGGCGGCGCATCCGCTCGCGGAACGACAGCGGCGAGTTGGCCAGCTCCTCGAGATACGCGACGTACTGCGCCCAACGCTCCGCGAAGATCGCGGTGAGGATCTCCTCCTTGTTGCGGAAGTGGTGGTACACCAGTCCGTAGGCGATGCCGGCGCGCTCGGCGATGTCGGCGACGCGGGTGCCGTGGACGCCCCGCCGGGCGAACACCTCGGTGGCGGCCTCGATGATCCGCTCGCGCGTCCGCACGCTGCGCCGCGTCGGGCGCGCCGCCGGTCGCGCGCTCACCCGGTCACCCGCGCTGTAACCAGACGCTCGTACTCGCCGTCGTCGACCCCGACCTCGGCGAGCAGCGCGCGGCTGTCGGCTCCGTACCCGGGTGCGGGACCGTCCGGTGCGTGGCCGTGCCCGCCGACGCGGAAGGGGAACCAGGCGGGCGCGCCTCCGACCTCCGCAGCTCGGTGCGCCACCTGGGGGTCGGCGGCGACCTCTTCGACGCCGAGGACCGGCTCGCAACACACATCCTCACCGGCAAACCGCTCACGCCACTGCGTGCGCGTCGCGGTCAGGAGCACCGCCTCCACCTGCGCCGCGACGCGCTCCGCCTCCTCCCCCGCCGCGAACCCTGCCTCGCGGAGCTCGTCGAGGCCGAGCAGTTCGCAGAGCCGGGACCAGAACTTCGACTCGAGGGCGCCGACACTCATCCAGCCGTCGGCACAGCGATACAGCCGGTAGCATGGGTGGGCACCGTTGAGCAGCATGGCCGCGGCGCCCGCGGGCACACCGGCCCGCGCTGCGGAGATGTGCGGACCCATCCAGCTGAGCAGGCCGTCGACCATCGACACGTCGCAGTGGGAGCCCTCCCCGGTGCGATCGCGCAGGCGCAGCGCGGCGAGGATGGCCGCCACGGCGCCGAGCGCACCGCCGCCGAGATCACCGATCTGCACGCCGGGGATGACCGGCTGCCCGTCGGTGGTTCCGGTGGTCGACAGCACCCCGGCCCGCGCCAGGTAATTGACGTCGTGGCCGGCGCGCAGGCGATCTGGACCATCCTGGCCATAACCGGAGATGCTGCAGACCACCAGCCGCGGGTTGCGGGCCTGGAGCGCGTCCACGCCCAGGCCGAGCCGGTCCATGACACCGGGGCGGAAGCTCTCGAGCACGACGTCGGCGCGCTCGGCGAGGTCGAGGAAGAGATCGTGGCCGCGCGGCGAGCGCAGGTCGAGCCGCAGCGAGCGCTTGTCGCGGTTGAGCGCGGTGAACATCACCGACACGTCGTCGGCGAGCGGCGGCATCCAGCGCATGTAGTCGCCGCCGTCGAGGTCCTCGACCTTGACGACGTCGGCGCCAAGCCCGGCGAGGATCATGGTCGCGAAGGGCCCGGGCAGAAGACGGCTCAGGTCGAGAACACGCACTCCGATCAGGGGCATTGGTGGGCGAGTGTAGCAACGGTGTATCGAATGGCTCGGCGACGCGACGGCTGTGGTAGATTCGAGAGCGAAGCGCTGGCGCCGGTCCCGATCGCAACGGAGGTGTGAGCATGGACGAGCTGGTCATCAAGGTGCCGGCGCCGTTCAGTGGCGTCGATGACGTGGGCTTCAGCGCCCGCTATCCCGCCCAGGCGTGGAACGAGCGGCTGCGCGACGTGCCGTTCATCGTCGAGGGCCCACCGCGGCCGATGCGGCTGCTGGTCGAGCGGCTCAGCCTCTTCACCGCCAAGGACTCGCTGATCGGCGTCGCCGGCGACGACGAGGCCTACAGCTGGACCGCGCCGGTGCAGCTCACCGACGAGGTGTGCGTGCTCGCGTTCCGCGACCACAGCCTCCGCGAGGCGGTGGGCGACGACGCGGCCGGGGCGCGCCAGTACATCTGGAACCTGGTGCGCCCGCTGGCGTTCACGTTCCTCCGTGATTGCGTGCGCCTTGGCGGTCTGCGGCTCAACGACCGCATCGCGGTCGTCCTCGACGTCGGCCATCCCCCGGTGGTGGATCTCGAGCTGGAGCGGACCGCGATCAGTGCGGAGAACGGGACGCTTCTGCTGGCCGCCTGAGCGGCAGCGCCTACGGGAGAGGGGTGGCCGCCGGCGTCGGCGTCGGTGGTGCTGCCGTCGGTGTGGGCGTGGGCGCCGGCGTCGGCGCGGCGGTGGCCCCGGACGGCAGCGGTGTCGGCACCGGGGTCGGCGTGGCCGGCGGACGGGCCGGTGCCGTCGGGCAGTTGGCCAGGGCGGGGTTGAAGGGCGTCGGGGACGCGGCGGCGGACGG
>CABDYX010000082.1_pt1 | contig 21911 bp, 20 predicted proteins | sample 3132131 | NCBI WGS metagenome assembly CABDYX01 (sample SAMEA5534339, study PRJEB31848) | metagenome | biome: tundra; feature: field; material: soil | place: USA | collected 2013-05 | depth 0.45 m | reverse complement strand
AGGTCGCAGCCGAAGCCGGCGAGCAGGCCGAGGGTGGCCCGGTCCTCCACGCCCTCGGCGACGACGCGCAGGCCGAGCGCGTGACCGAGCTCGACGGTGGCCTGGACGAGGGCCAGCTCACGCGCGCTCCCGGTGGCCAGGACGCTGACCAGGGTGCGGTCGAGCTTGAGCTCGTTGACCTCGAGCCCGGCGAGATGGGCGAGCGAGGTGAAGCCGGCGCCGAAGTCGTCGATGGCCACCCCGACGCCGATCCTGCGCAGGGCCGTGATCACGTCCCTGGCGCGGGTGAAGTCGCCGATGATCGTGGTCTCGGTGATCTCCAGTGTCAGCGCCGACGCGGGCAGGCGGTGGCGGGCGAGCGCGTTGCGGACGTCGTCGACGAAATCCGGGTCGAGGAGGTTGCTCGCCGACACGTTGATGGAGACCGGGAGGCCGCGTCCCGAGTCCCACCACTCGCTGGACTGGGCCAGCGCCCGGTGCAGCACCAGGGCGGTCAACGGCCTCATCAGGCCGGCCTCCTCGGCGAGGGACAGGAAGTCCAGGGGCGGGACCATACCGAGGCGGGGATGGGGCCAGCGGACCAGGGCCTCGACGGCTGACACCTCCCCGGTGCCCAGGTCCAGCTGGGTTTGGTAGTGGAGCACCAGGTGACCTTCGTCCACGGCCTCGCGCAGCTCCTCGACGAGGCGCATGCGGTTGCCGTCGTCGTCGATGTCGCGCTGGTAGGCCTCGAACGACGACCCGCCCAGCTTGGCGCGGTACATGGCCACGTCGGCGCAGCGCATCACGCCGGCGCTGTCGGTCGCGTCGATGGGGGCGATGGCCATGCCGATGCTGGCGCTGATACGCACGCTGACCCCGTCGAGGACGAAGGGCTCCTCGACCTCGGCGGCGAGCCGGTGGGCGATCGCGGAGGCGTCGCGCGGGTCCGTGTCCATGAGCACCGCGCCGAGCTCGTCGCCGCCGATCCGGACGAGCACGTCCGAACCGCGCAGCAGGCGGGTCAGCCGCGGGCCCAGCTGCCTGAGCAGCTCGTCCCCGGCGGAGTGGCCGAAGGAGTCGTTGACCTCCTTGAAATGGTTGAGGTCGATGAACAGGAACGCGAGGTGGCGCCCGTGGGTGTGCGGGTCGGCGTGGTCGGTGAAGAACGCGTTGAGCAGGTCGAAGAGCTGGCGACGGTTGCCGAGGCCGGTCAGCTCGTCGGTGACCGCCTGGCGGTGGCGCTCCTCGGTGATGGCCCGCAGGCCCCGGACCGAGAGGGTGAACCGGACCCCGACCGTGACCAGCGTCGCGGCTGCCAGCGCCAGGGCGACCTGGTCCACCTGCCTGATTGTGTCGAGGAGGAGGATGCCAAGGCCGGAGGCGGCGCCGAGGCCGGGCAGGAGAAACCCCGGCGCTTTGTGAGGTGCGAGTAGGTTGGGGCGGCCGGGGCGCAGCCAGACCGACATCGAGATCAGCAGCAGCGACACCGGCCAGGCGATGGCATTGATGATCGAGCCGGCCCGCGACGCACCCACCGACGACTGGAACAGGTTGAAGGTGTCGCCGGCGGCGTTGACGGCGCACGCCGTGGCGAGCAGGAGCCATTGGGGCCTGGGCCTGCCCGGGAGGATCGCCGTGCCACCGACGACCAGCGCGAGCAGCAGCACGTCGCCGATCGGGTAGGCCAGGTTCGCCGCCACGGCAAGGGCATTGCCGCCGACCGAGTGCAGGATGGCGTGGAACGCGAAGGCCGCGCAGACGGCCGCGGCGCCGAGGCCGGCGATGAGCCCGTCGAGCCACGTCCCGGGGAGCAGCCTCTTGATGTCCCGGCGCAGCAGCAGCACCACCGCCACGTAGGTCAGCGGGAAGAATCCCAGGAAGAAGACATCGGACAGCGAGGGCGCGGGAGGCGCCGCTCCGCCCAGCGATTGGATGGTGTTGAGCAGGTCGCCGGTCGCCCACAACACCATCCCGGCACCGAGGACCAGTGGGATCCCGCGCCCCGGCCGGCGGCGGAGGCCGCGGGCCAGGCACATCACGCCGGCGAGGAGTTCGAAGGCGTCGACCAGCCAGCCGTCGACCAGGGGCCAGGATTGGCCGTCGCCGCGGAGCAGCAGGGACGCCGCGTAGGCGGCGATGAGGAGGCCCATCACGCCGTAGGCAGCCCACAGCAGTGCCGCGGCACTGGGGCGCCGGCGTGCCGGCGCCTCGCCTCGAATCCGAAGAGACGTCGAGGTCACGCCAGCAGTCTGGGTGCGATCGACGTGGTCTCGGGTCACGAACCGGCCACGAGGCCGCCTTGAGTCGCCGACCCTGGCGGGTCCTCGCACCGAGCGGCCGTCCCTACACTGTCCGGGTGGCCGTGGCCCGAGAGCCGGAGGAACGTCGCCGCCGCGTGGGGGCCGCACTGCCGCCGCGCCTGCGCACCGTGCTGACCGTCGCCGCCTGGGTGTGCGCCGCCGGCGCGGTCGGCGGTGTGCTGCTCCACGCGGTCATGGGCCTCCCGCGCGGTCCGCGGGACTGGGCCGACGGTTACATCTACCTGGGCGCCGCCTCCGACCTCTTCAGCCACCCCGGACACATCTACGACGCCGCCCACCTCCAGGTGATGAGCCCGGGGCCGCAGCGGGCCTTCCTGGTGCCGCCGTCGGGCATGCTGCCGTTCCTCCTTCTGGTGCCGCTCACCCGCCTCGCCGGGCTCAACCCGGCCACCGCCGTGTGGATGACCATCGACACCGCCGCCCTGTTCACGGCACTGGTCCTGGTCGCCCGGCGGATCGGGCTGGACCGGCTGACGCTCGGGATCGCGCTCTTCCTCGTCGCGCTGAGCCAGCCGGTGCAGTGGGAGGTCCGCTCGGCCCAGCTCAACGGCGTGGTGCTGCTGCTCATGGTGCTGTCGATGCGCAGCTTCCCGCGGCTCGGCTCCGGCGTTCTCATGGGGCTGGCGCTGGCACTCAAGCCCACCGCGGTGCTGGTGCTGCTGGTGCCGCTGCTGCTGCGGCGGCCGCGCGTGACCGTGCTCGCGCTGACCACGGTCGTCGCCGCCAACCTCGTCTTCGTGCCCATCCTCGGGGTGAGCACGGCGGTGTACTGGGCGACGTCGGTGGCGCCGTACATGCTCGGCTACGTGATGCACGACCCCACCAACATGTCGCTGGCCAGCGTGGTGCAGACGTGGCTGGGGGGCGGCGCGCTGCCGCGTTACGGGGCGCTCTCGGTGGGTGTGCCGCGCGGGCTGGGCGGCATCGCGGTCGTCTGGGGGGCGCGACTCTGCTTCGTCGCGGCGTGGCTGCGCGTGACCATCGACCGCCGCGTCGACGCCGTCGCCGCCATGTGCCTCGCGCTGGCGGCGGTGCCCATCTTCACCGCGACGGTGTGGCCGCACTACCTCGTGTACGTCATGCCGCTGGCGCTGCTCACCCTGCGGGCGCCGCAGCCGTGGGCGCGCGCCGCCGCGTTCCTCTCGCTGGTGGCGATGCTCTGGCCGGGCCGCGCCGACGGCCTCTGGATCGGCCTGTTGCTCCTCTATCCCGCCGCGGTGGGAGCGCTGCTGATCCAGAGCGGCTGGCGGCCGGCGGCGCTGCGCTCGTGGGTCGGATCGGTGCGGATGCGCGCCGCCGGCTGAGCCCGGATCACGGGCGCGGCGCGTGCAATCCGGTAGGATTCCGCGGCGGAAGGCTCAGAATTCGCCGGCCCGTGAGATGCCGGCCACGTCGCGGGTACCAGTGTGCAGCGAACCGCCGAGCGGAGCATCGATGTTCGAGGGAAGGGGACGGCCAGCAGCGACCTCCCTCGGACGGTCATCGTCATGCCCGCGTACAACGCCGCGCGGACGCTGGAGTCGACGCTCAGTCAGATCCCGCCCGGCATCGCCGATCGGATCGTGCTGGTCGACGACGGCAGCCACGACGACACGGTCAGGCTCGCCGAGTCCCTGGACCTGGTGGTCATCGCCCATCCCCACAACGCCGGGTACGGCGCCAACCAGAAGACGTGCTACATGGCGGCGCTGGGGGAGGGGGCCGACATCATCGTGATGCTCCACCCCGATGGCCAGTACGACCCCGCCATCCTCCACGAGATGGTTGCCGCCATCGAGAGCGGCGAGTGCGACGTCGTGCTCGGCTCGCGGTTCCTCATCAAGGGGGGCGCGCGCGCCGGCGGGATGCCGTGGTGGAAGTGGGTCAGCAACCGGTTCCTCACCAGGTGCGAGAACGCCGTGCTCGGGCTGGGGCTCTCCGAGTACCACACCGGCTACCGCGCCTACAGCCGGCGCTTCCTCGAGACCGTGCCCTTCCTGCGCAACTCCAACGACTTCGTCTTCGACACGCAGATCCTCACCCAGGCGGCTCACTTCAAGTTCAGGATCGCCGAGGTGCCGGTGACCACGCGGTACTTCGCCGCGGCCTCGTCGGTCAACTTCCGGGTGTCGGCGATCTACGGGCTCAAGACGGTGTGGGTGGTGGCCCGCTACCAGCTGCACCGCATGGGCCTGCGCTCCAAGCGCTACTCGACCTGACGGGGCGGGTCGCGCCACCGGCTCCGCGCGCGACCGACGCGATCAACGCGTGCGGGCGGTATGGCGTGGCTGTGCTTCGCTTGCCGATGCGCTCTCCGAGGCCGAGAATGGTCGTGAGCACGCAAGGACCATCGAGGAGAGCGCCGTGAGCAAGGGCCGCCGAACGCTGACAACGCGCCAGGGACATCCCGTCTCCAACAACCAGAGCCAGCGCACCATCGGGGCGCGCGGCCCGGCCACGCTGGAGAACTACCAGTTCCTCGAGAAGATCAGCCACTTCGACCGCGAGCGCATTCCCGAGCGCGTCGTCCACGCGCGCGGCACCGTGGCGCACGGGTTCTTCGAGGCCTACGGCCGCATCGGTGACGAGCCGGCGTCGAAGTACACGCGGGCAAAGCTGTTCCAGGAGAAGGGCAAGCGCACCCCGGTCAGCATCCGCTTCTCGACGGTGGCGGGCGGGCGCGACTCCTCCGAGGTGGCCCGCGACCCGCGCGGGTTCGCCGTCAAGTTCCGCACCGAGGACGGCAACTGGGACCTCGTCGGCAACAACCTGCCGGTGTTCTTCATCCGCGACGCGATCAAGTTTCCCGACCTGATCCACTCGCAGAAGCCCGACCCGGTCAGCTTCTTCCGCCAGGACCCCAACCGCGTCTTCGACTTCATCGCGGCCACGCCCGAGGCGATGCACATGGTGATGTTCGTGTTCAGCCCGCGCGGGATCCCGTACTCCTACCGCCACCAGCAGGGGTTCGGGGTCAACACCTACCGGATGGTCAACGCGGCCGGCGAGGGCGTGCTCGTCAAGTACCACTGGCACCCGCGGCAGGAGGTGACGTCGCTGACCGCGGCCCAGGCCGGCTTCGTGCAGGCCAAGGAGCTGGGCAGCGCAACGCTCGACCTGCGCGACGCCATCGAGCGCGGCGACCACCCGCAATGGGAGCTGCTCGTGCAGGTGATCAGCGACGACGAGCACGCCGAGCTGGACTTCGACCCGCTCGATGACACCAAGGTGTGGCCCGAGGACCAGTTCCCGCTGCGGCCGGTCGGGCGCATGGTGCTCGATCGCACGCTCGTCGACAACTTCACCGAGAACGAGCAGATCGCCTTCGGCACCGGCGTGCTGGTCGACGGCCTGGAGTTCTCCGACGACAAGATGCTGGTCGGGCGCACGTTCTCGTACTCGGACACGCAGCGCTACCGCGTCGGTCCCAACTACCTGCAGCTGACGGCCAACCACCCGGCCGAGGGCGTGCCGGTCAACACCAACCAGCGTGACGGGCAGATGGCCTACTACGTCGACGACAACGACGATCCCCACCTCACGTACGAGCCGTCGCTGCGCGGCGGTCTCGCCGAGGCGGAGCCGTCCGGGGCCCCCGAGGTGGGGCCGGTGCTCACCGGTCGCCTCACCCGCGCCGTGCTGCCGCGCCGCAACGACTATCAGCAGGCTGCGGACCGCTGGCAGACGATCGAGCAGTGGGAGCGCGACGACATCGTCGCCAACCTCTCGGAGGCGCTCGCGCACTGCGACAGGGTCATCCAGGAGCGGATGGTCTGGCACCTGCTGCTCATCGACGACGACCTCGGCCGTCCCATCGCCGACGCCATCGAGGTGTCGGTCGATGCGGTGCGCACGCTCGAGCCGCTGCCCGGCCAGGAGCTCACCGCCGAGGACAGGCGCCGCCTCGACAACCTCGGCAACGCCGGCCACCGGGCCACGACGACGCGGGCGGTCACCGGGTCGGTGCCCAACCGGCGCGCCGACGTGCCCGAGCTGTCCTCCACGGAGGTGCGCCAGCCCGCGGGCAGCCGCTGACCGAACGGTCGCGGTCAACGTCGCGGCGGCCCGGGGCGGCATGGGCGGCTACCATCCGGGTGGCCGGCTCGGTCGCGCCGGCGCCGCGTCCGGGCGTCAGGCGAGATCGCGGCGAGGCCGGAACGCGCCAGACGCGCCGTCCCATCGACACCAAAACCCTAGTTTGTGCCATCATCAGCACAAACAAGGAGGTCGGTTCGAATGGCACGGGGAGCACAGGCCGCGATCGCAGTTGGGGTGGCCGTTTTCGGCTTCGACGCCGATCCGGGCGTTTCCCCGAGCCGCGCCCTGCAGGTGCTGACCGTCCGGCGGACGCTTCCCAGGGGTGAGCTGGGGGCTCGCGATAGGTTCGCCGAAGCCGCCGCACGGGTGGGGGCGGAAGCGGGCGTTGAACTGGCCCCGCGCCGCGGTGGGCGCACCGATCGGCTCCACCTCGTGGCCATCGACGACGATCCCGGCCGGGGCGGTCGCACCGTGACCGCCTGGTACTACGCGACCGCGTCGCTCGGAGCGCTCGACGGGTCCGGTGCTTGGGCGGCGGCCAAAAGCCTGCGTCTCGAGGCGCGTGATGCGGCAGCGCTCCGGCAGGCCACCGAGCGGCTCCGGCAGGACGCCCGCCAGGTCGGCGGAGCGGCGTCGCTCCTCGGCGACGTCTTCACCGGCGACGACCTCCTCCGCCTCCACGTGGCGCTGCACGGCGGCCCCGAGGGGAGCGACCGTACGTTCCGCCGCCGCATCCAGGAGCTCCGCGACGGCGGGTTGCTCCGCCCGGTCGCGGACCGAGAGGTGGCCACCCTGCGGGCGCGGGTGCCGCGCTTCCGCTCTCCCGCGGGCACCGGGGGGCGTCCCCCCGAGCTGTTCCGCTACGCCGGTACCGGCGGCGAGACCGAGCAGCTCGTGGCGCTGCGGGCGCGCCGCAGCGCCTGACCCAGTCCGCCGGGCGCTGCCGGTGCGGCGCGCTGCACCACAGCCCTCATCGGCTGCCGGCGGTCCGCTCGTCAGGCGGGAGCGCACGGAACCCCCGGAAGATGCGCATCGCCTCGGCCTCGGCATCGAGGAAGGTCGGCTCGACGATGCGGATGTCGTGCACGACGAAGCTCCAGCTCCGCTCAGCGTCATCGCCGATGGGCTGACCGAACGCGGAGCCCCGGCCGCGGGGCGGAATCATCTCCATCCGTGAGCCGTCGTGCATGCGTCGGTAGATGGCGCGACGAACCAGGCGGCTCTCCAGCGCGGCACCGTTGGCCAGCCTGCCATTGCGCAGGACCACGCTGCGCAGCTTGCGGATCGGGTTGTCAGGATCGTTGAGCTCCGCGTCGATCTCGAAGCGCTCGGAGAGGTCGCGGACGATGAAGATCAGCGCCAGGGCATCGGCCTCGTCGCCGGCGATTCGCACCAAGGTCGCCGCCGAGAGGGGGGCGGACCCGTCCGTGGCAGCAGCCTCGGTGAGCGCCTGGTCGAAGAACAGCTGGGGGAGGAGGTCCGGCGACCGCTCGTCGGCGAGCCAGGGGGTGCCGTCGCGCCATTCCCGGCCGGCCACGAGCTCGGAGAAGCGCGCCTGGAGGGCGTCGCGGTCACCCGCGTCGAGCCCGCGGATGCGCACCTGGATGACCCTGCTCATCTCTCGATTGTATGAGCCGCTCCGCGCACCCCCTGGCGCGGCCGAGGCGGAATGGGCTGGTTACACTACGCGCTCGCGCCGAGGTAGCTCAGTCGGAAGAGCACAGGTCTGAAAAACCTGGTGTCGCCGGTTCGATTCCGGCCCTCGGCACCATTCTGTCACCCGCGGAGCCGCGGGCCGGGGTCGGTGGGCGGCGGCTGGTGACGGGCCTCCGTCCAGCGGATGCCGTCCCACCAACGGAAGGCGCCTGTCCCCGGCTCCGGGTACCACCCCGGCGGCGGCGACGGGATCAGGTACCTCGCCGCCAGCACATCCTTCCGCTTCGCGAATCGCCAGACCAGGGCTCCCACGATCCCGGCGAGCACCACGATGAGTACCCACGCGGTCTTCTCGCTGCCGGCAGCCCGGAACTGATGATCAGGGGTGCGGGCGACCTCGACGATGGCCACGATCCAGTACACGAGACCTCCGACCCACAGGGCGAGGAACAGGAGGAACAGCAGGAAGAACCCCACTCCAAACGCGGCACCCGTGACCGGCTCCATGATGGCAATCGTGACAGGACGTGTCCGGTACGGAGTGGCGGAACTGCCGCGACAACGGGTACCGTCGCGGCGCGGCGCTCGGCGAGCGCGGGATCCTGATCGATGCACTGTCGGACCCGTTGAGGAGTGACCATGGACTTCGCATTCAGCGCCCGCACGGAGGAGCTGCGCGAGCGGTTGCTCGGCTTCATGGACAGCGACATCTACCCGAATGAGGCCGTTTTCGAGGAGCAGTGCGCCGCCATCGCCGGGTCCTGGGACCGGCCGCCCATCATCGACGAGCTCAAGGTGGAGGCCCGCCACCGCGGCCTGTGGAACCTGTTCCTTCCCCACCCGGAGTTCGGCGCCGGGCTGAGCAACCTCGAGTACGCCCCGCTGGCCGAGATCACGGGCCGCAGCCCGCTGCTCGCGCCGGAGGCGCTGAACTGCGCCGCGCCGGACACCGGCAACATGGAGATCCTCGCCATGTTCGGGACGCCCGCGCAGCAGTCACGCTGGCTCGCGCCGCTCCTCGACGGCACCATCCGTTCCGCCTTCTCGATGACCGAGCCCGAGGTTGCGTCGTCGGACGCCACCAACATCGCCACGCGCATCGAGCGCGACGGTGACGACTACGTGGTCACCGGCCACAAGTGGTGGTCGAGCGGCGCGATGAGCCCGCGGTGCACCGTGGCCATCGTCATGGGGGTGACCGACCCCGACGCGGAGCGCCACCGCCGCCAGAGCATGATCCTGGTGCCGCGGGACGCGCCCGGTGTGCATATCCGCCGATCCACGACGGTGTTCGGGTACAGCGACGCCGCCCATGGTGGCCACGCGGAGATTGACTACGACCACGTCCGGGTCCCCGCGGGCAATCTGCTCGGCGAGGAGGGCAGCGGCTTCGCCATCGCTCAGGCACGGCTCGGCCCCGGGCGCATCCACCACTGCATGCGCGTCATCGGGATGGCGCAACGCGCTCTGGACATGACCGTGGAGCACAGCCTGTCGCGCGTCGCGTTCGGCCGTCCGCTGGCGGAACAGGGCGTCGTACGGGAATGGATCGCCGAGGCCTACATACGGCTGGAGCAGGCGCGCCTGCTGGTCCTCAAGACCGCTTGGCTGATGGACACCACCGACAACCGCACCGCGCGCAGGGAGATCGCTGCCATCAAGGTGTCCGCACCGGCGGCCGCGCTGTGGGTTCTCGATCGTGCCATCCAGGCCCACGGCGGCGGCGGTGTTTCACAGGACCTTCCGCTGGCGCAGCTGTGGGCACACGCGCGCACCCTCCAGCTCGCCGATGGTCCCGACGAGGTCCACAGGCGTTCGATCGCTCGCGACCTGCTGCGCGAGGGTGCGGGTAGCGCCCTTGGGCGAGCGAGGTGATCGAGCTCGCCGGCAGCGCAGCGCTCGTCACGGGGGGATGCGGTGGCATCGGCCGCGCCGTTGCGCAGCGGCTCGTCGCTGCGGGTGCGACGGTCGTCCTCGCCGACATCGACGACCCCGAGGGGATTGCCGAGCGTCTCGGCGCCCACTTCGTGCGCACCGACGTGTCGCGCCCGGCCGACGTCGCCGCCGCGGTCGCCGCCGCCGAGGAGCAAGCCCCTCTCCGATTCGTCCACCTCAACGCCGGTGTCACCAGCACAGTCCCGCTCGAGGAGGTGAGCGAGCAGCTCTACTCGCGCGCCGTCGGAGTCAACCTGGACGGCGTCTTCTGGGGCATCCAGTCCGCCGCGCCGGCGCTGCGCCGCGCCGGGGGGGGCGCGATCGTGGCCACGTCATCGCTCGCCGGCCTCGCTCCGCAGTCGGGAGACGCGATCTACTCGGCCACCAAGAGCGCGGTCATCGCGCTGGTGCGCTCCATCGGCCCGACCCTTCGCGCTGACGGCATCAGGTTGAACTGCGTGTGTCCCGGGTTCGCGGACACGCCGATGGTGCCGGCGACGGTTCGTGAGTCGGGCTTTCCGATGCTCACGGCCGGCGAGGTGGCCGATGCGGTGCTGACCATCGCACACGGCGACGGGGACTCCGATGCGTACGTGCTGCAGCCCGGCCTCGAGCTGATGCGCTACCGGTTCCATGGCGTGCCCGGTGCGCGGACGCAGGCCGGTGACGGGACCAGCACCGTGTTCTCCGGCGAGGGGATCGTCGGCGCCGGCTGATCGCGGGCACCCAGGGGGCGTCGATTGAGGCACGTCAGGCTGTGAGTGAATGCTCGTAGACTGAACGGTCATGGAATACCGGATCGACCAGCTGGCCGCGGCCACCGGCGTGTCGGTGGACACCCTGCGGTATTACCAGTCGCGGCGCCTGCTGCCCGCGCCGCTGCACCACGGACGGCGGGCGTGGTACGCGGCGGAGCACCTCCAACGAGTCGAGCGCATTCGCGAACTGCAGCGTCAGGGGCTGACCCTGGCGGGCATCCGGCGGGTGCTGGACGGGGGCAGCGACCCCAGCGACCGCGACCTCGCCACCGCCGTGGCTGCGGCGCGCGCGCCGCTCGACGAGGCCTCGCTCTCGCCTGACGAGATGGCGGTGCGATGCGGCATCCCCATCCCGCTGCTCCAGGCCTTCATCCGCAACGGCCTCGACCTCGGGCACGAGATCGATGGCGAACAGAGCTTCACTACGGCCGACGTGGCCATGGTGCAGCTCGGCCTGCGCCTTCTCAACCTCGGCCTCCCACTCGCCGATCTCCTCGCCCTCGCGCAGGCGCACACCGAGGCCACCAGAGCCACCGCGGAGCGGGCGGTGAGGCTTTTCGACGAGCACGTCCGCGCTCCCGTGCGCTCATCCGGCGTCTCGGAGAGTGAGGCTGCCGAGCGTCTCGTGGCGGTCTTCGACGACGCACTGGCCGCCGTCACCGAGCTCGTCGCGCGCCACTTCCGCCAGGTGCTCCTCGGCGTCGCCGAGGCCCGCATCGCCGAGGTCGGCGACCGCGTCGAGGTCGTCCGCGCGGCGTGGTCCCGGTGAACCGCTCCGCGCTGCCCGCCCCGGAGGTGAAGGCCGATGTCGTCGAGGCGATGTTCGACCGCATCGCGCCTCGCTACGACCTCATCAACCGCATCATCACGCTGGGGCTCGACGTGCGCTGGCGGCGTCGCGCGGTCGCCGCGCTGGGACTGCCGCGGGGCTCGGCGGTCGCGGACCTCGCCTGCGGCACAGGGGATTTCTGCAACGAGCTGCTGCGCAGCGGTCATCGTCCCACCGGCTACGACTTCTCACAGCGCATGCTCGACATGGCCCGCACCGCGGCGCCCCTGCGACGCGCCGACATCCTCGACCTGCCGCTCAAGGTGGCCAGTGTCGACGGTGTCACCTGCGGCTTTGCGCTGCGCAACGTCACCGACATCGACCGCTGCCTCGCCGAGATGACCCGTGTGATCCGCCCCGGCGGCCGCGTCGCCATCCTCGAGGTGGCGGTCCCGAGCAACCCGATCCTCCGCGCCGGTCATTCGCTCTACTTCCGGCACGTGGTCCCGCTCATCGGCGGCCTGCTGTCGGATCGCCGTGCCTACCGGTACCTGCCGTCGTCCACCGCGTACCTGCCCCCGCCAGAACGGCTGCTCGACATGATGCGCCGGGCGGGTTTCGAGAGGGTCCGTCGCGAGCGCCTCGGCCTCGGCGCCGCGCAGCTGTTGCTGGGGACGCGATCGTGACCGGGCGCCGTCTCGAGCCGGCGGCGCGGCCGGGCCGCGCCCTGGACGGCGGCATCGACCTGCTCCCCGCCGTGAGCGGGCCCGATGACTTCGTCTTCGTGCGAGAGGGCGCCGGTGTGACCGGCGATGGGGTGGCGTCGCGCGCCCTTGTCGAGGCCGGCCCGGCGCACATTCTCCGCGCTGCGGAGGCGGCCGAGGGCCTCGTCGCCGCCGCGGGCCGGCGCGATGTCGTGGTGGTTGGAGCACTTCCCTTCGCCGGCGATGTGCCGGCCCTGCTGACCATCCCGACCAAGACCGTGATCCGCGACCTGCACGGGCACGTGTCAGAGGTGACCGTCGAGGCCACGGAGCTCGCGCCCTGGAGCACCTCCACCAACGGCGCGCACGCCGGTGCAGCACCACCGGATGCATCACCGGCCCAGTACCTCGCGGCCGTGCGTGAGGCACTGCGGCGCATCGACGCCGGCGAGCTGCGCAAGGTGGTTCTCGCCCGCAGCCGCACGGTCGCCGCGCCTGCCGACCCCGCCATGGTGCTGCGCCGTCTCGCGGCCCGCGACCCGCATTGCCACGTTTTCGCGTCGGCCATACCGGGCCGGGGAGTGATCGCCGGGGCAACGCCGGAGGTGCTTCTCCGCCGCCGCGGCGACCTCGTGTTCTCGACACCTCTGGCAGGATCAGCCGCGCGGGGTGGTGACGGCACGTCGGACCGCGACGCTGCTGACCGGCTGTTCGCGTCGGCGAAGGACCGCGCCGAGCACCGCCTGGTGGTGGAGGCGGTCGCCGACACGCTGGCGCCACTCTGCCTCGACCTGCGCGTCGACAGTGCCCCGTCACTGAGCGGGACTGCGACCGTCTGGCACCTATCGACAAACGTCCGCGGTGTGCTCCGCGACCGCGATCTGAGCGCCCTGGCGCTCGCCGCCCGCCTGCATCCCACGCCCGCGGTGTGCGGTGTGCCCCGCGACATCGCCCGCGCGGCGATCGCCGAGCTCGAGCCCGTGCCGCGCGGTTTCTACGCGGGGCTGGTCGGCTGGGTCGACGGTGCCGGCGACGGCGAGTGGGCGATCACGCTGCGCTGCGCCGAGATGCGCGACGGAGTGGCGACACTCTTCGCGGGGGCCGGGATCATCGAAGGCTCCGACCCGGAGTCGGAGCTTGCCGAGACCGAGATGAAGTTCCGCGCCCAGGTCGAGGCTCTTCGCACCGGCGTCTGACGGCGGCGCTCACATCCCGGCGAGCGTCGTCGCGACGGCCGCCGCCACCTCGGCATGCTGGGCGGCGTTGCGCCGCCGCTCGGTGCGCACCTCGACGATCCGCGCTCCGGAGGCCGACGGCGTCGATACGGCCGCGGCCAGGTCGCCGGCGCGATCGACGAGCAGGTGCGGGACGCGGGCGGCGGCGGCGAGCGCGGCGAGGTCGATTCCGTGCGGGGTCTCGAACAGGGCACGAGGCCCGTCGGGCAGGCCGCCCTGCCCGAGCATGGTGAAGATGCCGCCGCCGTCGTTGTTGACCACCACGAGCACGAGCCCGGGACCGCCCGCGCCGCTCCACAGCAGGGCGCCGGCGTCGTGCAGCACCGTCAGGTCGCCGAGCAGGGCCCACACCGGCCCGTCTGCCGCCGCCGCGATGCCGAGCGCGGTCGAGACCGAGCCGTCGATGCCGCTGGCGCCCCTGTTGGCGAGGACGCGGACGCCGTCGCGCGGCGCCATGAAGGCGTCCAGGTCGCGGATCGGCATGCTCGAGCCCACCAGCAGCGTGGCCCCGCCGGGGAGCGCGGCGGCGAGGTCGCGCGCCACGCGGCCCTCGAACGGTTCGTCCCAGCCGTCGAGGAGGTCGTCGATCGCTCCGCGCACCAGGGCATCCGTGTCACGCCAGGCGCGCAGCCACGCGGTGCCGGCGCGCGCGGGGACGCGCTGCGCCGCCGCGGCCAGGAGCGGCCCGGCCGCGCCGCGGACCGTCCACTCCGCGTGCCGCCCCGGGTCGTGGTGGATTCCGTCGGCATCGACGACCACCAGACGTCGCGCCCGCGCCACCAGCCCGGAGACCGCGCGGGAGGTCGGTGCCGCGCCCACCTGCACCACCAGGTCGGGGACGTGGGCGTCGACGAAGGCGCGGTCGCCGGCGAGCGCGACGCCCGCCGCCAGCGCCGTCCCCGGGAGGCGCAGCCCGGACACCGGCTCGGCGAGCACCGGCCAGCCGAGCCGTTCAGCCGCAGCACCGACACCGGGGGACCCGCCTGGCGGCCCGGGGCTCCAGCCGGCCACGACCAGGCCGCGCTCCACCGGTCCCGCCAGTGCCGCGAGCATCTCGACGGCGGTCCCGTCCTCGACCGGTGCCGCCACCGAGACCCGTTCCCAGGGAGAGCGCTGCGGACGGCCCGCCGCGTGCTCGCCGAGAGACACCGCACGGTGGTTGCCCGTGGGAACCAGCGGCTCGCGGATCGGCACGTTGACGTGCACCGGACCGGCCGGTGGTCCGAGCGCGGTCGCGGCCACCCGGGACCCGAGCGAGCGCCAGTAGCGGGCGGCGCCGGGCAGTTCCTCGGGCACGCCGGTGTCGACAAACCAGCGCACCGCGCCGCCGAGCAGCTTGACCTGGTCGATCGTCTGGTTGGCGCCGGTGTGGCGCAGCTCGGGCGGGCGGTCGGCGCTGAGCAGGATGAGGGGCACGTGCGCCGCCGACGCCTCGACCGCCGCCGGGAGCCAGTTGGTCACCGCGGTTCCCGATGTGCAGATCGCCACCGCCGGACGACCGCTGACGCGGCCGATGCCGAGCGCGACGAAGGCGGCTGACCGCTCGTCGAGATGCACGCTGACGGTCATCCCCGGATGCCCGTGGGCGGCCAGGGCCAGCGCGGTCGAGCGTGACCCCGGCGAGATGCACGCGTGGGTCACCCCGGCGCGCACCAGCTCGTCGATGAGGAGTCCGAGGCACGCGAGCGTGACGTCCGCCGCCGTGGGCTCGCCGCTGCCGCGCGCCTGCTCGCCCGCCGAGGGCCCGCGCTCAGACGACAAGGTCGGGAACCACGCGGCGCACCCGGAGCACGCCGTCGATGGGGGAGAGCGGCTCGGTGGTGACGTCGTCGCTGAGCAGCAGCGCGGTGCCGACACCGTGCGCGAACGGCCCCGGCGGCAGCGCCGCCGCCGCCGCCAGCACGGCCGCCAGCCCCACCGACGTCTCCAGCGCGCTCGAGGCGATCGCGGGGACGCCGGCGGCCTCGGCGGCGGCGAGGGTCGCGGCGAGGCCGCCGATGCGCTGTGGCTTGAGCACGACCGCGTCGGCTGCGTTGAGGCTGCGCACCAACTTGGCGTCGGCCACCGAGCTGATCGCCCGCTCGGCCGCAACGGGGACCGAGCAGCGGCGGCGCACCAGCGCGAGGTCCTCGAGCGTGGCCACCGGGTCCTCGACCAGCTCGATGTCGTATCCGCGCAGCCGTTCGATCTCGGCGACGGCCTGCTCGACCGACCAGGCGCCGTTGGCGTCCACGCGGATGCGCACCCTCGGCCCGACAGCCGCCCGCACCGCGGCGACGCGGTCGGTGCCCCGGGCGTCGCCGACCTTCACCTTGACGGTGCCGCATCCCGACGCCAGCGCCAGCGCCGCGGCCTCGTCGGGGGCCAGCCGGGGAACCATCGCATTGACGGCCACCGCCTCGCCCATGGACGGGAACGGCTGTGAGGCGGCCTCGGCGGCGGCGCGGATCGACGCGGCGCTCTCCGCCTCGCTCCAGCTGCGCAGAGGCGACACCTCACCCCAGCCGGCGCGGCCCTCCACCAGCCAGCCGTGCCGCTCCACGACCCCCATGACCGGGACCCGGAGCCTCACCGAGAACGCCTGGCGCCGCATCAGCGCACCGCGACGCCGACGGTGAGCAGGACGCCGGAGGCGATCAGCAGGCGGGCCGTGGCGCCCAGCGCGCTGCCGACGGCACGTCCGCGGCCGCGCACCACCAGCCGAACCGGCCGGATCGCCAGCGGTGACGCCACCAGCACGAGCAGCGCCGCTCGCGGCAGCCCGCCCGCGATCACCCCGGCGACCGGAACGCCCAGCCCGCCGGCGATCATCAGCACGAACAGGACGCGGGTGTTGCGCTCCCCGAGCCGCACCGCGAGGGTGCGCTTGCCGGCGACGGCGTCGCTGCCGAGGTCGCGCAGATTGTTGACCACCAGCAGGGCCGTCGACAGCAGCCCAGGCGTCGCAGACGCCCACACAGCGGCGACCGGGATGTGGCCCGCGTTGGCGAGGGCGGTGCCGCAGACCGCGACCGGTCCGAAGAACAGGAGCACAGCCACCTCGCCGAGCCCCAGCGACGCATAGGGACGCTTGCCCCCGGAGTAGAGGACCGCGGCGACCAGCGCCAGGGCGCCGCCGGCGAGCAGCACCGGCTGGGTGGTCAGCGCCAGCACCGCGCCGGCGACAGCGGCCACGCCCAGCGCCAGGGCGGCGGCTCGTGCCACCGCCGCCGGGGCCACCAGTCGCGACCCGGTCAGCCGGACCGGCCCGGCGCGCTCCGCGTCGATACCGCGCACCCCGTCGAAATAGTCGTTGGCGTAGTTCACGCCGACCTGCAGCGCCAGCGCCACCACTCCCGCCAGCGCGGTGGACAGCACCACCACGTGCCCGGAGGCAGCCGCCCCGACGGCCACCGGGATCACCGATGCGCCCAGCGTGCGCGGCCGCGCCCCCATCACCCACAGCCGCGCGCGGGATGGAGCGCCGGATGTGGCCGCCGCGGTCATGGCCGTCGCGGGAACCTGCCGAAGTTCGGCTTGCGCTTGCCGACGTACGCGTCGCGCCCCTCCTGGGCCTCCTCGCTCATGTAGTACAGAAGCGTGGCATCCCCGGCGAGCTGCTGCACGCCGGCGAGGCCGTCGGCATCCGCGTTCAGCCCGGCCTTGATCAGTCGCAGCGCCAGCGGGCTCATCTCCAGCATGCGCGTGCAGACCGCCATGGTCTCCTCCTCGAGGCGCTCGAGCGGGACCACGCGGTTGACCAGCCCCCAGCGCTCGGCGGTGGCGGCGTCGTACTGCTCGCACAGGAACCAGATCTCCTTGGCCCGCTTCAGCCCGACGGTGCGGGCGAGCAGCCCCGAGCCGTAGCCGGCGTCGAACGAGCCCACCTTCGGACCGGTCTGGCCGAACCTGGCGTTGTCGGCGGCGATGGTCAGATCGCAGACCAGGTGGAGCACGTGGCCGCCGCCGATGGCGTAGCCCGCCACCATGGCGACGACCGGCTTCGGCAGCCTGCGGATCTGCACCTGGAGGTCGAGCACGTTGAGGCGGCCGACACCGGCCGCGTCGCGGTAGCCGTCGGAGCCGCGGATGCGCTGGTCGCCGCCGGAGCAGAAGGCGTCGGGCCCCTCGCCGGTGAGGACGACGACCCCGATCGCGGCGTCGTTGCGGGCCATCTCGAAGGCGCGCTCCAGCTCGAAGAGGGTGGTCGGTCTGAAGGCGTTGCGCACCTCGGGCCGGTTGATGGTGATCTTGGCGATCCCATCTGCGGTCTGGTAGCGGATGTCCTCCCACTCACCGGCCGGCAACCATTCCATGAGCAAATACTCCTAGAGCGGACACTCGCGCTGAACGGCTAGCTTAATGGGATGGGATCGCCGGTCGCCGGTGTGCGTCTGCGCCCGACCGACCTGGTCGCGGCCGACCTGCCGCTCGGGTCCGCCTGGCCGGCGCTGCTCGAGGCGGTGTGGACCGCCGGAGCCGCCCTGCTGCCCATCGACTCGCGGCTGCCATCGCCGGCATCGGCCGCCCTGGTCGCGCGAGCGCGTCCCACCGTCATGGCCGGCGCGTCGGGGGCGCGGCGCCTGCGCGACGGTGCTCCAGCCCAGCAGGGCGACGGCGTGGTGGTGGCCACGTCGGGAAGCACCGGCGAGCCGCGCCTGGCCGTCCTCAGCCGCGCCGCGCTGGCCGCGGCCGTGGCGGCGTCCGCCGAGGCGCTCGGCGCCACAGCGGCCGACCGCTGGCTGCTCTGCCTGCCGCCGGCCCACATCGGCGGCCTGCTGGTGCTCTTCAGGGGCCTGTTCGCCGGCAACCCGGCGATCGTCCTGCCGAAGTTCACCGTGGAGGCGGTCGCGGCGGAGCGGCGGGCGCGGTACATCTCGCTGGTGCCGACCCTGGTACGGCGTCTGCTGGACCGCGGCGCCGACCTGGCCCACCTCCGCGCCGTGCTGGTCGGTGGCGACGCGCTCGATCCCGGCCTGGCGGGTGCGGCACGGGCCGCCGGGGTGCGCCTGGTGCACACGTATGGCCAGACGCAGAGCTGCGGCGGGGTCGTGTATGACGGCGTCCCGCTGCCGGGTGTCGACGTTCGCGTCGCGGCCGGCGGGGAGGTGCAGCTCCGCGGGCCCACGCTGATGAGCGGGTATCGCCTCGACCCCGTCGCCAGCGCGGGCGCGTTCACCGGCGACGGCTGGCTGCGCACCGGCGACGGCGGGACCATCGCCGCCACCGGGACGCTGGTGGTGCGCGGCCGGCTCGGCGACGTCATCGTCACCGGCGGCGAGAAGGTCTGGCCGGCTGAGGTGGAGGATGTGCTCCGCGACCACCCCGCGATCGCCGACGCCGCCGTCCTCGGCCGCCCCGACCCGGAGTGGGGGCAGCGTGTCGTCGCCGTGGTCGTTGCCGCGCCCGGTGCGGCTCCCCTCACGCTGGCCGCCGTGCGCGGCTGGGTGGAGGAGAGGCTCGCCGGCTACCAGGCGCCACGTGAGCTCCGCACGGTGGAGAGCCTGCCCCGCACCGCGGCCGGCAAGCTGCGCCGGGCCGCGCTCTGACCGCAGGCCGCTCAGGAGGCGACGGCCACCTCACCGGCGGTGGCCTCGGTGGCGAGGTCGCGGGCACGGGCGATGGCGCCGTCGACGCCCTCGGCGAGTGAGCTGACCCCGGCACGCAGCGTCTGCTGCAGTCCCAGCTTGCTCATCTGCTTGAGCAGCCGCCGCGCCGCGGTCTCGCCTGAGGCGACCCCGCCGGTGCGGATCAGCAGGGCTGCGGCACCCCCCTCGAGGATGGTGACCGGCTCGTTGGCCCGCGCGTAGGCGATCACCAGGGCGGCGTAGCCGGATCTGGCGCTGGCGGGGATCGCTTCGTCGATGACGAACAGGCAGCAGGCGCCCTCCGCCGTGACCGCGGCGGCCGCCGCGAGGAAGCGATCGTGGGCGACCGCCCAGGGAAGCTGGGAGATGGCGGGAAGGTCGAGGTCCGGCACCGGGTCAGCCCACCAGGAGCTCGACGCCGAGCACCTCGAGCGCGGCGCGGCGCTCGACGCTGGCGTCCGCCCCGGATCGGTACCAGGCGAGCAGCTCGGTGACCGCGGCGGTGAGCTCGTGGAGGCGCAGCGGCTTGGGCAGTGCGCTCACGCCGGCCCGGATCGGTACGGGTCTGCGCAGAGAGCCGCTGACCAAGCAGATGCCGCTGTGGGCGGCGTTGGGGTGCTCGATGAGCCGCTTGCCCAGCTCGATGCCGTGCGTGTCGGGCAGGAGCCCGTCGAGCAGGATGGCGCCGTAGGGGCGGTGCTCGACCGCCGCCGTTGCCGCGGCGCCGGTGGCACAACCCTCGACCTCACCGGCCACGCCGGCCAGTGCCCGGCAGAGAAACGACCGAACAAGATCGTCGTCTTCGACGACAAGGATGGATGGTGCCTCCACGGCAATGATCCTACCGGGTCATTCCTGTCGGTGCGGACAGGAGGTCAGATTGTGATGACATCCGCACTGATCACCGACCTCGTCCGGCAGGATCGCACCATCGGGAAACGCGATCGATGGCTGCCCCGGGGCGGGCTCGCCGGCGTGGGCGGCGCGCACGTACGCGACCTCCCCGTCCAGCAGCGTCCAGGCGGGCATGTTGGGGACTCCGGCGCGAATCCAGCGCAGTGCGGCGGCGGCCGACGGGGCCGCATCGACGTGTCGGTGACCCACCGGCGGCGCGTACGTGGCGTTGGCGAGGTCGATGGGGTCGCCCGGGTCCCCGGCGAGCTGGCGGCCGACCGCCTCGCCGAGCACGGCCGTGCCCGCCTCGGACAGTCTGCGGGTGAGGGTCCCTGAGGTGTCGTCCGGGCGAACGTCGAGGATGCGCTGGGCCAGGATCGGCCCTGCGTCCACCTTGGCAACGGCGCGGTGCAGCGTGATCCCCGCCACCGGGTCGCCCTCGGCGATGGTCCAGTACACGGGCTCGGGCCCGCGCCGGTTGGGCAGCGCGCTCGGGTGCACGTTCATCCAGCCGTTGCGGGGCACGCCCAGGGCCCGGGCTCCGACGATCTGGTCAAAGCTGGCCATAACGACTGCGTCGAGCTCGAGCGCGGTGAGGTCGAGAAGGGTGTGCTCGTCGTTGACCCGCCACGCGCGCAGCAGGGCCACACCGAGGTGATCGGCGATGCGACTGAGCGCGTTGTCGCCGAGGATCGACTCGTGCGCACCGGGCGAGGTGAGCAGGCCGACGACCTCGACGTCCAGCTCGAGCAGCGCAAGCAGGAACGCCAGGCTGAAGTCGGAGGGGAAACCGGCGAACAGCACCCGGGGCCCGGTGCCGGTCTGCGCCTGTCCGGCGAGCGGCTCGAGATCGCGGTCGGGGATGAAGGAGAACTCCTCGCGCTCCCACAGAGCGGCACGGACACCGTCGAGGGCCGCCGACCTGGTGCTCATCGCCGAGATCCTAGCGCCGGGACGCCGGAGCGCCGTGTGGCGGCGCCCCCGCACGGCCTGCCGGATGCAGCCCGGTGTGACCTCTGCGCGCCGGCCGCGTTTGTCCTGGCATCCCTCCCTGGTGTCAGTCAAACGTCCGTCATGGGTGTCTGTTCTGATGTGCACACGTCTGGAGAGTTGCTCATGACCTCAGCAGCGGTCACGGCCGCCGACGCCGAGGCGAGCTTCGACGCTCTGTTGAGCGCGGAGAGGCGGCGCCTGTATGGGATCGCCTACTCGATCCTGCGCGATCCCAGCGAGGCGGAGGACGCCCTGCAGGAGGCGATGCTCAGGGCCTGGCGGGGCTGGCGCACAGTGCGCAGCGAGGACGCCCGCGCCACCTGGCTGGTCCGGATCTGCGTCAACCACTGCATCAACCGTCGCCGCGGTCTCAGCCTGCGCCGCTCCACCCCCGTCAACGATCAGGCCGCCGCGCCGACCGACCCGCGCTTCGACGCCCGCCTGGTCGACCTCGACCGCAGCTACCGTGCGCTCTCAGCCAAGCAGAGAGCGGCGGTCGTCCTCCACTACCACCACGGCTACTCGATCAGCGAGTGCGCCGACCTGATGCGGTGCGGCCCCGGCTCGGTGCGCACCCACCTGGCTCGAGCCATCGCGTCGATGCGCAAGGAGATGACCCATGCCTGAGAAGCTGCCCAGCGACGACGACCTGCGCCACGACCTCCAGCGCTACTTCGAGATCACCACCCCCAGCGACCTGCCGCGCCGCGTCGCGGAGATGAACGCGCACACCTTGACCCGGGCCCCACGCCCGCGCCGTCTCCACGTGGCCCTGGGGGTGTTCGGAGCGCTCAGCGCACTCGTGATCACCGGCGCCACCGTGCACCTTCTCGACAGCCGCAACACGGCCACGCCGAGCGCCGCCACCGCGTTTCTGCAGATCACCCCGGGCCAGGCACACAGTGGCGGCGGCTCGGCCGGCAGCGCGGTCGGTGGGGTCGCGGCCGGCCCCCTCGCTTCCGGCAACGGTGGCAGCGGTGGCGTGGCTCCCGGCGGCGGTGGCCCATTAGACGTCACAAGTGGGAGCGGTGCGCAGCCCAAGGCCGTCCCCGCCACTGTCCCCGGCGTCCCGATCACCGT